>Ga0194125_10013325_pt1 | contig 10711 bp, 8 predicted proteins | sample TA2KigC250mmetaG_FD_148626 | JGI IMG/M metagenome (GOLD analysis project Ga0194125, IMG submission 148626) | Freshwater microbial communities from Lake Tanganyika, Tanzania - TA2015034 Kigoma Deep Cast 250m | ecosystem: Environmental > Aquatic > Freshwater > Lake | place: Tanzania: Lake... | reverse complement strand
GCACCGGCAAGGAGTACACCATCCCGGTTGGCTACGCCCGCTACGCCGAGGACGAGCTGGTGCTGCTGGCCGGCCGCCCGGGGGGCAAGACCTGGTGGACCAACAGGCGCGGGCCCCTTTCGGTGCGCCTGCTGCTGGCCGGCCGAGAAGTGGAGGGCGAGGCCCGCCTGGTCAAGGGCGAGGAGGCGGTGCCTCGCCTGGCCGTCTACCTGGAGGCGCTTCCCCGGGCGGCACGCACCTTCGGCATCGCCGCCGGACCGGACGGCAAGGTGGCCGCAGACCGGCTGCCGGCGCTGGCCGACGAGGTGCAGGTGGTGGCCGTCCGACTGCGGCGCTGAGTCTCCGGAGGGAGGCGGCCGGGGCGCGGCGACTCCCGGCCGGTAGCATCCGGGCCGGGCAGAGGAGGCGGCAGCGTGAGCGGATGGCGGGCCGGACTGGTGGCTCTGGCGCTGGGCGGCCTGATCCTGGGCGCGGGGGCCATCGTGATCGCCGTGGGCGGTGGCGACGAGCCTCCCGGGACGACGGCCACCCTCGCTCCGCAAGACATCACCCTCGCCTGCGTCCCGGCCCTCAAGGCGGTCTGCGCCGAGCTGGGGGCCTCGCTGGGAGCGGCGACGCAGGCCTTCCGGCCGGGAACCGACCCGGGCGGCGACGTGGTGGTGATCGCCCCGCAGGCCGACCTTCCGGCTGGGATGAGCGGGCCGGTCGTGGCCCGCAGCCCGATCGCGGTGGCGGTCTGGCGGGAGCGGGCCCTGATCCTGGCGGCGGCGTGCGGCGGGGCGATCGATCTCGCTTGCCTGGAGGACGCCTACGGACGGCAGTGGGAGACCCTGGGGGGCAGCGCCGCCTGGGCCGGCTTCAAGCTGGGGCTGGCCGACCCCACCCGGTCCGCCTCCGCCCTGGAAGCCTGGCGGGCGGTGGCCGGCTCCGGGGTCCCCGCCGGCCTGGAGCGGTCGCTGCGGGTGCAGGCCGCCGACGACGCCGCCCTGCTCCTCGAGGTGGCTCAGTTCGGGCCGTCGCGAGCCGATGCCGTTGTGGCCACCGAGGTGGCCATCGCCGGGCAACTGGAGAACGTCTGGGACGTGGGGCGCCTGGAGGTGTACTACCCCGACCCCGGCCCCTGGGTGGAGTACGTGGCCGCCGCCGGGGGAAGCGCCGCCGAGCGCCTGGCGCAGCGTTTGGCGAGCCCGGAGGTACAGTCGCAACTGGCGGCTTGGGGGCTGCGGCCGGCGTCGGGTGAGGCCGCCGGATTGCCGCCCGGCCTCGGACCGGCCGGGCAGCCGCTGGGGCCGCCGAGCGAGGCCGAGCGGGCGGCGCTGCTGGCCGCGTGGCAGGACCTGTGAGCGAGGAGGGCACCGTGGACCGCCGCCAACTCAACGTCCTGGTCGGTGTCGCCGCGGTGACGGTGCTGGGCCTCATCATCTGGGCGATCGCCGCCGCCACCGGCGGCGGGGGCGATGGGTCGGCCGGGGATCCCACCAGCACCACCGCGGTGCCGGCGGACTGCGTGGCGGTGCCGGCGGCGGTCTCCTCGGAGAAGGTGACCCTGCTCACCGACCTGGCTGCCGCGTTCAACGCCACCTCGCCCGAAGTGGACGGGGAGTGCGTGCGCGTCACCATCCATCGTGTGGCGTCGGGTCAGGCGGCCACCGCCCTGGTGGAGGGCTGGTCGGAGGAGAGCCTGGGGGTCCCGGCCCCGGTGCTGTGGAGCCCGGCGGCGACCTCCTGGGGAGCGGTGGTGAACCATCGCCTCGCCGAGGCGGGCCTTCCCGCCATGGCCAACGACTTCGAGCGGATCATGATCACCCCGCTGGTGCTGGGGATGCCCCGCCCCATGGCGCAGGCCCTGGGCTGGCCCGAGGCGGAGATCGGCTGGGCAGACGTGCTGGCCCTGGTGGAGAACCCCGAGGGCTGGGGCGCCTACGGCCACCCGGAGTGGGGGGAGTTCAAGCTGGGCAAGACCAACCCCAACTTCTCCACTTCGGGGCTGTCGGCCACGGTGGCCATCTACTACGCCGCCACCGGCAAGCTGGGGGGCCTGACCCTGGAGGATGTCGCCGCCGCCGAGGTAGAGGACTTCGTGCGCCGGGTGGAAGCGGCCACGGTGCACTACGGGGACACCACCATGACCTTCCTCGACAGCATGCTGCGAGAGGACCTGGCCGGGCGCCCGCTGACCTACGTGTCGGCGGTGGCCATCGAGGAGGTCAGCATCATCGCCTACAACCGGGGCGACCCCGGCGACGTGGGCCTGGAGAACCCCACCCCGCCCAACGTCCCGCTGGTGGCGGTCTATCCCAAGGAGGGCACGCTCTTCTCCGACAACCCGGCCTACGTCCTCGACGCTCCCTGGGTCACCGCGGTGCAGCGCGAGGCGGCCCTCCGCTTCCGCTCCTTCGTCATCGACGAGCCCGAGAACCAGGGGCGCGCCCTGGAGTTCGGGTTCCGCCCGGGCAACCCGGCGGTGCCCACCGGAGAGCCCATCTCGAGCGCCAACGGGCTCAACCCCTCGCAGCCCAAGACCGAGTTGGAGCTGCCCCGTCCGGAGGTGCTCGCCGCCCTGGTGGACTCCTGGGAGTCCCACCGGAAGACGGCCCGGGTGCTCCTCGTCTTCGACGTCAGCGGGTCGATGGGCGACCTCGGCGGCCAGGGCTACACCAAGCTCGACCTGGCCAAGCAGGCGGTGCTGGCCTCCCTGGATCAGTTCAAGCCGGAGGACGAGGTGGGCCTGTGGATCTTCTCCACCGAACTGGACGGCGACCTCGACTACCTGGAACTGGTGCCGCCCGGCCCGCTGGCCGAGAACCGGGAGAAGATCGAGAGAGCGGTGCGGGGGCTGATCCCCATGCGCGGCACCGGCCTGTACGACACCACCCGGGCGGCGGTGCAGGCGGTGCGCGACGGTTACGACCGATCCAAGATCAATGCGGTGCTGCTGCTCAGCGACGGCATGTGCGACGACTACGAGCCGGGGTGCGAGCTGCCCCCCTTGCTGTCGTTCCTGTCTTCGACCGAGCGTGACGTGGTGCGGGTCTTCGCCGTGGCTTACGGGGCCGATGCCGACGTGGCCACCCTGCAAGCCATCACCGACGCCTCGCAGGCCCGGCTGTACAAGGCCACCGACCCGCTGACCATCGAGCGGGTCTTCCAGCAGGTGATCTCCAACTTCTGATGCCCTTCCTCGATCGCTTTCGTTGGAACCCCCGGGTGCGCAAGGGGGTGCTCTTCGCCCGGGCCACCCTGTCGCCGTGGGGCCTGGCAGCCGGGGGTGCCCTGGCCGGCATAGGCCTGGCTCTGGGTATCGGCCTGCCCTTCGTCATCGCCGCCGCCCTGGCGGCCTGGCTGACCTCGGCAGTCCTGCACCTGCGCGACCCGGCGCTGCTGTCGTCTCTGCTGGCGCCGGAGTTCGATCGGGATCTGGCGGTGCTCGACGAGGAGCACCTGGCCTACATGACGGCGGGCCTGGCCGCCCGGGATCGCTTCGAGGCGGCGGTGGACGACTTGCCGGGGAAGGAGCAGTTCGGCGGGATGCGGGCGCGGGTGACCGAGGCGCTGCGCCGCATGTACGACTCGGCGGTGTGGACGCAGCGGGCCGATCGCTTTCTCGCGACGGTGGACGCCGATGCGCTCGCCCGGCGGCTGCGGGCGGCGGCGAAGGGCTCGGCGTTGGCCGAGGAGCTTCGGGAGCAACTCGAGGAGACAGAGCAGATCCGAGCCCGCCGGGAAGAGACGGTCTCGCAGTTGTCCGCCACCGTGGCCGGGATCGAGACCCTGGCGGTCAAGATGGGCGGCCTGGCTCTCGAGGCCACTGCCCCGGGGAGGTATGGGGTGTCCACCACCGAGGTGCGCCGCCTGCGCCACGAACTGGACACCTACGTGGATGCCCTGGCCGAAGTGGAGCGCACCCTGCCGGCGACCCTCCCCGAGCAGGAGTAGGGGAGTCACCCGCCCCCGCTCAGCGGGAGGCCACCTGCGCCACCCAGGCCCCGAAGAGGCGGTCCGCTCGCTCCCTCTGCTCCGCAGCATCTGCCCGCACCGCGGCGATGACGGCCTCCGGGTCGAGGCCGTCCCGCTCCAGGGCCCCGGGAGGCTTGGCCCGGGTCCAGCGGGCAAAAGCCTCCGGGCCGACTTCCGGGTGAGGCTGCAGGCCGAGCGCCGGGCCGAGGCGGAAGGCCTGGGGGTAGCGCTTGCTGACCGCCAGCAGGGCGGCGCCCGGAGGTGGGTCCCAGGTGTCGGCGTGGGAGACAACGGCGAGCCCCTCCAGGTGCCGGGCCACGGGGTCGGCCCGCCCCTCCGGGGTGAGCCGCACCGGTACCAGGCCGACCTCGCGGCCGGTGCCGGGGTAGGCCCGTCCGCCCAGGGCGGCGGCGAGGAGTTGGCACCCCAGGCAGATGCCCAGCACCGGCCGACCCGCCTCGACCGCGGCCGCCAGCAGTTGCTTCTCAGCGACGAGCCACGGGTGGCTCCCCTCCTCGTAGGCTCCCATGTGGCCGCCGAGCGACACCACCGCCGACCATCCGGACGGGCCGGGCAGCGCCTCCGCGGCGGCGGGATCCACCACCTGCATCGCCAGGCCGGCGCCGGCCAGGGCGCCGGCCAGGTAGCCGGGGCCGGCGTCGGCATCGTGGCGCAGCACCAGAACGGGGAGCACGCCGGGAGTGTAGGGGCCGGGTCCCGGCCGCCTCAGCCGGGCGCTGGTTCTACCCTGTGGAGCATGGAGGTCCCCGAAATCATCACCTGCGTCGAGTGCGGTGCCGCCGCCGGCCGGCTCACCACCCCTCCGCCGGACGAGGGGTTCTCGCCGGGCGACGTGGTGGCTTTCGTCTGCCCCGACTGCGGACAGCGCTTCGACCTCGTGGTCGAAGACGACCTGGCCGACCCGATCTGATCGGGTTGAAGCCGCCGCACCCGCGCGTACCGGAGAGCGATCCGGTAGCCTGCTCGATGACGAGGCATAGGAGGATCATGGGCCGAACCGCACGGGTGATCCTGGCGGCCGGGATGATCCTGCTGATGACGGCGGGGCCCGCCCTCGCTCAGCAGGACCGGGCGCCGGTGATCGACCTCACCGACTTCATAACCGTAGATGCCGTCGCGCAATGGGCCGATCGCAACGGTGACGGCATCCCCGACATCCCGCGAGAGGGCGCCGAGGGTGACATCCCCGTGGGCATCGCCGGCATCTGGGACGACGCCATCGGCGCGCTGACTGCCGAGGAGTTCCTGCTCCGGGTAGACCCGGAGGGGACCGGGTTCGACCTCGAGGCGGAGGGCGCCTATTTGCTGGGCCCCTGCGGCGGGGCGGCCATCTCCTACGACGCCGCCGGCGACTCGCTCGACGCCGCCGTGGACCTCGGGGACGGCCGACCCCCCATCGACGTGTACGGCGAGCGCAAGTTCACCGCGGGGAATCCCTTCAAGGTGGACTCGGGCGGCACCGTGCTCTACTTCGGCTTCACCCTGCCCGCCCCGGGCCTCACCGGTGACGCCTTCCACGACCACCGCTGGGAGATGGTGATCATGGGGGTCAGCGCCGACGACGGGGGGGATCCCAACCCGCGGGACAAGAACCGCAACGCCGGGATCATGGAACTCGGCGACCTGCTCCCCTTCCAGTTCCAGGCGAAGGTGAAGGCCCAGGGCGTCTTCGTGGACGGCTGGGGCAACCGTGAGCTGCCCGCCTACACCGCCGATGACGTCGAGGCCGTCTTCGCCGGGCACACCGTCTGCTTCGGCGAGGGCTGGGTCCAGTTCGTCGGCGACCAGTATCCACTGTTCACCGCTCCCGGGGCGCTGGCCACGGCGCTCGCCCTGGCCGGCTTCAGCGGGATCCTGTTCAACGCGCGGCCGGCGCTGTCGTGGAGGGCTTGACCATGGCACAGACGACCTTGAAGCGTCATCCGATACGCGCCGCTCTCTGGGGCCTGATCCTGGGACTCGGCGTCTTCGTCTACCTCACCTTCGTCTGGCCGGTGATCCTCCTGGACAACGTCACCAACGTCGCCCTCAAGGGAGCGGTGGTGGTGGCCGGGGTGATGGTGCTCGCCACCCTCTGGGGGCTGTTCGGGCCGGCCAAGAAGCCCAAGGGCATGGCCCCGGTCGCCGCTGCCGCCCCGCCCGCCCCGTGGGCCGACGCCGCTCCTCCGCCGCCTATGGAGGAGGCGCCGCCCGCTCCCGCCGGCATGTCCGACCAGCCTCCGCCCGAGGGTGAGTGAGCCATAGGCCCTACCCGCGGCCTCCTTCCCCGCCGCGGCGAGCCCGATGGATCAGGCCGGCGGCGACGCCGGGCAGCTACCGGGCCCGGAGAGATCACACCGGGCTCAAGGTGGCCACGTCGCTGCTGGGTGCCCTCGCCGGGCTGGCCGTGGGCGCGGTCGTCTTCTTCACCGTCGAAGAGCGCGCCGGCATCGGCGTCTTCTGCGGAATAGCCGCCTTCGCCTTCCTGGTGACGGCGCTGGCCCCGTCGGCGGTGCTGTGGACGCTGCTGGCCGCCGAGGTGGTGGTGCTCTCGTGGACCGGGTGGCAGATCTACGACGAAGCGCGGGCGGTGCAGCGCGCCCTGTCCACCACCGCCGGCCCGGCGGCGGCCGCCGACCCGGAGACGTTGTCGGCGGCGCGTGAGCGACTGGAGGCGGCGGTCGGCGAGAGCGCCTTCCGGCTGGACCTGCACGAGGACGAAGTGACCGCAGTGCTGCAGGAGGCCCTCGGGGAGGCCGAGCAGCCGTTGCGCCGCATCGCGGTGGACATCATCGACGGGCCCACTCCCACCGAGGGCACCATCGCCTTCACCGCCCAGTTCAAGAGCGGCGACTACGACGCCGCGGGCTCCCTGGGAGTCTCTCTCGCCGGCGGGGTGGTGCAGATCGAGGTCCGCTCCATGGAACTGGGGGCGGTCAGGCTGCCGGGCTTCGCCCGGAGCGCGGTGGCCGACTACGTCGACCAGTTGCTGGAGTCGATCGAGCAAGTGAACGACCTCCTCGCCGCCGCCGAAGTGGACGTGCAGGCGATCACCATCGGCGACGACCGCCTGGTGGTCACCGGGGTGCAGCGAGGCGGGCCGGTGGTCACTGCGGCCTCCCTGCTCACCGACCTGGCGGCGGCCGCGGCCGCGGTGGGGCCATCCGTGGAGCCGCCGGCAGAGGTGTTCGGCCCGGGGACGGTGGACGGCACCTTCGCCGAAGGCGCGGTCTACTACCTGGCCCTGGGCGACTCCCTGGCGGCCAACGTGGGAGCGCCTTCGGCGCGGGACGGGTACGTCTCCCGGGTGCACCGCCGCCTGGAGGAGCGTGACGGGCGCGGCTACGGCCTGCTCAACCTCGGGGTGCCCGGGGAGACGAGCGGCTCCCTGCTGGGAGGGGGCCAGCTCGACGAGGCCCTGGCCTTCCTGTCGACCAACCGGGTGGCTTACATCACCCTCGACATCGGAGCCAACGACCTGCTGGGGCACCTGACCTCGCCGGAGTGCAGCGCCGACCTGGCCGCCGCCTCGTGCCGGCGGCGCCTCGACGGCGCCCTGGCCGCCTATGAGGAGCACCTCCCGCTGATCCTCGGCCCGCTGCGGCGGGCCGCCCCGCAGGCCACCATCGTGTTCCTCCAGACCTACAACCCCTTCAGCCTGGGCACGGGCATCGCCTTCGAGGCCGGGACGGGGTCTACCCTCCGGCGGCTGAACGCGGCGGCCGCGGCGGCCGCGGCTGAGGCCGGGGCGCTGGTCGCCGACGGGTTCACTCCCATGGAGAACGCGGCCGCATTCACCACCCTGATGCTGGCGTCGCCCCCGGACATCCACCCCAATGCCCTGGGCCACGACGTGCTCGCGCAGGCGGTGCTGGCCGCGCTGGAGTAACGGCGCCCTCGCGAAAACCTGCCAGGGCCCGGGCTTGACCGGCTCCGGCGGGGCGGTTAGAACCGGGCGACGGCCCGGCGGCGCGGCACCGCCGACTTCCCCCCGGGGCCCGGCAACGGGACTGCTTGACTGGCCGACAATGGTGTAACTACACTTGTGTTCCCCTCACAACATTTGGTGGATTGCTGCCGATTGAACCACAATATGTTGTGGTTGGTTGGGGGAGGGTCAGACTGAGCGGCGCGAACGGGGACGGGGAGGAGCGACATGGGCAAGGCCACGGGACTGCGCATCACCCGGCTGTTCACCAAGCCGGGTGAGGATCCCCTCGATTCGGTGGAGTGGAGCCGGCGCGACTCCCGCATCACCAACCCCGACGGGTCGGTGGTCTTCGAGATGAAGGACGCCGAGATCCCCGTGTCCTGGTCCCAGGTGGCCGCCGACATCATGGTTTCCAAGTACTTCCGCAAGGCCGGGGTGCCGCAGCGCGATGCCGAAGGCCGCGTGATCCTGGGCGACGACGGCAAGCCGGTGCTCGGCTCCGAGACCTCGGCCCGGCAGGTGATCCGCCGCCTCGCCTCCACCTGGCGCTGGTGGGGAGAGCGCCACGGCTACTTCGCCTCCGAGGCCGATGCCCGGGCCTTCGACGACGAGCTCTCTCACATGCTGGTCCACCAGATGGCCGCTCCCAACAGCCCGCAGTGGTTCAACACCGGCCTGCATCACGCCTACGGCCTCACCGGCCCGGCGCAGGGCTTCTGGTACGTGGACCCGGTCACCGGGCGCACCGTTCCCTCCCCCGATTCGTACTCCCGCCCCGCCCCCCACGCCTGCTTCATCCAGTCGATCGAGGACGACCTGGTCAACGAGGGCGGGATCATGGACCTGTGGGTGCGGGAGGCCCGCCTCTTCAAGTTCGGGGCGGGGACCGGCACCAACTTCTCCCGCCTGCGCGCCGAGAACGAGCCCCTCTCCGGCGGCGGCCGCTCCTCCGGGGTGATGTCGTTCCTGCGCATCGGCGACCGCGCCGCCGGGGCCATCAAGTCGGGAGGCACCACCCGGCGCGCCGCCAAGATGGTCATCCTCGATGTCGACCACCCCGACATCGAGGAGTTCATCACCTGGAAGAAGAAGGAGGAGGACAAGGTCCGGGCTCTGATCGCCGCCGGCTACCCCGCCGACTTCAACGGCGAGGCCTACCAGACGGTGAGCGGGCAGAACGCCAACAACTCGGTGCGGGTGAGTGGCGAGTTCATGCAGGCGGTGCTCGACGACGCCGACTGGCAGTTGACCGCCCGCACCGACGGCCGGGTCATGTCCACCGTGAAGGCGCGTCACCTGTGGAGGGAGATCGCCCAGGCCGCCTGGGCCTGCGCCGATCCCGGGGTGCAGTTCGACGGCACCATCAACGAATGGCACACCTGTCCCGCCGGCGGGCGCATCAGGGCCTCCAACCCGTGCTCGGAGTACATGTTCCTCGACAACACGGCCTGCAACCTGGCCAGCCTGAACCTGGGGGCCTTCTTCGACGACGACTCCGGCAGCTTCAACATCGAGGCCTATCAGCACGCCATCCGCCTCTGGACGATGGTGCTGGACATCTCGGTCACCATGGCGCAGTTCCCCAGCCGGGAGATCGCCCAGGGCTCGTACGACTACCGCACCCTGGGCCTGGGCTACGCCAACCTGGGGTCGCTGCTCATGCGCAGCGGCATCGCCTACGACTCCGACGAGGGCCGGGCCATCGCCGCCGCCCTCACCGCCGTTCTCACCGGCGCGTCCTACGCCGCCTCGGCGGAGATGGCCTCGGTGCTGGGGACCTTTCCCCGTTTCGCCGAGAACCGCGAGGCGATGCTGCGCGTGGTGCGCAACCATCGCCGCGCCGCCTACGACGCCCCCCAGGAGGAGTACGAGGGCCTCTCGCACCGGGTGGTCGGCATCGACCCGCTCTACGGGCCCGGGGCGCTGCTCGATGCCGCCCGGCGGGCGTGGGATTCCGCCGTCGACCTGGGCGAGCAGTACGGCTACCGCAATGCCCAGGTGACCTGCCTGGCCCCCACCGGCACCATCTCCCTGCAGATGGACTGCGACACCACCGGAGTGGAGCCCGACTTCGCCCTGGTGAAGTTCAAGAAACTGGCCGGCGGCGGCTTCTTCAAGATCGCCAACCAGTCCATCGACCCGGCGCTGCGGAGCCTCAACTACTCACCCGAGGAACGGGCCGCGATCGTGCGCCACGTGGTGGGGAGCATGACCCTCGAAGGCGCCCCTTACGTCGACGGTGATGCCCTGCTGGCGGTGGGCCTGGAGGCCCCGGAGATCGAGGCGGTGGAGCGGGCCCTGCCGGGGGTGTTCGAACTGCGCCACGCCTTCGCCCCGTACGTCATCGGGGCCGAGGCGCTGGCCCGCCTCGGGATCCCCGAAGCGCGCTGGAAGTCCCCGGGGTTCGACCTGCTGGCGCACCTCGGCTTCACCCCCGAGCAGATCCGCCAGGCGGGCGACCACATCTGCGGCCGCCAGACGGTGGAAGGGGCCCCGCACCTGCGCCCGGAGCACCTGCCGGTGTTCGACACCGCCAACCGCAACGGCCGCTACGGCACCCGCTTCATCCACCACAGCGGCCACATCAAGGCCATGGCGGCGGTGCAGCCGTTCATCACCGGGGCCATCTCGAAGACCATCAACATGCCTCACGAAGTCACCGTCGAGGAGGTCGAGGCGGCCCACCTGCTGTCGTGGCAGTTGGGGCTCAAGGCCATTGCCATCTACCGCGACGGTTCCAAGGCCAGCCAGCCCCTCTCGGTGACTAGCGACGAGGGCCACACCCCCGACGATGAGCCGGTCGAGGTGAGCGACGCCCTCGAG
>Ga0194125_10013323_pt1 | contig 10713 bp, 9 predicted proteins | sample TA2KigC250mmetaG_FD_148626 | JGI IMG/M metagenome (GOLD analysis project Ga0194125, IMG submission 148626) | Freshwater microbial communities from Lake Tanganyika, Tanzania - TA2015034 Kigoma Deep Cast 250m | ecosystem: Environmental > Aquatic > Freshwater > Lake | place: Tanzania: Lake... | reverse complement strand
TGATGTTGTCCCGAATGGTTCGCAAACTGAATCCCATGCATTGACTCCTGGTTCCAATACTCTACCCGTATGATGCCACACTCGCTCCCAGAAGTCAACCTTGGGACGCCTTAACTAAACCGTATTGCACTTAATACTGGACTTTGGACAAATCCAGAAGAATGGCCAGAAACCAGGTTTTTGAGAGCCTTTGTACCCAAAATGTGCACGTTTGCGGGCACTTCTGACACTCTAGAAAGCATTGCGGAACAGGAAAAACCTGGTTTCTCAACTTTGTCCAAACTCCAATTAATAGGGGCGAAGCATTTGCACCCGCATGCTGAGCACGCCCCAGAATGACAGGCCAATGCTTCGCCCCTACAGGCTTATTTGACCACGACGGTCACCTCAAAGGTCTTCACCGGCGGCACGTTCTTCTCAAACGGCCGATGGTAGATCAGCTTGAGCGCCGTCTGGCCAGCAGCCACGCCTGTAAAGCGCAGGGTGACCTTGCCGGGAGAGCCGATAGCACTGGTATCGGGCTTGAACTGCGCCTCACCTACCTGCTTGATGATGGCCGTATCCCCGGCTGCTGCTTCCCACAGGTAACCTGTGGTCGGGTTGCCCTCCAGCACTACCTCTAGCGTGCCGCCAACCGATAATTGCACCGTGCGGCCGGCGTCCTTCTCGCTCAGATTGAGCTGCTTGGGGGCCGTGGGGCCACAGGCACTCAGGGCCAGGACAACCAGAGCGACGACGAGCAAGATAGTTAAGCGAGACATCATCTACCTCCATTGCTAAGAATAGTTCCTGGGCCACCTTCCTACCGCCCGAGCTGCCAGAGTCTGACCGCCGGGGGGGCACGAGCCGACCAGCGCGCCCGGGGTGGCAGGGGCAGGCTGCGCCGGAGCTTTCCACGAGTGAGTCTGCTTCTCCCTAGAACTCCTTCCCGGAGCTACCGCCGGGCGCCGACGAAGGAGATGCCGTTCATGTTGGGCCACGATGGATCGGACTGGACCTCCCAGTGCTGCGCGTCGCTGGTGTGGGCGATGATGCCGGGTGGTGTTACCCCCAGGCCGGGACCGACGACCCAGGCTGTCTTGTCATCTGTGGCTGTGACGCCGAACAGGAACGCGCTGGGCACATTCACATGATACCAGGTGGCGCCGGCATCGGTGGTGTAAACCACGTTGCCATCATCGCCTGAGACCCAGCCGACGTCAGCGGTGACGACCACGACCCGGTTCGTATCCATACCGGGGATCGCTGGCGGCCCCACCTGCTGCCAGGTTGCGCCGCCATCTGTCGTCTTGACCAGCGGGAACGGCGTAGTCATATCCGCTCCACCCACTGCCCAGACCGTGTCCTGGTTCAAGGCGCTGACGCCGATCAGGGCAGCGCTGTGGCCGCTGAGGATCGCCCCGGCCCCCTGCCGTCGCCACTGGGTACCATCGTAGAAGGCGATCACGGGGTTCCCGCGATCCCCTGGGCCAAAGGAACCCACGGCCCACACGTGCGTTGCATCTGCCGCGTCCACGCCGGAATAGTGCACCGGCAAGGCCAGGTGCAGATCTGCGCTGCGGGGCATGATGTTCCAGGTCTGGCCGTCGGTGGTCCCCAACAGCACATCGAGTGTGCCAACCACCCAGGCCGTATTGCGGTCTATCGCCTTGACGCTCATCAGCTCAAAGCCAGTGGGCAGATCGGCCGGCAAAGTTTGGGTCTCCCAGGTCTGGCCGCCATCGCGCGTGCGCAGGATGACTTGGGCTCCCACCACCCAGGCATTCTGGTTGTCCACGGCGCTGACTTCTTGGAGACCGATGTTGGGGACGTCGGCTGCACTGCCCTGGCGCACCCAGCTTGCGCCGCCATCGGTCGTGTGCAGGATCGTGCCATAGCCGTCGGCGCTGTCGCCCACCGCCCAGCCGACGTATGCCCGCCAAGACTTGAACATCAGCGGCAGGTACCACCAATGCCCGCGCCACTCGTAGGCGCCCAGGTCCACGGCCAGGCCCTGGGGCCGGGCCACGCCGTCCCGGTCCACCGGTGGGGCCGGGGGCACGCCGGCCGGGTCGCCGGCATTCACCGCTGCCGAGCCGACGCCGATGTGGTAATCGCCTGCGGCCGGATTCTTGAAGGCCGGGACGCCGGTCACCGGGTGGGTGTGGCTGATGACGCCACCGCCGCCGATGTCTGTGTCATTGCCGTGCCACAGGGTGTAGCGCACCGTGGCCGTGGCCCCTTCGGTTACACTGATGCCCACGGTGTGGCTGACGACGATGTTGTTGGTGAGGGTGATGGGGGTGATGTTCCACTGATCAACCAAGATGGCGGCATCGCTGTTTCCGGCCAGGGTGTTGTTGGTCACTACGCCTCCCTGGGCGAAGGGCAGATACAGCCCGCCGGCGAGATCGGCGCTGTTGCCGGCCACCACGTTGTTGGTGAAGGTAAAGCCATCCGTCCCCACGACGCACGCCCCGCCGATGGACGGCTCAGACGGGTTAGTGACGCAGGCCCGGTTGTCCAGGAAGAGGTTGGCGTCCACGGTGGTGTCAAAGCTGTATGGCCCCTGGCCTTCCACGCGCAGGCCCCCGCCGGAACCATCGCCCTCCCCGGTGCCCCGGTTGCCCTGGATGCGGTTGTGCTGCACCAACATGCCCACGGTGTTGCGCAGGAACACCCCACCGCCGCCCCCCAGTCCCGAGAGGCTGCCGGCGTTGTCAGTGAGGGTATTGTCGGCCACCACGCTGTCCTCGCCGGCCCAGATGGAAATGCCGCCGCCCCAGCCGATGCCGGTCTGACAGGCCACGTTGCCGGTGATAGCGTTGCCGGTGAGGCTGGTATCCCACAGGCGTTGGCCGTCGATCCCGCCGCCGAAGCTGTTGCCGGCCCGCGGGCCGGACAGGCAGGCCACGTTGTCCGACAGCGTGTTGCCGGTCACGGTGACGGCCCAGACGGTGTGCAGCGAGAACCCGCCGCCGGACACGTCTGTCAGGTCGGGCTGGAACACGCAGCCCCAATTCCCGGTCGCCGTGTTGTCGGCCACCAGCACGTCCTGCGACCGGACCAGGATCAGGCCGCCGCTCCCGCCCCCGCCGTACAGGACGCCCAGGTTCTCCTGGAACACGTTGTCGGTCACGGTGGCGTCATCTACCTCGCGCAGGTAGGCCCCACCGCCCAGGCCCCGCATCGTTTCCCAGCCGGCGTTCGCCGTGTTGCGGGTCACGTGGTTGCCGCGCACCGTCGCATTGGGGCAGGTGTCCACGACTAAGCCCCCACCCACGCCGATGCTGACCACCCCGCCGCTGCTGCCCGCGTTCTCCTGGAACGTATTGTCCTTGATGACCACGCCCGGGGCCTGGATGACGTAGAGGCCGCCGCCTATGCCCTCGGCACCCACTGCGGCGCTGGCGATGTTGCCTTCCAGCGTGTTGTTGGCGATGAGCACGCCGCCGGACGGAGCCTGACCCACAAAGACGCCCCCACCGTAGCCGTCGCCGGTCAGGCTGGCGAGGTTATACAGCAAGGTCGAGTTCAGCAGGTGCAGGCTGGTGTTCCAACTGTAGACACCGCCGCCGCAGTCGCCGGCCTGCAGAGCTGCGTCAGCCGTCGCGGCCGGGCGGGGCCGGGTGGGGGCCGCTCCCGCCTGGGCGATGAGCCGGTCCAGCCGGGCCAACGTCGCCTGGTACGCGGCCTCGCCGCCGGGATACAGTCCCCGGGCCGTCAGGTCGGCCAGGCGGGAGCGCAGGTCGGCCACGCGCTCGGCCGGGGTGTGGTCATCTGGGGCCGGCGCAGCCGGTTGGCTGACTCCCTGGAGCCAGTCTTCTTCGCCCAGGGCGAGGGGAGGACCACCCAGCCCGGTGGCGTTGCCACGCTCGATGGTAAAGCCATCTATCGTGACCACGGTATCACTGCTGACGCAGGTGATGCTGATTACCCGACCCAGCCCCTGGGCGTCAACGATGCTGTAGCCCGGGATGCGGGCGGTGAAGCTAATGTTCCAGCCGCCGGACAGGGTGATGCCTTCCGTGATGGAGAGGTTCTCCTTGTAGAGACCTTCGGCTACCAGGATGGTGTCGCCATCGCTGGCCGCGTCAATGGCGGCCTGGATGGTGGCATAGTCATCCGGGACTTTGATGATGTTGCCGGCGGCGTGGGCTGAGGGCTGTACGCTGACTGTCAGGGCCAGCAAGATGGCTAGCAAGCCCACAGCGCCCAGGGCCAGGATCAAGTGTACGATACGGTTCATGGGTTTGCCTCCTGTGCTTAGCAGGGGTGAAGCATTGGCCTGTCATTCTGGGGCGCGCTCAGTACGCGGGTGCAAATGCTTCGCCCCCCACTTTTGTTCCCTTGTGGTTGGGTATTGGAAATTAGAGGTTGGAGGTTGGATTGTTCAATACTCTCGACCACCTCCTTCCCCCTAGTGCGCGGATGAATGTCCATCGCGCACGACCGCGAGACTCAAATACCGTTTGCCCTCGCGAATCATCAAGCCCTGCTCGACAAACTGATTCAGAAGCGCGACCACCTCCGCCTCCGTTGCGCGCTCGCGGATGGAAGGTGTGTCCATCAGCGCACGCACAGTTTGTGCTGCGTCGCACAGCAGATAGAGTTCCGCCGCGAGACCGTCGAAGTGATACGCGCGCGTTTCGCCGCGCGTGCGCGTGTCCACGATGTGGATGGATGGCAGCGATAGGAAAACATCCAGCGCCACATCGCCGCGCCCTTGCCATTCCTTCACAGCTTGCACCACGCCGCGCGTGTAGTTTGCCGAGTAGTCAGGGTATTCGGCGTCAAAGAAATATGCAATCTGCCGCAAGTTCTCTTCGCCGAGCGGGTGATAGACAAATTGGTACGCGCGCGCAGGCGTCAATTGCGTAATGCCATATGCCTCTGGGGCTTGGTAGTAGGCGCCAAAGCGATCGAAGCGGATGTGCGCATAGGTCAAGGGAGCATCCAGATGCAGCAGGAGCGGGACAAGGTCTTGCATGGCCGCATACTCGCCGGGGGCCTCTCCCGGAAAGCCGTAGAGAAAATGCCAGAGCACTTGGACGCCGAATTCCTTGGCCCATTTCAGCGTCTGCACGTTTTGCATCCGGCTGGTCCCTTTGCGCATCAAGCGAAGAATCGGATCGCTCAACGATTCGATGCCTGGCTGAATCGTCCGTACTCCGGCCCTCGCCAATAACGCGACCTGCTCGCGTTTCAGATTTGCCTTGACTTCCCAAATAAAGGTCAGTCCCAACGGGCGCGCGGCGAGTTCGGGCAGAAGCGACTGAAAATAACGATAGTCTAGGATGCTGTCCGCCACTCGGAATTGGGAAACGCCAGGGTACTTTTCCCTGAGGTGGGTAAACTCGTTCAAGACTCGGCTTGGCGATTTGCTCCTGAAGCGCCTCTTGGAAAGATTGGCGTTGCAGAAGGTGCAATGCTGCACTTGCCCCCACCAGCAGCCGCGCGAGGTTTCGACGGGGAGCCGCATCTGAGCCTCGGGCAAGGTCTTGACGCCCTTGGCTTGCGCGAAATAATCGGTGAAATCGGGATATGGAAGGGCATCCAGATCGCTGACCGGAAGCGACGGTCCCCCAGGTTCGTTCGGCAGGACACTGGCGCGGGAAAGCATGCCCGGGATAGACGCAGCAGTATCCCGGTTGAAGATGGCTTCGACCAACGCCGGGAAAGCGCGGTCACCTTCTTCATCCGTGCAGACGAAATCAATAAAGGGAAACAAACGGCACCAGGCAGCCCCCATCTCTTCGGCGTAGTCTGCACCGCCAAAAACGATAGTGACATCGGGGTGGCCCGACTTGATCAACCGCGCCAGCGCGAGCGACGCGCAATTCTGCTGGAACGATACGCTGAAGCCGACGATGCGATATTGCGACCAATCCACAGCCTCGAAGCACGCCTGCACAAACTGCACCATGTCGTCTCGCAGAAAAAGCAAGCTCAGGACGCTCACGGGAGACATTATGTCCGCGAGGTCGCCCAACAGAATTCTCTCGACGTACTGCTGGTCCGCGTCACGATTCTCGCCAAACAGGGCTGAGGCAAAGAGCCATTCGCCCACCAGCGCACTAAAAGGCAACTGATCGGCAAAGAGGCCATACTGCTCGGCCCCCATGCGCGCGGCCAGGGACAGATTGAAGTAATGCATGTCGCATTCAAAGCCCTTTTGCCGCACTGCGCTCTTAAGCAGTGAGATGCCCAGAGCAGGCATCCAACATGCGCCAAACGGCATCGCCACCAAGGCGATTGGCTTTTGGGGCTGTGTCATCTCAAAACCTTCGGCGCAAGGTAAAAAATTCTGACTGTGGTTGGCGCAAGCGGAGAGTCTCCTCTCCGCTTGCGCCTCTTCAGATACGCGCGCGTTACTCTAATGAGCACTTGTGCCACCCCGGAGGCCATCGCGGCCGAAGCACACTCCAGTCTCTGCGGGGAAGGGCGCAATGGACAGTGAGCGCCGCGACACCACAGCCTGGCGCACCTCCGCGACCAGAAGATGGCGGTCCCGAACGAAGATCATCGCCAATCCCAGTGCCCCAAGGATTTGGGTAGTCGTTCCTCGAGAATATCCGCCAATCCTTGCAGGTCTGGGGATTTGAGCGCGGCGAGCTGCTCAGCCGTCAGAGTGTAGCCGGCTTCCTTCGCGACTTGCTCTGGATTCTCACGCAGTTTCTTGCGAAACTCAGCGTCCACCACCGCGCGCCCAACCAGTTCGTACATCTCTTTTTTGGTAGCCATGGGTTCATCTCCTTGTTTTAGGTAGGGGCGCAGCCTTGCAGTTGCCCAGCCGGGCAGGCGCAAGGCCATGCCCCTACCCCGGATTGTTGAGAGGATCCCTTTCATTCAATGTAGATTACACCAAGCGTCTTTGGTAAGCGCTCCTCCAACACTGCGGCGAGTCCTTTGCCTTCTGCTGACTTCAGGGCGGCAAGTTGTTCCGCAGTCAGTGTAAAGCCCGCCTCTTTTGCGGCTTGCTCCGGGTCCGCCATCAGTTTCTTGCGAAACTCGGCGTCCATCACCGCGCGCCCTATCAGCTCATACATCTCTTTTTCGGTTGCCATGGGTTCACCTCCTTGTTTCTGGGAATTGCATGCTGGATGCTGGAAATTGGATTCTTTTTAATGCTCTTGACCACCTCCTTTCACTGACGCGTGGCAGGCTGCCCGTCGCGTGCCACCGCCAGGCTCAAGTACTGCCGGCCCTGGCGAATCATCAAACCATCTTCGACGAACCGATCCAGCGCCGCGATGACCTCCGACTCCGTCGCAAGGCCGCGGATGGCGGGCGCGGCCATCAGCTCGCGCACGCTGCGCGCCGCATCGCACAGCAGATACACGTCTGCTGCCACGCCAGCGAATTGGTATTCCTTCTTCTCGCCGAGCCTGCGCGTGTCTACGATGCGAATGGCGTGCGGCGACGGGAATACATCCAGCACCGCGTCGCCGCGCGTCTGCCATTCCTGCACGGCCTGGCGGAGGCCCTGGGTGTAGGTCGCCGAGTCATCCGCGTATTCCGCCTCGAAGATGTCGGCCAACTGCCGCAGATCGTCTTCGCCCAACGGGTGGTAGATATGACCATACGTGCGTGCAGGCGCCAGACTCGTGATGCCGTTGGCTGCGGGATCCCGGTAGTACGGGCTGAACCTCACGAAGCGAATGTGACCACAGCGATGAGGCGCATCGAGATGCAGCAATAGCGGCACGAGGCGCTCCATCGCGGCATATTCGGCCGGATCCTCGCTGGGAAAACCGTAGAGTATGTTCCAGATGGTCGAGATGCCGTATTGTTTGCTCCACTTCAGCGTTTGGATGTTTTGGAGCCGTGTCGTGCCCTTGCGCATCAGTTTCAGGATCGAGTCGCTCAACGACTCGATGCCGGGCTGCATCGACGTGATGCCCGCCTTGGCCAGGAGCGCGATCTGCTCGCGCTTGAGATTTGCCTTCAGCTCCAAAGAGAACGATAGCCCGAGCGGCTGGGCGGCGAGCTCCGGCAGCAGGGTCCGAAAATACCGGTAGTCCAGGATATTGTCGGTGATATGCACGCGGTGCTTGTCCCCGTAGTTTTCCCTAAGACAGATGAGTTCGTTCAGAACGCGCTGCGGCGACTTGCTCCTGAAGCGAAGCTCGGCGCCGTTGAGGCCACAAAAGACGCACTGATGCGTTTGGGCCCACCAACAACCGCGCGCGGTCTCCAGTGGGATCAGGACCTCGATATCGGGCGGAGGATTGATCCGCTTCAGTTGGGCGAAATAATCCGTGAAGTCGGCACACGGAAGCGCATCCAGGTTGGGAGCGGGACGCAAGGGGCTGGCCGGCGCATCCACAGCGTCCTGGCGCGAAAGCATCCCTGGAATGGTCGGTGTCGGGTCGCCATTGAAAACAGCCTCCACCAGCTCCGGAAAAGCAAGATCGCCTTCGCCAGGGCAGACAAAATCAACGAAGGGAAACAGGCGCAACAAGCTCGCCCCCATCCCATCGGCGCAGTTAGAGCCGCCAAGAACGATGGGAATATCGGGGTAGTGAAGCTTGATCCGCCGCGCCAGGGCGAGCGAAGCGCAATTCTGGTGAAAAGAGGTGCTGAAACCCACCATGGCATACTGTGACCAATCTACGGCGTCGAAACATCTGTCGACAAACCCCGCGATGCGATCCCGGAGATCGAGCAGCAGCAAGACCTCCACCGGCGTTATTTTATCGATCGGATCGCCCAACAAGACCTGGCCCACATACTGCAGGTCTGCTTCACGATTCTCCCCAAACAACGTGGGAGCAAAGAGCCACTCGCCGATCAACCACCTGTTCGGGAACCATTCCGTAATCCGTCCGTAAGCGTCAAACCCGATCTGCTCAGCCAGTGAGAGGTTGAAGTAATGGATGTCACACGCGAACCCTCTCTGAGCCACGCTGCTTTTCAACAGCGAGATCCCCAGCGATGGCATCCGCCATGAACTGAACGGCATGAAAACGAGGGCTATGCGTTTGTTCGCTTCCGCCATTACAATCCTCCGATCAAAGCAAACGGTTGCGCCGGCGCTTAATGTGCTGGTGTCCGAAGTCCCACGGTGCTCAGTTGACGCATCGAATAGGCTACTTTTGATCCCCTTCTTTCTGCGACGCACGCCTTCGCTCACGCGCCGCGCCCGTCAACAGGATGACGCGCGCGGCGAGCCCCAACGCAAGCGACGTCCCTGCCGCGAGCATCAGCCCGCCGAGCAACACCACTGCCAGCAAATCCTGCCCTGTTGCCAAATCGTGCAACATCACCTTGAGTTCGTTTTCCCAGATGTAGAGCGCGACCAGCACCATCAGCGCGGTGAACGCCAGCGCCAGAACGCCGTAGACGCTGTAAATGATTTCCGCACGCGTGAATCTGCTCCGCGTCCGAATCTTGGCGAGCAAACCAGTCCGCACGAACGCAAACGCTTTCTGGCGCAACTGCGGCATCTCCAGCCAATCCATCAGGACATAGTAACCGTCTAATTCGAGCAGTGGATTGAGATTCAACAGTGCGCCCAGGTACGTGATGTACGCCGCCTGAAACAACGCTTGTGTCCATCCAGTTAGTGGAAGGGTTACGATGACGACGGCAATCGCGCCGCCGATAATCACGTTCACGATCGGTCCCGCGAGCGAAACAAGGATGCGCGGCATGCGCGCCGCCATCCACATCTCCGTCGTGTCCACGAAGAACGCCGGCATCCCGAAGTAGAACATCAGCCCGGCTTTGCGGATGCGCCGCCCGAATGACTTGCACGTCAAGCCGTGTCCCGACTCGTGCCAGAACAGCACGACGAAATTCGCCAGCACCAGCACGGCGATACCCGCACCGTACGAGTCGTTCACGCTCAACAGGTCGAACGTCTCCGTCGGTTCCAGATAGACAAAGCAGGCGAATCCAATGGCGGCGAGCGCGCCAAACGCGACGAACGCGGCGCGCGTGAAAAACACCCACCCGATGCGCCGATAGAGCGCGGTGAAAAACTCGTCCGCGCGCTGCCAGTCGAACTCGCGCTGAAACGCGGTGTCCGCCAATCGTTGGAGCCGATACGCGAACCCGGTCGCTGGCGCGGATGCGACGACGGGCGGTGCGCCTTCGAGCAAAGAATTCGCTTCGAGTTGTGCGATGAGTTGGCTCAAGCGGTCGAACGGGAATGCGCCGTACTGCGCAAAATACGCCATCGCGAGATCAGCGAGCGCGTGTTCGCCGTCCATCAACTCCCACAGGAAATAATTCTGCGGGTCAATCGCGACGTACGTGTTCGCATCGGGATTGTGCAGGATGTAGTATGCATCGCCGCGCGTCGTTTGCGTGTGCGCCACTTGGACGCGCGAGTCGCGCTTGGGTTTGGGCTGTGCCACATCTGACATTTATTGTCCCGTCTCAGTTCTGGATGTGCTTTGTGCTTGCGAATCCGTGTGTGCAATCGAAAACGCGCACCGGGCGTATTGGGCGGTCGGGGAAAAACGCCATGGGATCCTCCTACCCCGTTGGCGATGGCAAGACCATTGTAGCACAGCGCGTCAAGATGGGCAAGGCTGAGGCCCGGGGGCCACCGTGAGGGCCACCAGGCCCACAGCGCCCAGGGGCAGGATCAAGTGTACGATACGGTTCATGGGTTTACCTCCTGTGCTTGGTAGGGGCGAAGCATTGGCCTGTCATTCTGGGGCGCGCTCAGCACGCGGGTGCAAATGCTTCGCCCCCCACATGCACGCCTTATTTGACCACGAC
>Ga0194125_10013311_pt1 | contig 10719 bp, 9 predicted proteins | sample TA2KigC250mmetaG_FD_148626 | JGI IMG/M metagenome (GOLD analysis project Ga0194125, IMG submission 148626) | Freshwater microbial communities from Lake Tanganyika, Tanzania - TA2015034 Kigoma Deep Cast 250m | ecosystem: Environmental > Aquatic > Freshwater > Lake | place: Tanzania: Lake... | reverse complement strand
GGCCGACTCCTGGAGGTTCTCGTTGTAGGAATAGTGGATGATCTCCCGGAGCCAGTTCAGGTCGGCCCCGGCGCAAAACGACGTCCCCCGCCCGGACAGGATCACGACCCGGACCTGGGGATCCTGGCGAACGTCGGCCAAGGCGTCGCGGAGCTCCCGGATCATGATCGCGTTGAAGGCGTTGTGGACCTCGGGCCGGTTGAACCAGATCCGGCCGACCCGGCCTTCCCTCTCGATGAAAATCGTCGTGTAGTTCTTAACGGCCATAGGAACCTCCTCTCTCGTTCACATTCGGAATATCCCAACCCGATAATCGGGTATGGGCGCGTTCAAGCTCATGGCCATCCCCAGGGCCAGCGCCGCCCGCGTCTCCAGGGGGTCGAGCAGGCCGTCGTCCCAGAGCCTGGCCGTGCTGAAGTAAGGGCTCGCCTCCGCCTCGTATTTTTCGAGGATGGGCTTGGCGATCGCCGCCTTGTCCTCTTCGGAAAGCTTCGTCCCCTGCTCCTGGAGCCTCTTGATCTTGACCGTGACGAGGACGTGGGCCGCCTGTTCGCCGCCCATGACGCTGATCCGGGCGTTGGGCCACATCCACAGAAGGCGCGGCCCGTAGGCCCGGCCGCACATGGCGTAATTGCCCGCGCCGTAGGATCCGCCGACGATGACCGTGAATTTGGGGACGTCGGCGTTGGCCACGGCGTGGACGAGCTTGGCCCCGTCCTTGGCGATCCCGCGGTGCTCGTATTCCTTGCCGACGATGAAGCCGGTGATGTTCTGGAGGAAGACGAGGGGGATCTTGCGCATGGCGCAGAGGGTGATGAAATGGGCGCCCTTGAGGGAGCTTTCGGAAAAGAGGACTCCGTTGTTGGCCAGGATTCCGACCGGATAGCCCATGATCCGGGCGAAGCCGCAGACGAGGGTCGGGGCGTAGAGCTCCTTGAATTCCTGGAAGCGGCTGCCGTCGACGAGGCGGGCGATGACCTCCTTGATGTCGAACGGCTTGCGGAGGTCGCGGGGGACGATCCCGTAGAGTTCCTGGGGGTCATAGGCGGGGTCCTCGGGCTCGGACCGGTCGAGGGCGAACCGCCGCGGCGGGTCGAGGGTTTCGACGATGTTCCGGGCGATTTCGAGGGCGTGCTCGTCGTTCCGGGCGTAGTAGTCCGAAACGCCGGAAATGCGGCAGTGGACGTCCGCCCCGCCCAAGTCCTCGTCGGACACGTCCTCGCCCGTGGCCGCCTTGACGAGGGGCGGTCCGCCGATGAAGATCGTCCCCTGGCGCCGGACGATGACCGTCTCATCGCTCATCGCCGGGACGTAGGCCCCGCCGGCCGTGCACGAGCCCATGACGATCGAGATCTGGGGAATCCCCAGGGCCGAGAGGCGGGCCTGGTTGTAGAAGATCCGGCCGAAATGCTCCTTGTCGGGGAAGGTGCCCGCTTGATGGGGAAGGAATATCCCCCCGGAGTCGACGAGATAGACGCACGGCAGCCGGTTTTCGAGGGCCACCTCCTGGGCGCGGATGTGCTTCTTGATCGTCATCGGGAAGTACGTCCCGCCTTTGACCGTGGCGTCGTTGGCCACGACGAGGACCTCGCGGCCGTGGACGACGCCGATGCCGGTGACCATGCCCGCCGCCGGGGCTTCGTCGTCGTACATCCCGTTGGCGGCCAGCGGGCTGAGCTCGAGAAAGGGCGTGTTCCGGTCGAAAAGCCTGTCCAGGCGCTCCCGGACAAGGAGCTTTTTCCGCGATTTGTGGAGCTCACGGTACTTCGGGGGGCCGCCCTCCCGGACATTCGCCAGGCGCTCCCGGTACTCGGCCATGACCTTGGTCATCCGGTCGAAGTTCTGCCGGTACTCCGGGCTCTGGACGTCGATCTTCGTCTCGATTCTGAACATCCTCGTTTCCAAGAGAGATCGTTTTACAAAACGGTCTCTCTTTGTCTATTTAAGCGGGGACGAACTTGTAACCGTAGGCGATGACGCCGGCCGCGCCGTCCTCGCTCAGCTTCCGGAACTCGAGCCGGACCTTAAGCCCGACCTTGAGGTCGGCGAAGGCGCAATCGGCGACCTGGGCCGTGAGCTTGACCCCGTCGGCCAGCTCGGCGATGCCCACGGCGTAGGGGGCCTCGTCCTCGAATCCCCCGGGCGCGACCCGGACGACCGTATAGGTCAGCAAGGTCCCCGTCTCGGCCAGCTTGACGGGAGCGAACTCGCGGTTGCCGCACTCCGGGCAGACGAGACGCGGGGGAAAGGCGACATAGCCGCATCGGGTGCATTTCCCGGCTTCGAGGCGGTAGCGCTGGGGGATTTCTCTCCAGTGTTTCGATGGGGTCGGCATGGCTACCTCCTACATCGCCTCGAAGACATGGACGACGGAGCTTCCCCCCGTCCCGCCCATGTTCTGGGTCAGACCGCGCCTCGCCCCCTTGACCTGGCGAGGCCCGGCTTCGCCGCGGAGCTGCTTGACGGCCTCGACGGCCTGGGCGACGCCCGTCGCCCCGACGGGATGGCCCTTGGCCTTGAGGCCGCCGCTCGGATTGACCGGGAACTTTCCGTCGAGGCGGGTCAGGCCCTCCGCCACGGCCTTTCCCCCGGCGCCCTTGGGCACGAGCCCGAGGGCCTCCATGACCATGATCTCGGCGATCGTGAAGCAGTCGTGGACCTCGAAGAAATGCATGTCTTCGACCTTCCGGCCGGCCATGGCCAGGGCCTTTTTGGCGGCGACGCGGGTCGATTCGAGCCAGCAGAGGTCCTTCCGGGAACTCAAGGCGATCGTGTCCGTGGCCTGGCCGGTGCCGGCGATCCGGACCCCGGGGGTTTTGAATTTCCCGGCCATCTCCGCCGGGCAGAGGATGACCGCCGCCGCGCCGTCGGTGATCGGCGAGCAATCGAGGATCCGGAGCGGGTCGGCGACGAGGACGGAGTTGAGAACGGCTTCGACGCTGATCTTGACCGGGAACTGGGCCAGCGGGTTCTTCGATCCGTTGTCGTGGTTCTTGACCGCGACCATGGCCAGCTGCTCCCGGGTCGTCCCATACGCGTGCATGTGGGCCACGGCCATCATGGCATAGAGGGCGGGGAAGGTCAGGCCGTGGAAGCCTTCGTATTCCTGGTCGGCGGCCGTCCCCAAGGCATAGGTCGCCTCGCAGCCGGTCACGTCGGTCATCTTCTCGACCCCGCCGACAAGGACGATGTCCGCCATCCCCGAGGCGACCTCGAGAAAGCCCTGGCGAAGGGCCAGGCCGCCCGAAGCGCAGGCCGACTCGACCCGGGCCGCCGGAACGGGCGCGCGGCCGAGATAATCGGAGAGGAGCGACCCGAGGTGCTCCTGCCCGACGAACAGCCCCGAAGACATGCAGCCGACGACCATGGAGTCGATCCGGTCCACACCCGCGTCCTCGAGGGCCAGAAGGGCGGATTCGACGAAGACCGAGCGGAGGGACTTTTCCCAGAGCTCTCCCCACTTGGCCATGCCCACGCCGATGACAGCGACGTCTCTCATGGTCCTCTCCTACTCCGCCTTCCGGATCTTGCGGCGGAACTTGGCGTACGCCCCGTATTCCAAATAGACCTTGTCCCCGTCGAGGAGGTCCCGGGTCCGAGGAGCGAGGCTCCGGACCTCCTCGATCCTCGGCGTCACTCGCCAGATGAAGGCGTCGCTGCCCGCTCCCGAACCGTAGGAGACCATGAGGATGAGGTCGGCGGGTTTGGCCGCGTCGAGGATGGCCGTCAGCCCGAGGGGCGACGAGCCGGAGTAAGTGTTTCCGAGCTTGTTGACCAGCCAGCCGGTTTCGATCTGCTTTTTCGAGAACCCGAGCATCTCGCCCACCCGGAAGGGGAACTTCCCGTTGGGCTGATGGAAAACGGCGTAGGCGAAATCGGGCGGCTTGAGTCCGGTCTTGGACAGGATGTCCTCGGCGGCCCCGATGATGTGCTTGAAGTAGGCCGGGTCGCCTGTGAACCGGCCGCCGTGGCGGGGATAGTATTGGTATTCGCGCCGCCAGAAGTCCGGGGTGTCGGTCATGAAGGCGCAAGTCGCGACCTCCTCGGCGAGGAGGTCATCGTTCCCGAAGAGATACGCCGCCGCCCCGGCCGAGGCCGAATACTCGAGGGCGTCGCCGGGAGCCCCCTGGGAGGTGTCGGCCCCGACGGCCAAGCCGTATTTGACCGCCCCGGCCTTGACGAGATTGAGGGCGACGAACATCCCCTCCGTCCCGGCCTTGCAAGCGAACTCGAAGTCGGCCGTGTGGCAATCGGGGGTCGCCCCAAGGGCCTCGGCGACGACCGTTCCGCTCGGCTTCACGGCGTAGGGATGGGACTCCGAGCCGACGTAGACGGCCCCGATCTCGCGGGGATCGATCCCCGCCCGCTTGATGGCCCTTTTCGAAGCTTCGACCGACATCGTGATCGTGTCCTGGTCGGGCGAAGGGACGGATTTCTCCTCCAGCATGAGGCCTTTTTTATAGCTCGGGGCGTCCGCGCCCCAGACCTTGGCGATCTCCTCGACCTTGATCCGGTGTCGCGGGATGTAGGCACCGTAACCGACGATTCCGGCCATGCGGCGGACTCCTTTCGAGGCAGACACGGACCTCCGCCTCTCCGTTTGGAATTAAAATTGCCGCGTCGTCAAGTATGAATAATGCAACCGCTAAAATCCGAGAGGGTATCCTTCCATAGAGGGGCGGCCAAGTCAAGGCGGCCGCCCAGGCCGGCCTTTTTCCCGGCTAAGTCCACTTCAAGAACGGAAGAGCGTAGAACGGAACGAAAAGGACGTCGCCCTCCCGGCCGGCATGATCACGCGTCACGACAAGGCCAGATCCGGCTCGGCCCTTATAAATTTCGCGAAAACGCAAGATGGCCGGCGGAACGCGCGCGAAGCGCGGCCTGAACTTGACCTCGACCGGGACAACACGATCGCCGATTTGGGCGATGAAATCGACCTCCGACTTCGCGATCGTCCGGTAATAGTTCAGCTTGGCGACCCGGGGATCGCTCTTGAGGACGGTGAAAACGAAATTTTCCGCGTCGCCTCCGACGATCTCGTCCAGGGAATCCGCGGGCCGGTCCTGGGCGATGATCCTTCGGATGCCGGTATCGGACATGTAAACCTTCTTCATCTTGCTGATCTCTTTCCGGACATTCGAGAAAAAGGGAGCAAGGAACGTGAACATGTACGTTCCCTCGAGCACGGAGAGATACTTGCCCAGGGTCGCCATGTTCAGTCCCAGCGTCGAGCTGATCTCGTGTTTGTTGACCAGGCCGCCCCTCTGAGAGGCGAGCAGCCGGATCAGGCCGTTGAAGCTCTCGAGCTTGGCGATATTCAAGAATCCGGCGACGTCTTTCTGGAGATACGTCCCGATGATCTCCCTGAGGATCAAGCTTCTATTGTCCGGCGGCTCGAACGCCGGCTCGGGGTAGCCGCCCCAATTGATATAGGTCAGGGCTCTCAGCTCGAGTTCCGCCTTGTAGGTCTCCGTGAAATCGACCACGTCGGACGGACGATCGACCTCGATCGCCTCGGGGAAGGACGTCCTCGAAACGATTCCCAGCCATTCCCGGAACGTGAAGGGAGTGACGGCGAATTCGACCTTGCGACCGGTCAGAAATTCCCGGTTACGGGAAATCTCGAGGCTAGATGATCCGGACACGAAGAACTGGACGCGGCCTTTGAGCCGGTCGAAGACCGGTTTGAGGAACAGCCCTGCCTGGGGGATGAACTGAAATTCGTCCAAGAAGACATTAAGCCTGGCACCGACCCGGAGCTCCCTCTCGAGGAGGTTGATGAATAGACGGGGATCCTTGAAAACGGGATTTCCGATCTCGAGGTCGCAGGAAAAGAAAATCGTCTTCGAAGAATGCTTCAACTCTTCATCGAGGATTCTTAAGATGGTCGTTTTCCCGACCTGCCTGGGTCCGGTCAGGAGGATGATTTTATCTTTGCCTATCCAGGGCTTGATGCTCCCGAGGATATCTCTTTGGACAATCACATTAATAATTTATTATTCATTTAGCATAAAATCAAGAGATTTTTTATATATAAATGATATTTTTCTCTTCACGGCATCGCAAGCCGCCCCGAGTGAAAGACCCGGGGACGACGTCCCAGATTCCAACCCACGGCAGAGTTCGAAGCCGAGGCCGGGTCCGGACGAATGTCAATTAGCGCGGCGGCGACAAAAATCAGCGGGAGATCGTGATTGAGCCGTTGGTCGTCTCAAGCGAGATCAGGGGGCCGCCCCGGCCCAGCGTCCCCTCGAGCCTCCGGCGGGTGTTCAACCGCCCCTCGATCGTGACCGGGATGTCGGTCCGGATCGAGCCGTTCGTCGTCCGGGCGACGAGGCGGGCGTTGGGCTCTCCGGAAAGGCGCAGCCGGATCGACCCGTTGGTCGTGCCCGCCTTGATTTCGCCCGAGAAATCGACGAGCTCCAGGACGACGTTTCCGTTGGTCGTGCCGGCCCTGACCGGACCCTTGACATTGTTGGCCCGGATCGTGCCGTTGGTCGTCGAAAGGTCGACCCGGCCGGAAGCGCTTTCGAGGCGGATGTCCCCGTTGGTCGTCCCGGCCTTGACCTCGCCGAACCGGCCGGCGAGCTCGAGGTCGCCGTTTGTCGAGCGGACAAGCTCCAGGCGGCAGCCTTCGGGGACCTTGATTTCGTAGTTGACCTTGAGGCGGAGGTTTCGGAAGCGTTCATAGATCGTGTCCACCCGGACGGCGGCGGAGGTCGCGTCGACTTCGATTTTGACCCGGTCGAGGTCGCTTTCGTTCCGGCGGGCGATCTTCTTGGCCTGGATATCGACTTCGTCCCGGCTCCAGGTCGAAACGTGGATGAAGCCGTTGGTGTTCCTCAGGCTGAAGGCCCCGTCGGCCCTGAGGGGAAACGATTTTTGGAAATTCTCGGTGTAGTCCCGTCCGCCGAAACCGTCGAACCAGTCGCCGTCGAGGACGCAGGCGGCGTTCAGGCCGGCGGCCATGGTCAAGGCCGCGGCGGAGAAGATGACGGACGTCCAAATATTTCTTTTCAGGCGCATCTCGGCCTCCTTCAAGGGGTTCACTCTCCTAATACGCAAATCCGGGCCCGAAGGTTCCCCCTCTTGCGCGGCCTTGACCGCTCCCTCCGATTCGGAGGACAATCGCTTCAAGGAGGCCGGTATGTATACTTTTCAGAGCATCGACTGGGAATCCGTTCCTCGGACGGAACATCCGGGGGATCCGGGGAGATCGTTCTGGCGGACCGTCCAGCTCCCGGGCTTGCGGGTCAGGATCGTCGAATATTCGGCGGGCTATGTCGCCGACCATTGGTGCCGGAAGGGCCACATCGTTCATTGCCTGGAAGGCGAATTCGTCAGCGAGATGGAGGACGGCCGCTCGTTCAGTCTCAAGAAAGGCATGACCTACGTCGTCTCCGACGACATGAGTTCGCACCGCTCGGTTTCCGGTCCCGGGGCGACGCTTCTCATCATCGACGGGGATTTTCTGAAGCCTTGAACGCGCCTCCCCCCTGTGCTAAGGTATCCCGTTCCAAGGAGCCGATGATGAAAAAGCATGTCCTCGCCGCGATATTTCTCCCGGCCCTGCTCGCCCCGGCGGCCGATCTCGCCGTCCAGGACCGTCCGCTGGACGTCCCCTACGTCCCGACGAAGTTCCCCGTCGTCGATGAAATGCTCAAAATGGCCAACGTCACGAAGGCCGACATCCTCTACGACCTGGGCTGCGGAGACGGCCGGATCGTCATCGGCGCCGCCCAAAAATACGGCGCGAAAGGCGTCGGGATCGACCTCGATCCCGACCGGATCGCCGAAAGCCGGGAGAACGCCAGGAAGGCCGGCGTCGCCGACCGCGTGACCTTCATGGAAGGCGATCTCTTCCTGGCCGATTTCAAGGAAGCCACGGTCCTGTCGATGTACCTCCTGACCTCGGTCAACCTCAAGCTCCGGCCCCGCATCCTCCGGGAGCTCAGGCCCGGCACCCGGGTCGTCTCCCACAATTTCGGCATGGACGACTGGAAGCCCGACGCGGCTTCGGTCGTGACCGTCGACGACATCCGCCACGACGTCTTTCTCTGGATCGTCCCGGCCAACGCAAGCGGCGTATGGACCTGGACCATGCCCCTCGGCGGCCGGAACGTCGAAGCCCGGATGACCGTCGAGCAGAAATACCAGTTCCCGACGGCGGCCGTGAAGCTCAACGGGACCGAGGCCGCCCTCAAGGACGTCAAGCTCCGCGGCGACCGCCTGACCTTCCTCCTCGAGGCCCCGGTCGACGGAAAGCCCCAGACCTTCGCCTTCCAGGGGCGGATCGCCGGGCACGAGATCGCGGGCCAAGCCAAGGCCACGGCCGCCGGTCAAAATCAGACCTGGCCATGGACGGCCTCACGGAATCCGGTCACGGAAAAACCGATCGACGAGGAACCGACGATCTGGGACTGAATTCCCTCTCCCCCCTTTTTCTCGGGCCGAGCCGGCCCTTCCTCCCCGCCGCCTTTGCCAATCTGGGGGGGAGGACATGGTAGAATAACGGAGAGGGAGACATGTCCATGGCCAATATCCAAAGGCTTCTCATCGCCGCCTTGACCGCAACCCTTCCCCTGGCCGCTCAGACCATCCTGACACCGGACGAGCAGAACACGATCGAGGTCGTCAAGAAGAACAAGAACTCCGTCGTTTTCGTGACCAACATCGCCCTCGTCCGCGACTTCTTCTGGGGATCCGAGGAGAAGATCCCCCGCGGCAGCGGCTCCGGCTTCGTCTGGGACGACAAGGGCCATATCGTCACGAACTACCACGTCATCGAGGACGGCGTCGAATACCTCGTCACCCTCCCCAACCAGGAGCAGCGGAGCGCCAAGCTCGTCGGGAAGGAAGAGAGCAAGGACATCGCCGTCCTCAAGGTCCAGGGCGACACGAACGGGCTCTTTCCCGTGACCGCCGGGACCAGCCGGGACCTCCAAGTCGGGCAGAAGGTCGTGGCCATCGGCAACCCGTTCGGTTTCGACCACACGGTCACCACGGGCATCGTCAGCGCCCTCGGCCGGAAGATGCTCGGGGCGGGCAACGTGACGATCCGGGACATGATCCAAACCGACGCCTCGATCAACCCCGGAAACAGCGGCGGACCGCTCCTGAACTCGTCCAGCGAGCTCATCGGGATGAACACGATGATCTATTCGCCGAGCGGGACCTCGAGCGGCATCGGCTTCGCCGTCCCGGTCGACACGGTCAAGAAGATCGTCCCCGAGATCATCCGCTACGGCCGGGTCTCGCGGCCCGGGCTGGGCGTCTCCTTCCTCCCCGACCAGTACGCCCGCCGGTCCCGGGTCGAGGGGGCGGTCATCATGGAGGTCCAGCCGGGGACGGCGGCCGCCGAGGCCGGGCTGCGGGGTCTCAGCCGGGACCGGTTCGGACGCTGGCTCATCAACGACATCGTCACGGCCGTCGACCGGACGCCCGTGAAAACCTACGACGACCTTTTCAGCGCCCTGGAAAATTACAAGGTCGGCGACATCGTGACCTTGACCGTCGAACGCGCCGGGAAGGCCCGCCCGGTCCGCTTCACTCTTGTCCGGGACTGATGGAGGTCGTTCTCGCCTCCCGGTCGCCCCGCCGCCGGGAGCTCCTCGGTCGGATTTTTTCGGAGTTCGAGGTCGCCCCCAGCGAAGTCGACGAGAACCTTTTCGACAAGAGCGATCCCCTTCGCTTCGCCCTCGCCGCGGCCGAAGCCAAGGCCCGCGACGTCGGCGAGAGGCGGCCCGATGCCCTCGTCATCGCCGCCGACACGATCGTTTGCCTCGGGAAGGAGATCTTCGGAAAACCGGCGGACCGGGGCGAGGCCGAGACCATGCTCAACCGGTTATCGGGCCAGAAGCATAGGGTCATCACGGGGGTCGCCCTCTTCCGGAAGGCCGAGAACCGCCTGGTCACGGGATACGAAACGACCTCCGTCACTTTCCGGCCGCTCACCCCGGACGAGATCCACGCCTATCTCGCCCGGCACGAATTCCTCGACAAGGCCGGAAGCTACGCCGTCCAGGAGATCGGCGACGCCTTCGTCGACAAGCTCGACGGCGATTACGACAACGTCGTCGGGTTTCCGGTCCGGCGCCTCCGGCGGCTGCTCAAGGAGTTTAAGGCTCCGGAAGCGACCCTCCTCGCCGAAGACTTTGACCCGAAGCACGGCTGGGCTTTCGGACGTGCCGACGGACGGGAGGCCTTCCTTCCCGGCGCCGTCGTCGGCGACGAGGTGAGGGCCCGTCTCATCGGCAAGAAGCCTCGTCTTTTCAAAATCATCGAGACGATCCGGCCATCGCCCTGGAGGGTCGACGCGGCCTGCCCTCATTTCGGGACCTGCGGCGGCTGCGCCTTCCAGAATCTCGATTACGGAAAGCAGCTCGCCCTCAAGGAGGCCCACGTCCGGCGGACACTCGCCGCGGCGGGAATCGACCCCGCCGCCGTCGTCGTCGAGCCGATTCTCCCCTCCCCGGAGCTTTATGGCTATCGGAATAAAATGGAATTCGCCTTCGCGGGGCGGGCCGGAGAGCTTGTCCTCGGCCTTCGCGAGCGGGCCCGGCCCGGGAAGCCGAGCCGAAAGAAAACCGTCGTTCTCGGCCGATGCCCGATCTTCGGCCCGGCGGCCGCCGCGGTCTTCCCCCTCGTCTTGGAGGACGCCGGCGCGACGGGCCTGGCCGGTTATCATCCGGTCTCGCAGGAAGGCTTTTTCCGCAACCT
>Ga0194125_10013305_pt1 | contig 10723 bp, 8 predicted proteins | sample TA2KigC250mmetaG_FD_148626 | JGI IMG/M metagenome (GOLD analysis project Ga0194125, IMG submission 148626) | Freshwater microbial communities from Lake Tanganyika, Tanzania - TA2015034 Kigoma Deep Cast 250m | ecosystem: Environmental > Aquatic > Freshwater > Lake | place: Tanzania: Lake... | reverse complement strand
AACACGCCGAGTCCGAGGACCTTCTTCGTACTGCGGAGCGAAGCCTTAAGGACAGACAGGTCGAGGTCAGAAGCCTGGAAGAACAACTCAGGCAGTCGCAAGTCTCCCTGCCAAAACAGGTGCGCCTGCCCCATCGGCGAGGATCGTCCACAGGGGGAGCGCGCTACTACGTCGTCAAAGGTTCCCGCGCTTATGCTCTGGACCCTGAGCATCGGTTCAACTGGTTCGGCGGCCAGCAACGAGCCGGTCACTGCATGATGACGCCCGTCTCGGCCGGCGACTTCTCCGTCCGAGCAGCAAAGGTTGTCCCCATTGACGGAACCGGCTACCCTGTACGGCGAGAACCCGCGGGCGCAGATGCCTTCATGTCGTCGCTTGCCCGTTATCCGGCTGGCGCGCACTACATTGTCTTCTTCGTTTACAACGACAGTGAGTCCTTTGTGGCTTTTCAAACGCTGAAAGATGCCGTCGCAGGGGCCCGCTATCGCTACATGGCCGACCCGGTTGTTCCGGAGGCCGGGGCATTCACGGTCGCGCCGGGCATCAAACGGAGTAATTGCCATGACGCCTTACACAACTGATCATCACTCCGGCAGAGCCGTATCTCGATCGCGCGCCTGGCACCAAGCGATTCCCAGCAAGGGCGCCGTTGCGCCACTTGCGCTGCTCGCGCTCTGTTTACTTGGACTTGCTGCCGCAGGTTGTGAGCGGCCTGCCGGCCGGCTTGTTTCGACGGAGGATGAGGCCAGGATTCGGGATCTGTACGAGCAGATTACGCAGGCGTCCGCCGATGCGTCGGCACAGGCCGGTCGCGCCGAAGCCTGCGCCGAGGAGGCCGAGCGCGCCGCTAGGAACGCCCAAGCGGCAGCGGCTTCCGGCAACCGCCAGGAAGCATCGCGGTCTTCAGGCCAGGCTGCGGACGCCGCGAGGCGCGCGCAGGCTGCCTCTGCGGAGGCGGCCGCCCGAGCCAATGCGGCGAAGGATCTTGCGCAGGCAGCAACCGCTGCGGCCCGCAAGGCCGCGTGTGAAACGGACGACGCCGTCAGGGAAGCGCTTCGCGGAGCCGGGACCGTTGCCAAACACGCACTGGAAGCCGCGCAGAGAGCCGAGAGCGCAAGCCGAGCAGCCTCGGAACATGCCGCCCGAGCTCAGTCGGCCGTCGCCCAGATGCGTGATGCGCAAGGCCCGGTTGCTCAAACACCCCAGCCTCAGTCGCCAGCAACGGAGAAACGCACGGACAACGTTGCCGACGCGGTCGCAAGAGGAACACCTCGCGCCGATGCCTCGCGGATTGCAGACCTGGCTGCCAAGGCAGGCCAGGCGGCTGATGAAGCAGAGAAAGCCGCCGCGAGTACCGAGGCGAGCGCTGTTGCGGCTGGCCAGCACGCCCAGGCAACATGCGATGCCGCCGCGTCGGGCGATGCCCAAGCGGCTAAGCAGTCTGCTGGACGGGCGCGAAACGCTTCGCAAAGCGCCGCGCAATCGACCGCGGCTGCCGCCGCCCAGGCCGCAGTGGCATCTCAATCAGCGGACGAGGCTGCCAAGATGGCGGCCCAGACGGCAAGTGGCGACGGCACTGCCCAGAGCCTGGTGCAAGATGCGCAAGTGGCCGCCGAGCGGGCAAAGCAGGCGGCCCAGAGAGCCAGTGCTGCTCGACAGATGGCCGAACAGCGTGCCTCGCTCGCGGCAGTTGTATCTGGCGTGGCGGGCCTATCGTCAAAGGCCGCTCAGGCAGCCACTGCGGCGGATGGGCAGGCTGGGAAGGCTGAGGCCTGTGCCGCTGAGGCGGGCCAGGCTGCCCAGGCGGCGAATGACGCTGCGGTAGCCGGGGATGCCCAGGGCGCTATGCAGGCGGCGCAGCAGGCAAGCGGCGCGGCAGTGCGAGCAGGCGAGGCGGCGTCGGCTGCGGCAGCGGAGGCCGAAGCGGCAGCGCGGTCTGCAAGCGATGCCGCCGGGGCGGCTGAGGAAGCGGGGATTGCTGACAACCAAGCCGTTCGCAGTGTCGTGCAGGGGGCCCAGACAGCGGCTGAACGCGCGAAACAGGCGGCCCAGAGAGCCGAAGCAGCCCGCGAAACGGCGGCGCAGCACGTGGCGTCCGCGCTGGCGGTCTCCCAGTTGGGCGAACTTGCGGACAAGACGGCCCAAGCCGCGGACCTCGCGGAACAGGAAGCAGATAAGGCCGAAGTATGCGCCGCCGAGGCCGGCCAATCGGCGCAATCGGCAGAAGCCGCTGCGGCATCGGGAGACATGCAGGGCGCGGCTCGGGCGGCCGAACAAGTGAACGATGCCGCACAGCGGGCTGGCGCCGCGGCATCTGCAGCTGGCGCTGCCGCGGGCCAAGCGGCACAGTGTGCCGGGCAGTTCGCTCAGGCGGCAGCCAAGGCTAGCCTCCGTGGGAGCGGGCCGGCCTCGGGCTTGGCAAAGCAGGCTCAAGCAGCAGCGGACCGGGCCAAGCAGGCCGCCCAGCGTGCTGAAGCCGCTCGGCAGGCCGCCGCCAAGCACGCGACCACCGCAGGGGGGGCAGTGTCGAAAGGACCCCCTCAGAAGGCGGCTCCGGGAGAGAAATCCCCAACCGCTCCTGGGGCCAGCACCAAGACCGCTTCCGGAAGCGGCACGCCGCTGGGCGGGGGTGCCCCCAGCCCTCCCACCGTGGGCACCCGTCGGCCTAGCAAGGTGGCCCCAGGACAGATTCCTAATGTTCCGCCCCCGCCTCCGCCGACAACCCGTGCCAAGCCCGAGGGAATCGTGCGGCCGCCGGCTGAGCCTCCTCCCCCTGTAGAAGTCCGGGGGCGTTGGCGCCAGGTCGAAGGAGGCGCTGGTCCGGATTTCCTGCCGGGCGGGTACGTGAGTAGCGTGTGGGTGTTTCGCTACGACGGTCTGGTTGAAGTCCGGCGAACCTTCGGCAAGGACGAGGCCTTTCAGCAGACATGGCGCGTGGGGTACGAGTGGGATAAGGACAAGAGCATCCTCACGCTTGGCAGTGAGCCGAAGCGTCGCCCGCCGCCGGAGTCGCTGAAGGGCTTTACGCTTGGAGATGCGGACGTGACCGTCCAGGCCGCGAGCCAGCCATTGCCCATGGCTCTGCCTTGCGTGCGACTTGAGAAAGGTCGCCTTCGCATTGGGGATAAGGTGTACGAGCCTACGCCCGACCAACCTGCTCCAAGTGCTGCCGGCAAGTGACGGCCCTGCGGGGTGGCGGGCCAACGCGGTGCTGCGTGGCGGACCCAAGACCGCCTTGGGGTGGAAGGTGTGACATGATTATCCATATCCGGTGCCCGCACTGTGGTCACAAGTTCCGAGAGAAACAGTCTGTTCTCGGCCAAGCGGTTTCTTGCCCCCGATGCGGCCAGAGCCTCAAGGTTGAATCGGGACCGGCAATCTCCAACGAGGCGATGTTCGCGCGAACGTCGCCGGTAGAAACGCCCCTTCCTGCCAAGAAGCTGTCTCAGGAGGAGGAGATAGACCGAGAGCCGTCGCCTTGGCGTAACCCGGCGGTCTGGTTGGCCTTTGCGACAGTGCTGGCCCTGGTTGTGATCTTCGTGGTGGTCACCTATCGACCTTCGTCAGCCCCTGTTTCCACCGCGGGTTCGGCAACGGTGCCCCCTAAACCACTGGCCGCGGCGCCGACAACGGTTCCCGGCCCCGAGTCTCAGGCGAGTGCGCCACCCGCCGGAAGCACGGCGCCTGTGCCTTCCCAAGCCGCGCAGTCTGAGCGGCAGCCCGCGCCCGCCAGTGCACCTGCCGCCTCAAGCGCGCCTGCGTCGCCCTCAGTTTTGCCATCCGCGCCCAAGACACCCGCGCCCCTGCCAATGGATGCTCGCGCGGCCCTCTCTGCAGAAGAACTCTTCAAGCGCGCCTCGCCGGCGGTCGTCCGCATCGTTGTGCGCGACGAGAAATTCAAGGAAATCGGGCTGGGGTCGGGCTTCTTTGTCTCCTCGGATGGCATCCTGGTGACGAACTACCATGTGGTGGCCAAGGCCCGGTTTGCGACCGTCGTGCTCCCTTCCGAAGCCACACTGTTCGTTGAAGGCGTCCTGGCCTTGGACGAGCAGTCGGACCTCGCTGTGCTCAAGGTTAACGGCAAGGACCTTCCGACCCTGAATCTCCTTGGCAAAGGCGAAGCACCCGCCGTCGGTGCCCGCATCTATGCAATCGGCAATCCCGTAGGCCTCTCCAATACCCTGTCCGACGGCCTTGTGAGCGGCTTGCGCTCGCTTGAACCCGGGCTGGCAGTGCTACAGATGACGGCGCCCATCAGTCCTGGCTCAAGCGGCGGGCCTGTCCTGGACACGAGCGCTCGCGTCGTGGGCGTGGCAACTTTGGGTTCGCGCGAGGGCATTCAGAACCTCAACTTCGCTGTCCCAACCGAAAAGGTGCATGAAATCCTCGCCAAGGCTAAGGAGAGCAAGCCCGTCCCGCTGAAAAGTGCCGGTGGGCGGCCCCTGAGCGGCCAGGCGGGGCGGGACATTCAGGAAGCCATGCAGGCCATCGGCGAGGAACGGTGGAGCGACGCTGTCCGCATCCTCCAGGCCCTCCGCCGGACGGAACCCGCGAACCCGCAGGTCTGGTGCGTACTCGGTCTGTTGCATACGGAACTGGGCAATTACGATCTCGCGCTCGAAGCCTTCCGCGAGGCAGTGCAATTGACACCCGATTCAGCCGTCGGGCATTTCGGCATGGGATACGCCTATCAGAGCCAGAAACGATACGCCGAGTCCGTTGCCGCCTTCCAGACGGCTATCCGGCTGTCGCCAGACTTCTGGCCCGCCCACACGGGGCTGGCTATAAGCCTTTACGAAATGCAGCGCTACGCGGAATCGGCGGCGGCCTGCACGAGCGCGATCCGACTCAAGCCCGACGAGGCGCAAGCCTATCACACCCTCGCTCTGAATCACTTGGCAATGGGCGACCGAATCAAGGCTCTTGACATATATCAGACGCTTCTGCGGCTAAACCCGACTCTTGCCGCTGATTTGCGGAGTCGCATTTACCGAAGGTAATGTATCTGGTTTTGCTGCTTGGCCGCTGGCGGCGTCTGGATTGGCGCCTGGGGTAAATCGAATGGCACGGCCACTTACATGCCCCAAGTGTGGCGCAAGCATTGGCTTACCCGACGGCGGCGCCGTGCACGTATGTGGTTGCCCCCAATGCGGGGAGATCATTGTCATCCCCAAAGCCCCTGTAGCGGACGACGAGAGGCACATCGGCCCCTTATCTTCCCGCATGGCTACTAAGAAGTTGCCCAAGACTGCTCCTCACGGGCCTCGCGAGGAAGCGGAAGGGTACCCGTGGCACGTCAAAGTCGTGGGCGCGCTGGCGGCCGCGTTTGTTGTCGGTTTGCCTCTCTATGTTTTCTGGCCACGAGACACGTGGGAACAGGATAACCGTGGCCGAATCCTCGGCTTGTGCTCACAGGCGGATTCGCTCGCCTCCCAAGGCAACGCCGCTGCTGCCCAGCAGAAGTACGAAGAGGTGGTAGCCACAATTGGCGACCGCCAACTCGCCGATGAGCAACTTCGGAAAACCGTTGCTAAGACTGCTCTTGTGCAAGGCCAGGCCAAGGCCGCGGCATGCCTGCGCTCCGGCGACTGGGCAGGAGCAGAATGCGAGTACAAGAGGCTGCTCGACTTCCTCAAGGCGTCGCCGACCGATGACTCCGACACGAATGCCGCGAGGCATCGCGCAACGCGGGGTGCTCGGGAGGCCAGGATCCGTATCCTGGAGGCCGAAGCTGCCCAGGCGGCTCAGGGCCTGGATGAGCAGAAGCCGTCCTCGGGCAGAAGCCTTCTGCAGACCGTCCTTGACGAAGCGGCACGGGAGCAGGGCCTTCCGAAGGCAATTGCCCAGTATGATCAACTCCTGGACTACCTCCACAAGCAGCCCCCAGACGACCCGGTGGTTGTCCAATCGCTCTCCAAGGCTAGCGCCACCAAGCAGAACCTTGAGGCGTCAATGGCGCGGGTTCGCGCCGAGCAGGAGCGACGGCGCCAGGCAGAAGAGCAACGCCGTGTGGCCGAACAGCGGAGGCGGGAGGAGGAGGCGCAACGCGCCCTGGCGGAAGCCCGGAAGCGTGCAGTGCGAGAGCAGTTTTTCCGATCCCCTGCCTACGCCCAGATGAAGTTGCAGGCGGACTCGCTGGTGCAGTCGCTCGAACTCGACCTGGTGGCGGAAGACTCCGCCTGGCGGGCGATCAGCAAGAGTTCAGACGCCGGGGCAGGCCTCCTAGCCATTCTGATTCAGATGGAGGCTGCCATGACAGGGCAGGACGTTTCGGCCGATGTCGCCCGTGTGCAGACTGAACTGGATACTGACATGATCGGAGAGACGTCAGCCCTCCGGGCGGTCTTTAAGAAAGACCGGGCGTTTCTCGGTCTGTTGGGTATCTGGTGCAAAGTGTTGGAGAAAGACCACCCGGGCCTGTGCGCGTCGTTCGGCAAGGCTCAGCAGGATCTGTTGCTTGCGATGATCACGGAGGACTCTGCCTATCGTGCGCAGAGCGCCCACCTGAGGGCGTGCATGATAGTCCTTCAAGACATTCTGGCGGCCCAGGGATTCAAGTCGCAGGCCGATAAGATTGTCTCTGAGGCCCGCTTGGCTAACATCGCTGAGACATCTGCCATACGATCCGCCATGAACAACGCGGAAGCATGCATGAACCTTGTCCTCCTCCTTGTGGAGCAAAGAGACAAGACAAGAGCAGCAGGCTTGCACCGGGACGTTGCGCTCAATACCGTGGGAGACGATTCCGCGGTCCGAGCGCACTATGCATACAAGAAGACTCTGGCGCGCGGCTTGCACATCTTGATTGCCTCGCCCGGCAGCTCGTAGAAACAATACAAGGCGACATGCCACCATGTGTCGCACATAGGCAGCATGACGGCCACTCCGGACGCGGCCCGTAATCAGACATTGCCGGCAGACAGTTCGTGCGGTGAGAGAGACGCCGATGTGGCCCTGACCGGAGGGGATGAGCACGAGTTCGGTGCGGCGGCCGATGACGCCGCCCTGCGGCAACAGTCGGCGTTACGACCCCTGCCTGACGCTAATCAGGTGGCCGCGAGAGTCGTAGTTGACGAGCATGCACGAGAACGGGCCGTGACCGTATTGGAACAGGCCGAGGTGCTGTGCAGGGACTGCGCGGCGTAGCCGAGGGCGGTTGTCTAAAGACCTGTGGCGTAAGAACTTACGGGGGCTCTGCTTTTTTCCGATTTTTTGCGGAAGATGCTTGACCCGCCCTTGGCGCAACATTAACATGCCGCCCGTCTGGTAGCGGCCCGCCTGGGTCGCGGGCCGGCCGGACTGGAAACGCGGGGTCTACCCGTGGCGCGCTGGCTGACTTTGACGCTCCTCCCGGACATCGGTCCGGTTTTCGGCTCTCTCCAGAGGGTCCTTTCGTCTTCCGCCGACCGTACTGGCTCCCTGACGCGCACCTACAGCGGCAACGAGCGGTTCCTGTGCTGCGAGGGCGAGATTCTGCCCGCAGTCGGAATTTCAGGAGCACCACGCACCCTGGACAAGCCCCGCCTCGTGAGAAATCTCCGGGGGTACGATCATGAGGCGGCACATTGCACTGGCCATTCACAGCGATCCCAAGATCGCCCGTAACCTGAAGGACGCCTTCGCATCATTGGACCACGAGTACGTCTGGGTCCGCAGCCAGCAAGCGGCCCGCGCCCTGCTCGCGGAGAACGACTACTGCTGCATCTTCATCGACCTTGAAATCCCCGCCCGCTCGAGAGGCGGTATCCCGTCCATCGACAACGGGCTCAACCTGCTCGAACAAATCCGCGCCATCGAGCGGCTGCGTAACGTGCCTATCGTCGCCACGGTGCGGCTCTGCGAAGCCAAGCCGCGGCTGGTGGCACGTGCCATGCGGTACGGCGCGACGGATTTCATCGAGAAGCCTTTTGCGATCACGGGCGACACGCTGTGCAGGGTGTTGAAGAAGGCGCTGGATCAGGCGCACGCCCTCTGGCGCCAGACCCCTGCGGTCAACCCGACGCCTTCGCCTGAACCCGTGCCGTTCAAGGGCGGCGAGATGCTTTTCTATCCCAGCCGGGTGGAACTCTGCGGCGTGAAAATTGTCGGCGACACGGGCGCTGGCTACTCGCGGATGATTCTTGACCTGCTTAAGCACACACGTAATGATGACAGATGCGCCCATATCAGCGGCGAGGCGATGGCCGCGCGGATCGGGGCCGACGGCGGCGTCGGGACCGTAACGGGGTGCGTCCGCACCCTCCGGCAGAACATCACGGCCCGACTGCGCGAGCACCTCAACGTCATCTGCGGCCGCGACGACGTCATCGCCAACGACGGCCTTCACGGGTACCGCCTGCGCGAGTGGATCATCGTTCGGGAGGCGACGGATGACGTTATTGGCTCAACATCCGGCGCAGGGCCCGCGGCTCGACGGGACGCGCGTGAGCCAGTAAGTGGTCCAGTAGGTGCGCGAGTAACTGATCCAGTTGGTGAGCGAGTAAGTGGTCCAGTAAGTGAACCAGTAACTGAGCGGCAGCGGCAGGTTCTGGACGTTCTCGCCAGCGGCGACGGGCTGCGCGTGCCGGCGATTGCTGCCAAGATGAAGGCCGCGCCCGGCACGGTGAAGCGCGAGTTGACGCATCTGAAGGGCCGCGGCCTGGTTGCGTTCGAGGGGCCGCCCCGCAGCGGCCGGTACAGGCTCACCGGTGCGAAGCAGCGCTGACCATCGCCAGGATGCCGGCCCTGATGGCTTCGGGCAGGTGCTGCCAGGTGGCGGCGAGTTGGGCCAGGTCTTGCGGCATTTCGGCCGTGTTCTTGGCCTCTTGGCCCGCGCGCTGAAAGGGCGCTGAAAGGGGAGGGGCGGATTTCGTAACTTGCGAGTTATCAAAGGCTTGCGGCGGGGAGGCCGGTGACTTAAAATCCCCTGAGGGCAACCTCATCCGGGTTCGATCCCCGGCTCGCCCACCAAGGACAGGTATTGACAAGTGGCCACAAGTGGCCACTTTCTCGAAGGTTTTCGCGCCTGGGCCGTCCTCCTCGTCCGAGCCGCTTTCCTGGCGTACACTGGCAGGTCTTGGCGTCCGGGGGCGTCGGCGCGCTGAAAGGGCGCTGCGCGCGTCGGGCGCCGCAGCAGTCGCCGGGGCGGCGTGGTCCGTGCCCGTGGCCCGTGCCGACTCGCGCCTCGGCCTGGCAGTGCCGATGCAGGGCAGGGCGGCTAGGGCCGCTGCGTGGTCGTGCACCGACAGATGCGTGTACACGCCCAGGGTGAGCGTCGGCGTGGAATGCCGGGCGAGGTCCTGCGCCACCTTCACGCTTGCGCCCGACCGCACCACTCGCGTTACGTAGGTGTGCCGCAGGCTGTGAAAGTCCGCCACGCGGCCGCTGGCGTCCCTATCTTTCAGGAAGTCGCTGCGGTCGCGCTCCTCGCGCTGGTCGGGCGTTCTGGCTTGGTTGATCCACGCCGTGCGGGCGTCGGCCAGGTCCTTCCGCAACGTCTCGGCCACGTTGTCGGTCACGTGGAACACGGGTGTGCCGGCGGGCTTCTCGGCCAGAAGCGACCGGAGGTATTCCGCGAGGTCGCGGCGGATGGGCTGTACGTCGCGGCGGCGGCGCTTGGAGTACGAGGCTTCAACCGTTACGGTCGGCGGGTCGCCATCGAGGTCGAAGGACTGGGGCGTCAGGCTCTTGAGTTCGCCGGCGCGGAAGCCGGTGCCGACGGCCGTCAGGTAAAGCGCTGCCCGGTCGCGGCCCGCCATGCCCCGGTCGCTCTACGAGGGCCTGACGACCGAGAGCATGACCGACGGCTTCCTGTCGCGGATGCTCGTCTTCGAGTCGAGCGACCCGGACCCCGAGTCGCGCGACCCGCTCGTGGCGGACATCCCGAAGGGCATCCTCGACGTGGCGCGTTTCTGGGGCGACTTCCGGCCCGCCGGCAACCTCACGGACGAAAATCCGCGGCCGCTGGTCGTCCCGTGCAGCGACGAGGCTCGGGCCGCCTTCGTGGACCTGGAGCGCCGGGCCCGCGCCGAGCGGCAGACCGCCCCAGAAACCGTCGCCACGCTCTGGACGCGGACGACCGAGAAGGCCCGCAAACTCGCCCTCATCTACGCCTGCTCCGCCGACCACGAGAAGCCCGCCATCAGTGAGGCCGCGGCCCGGTGGGCGGCCGACCTCAGCGAGTACCTGACGCGGAAGATGATCTTCGCGGCCAGCCAGTGGGTCTCGGAGACCCCGTTCGAGGCCAAGCGGAAGCGCGTCCTCAGGGAACTGCGGCAGGCCGAGGGCGGGCGCCTCACGCGGACGCAACTCTGCCGACGCATCCGGCACCTCGCGAGCAAGGAGCGCGACGAGGTCATCGCAAGCCTCCTGGAGACCGGCGAGGTCCGGATGGAGAAAGATGAGACGAGCGGTCCGCCAAGGGTGTCGTATGTGGCCACGTGACCTTATTGCGCTTATTTCCCCAATTTCCCTCCCGATGTCTTTCTGTCTCCGGAGGAGAAAGAAGAAAGATAGAAGAAGCGGGAAGGAAATAAGGGAAATAAGTATCTCTCTTTCATTTTCTCCTTTGTTTAGAGACTGTAGCACCATTACCGGGAACATGCTATCCGGCCCTCGCAAGATGAAGCATGTGAGTCGTTTGGAGCCGGCCTTCGGCCTAGGCGTCGCGGAGCATGTCGGCGGCGATCCGGTGGCTGATGTGCACAGCCGTCCGGACGCGGTAGACCGTCTTCTGCATCTTGCG
>Ga0194125_10013304_pt1 | contig 10723 bp, 9 predicted proteins | sample TA2KigC250mmetaG_FD_148626 | JGI IMG/M metagenome (GOLD analysis project Ga0194125, IMG submission 148626) | Freshwater microbial communities from Lake Tanganyika, Tanzania - TA2015034 Kigoma Deep Cast 250m | ecosystem: Environmental > Aquatic > Freshwater > Lake | place: Tanzania: Lake... | reverse complement strand
CCCTTGAGAACGTCCGCCAGTGAATAGCGCAGGGCGGTGGGGCAGCCGTGGGGGCAGCTCATGGAACGGCGGGCGTTATGTACGCGCCTGGGTTGACCCATGTACATCTCAAGATGTACGCTTGAAACATGAAGCTCACCGCTACGGAATTCCGCAAGAGCCTGTTCCCATTGCTGGGCCGGGCCCTTCGAGGCGAGACCGTCGAGGTGGTTTACAGGGGCTCCGTCCTAAGGCTGGTCCCCAGCCAGTCGGGGTCCAAGCTCGCGCGCGCCAAACGCCAGAGCGCGTTGCTGTGTGACCCTGACTCCATCATCCACACCGATGAGAGGCTGATGGCGGAAATGGAGTCGGAGTGGCGCAAGGATTGGAGTCAGATGTGAGCGCCTATCTGGACACGCATGTCGCCGTCTGGCTCCACGATGGACTCGTCGCCCGCCTTTCGGCAGAAGCCAAAAGGCAAATCGAAGGGAACGATCTCCTGATCTCTCCGATGGTGCTGCTGGAGTTTCAATACCTATATGAGCGCAGGCGGCTGGGCGTCGAACCGATTCCGTTGTACAGCTACTTGAAGACCACCTTCGGAGTCGATCTTTGCAGTTTCCCGTTTCCCGCGGTCGCCGTGGAGGCCTTGTCTGTGGGTTGGACCAACGACCCGTTTGACCGCATCATCGTGGGCCATGCGAAAGCCAACCGCGAAGCCATCCTGATCACCGCCGACACGCTGATCCGCCAGAACTACCCGGCGGCCGTCTGGTAGTCGTCGCATCGCCGGCCGCGCGGCCACCGGGTAACCGGAGTCCGCGAGACGGCCCCCTACAGCCGGTGGAAACCCTTGAGGATAGCGCGGAGGGAGTAGCGCAGGGCGGTGGGGCGGCCGTGGGGGCAGCTCATGGGGCAGTCGGTGGCGGCCAGGGCGCCCAGGAGCCAGGTTATGCGCTGCGCATCCAGCGGCATGTTGACCTTGATGGAGGCGCGGCAGGCGATGGAGGCGGCCACGGCGCGCCGCACGTCGTCGAGGGAGGCTCCGCGCAGCTCGCGCTCGGCCACTTCGAGGATCTCGAACAGCAGCTTCTCGATGTCGGCGGGCCCCACGCCCGCCGGGGCCGCCTTCACCGCCAGCGAGCGACCGCCGTAAGCCTCGGCCTCAAAGCCGCTGGCCTCGAGTTCCCCGGCGATGCGCTGGTACTCGGCCTCCTGCGCCGGAGTGAGCTGGAGGATGAGCGGCATCAGCAGCGGCTGACGCTCGACGCGCCCCGCCGCCCGCTCCTTCAGGATCTTCTCGAACAGCACGCGCTCGTGGGCCACGTGCTGGTCGATGATCCACAACCCGTCGCGGCCCGCGGCCACGATGAAACTCTCGTGGATCTGCCCCAGCGGGCGCAGGTCCGCCAACTCCGCCATGCTGGCGGCGGGTTCGGGGACAGCGTCGAAGGGGAAAGCGCCGTGCGTGTCGGGCACGGGGATCCGCAGCGGCGGCGGCTGCGGGCGCGGCGGCTCGGACACGCTCAGGGGCGGACCACCGAAATCCAGGCGTGGAGCGGGCCCCCGCGTCGGGTGCAGGACCAGCTCCGGCAGCACCGCCGTGGGAGGCGTCTCCGGCAGCGCCCGCACCCAGGCCTCGGCCTGGAGCCGCTGGGAGAACTCCGAATAGGGCAGCTCGGCGGCCGGCTGCGCCTGGGCCGGCTGGGGCAGGGCCGAGACCGGACGGGACTCGACCAGCGCCTCGCGGATGGCGTCCCGCACGAAATCGTGCACGAAGGACTGCCGCCGGAAGCGCACCTCGGTCTTCGAGGGATGGACGTTGACGTCCACCTCCTCGTGGCCGCAGCCGAGGAACAGCAGTGCGAAGGGAAACGCTCCCGCGGGAATCAGGTTGTAATAGGCGGCCGAGAGGGCGCGCAGCAGCACCCGGTCGCGGATCAGCCGGCGGTTGACGAACAGGAAGATCGAGTTGCGGTTGGACTTCTGGACCTGGGGCCGCGAGACGAAACCGCGCAGCCGGTAGAGCGGCGCCGCCTGATCCTCTCCGAGCTTCTCTTCCAGGCGGCGCTCGCGCGTTCCCAGGTCGATCAGCTCCTCCGTCACGCGGCTGCCGAAAACCTGGTAGACCCGGTCCCGCAACCGCTCGACCGGCGTGACGCTGAGCAGCTCCTTGCCCTCGCTGGCCAGCCAGAAGCTCTTGTCGGGATGGGCCAGGCTGTAGTGCGTCACCAGCGAGGCGATGTGCGCCAACTCGGTCTGGTCGGAGCGCAGGAATTTCCGGCGGGCGGGCACGTTGTAGAAGAGGTCCCGCACGGTGACCTGAGTGCCCACGGCCAGCGCGGACTCCTCGGCGCGCTGCATGCGGCCGCCGGCCACCTCGAGGCGCATGCCGGTGTGCTCATCCGCGGCGCGGGTCTCGAGCGCCAGGCGGGCCACCGAGGCGATCGAGGGCAGGGCCTCCCCGCGGAAGCCCAGGGTGGCGATCGAGAGCAGGTCCGTGGCGCTGGAGAGCTTGCTGGTGGAATGCCGCTCGAAGGCCAGCATGGCATCGTCACGCAGCATGCCGTGGCCGTTATCGGAGACCCGGATCAGCCGCCGTCCTCCGCCCGCCACTTCGATGCGGAGCTCGGTGGCGCCCGCATCCAGCGAGTTCTCCAGGAGTTCCTTGACCACCGAGGCGGGGCGCTCGACGACTTCTCCGGCCGCGATCTTATTGGCGACTTCGTCGGAGAGTATGCGGATGCGGCCCATGGGTGGCCTGTAGCTTGTGGCTCGCAGCTTGTAGCTTGTGGCCTGTAGAAGGGCCGCGAGCCCCGTCTACAAGTTACATGCTACAGGCTACTAGCCGTTATTGTACAATCACGCCGCGCTCGTCCAGCAGTTGGCCGGTCACCCGCAGCAGGGTGAGCAGGTTGCGGCGGTAGCTGATGGAGTTCCGCACCAGCTCGGACTGGGCCTGCGCCAGCTCGGTCTGGGCCTGCAAGACGAAGTACATGATGGTGACGCCCAGATCGTAACGTTTCTGCTCGGCCTCGACCTGCTTCTGGGCGAAGTCCAGAGCCACCCGCGCCAGTTGGACGCCGGCCTTGGCGGCCTCGACCTGGTTGATGGCGTTCAGCACGTCCAGGCGGATCTGCTGCTCGAGGTTGCGGGCGCGCAGGCTGTCGATCTTCTTGCGCACCAGGGCGTCGGCCAGGTCGGCGTTGCGGGCGCGGTCGCGCAGCGGCAGCCGCAAGGTCAGGGTGAAGGCGTAGGTGGGCAGGGTGAAGCCGAACAACTGGTCCATGGCGTCTCCGATGCCGCCCGGGACCACCCGTACCAGTTGGGACTGCCCGAAGACGTTGGAGCGCTCATAGAACGTCCCGCCCCGGCCTTGGGCGCTGTAGTTGCCGGCCAGCGAGAGATCGGGCCGCAGGTTGTTGGTGGCCTGCTTGATTTGCAGCTCGTCCACATCCAGGGTCTGAAGCTGGGCCCGCAGGTCCGGCCGCGTGGCCAGGGCGCTTTCGACCAGCGCTTCCTGTTCGAAGGGCCGGGCATCGAACATGGGCGACACCGTCTCGGTGAGCACGATGGGGAGCTTGCGGATCTCGGGGTGCAGGTCCGCGCCCATCTGCCGCCGCAGAGCGTCCTCGCGCTGGGCCAGTTGGAACTGGAGGCGCGAGACCGCGATTTCCGCGTTGGCGTACTGCTGCTGGGGCCGGTAGATCTCGAGGGGAGAGATGGCGCCCAACTCCAGCTCACGCTGGGAGCGTTTGAGGGACACATCGCTCAGCTTCAAGTAGTCCTGCTGCACCTTGAGGTTCTCGCGGGCGTCCACCACGTCCCAGTAGGCCGTTTCGGCGGCTGCGATCAGCCGCATCAACTGGTCCCGCAGGTCGTACTCGGAGCGGCGCAACTGGCTGCGCGCGACCATGATGGGCAGCCGGGCTATGGACGCCCCGCGGTTGCGCAGCAGCGGCTGGGTGAAGCCGAACTGCATGGTGGCGGCCAGCGCGGGGTTGAAGGTGCGGAAGGTGTCGTTGGAGGAATCCTTGGTCCCGTTGAGGTTGACGTTGAACTGGGTGCCGCTGTCCAGGGTCTGCTGGTAACCGGTGTTCAGCCGCTGGCTGAGGCTGCTCAGCAGGGTGGCGCCCTGGAGCACGCTGGTGGAGGCGGCCTTCTGCCGCTGAGCGTTGAAGCTGCTGGTGAAGGTCGGGTCAAAGACCCCGAAGGCCCGCATGATAGCGTTGCGCGGGGCCTCCAGGTTGAGCCGCTGGATGGCGATGTCGGTGTTGTTGGCCAGCACCAGCTCCAGGTAGGACCGCAGCGACAACTCCAGCGCGCCGTTCACCCGGAAGTCCTCGAAGCGCACCGGGGGCTGGAGCTCGACCCGCGCGTCGGGGGTCGTAAAATGGGTGCGGAAGTAGGCCGCCTTGGGGAACGCCGGCGCTTCCTGCGCCAGCAGAGAAGAAGCACCAACAAACCCTGCGATGAGAGCGTTCACGCGCATATTGAATTCCCGTTACTCGTAGCGGATGGCCTCGATGGGATCCAGCTTGGCCGCCTGCACCGCCGGGTAGATCCCGAACAGCAGCCCGATGCCCACCGAGACGCCGAAGGCCACCCCGATCGAACCGAAGGTCACCACCGTGGACCAGCCCGCCGCCGCGCCGATCACCCGCGACAGCGTGAATCCAAAGCCGATGCCGATCAGCCCGCCCACGATCGAGATCAGCACCGCTTCGGTCAGGAACTGGCGGATGATGTCCGCCTGGCGGGCCCCGATGGCCCGCCGGATGCCGATCTCGCGCGTGCGCTCCAGCACCGTGGCCAGCATGATGTTCATGATGCCGATGCCGCCCACCAGCAGCGAGATGCCGGCGATGCAGATCATCACCACGCTGAAGATGAACTGGGTGCGCCGCCGCTGCTCCAGCAAATCGGCCGGCACCACCACGTTGAAGTCGCCGGCGTCCTTGTGCGTGGCGTTCAGGATGGCCCGCACCACGTTGGCGGTCTCGATGGAGTCGGTGCCCGAGGTGACCCGGATGTAGATGCCGTCGATTTCGTCCTTCAAGTAGCTGTTGGTGTCCTCGAAGCGCCGCATCACCGTGTTCAGGGGCGCCACCACCATGTTGTTGCGGTTGATGGCCTCCATGCCCTCGATCTCGGCGTCCGAGCTGGCCTGCGCCGCCAGCACCCCCACCACCTGGAGCCAGATGTCATTGATTTTGACGTACCTGCCCACCGCGTCGTCGTAGCCCAGCAGGTTCACCTTGGCCGACTCGCCCAGCACACATACCGGGGCGGAGGTCTCGTGGTCCGCGTCGTTGAAGAACCGCCCCGCCACCATCTTCAGGTTGTTGATGTGCGAGAAGTTGGGGAGCACGCCGATCAGCACGGGCAGCTCCTGGGTGGTCTTGGGCAGCACTTTGGTGGGCTTGAAGCGCTTGCGCGGAGTCAGGGCCTCCAGGCCCGGCACGTTCTCCTGGATGGCGCGGAAGTCGCGGAAGGTCATACCGGGCGAAATGGCCCGGCGGGCCTGCAACTCGTTGCGGTCCACCGCCTCCTTGGCTTCCACGATGATGTTGTTGACCCCCAGCAGGTCGATGAAACTCATCATCTCCTTCTGCGCGCCCGCGGTGATCGACAGCATGGCCACCACCGCGCCCACGCCGAAGATCATGCCCAGCATGGTGAGCAGGCTGCGCAGCTTGTGCACCAGGAGGCTGGACAGCCCCATGTACAACTCGGGCAGATACCCGGACAGCGGATTCGCCATGCTACCTGCCTCCCCGGGAGCCGCCGCCGGCCGGAATGCTGGGGCCGCCGCCCGCCGGCTTCTGTTCCTGCTTCTTGTCGCTCTTCCGGGCCGTGGGATCGGACAGGGCCACTACCTCGCCGGCCTGGAGACCCTCGGCGATGACCATGGTGGACTCGCTGCGCTTCAGCGGCCTTACCTGCCGCAACTCGAAGGTGTCCTCCTTCATGACGTAGACCACCGGCTTGCCGTCCTTCTCGAAGACCGCCTGCGCGGGAACATGGATGGCGCTGGGGATCTTCTCGACAATGATCTCGACGTCGGCCAGCAGACCGGGGCGCAGCAGCACCTCCAATTGGCTCTCCTCTTCCGGAGGCGGCGGGAGCTTGGCATCCTCGAGGTCCTTTTCGGTGAATTGCTGGGGTCCGCCGAAACCGAAGGCCCTGGTCATCTGAGGCTGCTCGCCGCCCTCTCCGGGCTGGCCGCCCCGGCCCTCACGCCCGCCTTCGCCGGAGCCGCGCCGGCCTTGACGCTCTCCTTCGGTGGCAGGCCGGAGGCCTACCCTACTTTCGCCGGAGGCGGCGCGTGGGCCTTCACCGGCAGCACCGGGCTGCCCTGGAGTGCCACCCGGCCGTCCGGCGCCCGCCGGCAACTTGACGACTTCCTGGATCTTGGCGAAGATCTTCTGGCGCTCCTCCTGGCTCAGGTCGCGCATGCTGCGCCCTGCCAGTTCCTTCTCCATGACTTCGCGGAGCTTCTTCTGGTCTTCCTCAGAGAGGTTGCCCCCGAAGCGCATCATGCCGCCCGCGCGGCGGCCTTCGCCGGCCTGGCCGCCCTCGCCGCCGCCTTCAGCGCGCCGCTGGCCGCCTTCGGAGCCTTCGCCGCCAGCGCCCATGCGCATGGTCATCATCCCGCCGCCGGCGGCCCCACCCGGCATGCCGCCCGGCATCCCGCCGGGAGCGCCGCCCTGCTGCATGATCATCATGGCGCCGCCCGGCGGCCCGCCCATGCCGAACATCGAGCTAGCCATCATGCTGGGAGAGGAGGGCCGCTTGCGGTTCTGCTCAGCCGTCTCCAGCACCCGCTTGATCTGCTCGGGTTTAGCGCCCAGCCCGGTCAGCAGCTCCTTCATGTCCACCGAGAAGATCACGTCGAACTTCTTGGCCGGATCGCCCGACCAGACGTTGGCGCTGGCCGTGCCGCTGAGGCTCTTGATCTTGCCGTGAAAGACCTTGCCCGGCACGGCGTCCAGACGCATCAGCACAACCTGGCCTTCCTCCAGATTGGCGCGGTCCAGCTCGCCCACCTTGGCGGCCACTTCCAGTTCGGAAAGATCCAGCACATCGGCCACGGGAGTGCCCGGGTAGACTTGGTCGCCCTCGCGGTAGTCGGGAAGCTGCATGCCGCTGAAGAACATCCCGCCCATGGGCCGGCTCTGGCGGATGGCCACCAGGCCGCTCATGGGGGCCAGGAGCTTGACCTGCCGCAGCCGGGTCTTCTCGCGCTCCAGCTCCAGTACGGCGCGGTTGCGGCGCTCGCGCAACACCGCCAGCTCGGCCTCGGCCTGTTGCAGCCGCGACTTGATGTCGCTCTCCAGTTGCTTGAGCCGCTGACGGGCCTCGGTGAGGGTGAGCTGGTCCTTGCGCCGGTCGATCTCCGATTTCAGCTCGGCCCGCTTGACCTCCAGCTCGGCCCGGCGCACCGAGTAACGGGTGCGCAGCAACTCCACCTGGTCGCTGTTGTTGCGAATGGCCAGGTCGGCCTGCGACTTCTTGAGCTGCTCGTCGAGCTGGTCGATCTCCAGTTGCCGCTCCTCCAGCCGCGAGCGCACCTCGGCGTCGTCGAACTCCGCCACCAGGTCTTTTTCCTTGGCGAAGGCGCCCAGCGCGGCCAGCCTGGTGATCTGCACGGTGCCAAACAGGTTGGGCGCGATGAGCATGGCTGAGCGCACCGCCCGCAGCTCGCCCCGGGCGAAGGTGCGGATCACCACGTCGCCCTGGCGCACCTTGGCGGTGGGCACCTGCTGCTGGCGCTGCGGTAGTTGCTGAAGCAGGCGGTAGCCGCCGTAGGCCAGGCCCAGGACGACCAACACCAACACCACGCGAAAGATGAGCTTCTTCATGACTTACAGCTTCTTGGCACGCTTGGCCGCCTCATGGGGGTTCTCCAGCGTGACCACTTCTCCGGGCTGCAACCCGCTGAGGACCACGATGTCGTTCTCGTTGCGCCGGCCCACCTCGATGCGGCGCAGATCGAATTGCTGCCCCCTCTGCACGTAGACCGCGGGCTTGCCCAGGTGGGCGAAGCTGGCCCGGATCGGGATCAGCAGAGCGCCGGGCTCGCTCTCGATGACGATCTCGGCGGTGGCGCTCATACCCGGCCGCAGCCGCGGGTCCACGCTCTTCAAGGTGGCGTAAGCCGGGAAGGTCTTGTCCGAGGTCATCAACCCCCGGCCGAACGATACCGCGGCGATGGGGCTGATCCAGTCCAACTCGGCCTGGAACTCCTTGTCCGCCACCGCATCCACTCGCACCCGCACCTGCTGGCTGAGCTTGACCTTGCCGCGGTCCACCTCGTCCAGCTTGAGCTCGATGCGCATGCGGGACAGATCGGGGATCTCGGCGATGGCCGCGCCGGTCCAGGCCCGGTCGCCTTCCTTGAAGGGCGGCGGCATGGAGCCGAAGGAACCGCCGGCGCGGAAGTTGGGCAGGATGTTGACGATGCCGTCGTTGGGAGCGTGCAGCACCATCTTCTGGAGGTAGCCCTTGGCCCGGTCGCGGTCCCGCTCCGCCTTGTCCTTGCGCTGGTTGATGCGGAACAGGTCGGCCTGCTGGGAGACCTTGTGGGCATTGACGATGGCCTTGACCTGGCCGAGGTCTCCCTCGGCGATGCCCACGTTGATGCGGTTCTTGGCGCCTTCTATCTCCGAGAGGATCTCGGCCTTGCTGGCCTCCAGCTTGGCCCGCTCCAGGTCGTACTGGGCCTGCATCACATTCATGGCGTCCATCTCGTCGATGATGCGATGCGAGGCTTTGGTCTGCACCATTTCGCTGTCCACGGTGCGGACCGTGGTTGTGCGCTCCAGGTAGTACTGCTCCTGGGCGGCGGTGTCGAACTCCACGATCACGTCGCCCTGCTTGACTGTCTTGCCGGCCTCGGCCAGCGTGGTAATGCGGGGGTCAGGCACCTGGGGCGCGGTAATGAGCCTGGAATTGGTGCTGCGGATCTCCCCGCGGCTGCGCACCGCGATAACGAAATCGCCGCGGCGCACCCGCGCCGTGGCCACCTCGATCTCGGTGGTCCCGGCGTAGCGATAGGCGTACACGCCGCCGCCGCACACCGCCAGGGTCACCGCCCAACCGATGATCTTCTTCTTGCGTGAAGAGCCGGTCTGGCCCAGCCGCTGCTTCGGTCTTACGTCCTTGGACATCCCTGCCGCACTCCTTACAGCTTCGCTTGCACCGGCGGCCGCTCCGCCGCCACCACTTCCCCTGGCCTCAGCCCGGACCGTACCACCACGGCCACGTGGTTGGCCAGCCCCAGCTCTACCTCCCGCCGCTCCCAGCCCTTCGGGCCCCGCAGGAAAGCGAAGGGCGCGCCCTGTGGTCCGTCCCGGAACACCGACTCCAGCGGCGCCACGGCGGCCTGCTCCTCGCGCTCCAGCACCACGTCGGCGCTCACCGAGAGATCCGGGATCACGCGCGGGTCCAGCTTGTCCAGCTTCAGCACCAGCGGCACTTCCTTGACGAAGCTGCCGCGAAAGCCGCCGGTGCGAGGCATGGCGGCGATCGAGTACACATGCGCCGGCAGCTCCAGGTCCGGGTAGGCGTCGAACCGCACCCGCGCTTTGGCCCCGATGCGGAGCCGCTCACTGTCGGCCTGGTTGACCGTGGCGTTGACGATCATCGAGTCGGTATCCACGATGCGCATGAACATCATGCCCGGAGACACGTTGTCGCCCTGCTGGATCTGCCCGAACTGGTCGCCGCGGATGGTCTGGGTCATCACCGTGATGCCGTCCATGGGCGCCCGCACCAGCATGCGGTCGGCGTTGGCCTCAGCCCGCGCCAGCTCGATCTTGGACTGGCCCTGCTCCAGCTCGCCGATCCGCCACTGCGCGGCGTGCGAGGTCTCCTTCTGCTTGACCTCGCTGAGGTACTGCTTGTAGCGGGCCGCGGTTTCCTCCGCCCGCAGCCGCAGCAGCTCGGAGTCAATCTCCGAGCGGACGGGCAGCGTCTTCAAGTCGATCTGCGCCCTGTCCAGGTCCGCCTTGGCCACCAGAATGGTCTGCTGGTGCGCCTTCTTGTCCACGTCCAGGTTGGCTTTCAGAATCCCAAGGCTGGACTCGACCTGCTGCACGCTGGCCCGGTAATCGTCCAGGCGGGTCAGCATGTACTGGCGATCGAACTCGGCCACCACGTCGCCCTTCTTGACCCTGGAGCCGGGAGGAGCCACGGTTTGCAGCACCAGTTGGTAATCCCCCATGCTCATGGGGCCGCCACCGCCGCCGCCCGGTCCGCCGCCACCGCCCGCAGATCCGCGGTCGCCACGCATGGAAGTCGAGCGCGTCCCCACGCTGCTGCCGCCGCCACTGCTGCCCCTATCGCCTCCACCGCTGCCGCCGGAACCGCCGGAAGATCCGAAGCGGCTGGTGGAGGAGCGCACGGCTTCTGAACGCCCTCCGCCACCCGTGCCCGACTCCGAGCCTCCGCCTCCGGAGGTGGCGCTAATCGCGGAGCTTCCCGAGCTGCTTCCAGAAGAGCTGGAAGACGAGGAAAAGGCGGAGGAGCTCGAGCCGGAGGTTCGTCGCGCGCTGCTGGGCACCGAGACCGTGGTCGAGCGGGCGATACTGGACTCCCCAGCGCCGCGCCGGCTGCCGCGCATCTGCGGCGCCACCAGCCCCGCGAAATTCTGCGCCGCGGTAGTCCCGGTCAGCCGCATAGTACGCTCGAGGTTGCCCAGGAAAACCTTGGCGGTGCGCACCTGAGCGGGCGCGCCGCC
>Ga0194125_10013303_pt1 | contig 10724 bp, 4 predicted proteins | sample TA2KigC250mmetaG_FD_148626 | JGI IMG/M metagenome (GOLD analysis project Ga0194125, IMG submission 148626) | Freshwater microbial communities from Lake Tanganyika, Tanzania - TA2015034 Kigoma Deep Cast 250m | ecosystem: Environmental > Aquatic > Freshwater > Lake | place: Tanzania: Lake... | reverse complement strand
CGCAAGCCCTACCACACCCTCATCAACGCCGACAACTTCCACGCCCTCCAACTCCTCCTCTACTGCTACGCCGGACAGGTGGACGTCATCTACATTGACCCCCCCTACAACACCGGCGCGAGGGACTGGAAGTACAACAACGACTATGTGGACGACACAGACGGGTATCGGCACTCCAAATGGCTCTCGATGATGAAGAAGCGCCTACTGCTGGCTCGACGGCTGCTCAAGCCACATGGCGTCCTCATAGTGACCATTGACGACAACGAGGTGCACCATCTGGCCCTGTTGGTTGAGGAGATCTTCCCCGACCGGCTCAGGCATCTGGTAACCATTGTCATAAACCCTGGGGGCACATACAAGATCAACTTTGCGCGAGTACACGAATACGCCCTTTTCGTATGCCCACCTGATGTCGAGACGGTCCAGGGCAGGCCGGTCAGTGAGGACAGGCCCGGCGTTTCTTCCGACGAAGAAGTGACCTACGATGTATGGAAGCTCAGGCGGACGGGGGCCGAATCAGCTCATCGCCACCAGAGGCCGAAGCAGTTCTACCCGATCTACGTGGACAGCAAGACACTGAAGGTAAAGAGGGTGGGCAAGGAAGTCGCCAGCGATCAGGGATTCAACTTGACCGGCGATGGCGACGAGTTACCGGTCTACCCCATTGATGGAAGGGGCGTGGAAAGGGTCTGGCGATACGGGCGTGAGACCATGGCTCAGAGGATCAGCGAAGGTGCGGTTATCGCCAAGAGGGTTCGCGGCGTAGTCAACCTGTATTTGCGTGTGCCGGTCAGGAAAACCCGGCGCATCAAGACCGTCTGGTATGAGGGACAGCACAGTTCCGTGGGCACAGCCAGTACCGTACTTGTCGACACGGTGCTTGGGAGGCCAAACGCCTTTCCATTCCCCAAGTCGCTCTACGCAGTTAGGGACACACTGGCAACTGTCTGCCGGAGTATTCCGGACGCCCTGATCGTTGATTTCTTCGCAGGGTCAGGGACGACCTATCATGCTACGGCCCTCCTGAACGCGCAGGATAACGGGCGCAGGCGCTGCATTCTGGTGACGAACAATGAGGTCACGGAGAAGCTAGGCAGACAGCTAACTGACCAGGGATTGCTCCCTGGCGATGAGGAATTCGAGAGGCACGGAATCTGTGAAGGGGCAACATGGCCGCGTTGTCGGTTCGTAACGCAAGGGCACCGAGACGACGGAACAGACCTGCCCGGGGAGTACTTCGATGGCGGAGAGTTGAAGGCGGGGTTCGAGGAGAACATCGAGTACTTCAAGCTGGATTTCCTGGACCCGCACGAGGTGGCGTATGGGGAGAAGTTCGAGGCGATCGTGCCGATCCTGTGGCTGATGGCGGGAGCGAAGGGGGAGCGGGAGACGGCGCGGGGCTACGGCAAGTGGTTCATCCCCAAGGAGTCGCCCTTCGCCGTGCTGATCAGGGAGGAGCATTTCGCGGACTTCCGGCGCGAGCTTGAGAAGCGGCCTGACATCGCGTGGGTGTTCCTGGTGACGGATTCGGAGGAGGCGTATCGCGAGATGGTTGCGGCGCTGCCCGGCCGTCCGCAGACGAAGATGCTCTACAAGAGCTACCTGGAAAACTTCCGGATCAACACGGAGAAATCCCTGTGAAGATCGAGTTGAAGGAGTTCCAGGAAACGGCGGTTGAGAAGCTGCTCGGGCACGTCGCCAATGCGCGGCGAGAGGCGCGCGATGGCACCCCACAGGCGATCATCCTCAGTTCCCCAACAGGCTCAGGCAAGACGGTCACGCTGACGGCGCTCCTGGAGAGCATTCTGGTAGGGCAAGAGCCGCATCCGCCAGACCCCGAGGCGGTGTTCCTGTGGCTCTCGGATTCGCCGCAACTCAATGAGCAGAGCCGCGACAAGATTCTCGCACAGTCGAGCGTCTTCCGGCCCCATGAACTCATCATTGTGCAGCCGCCCTTCCCGTACGACCGGCTTGAGCCGGGCAACATCTACTTCCTCAACACACAGAAGCTCTCGCGGGACAGCCTTCTCACGAGGGAGGGCGAAGGGCGACCCTTCACGATCTGGCAGACCATTGAGAACACTTCGCGTGAGAAGCCCGACCATCTGTACATGGTCATAGACGAGGCGCACCGCGGGATGGACCTGACGGCGCGGGAGCGGCGGGAGGCGCAGACGATCGTCCAGAAGTTCATCTTCGGCGACCATCAAGTGGGTCTCTCCCCGGTCAAGCTGGTCATAGGCATGAGCGCCACGCCGCAGCGCTTCGCCGCGGTGATCCAGGGCTCGGGGAGGACCAGCCGCCCATACGAGGTCCCTGTGGCCGACGTGCAGCGGTCCGGACTCCTCAAGGATCTCATCGTCGCCTTCTGCTACGAGGGGGGCCATGAGGCCGATTGGACGCTCCTGGCGGAGTCAGGGAAGCGATGGAAGCGGTTCACGGAGGACTGGCGGAAGTATTGCCGCGAACAGGGCATCCCGGCGCTGGAGCCTGTCCTTGTCGTGCAGGTGGAAGACGGCACGGCGGACAAGCCGACCCGCACGGACCTGGGCAAGGCCATCGAGGTGCTTGAGAGGGAGACAAGGCAGTTTGGCCTCAACGAACTGGCGCACTGCTTTGAGATCGAAAGCGGCATTCAGGCCGGGGGCCACCCGATACGAAAGATCGAGGCATCCAAGATACAGCAGGACCCGCACGTCAAGGTTGTGTTCTTCAAGATGGCGCTCAGCTTGGGTTGGGACTGCCCCCGGGCCGAGGTCATGATGTCCTTCCGGCGGGCGCAGGACCACACGTCCATCGCGCAGCTTGTGGGCCGTATGGTGCGAACTCCGCTTGCGCGAAGCATCGAGGGGAACGAATTCCTCAACACCGTGTCGCTCTATCTACCCCACTACGACAAGGCGGGCCTGGACGCCATTGTGAAGAAGCTGAACGATCCCGAGTACGCGCCGCCCAGCGAGATGAGGGACGGCTCGCAGCTCGTGGAGTTGCACAAGGACCCGCGCCAGGCCGCCGCGTTTGAGCTTCTGGCCGAACTTCCCAGTTATTCCGTGGAGCGAGTCCCCAAGTCCACGGACACTAGGCGCTTCATCAAGCTTGCGCGGCAGCTCGCGTTTGACACGATTCACGTCCAGGCGTGGCCCGAGGCGAAAGAGCTGGTCATCAAGACCCTCTTTGACGAGTTGGCGCGCGCCAAGGCCATGCCTCTGTTCAAGCAGCGTTTCCGCAAGAACCAGACCATCGAGGTCCGCGAGGTTCATATTGAGACGGGCGAGTGGAAGCGAGTTGATGACGGGAGGACCATCAAGATCACGGCCACAACGGAGAATATCGAGAGCCTTTTCGGCGAGTGCGGGCGGATGCTTGGCGAGGGGTTGCACCAGGAGTTTGTGAAGAAGCACCCGGAGCACGGCGACCCCGACAAGGCGCGCCTGGAGCTTTACGGCCTGTTGCACGACGACTCGGCGGATTCATCCTGGCAGCGCATCGAGCGGTCGGCCGCGCGGCGGATAGATGAGCTGTGGGCACAGTTCGGACACGCGATCAACGGCTTGCCATCGGGCAGACTCGAGGAATACAGGAAGATCGCTCGTGCTGCGCGAGAGCCGCAGACGGTTCCTGTGACGTTCGAAGACCCGATCATGGTAGACAGAGCGGACCCGCTTTGGCCGCGGCATGTTTACGTTGATGAGAACGGCATGTTCGGGTGGAAGGCGAACGGGTGGGAAGCCGCAGTGCTTAACACGGAGCTCACTGATGAAAGCGTGGTGGCCTGGCTCCGCAATTTCCCGCGGAAGCCGCGCTCGCTGTGCGTCCCTTACGAGATCGGCGGCCAGCACAAGGGCCTCTATCCAGACATGGTCATGTTCCGCCGCGTTGGGGACCGACTCGTCATGGACATCCTTGACCCGCATGACCCGGGGCGAGATGAGTCCGTAGAAAAGGCAAAGGGTCTTGCGGTTTACGCGGAGAAGCACGGGCAGCAGTTCGGCCGCATTGAGTTGATCGTGCTTGACAGCAAGGGCAGCCCCAAGCGGCTGGATGTGAATCTCCCCGGTGTTCGGCGCAGCGTCAAGAGCGTCGAAACCAGCGCCCAACTGAAGGTCTTATTCGGTGTGTGAGCCGGAGGCGCCTCGTCGGTTCCGTTCCCCTTTCGTGTGTTTCGCGGGCGGCTATCCCCTGCTGCCTCGTCCGCCTCTGCGTGAGGCCGGTCTTGGGTTCTCGGCGGCTCGTCGGGGGGACGGAATCTCTGTGGGGACTCAGTGTCCTCAGTGCTCTCAGTGGTGAAGGGTCTTGGGCTTCGGTCCTATCCGCGCCCATCCGCGTGATCCGCGGCCGCGTGAGGAACGGTGTTCGGTTGTCGGTTGTCGGCCCTCGGGCCCGGCCGTGCTTCCTGGTCGGTTGTCTGTGGTCCGTGGTCCGTAGTCCGTAGTCGGTTGTCCGTGGTCCGGCACGAGGCGTCTCTGTGGGGAACTCAGTGTGCTCAGTGCTCTCTGTGGTGGGCTCTTCGGTTTCGGGTTTCGGGTTTCGCGTGTTTCGCGGGCAGTGCCGGCTGTAAGTGCTGGGTGCGACAGGACTTGTGGCGAAGGAGTCCATACTGGGTCAAGTGTGTGCGCGCACGTGACACAGTATGGTGGGAAGGCCCCGGAAGGCTCCGGATCGCCAAAGCGCTCAATCCGGACCAAGTTTTGGTTGACACAGAATGGAGGGAACGGCCCCGGAAGCCCTGGGACCGCCAAAGTGTCAATCTGGATCAGGACATGGGCGCTTGTGGGCGGGGGGACGCCGGGTATAATAGGGAAAGGGAGAGGGAGAAGAAGCCCAATACTCAATGCTCAATATCCAATGCCCAAGTGGAAGAGGGGGAGAGGCTGATGGAAGAGGCGAAGCCGGCGATCTTGGTGGTGGAAGACGACGAGAGCATGCAGGACTTCCTCGCAACGTTCCTGGACCAGGAGGGCTACGAGGTGCGGCGCGCCGCCCACGGCGGCATCGCCCGCCAGATGCTCGAGGCACAGCCGTTCGACGTGGTGATCACGGATATCCTGATGCCGGAGGAGGACGGGGTGGCGGTGCTGGACTACGTGAAGGGGCGGCACCCGGACACGGCGGTGATCGTGATGACGGGGCACTCGTCGGTGCGGCAGGCGGTGGAGCTGGTGAGACGCGGGGCGGACGATTATTTCAAGAAGCCGTTCGACATTGATGAGATGCTGCACGTGATTCGGCGTTCGGTGGAGCACCATCGGACGCGGCGGGAGGTTCGGGCGGCGGCCCCTCCGCCGCCCCCAGAGGCCGCCGTGTCCACCGCCGAGGCGTTCCCGCGCATCATCGGGCGCTCGGAGGCTATGCTCCCGGTGTTCGAGCTGGTGCTGAAGGTGGCCGACACGAACTCGACGGTGCTCATCGAGGGGGAGAGCGGGACGGGGAAGGAGCTGGTGGCGGTGGCGATCCACGAGAAGAGCTCGCGGCGCGACGGGCCGTTCATCCCGGTCCACTGCGGGGCAATCCCCGAGACGCTGCTCGAGAGCGAGCTGTTCGGGCACGAGAAGGGCTCGTTCACGGGCGCCATCGCCCGCAAGGAGGGGGTGTTCAAGCTGGCGCACGGCGGGACGCTGTTCCTTGACGAGGTTAGCGAGATGAGCGTGCCGCTCCAGGTGAAGCTGCTGCGGGTGCTCGAGACCGGCTCGTTCCGCAGGGTGGGCGGGGTGGGGGATGTTTGGGTGGACGTTCGGGTGGTGGCGGCTACGAATCGGGACGTGAAGGAGCTTGTGGCGAAGGGGCTGTTCAGGCAGGACCTCTACTACCGGCTGAACGTCTTCCCAATCGTCCTGCCGCCGTTGCGGCAGAGGGCTGGGGACGTTCCGCTGCTGGTGGACCACCTGCTGCGGAAGCTCTCGCGGACCGGGCGGCCGGCCTGCACGGTGTCCGGGGATGCCCTGGCGCTGCTGCGCGCCTACGAGTGGCCGGGGAACGTGCGGGAGCTCGAGAACACCATCGAGCGGGCGGTGATCCTGTGCGGCGGGGGCATGGTGCTCCCGGAGCACCTGCCGTCGGAGCTCAGGCCGCGCAAGGAGGACACGGCGGCGGCGGCGGCTGCGGACATGGCGGGCCTGAACTTCAGGTCGGCCAAGGCCATCTTCGAGCGGGACTATGTGGAGGCGCTCCTGCGTCGGCACGGGGGGAGCGTGGCCGCGGCCGCGAAGGCCGCCGACATGTCCCGCGCCCACTTCTACGAACTCCTCAAGAGGCACCAGATCGGCGTGCCGCGCCGCGCGCGCGGCTGATTCGGGCCAGGGGTGGTCAGAAAAAGCGGACTCGCGTCCTGAGCGGCTGAAACTGCCTAAGCCCTTGCTGCAACGATGCTTATGGCCGATGCCATCGCGCCATGTTGACGAACGTGTACATTCTGCCAGCGAATGTTGACAAGCAGCATCATGGGGTGTGCCGCGCCGCAACAGGCATAAGCTGCTGCGATTGTGTGAGTTGTGGCTTCATGCCGGACCTGATGCCGGTGGGCTGGAAGTGGCACTCTGTTTGCTTTCGTACAGGATGGCGTGGGGTATTGAGCGACCTGGCCTCAGGGCTAGAGGAATCGAGCTCCCGTGGGAGACGTTTCCCGCCAAGCAGGTGTTAACGGCCGCGGCCCCGACCGGGGGCCGCTCGACGCCGAGGCGGCGCGCCCGGCCGGGCAATCGCCCTGGCAGAGCCTCGAGCGGCGCGTGCTCCTGAGCAAGCTCAATGAGCTGGAGGAGAAGGCAGGGCACCTCCAGCGGCTCGAGGCCCACCTGCGGGACCTGGCCCGCGAGGTGGACCTGTTGAGCCGCCTCAGCGAGGCGGCACACGCCATCCATCGTGCCGGGGACCTCTCCGAGCTGCTGGATGTGGCGCTCCGCCAGAGCGTGGGTGTGTTGCGTGCGGAGAAGGGCTCGCTGCTCCTCCACGAGCCGGAGGCCAACGAGCTCGTGGTGGCGCGGGCCTGCGGTGCCAGCCCCGCGTCCATCGAGGGGGTGCGGCTGGCCGTGGGGCAGGGCGTGGCCGGCTACGTGGCGCTCCACCGCGAGCCGTTGCGGGTGGAGGACATCGCGCGCGACGGGCGGTTCGCGGCGCGCGACTCGCAGCGCTACGCCACCGGCTCGTTCCTGTGCGTGCCGGTGCAGGACAACGGCTCGGTGCTGGCGGTGCTGAGCGCGGCGGACCGGGCGGACCGGCGGTCGTTCTCGGAGGAGGACCTCCGGGCGGCGCTGAGCCTGGCGGGCGACTTCGGCATCGCGCTCAAGCGGGTGCGCGAGGCGGGGGCCGCGCGCGCGATGCAGCGGCAGTTGGTCTCGAAGCTCGCGCACGAGCTGCGCAACCCGCTCGACGGCGCCCTGCGCTTCGTCAACCTGAGCCTGGGCGAGGGCAGCCCCGAGGAGTGCCGGCGGCGCTACCTCGTCGCAACGAAGCAGGGCCTCGAGCGCCTCAGCGGCATCGTGGAGGGCCTCCTGGGCCTGGGCTCGTGCGCCGAGGGGAGTGGGAAGCCCGCGGACGTCAACGAATTGGTCACCCAGGCGGTGGCGCTCCAGGAGGGCAAGGCCCAGCAGCGCGGCGTGCGGGTGGAGCTGGCGTTGGCCGAGGGCCTCCCGCCCGTGGCAGGGGGCGTGGCGCTCTTCCAGGTGTTCACCAACCTTGTCTCGAACGCGCTCGACGCGATGGAGATTGCGGGGGGGACGCTGCGTGTGAGCACGGAGCGGGTGGACGGAGCGGTGGTGGCTCGGGTGGCGGACAGCGGGCCGGGCATAGCGCCCGAGGTGCTGGCGCGCCTGTTCACGCCGTTCTTCACGACGAAGCCGCCGGGCAGGGGGATGGGCCTGGGCCTGGCGGTGTGCCGCGAGGTGCTCGAGCGCCTGCGCGGCCGCATACAGGTCGAGAGCGAGCCAGGCCACGGCACCGTGTTCACCGTCGCGGTGCCGTGCGCCACGAGATAGATTGTTCAGTCGTCACTTGTGCCCGCTTTGCGCGCATGTTGGGGGATGGATGGATGAATGGATGGGTGGATGGGTGTCGGACAATCATCCATTCATCCACCCATCCAATCATCCCCTTGGGTTGCGGCCATAGGCCGCATTGAGTCGGGTACAGGCGGGGATCGCGAGGCTTGGCAGCCCTTGCCCGCTCGGTGTCCGTGGGGCTGCCAGAGGCACAGCCGCGGGAGAGCCAGGGCCGCGGCACGGGAGCGTTGGGGGACGTGGAAGGGATCTGTGCATGTCCGAAGGCAGCGTCCTGGTCGTTGACGACGATTTCCTCATCCGCGAGTCGCTCTCCGAGCTCCTGAAGCTCGAGCGCTACGACGTGGAGGCGGCCCAGAGCGGCCACGAGGCCCTCCGCAAGCTCGCCTCGCACACCTACGACGTCGTGTTCACCGACATCAACATGCCCGAGGTCAGCGGCTTCGACGTGCTCCGCGAGGTCAACCTCAAGTACCCGGAGACCCGCGTGGTGCTGATCACCGGGTTCGGCGAGGTGCAGACCGCGGTGCAGGCGATCAAGCAGGGGGCCTACGACTACATCCAGAAGCCGCTGGCGGACGACAGCATCAAGATCATCGTGCGGCGGGTGACGGAGCAGAAGCGCCTGGCGGAGGAGAACCGCTACCTGCGCCAGCGACTCGGCATGAGGCCGAAGTTCGCAAACTTCGTCGGGCAGGACCTCAAGGTCAAGAAGATCTTCGAGGTCATCGAGGCCATCGCCGACACGAAGACCACCGTGATGATCACGGGCGAGAGCGGGACGGGGAAGACGCTGATAGCGCGGGCCATCCACTACAACTCGTCGCGGCGCAACGGGCCGTTCGTGGAGGTGAGCTGCGGCGCGCTGCCGGAGACGCTGCTGGAGAGCGAGCTGTTCGGCCACGTGGAGGGCTCGTTCACGGGCGCGACGGCCGACAAGATCGGCAAGTTCGAGCTCGCCCACGGCGGGACCATCTTCCTCGACGAGATCAACACCGCCTCCCCCGGCCTCCAGGTGAAGCTGTTGCGGGCCATCCAGGAACGCGAGTTCGAGCGCGTGGGCGGCACCGAGACCATCACCCTCGACGTGCGCTTCATCCTGGCCACCAACTACGACCTGCGCGAGAGCGTGGAGGACGGCACGTTCCGCAAGGACCTCTTCTACCGCGTGAACGTGGTGCCCATCCACATGCCGCCGCTGCGGGAGCGGGTGGGCGACATCCAGCTCCTCGCCGAGCACTTCCTGCGCCTCTACGCGCGCCAGAACCGCTGCAACGTGGTCGGGATAGGCCCCGAGGCGATGGCGCGCCTCCGCCAGTACGCCTGGCCGGGAAACGTCCGCGAGCTCGAAAACGCACTCGAAGCCGCCGTCGTCCTCCGAAAGGAGGGCGCCATCGGCGTCGCCGACCTCCCCGCCACCATCACCGGCAAGGGCGACTCCGACCGCCTGCCGCTCAAGGAGGCCCTGCTGCGCGCCGAGCGCGACATCATCGAGAACGCCCTGCGGGTGAACAACTGGCGGCGACAGCCCACCGCCACCATGCTCGCCATTGACCGCACGACCCTGTTCAAGAAGATGCGCTTCCACGGCCTCCTGCGCGGCGACGCGGACGAAGAGGCCGAGAATGAATAGCCTGAAACCCCAAGTCCGAAATCCGAAGGAATGCCGAAGCCCAAAGCACCAATCCCCAAAGACACCCTGCACGGCGCCTCGTTCCTGTTTCGGCCTTCTGGGTTTCTGATTTCGGATTTCCTTCGGATTTCGTGCTTCGGATTTCGGATTTGTTCGGTTCCACAGCCATTGGTGCCTTGCGAGTTAGAGGAGAGCTGATCATGGGGCGATGCCTTGCCCGTCTCACCGCGGTGGCCCTGGCCGCGTGCCTGGCCGCAATGGCCCTCGGGGGCGAGGGGAAACAGGATGTCAACCTCCAGCGCGCGATCGTCAACTATAAGAGCAACAAGTTCAACGAGGCGATAGACGAGCTGAAGATCGCCCTGCGGCGGAACGAGCGGAACGGCGAGGCCCTGCTCTGGATCGGGAAGTGCTACGCCCGCATCTCGGAGTTCGAGAAGGCCGAGGAGAACCTCGCCAAGGCCGTGCAGCTCGTGCCGGACAGCGAGGACGCCTACGCGGAGCTGACGAACGCCTACGTGGAGCTGGACTCTCGCGCGCGCGGGCGCGGCGAGCTCGACCTCGCCCGCGGATTCCTCGAGAAGGCCGAGACCGCCGCCAAGACCCTCCTCCAGCGCCGGCCCGCCATGAAGACCAGCTTCGAGCTCCTCATCCGCCTGGCGAAGCACCAGGCCGCCATCTTCGCCGAGGCACGCCAGCCCGACAAGGAGCGCGACAAGTACGAGGAGGCCCTCACCTACTGCGAGGAGGTGCTCAAGCTCGACCCCAACGACGTCTCGACCCACCTGGACCGCATCCACATCCTCTTCGGGCTGCGGCGCACGAAGGAGGCCGAGCGCCGCTGCCAGGAGGTCCTCAAGATAAACCCCCAGCTCCACGAGCCCAAGCTGATCATGATCCAGGTCCGCCGCACGGAGGGCGACATGGAGGGCGCCCTCAAGCTCCTCGGCGAAATCCTCGCCGCCAAGCCCTCGCACGTCGAGGCCCTCCTGCGCCGCGCGGAGATATACCTGGACCTCCAGAGGTACGACGAGGCCCTGGCCGACGCCAACGAGGCCCTGCGCCTGACGACGAAGAACCCCTACGCCAACTTCGTCCGC
>Ga0194125_10013301_pt1 | contig 10726 bp, 7 predicted proteins | sample TA2KigC250mmetaG_FD_148626 | JGI IMG/M metagenome (GOLD analysis project Ga0194125, IMG submission 148626) | Freshwater microbial communities from Lake Tanganyika, Tanzania - TA2015034 Kigoma Deep Cast 250m | ecosystem: Environmental > Aquatic > Freshwater > Lake | place: Tanzania: Lake... | reverse complement strand
GGCCAAGTCGCGGCCGGTGAGGGGCGAGAGGCCGTCGGGCTGGGATTCGAGCAGGTAGCGGAGATTCGTGACGTCGCCGACGGTGACGATGACCACGGCCTTGTCGGGCTGGGCGGCGAGGGTCTGGCGGTAGAGCGTCGTGGCGTCGGGCGTGGCGTCGCCGCGGGGGACGTCGTTGGGGAACTCCTTGGCGATCTGCTCGGCGTAGCGCGAGCGGGGCTTGTGCGCGGGGGGGCCTTTGGGCACGCCGATGGGCAGGTCGGGCCGGCCGTAGTAGGTGTTGATGGCATCGGTACAGGGGGCCGAGAAGGGGTGCGTGGCCGAGCACATTGTCGCCAGAATCTCGGCCTCCCCCTTGTCGGCCAGGGCGTGGAGGATCGCCAGCGCCGCCGCATCGTCGCAATCGCTGTCCATGTCGGTGTCGAAGATGATCCGCACGGCCTCGGCGGCGCGGGCGGCGAATGACGCGCCGCAGGCCAGCACGATGGCCAAGAGAAGCACGACACCGGGCGAGCACTTCCCCATTTTCTCACGCCTCACGGTTTCAGGATGACGCCAATGGCCTCGCCGGGCGAGGAGACGAGTTTCTCGCAGGCGGCGGGGGCCTGGGCAAGGGGCACGATGTCGGTGATGAGGGGCTTGACGCGGAGGGTGCCTTCGGCGATGGCGCGAAGGCTCTCCTCGAGGTTCCGCTGGGTGGTCCAGGGGACGAAGACGGGCGGGTAGTCGGCCCCGTGCTCCCAGGCGTCGTCGTGGTAGCCTGGGCCTGGGCGGGCGGAGGAGCGGATGGCCACGTTCCCCAGGTCGGCTGCGAGGCCGAGGGTGACGCGGGCGCCGCCGACGGCAACGATGCGACCCCAGCGATGGCCGTCGGGCGCGGGCCTCATCATCTCATAGAGCTGCCTGGCCGCCTCGGTCGCCTCCCCGCCGAAGGCGAGAATCCCGCAGTCGAGGCCATGGCCGCGGCAGAACTCGGCGACGCGCGGCACGGGGTTCCCCTCGGCCACGTTGAACGCCGCGTCGGCCCCCGTGGCCTTCGCGATGTCGAGGCGCTTCGGAAAGCGGTCGAGGCCGGCGACGTGGGTGCCGCTGAGCTTGGCGAACTGCACGCAGAGCTGCCCTACGACGCCGAGGCCACAGATAGCGAAGTTCTCGCCGAACTGTGGCTCGGCTCGGCGGATGCAGTGGAGGGCGGTCGCGGCCAGGTGGCAGAACGCCGCCTCCTCGAACGACACGCCCTCGGGGATGGGCACCGTGAGGTTCACGGGCGCGACCGTATGGCTGGCGTGGAGTGCGAAGCCGCCGCCCATCGTCGCCACGCGGTCGCCCACCATGAACCGCGTGACCCCCTCGCCCAGCTTGATGATCGTGCCCCCGTTCTGATAGCCGAAGGGCCGGGGCGGGGCATCCGTTGGGTTCTTCCGCCGAGCCGGCACCCCGCCAAGCTCCGTCCCAGGGCTGATGAGCGACGCGGCGACCTCGATGAGCACCTGCCCCGGCTTTGGCTCGGGGATTGGCTCCTCGATCACCGCGAACTGCCCTCGCCCATCAATCGCTGCCACCCTGCGCATGCTCACCCTCGCTTTCAATGCCCATTCCGAGGTCGTTGCTCAACAGGGCCTCAGCGCCGCATGGATGATAGCTCCTGTTGCGCCCACCGAAGCACCTCCATTGACCTTGGATCCTCCGGATTCCGCTGGAGGAGCGCAACCGCTTCGTCCAGGTGGGTCCTTGCCTCTTGCGTCTCACCAAGACGCCCAAGACAACGCCCAAGGAAGAAACGGATTCGACCGAGGAAGTACCGATCCGGAGAGTTGTCCGTCGGCAACTCTTGGACCAGCTGGAGAACCGTCCGGAGGCTCCCGGCCGCTTCGCTGTAACGACCATCAGCGGATAGAGCGATCCCGAGGTTGAAATGGGCTTCGGGCCACGACGGAAACAGATTCGCTGCCGATGAGTAGCAATCGATGGCGACCTTGTTCTGGCCGATAGACCGGTAGTAGTTGCCCAACTGGAAGGAGGCCAGCGCACGTCCGTCGGTGGACATCTCTTGTGAACTGAGCAATGAAATCACGGCGGCAGTACGGAGGGCTGATCCAGGATCGGAAGAGAAGCGAGAGCGTTGGAGCTGACTGACTAGATATTCAATCTGGCTTGTCTCCGGGGGCTGGGGGCTAGGTCGCCTGACCGAAGATATGCGCCTTACCGACGAAGTCTGTAGCCTCATGTCCTGGGGTTCCGCTGCCTGGCGTTGCGGCGTACTGGTCTCGATCGCGGCGGCAGCCGACTGGAACTGGCGCTCGATGAACGTGCGGAGGGCTGGGTCGCCGAGTAGAGTCTGGATCATTCGTTCGAGGGGTGACTGTCTGATCGTTCGCAGGAGGAGCGCGAGGCCCGGCAATAGCACGGCTAGCACTGTAGCTCCACCCAGACACCACGTAGCCGCGATCGTAAGGGCCTTAGCGCAAGCCCATGCTATGCCAACCGAGGTGACGCCCAGAGCCGCAATCAGTGCGACGTCAGTCCTGATCGAGCTCGCTGCCTTGAGGGACTTGGATAACTCATCCATCGTGGAGCCCCTGCCGTAAGTGGAAAGCCGCTTCGTCATGGCAGACCACATAGCTACCCCGCATGATAGCGACCTGAATCGCGGAGCGCAAACACGGCGAGCGACATTGCACCCGGCAAACACTCCGGGTATGCTTGAACCTCTCTGGGGCCGCTCCGCGCAGCCTTCGATCCTCTCGGGTGCCACGCCCAGACTTGTTTGGGCGTGGGAGCAAGGGGTGAACGCGAGGGTGAGGAAGACACGCCCAAGCAGCAGCTTGGGCGTGGCACCTGCAGCGTATGGGGACCGACCATGGACGGCGTGGTGGTGAGGAAGGCCTGTCGGCGGTACAACGACCCCGGGAATGCGCACGAACTGACATTCTCCTGCTTCCAGCGTCGCCGATTTCTGAGCAGGGATAGGACGCGGCTCTACCTCCGGGATGCCATCCTGACTGCCAAGGTCGAGCATGCCTTCGACCTCCTTGCCTACGTGTTCATGCCCGAACACGCCCACATTCTCATCTGGCCTCGCGGAGAGCAATACGATGTCTCGGCCATTCTGAAGTCGGTCAAGCAACCGGTTGCGCGGAGGGCGGTCCTCTACCTGCGCCGGCACAATCCGCAGGGGCTCAGATGGCTTGCGACGGGGCAGAAGGATAAGCCGTACCGGTTCTGGCAAGCTGGCGGAGGGTACGACCGGAACATCATCAAGTCAGCAACCATTCGGCAGGCCACGGAGTACATTCACAACAACCCTGTCCGCCGGGGACTTGTCCAGGCTCCGGAGGACTGGTATTGGTCGAGCGCCCGCGAATGGGTCGAGCCCGGAACCGGCCCGTTGCCGGTGGACAGGGCCTCGTTCCCCTCAACCTGAGGGCACTGTCGGAAACAAGAGGCGCGGGTGCCACGCCCAAACTCGTCTGGGCGTGCAAGTGAAGGGTGGACGCCAAGGTGGAGAAGACACGCCCAAGGAAGAGCTTGGGCGTGGCACCCGCGCTTCTCCTCGGGAGGTCAATGGGTGCCACGGGCAAACTCGTTTGTCCGTGTCTTTCGCAACACGAAGTGGGTAGGGATTCTGACACCTGCGCGCGTCATTGCTTGGGCTTCTTTGCGGCCTGGTCGTCGAGGAAGCGGCGCACGTCGTCGTCGGAGTCGGTGCCGTAGACCTCGATCTCGTCGAGGCGCGCGGGGGGCCGACTAGAGTCTATGATGACCACCCGCACCCAGCGGGCGACCACGGGCGCCAGGTCGAACGCCCTGTGGCCGTGCAGCGCCGGCCCTGTGCAGTTGACGACGCGCTGCCAGGAGGGCGCCGCGGAGTCGGGATTGTACTCGGTGGCGGCGAGGATGTCGAAGCGCTTCGCCGCGCGGTCGTTGTACAGGATGGTGTGCTCGTTGGTGAGGACTACGCGGCGGATGAGGCGGGCCGCGCCGAGGTCAATCTCGGCCCACGACGGCTCGGTCCTGGCGACCCAACTGTGCTTGTTGTTGTAGAGGCCGTCGCGGAGGTGCGCGGTCTGGTAGCGGGGGTCGGCGCCGTCGCGCCAGACGGATGAGGCGGCGGCCGCTACCCGCGGGAGGAGGGCGAGGTTGGCCCATCCCTCCTTGCTCTGGCGGGGCGCCGGGTCGTCCCAGTCTGCCGCGGCCTCGAGCTGTGCGCCGGCGGCGGGGTTCGAGGCGAGCCAGGCGGGGTCGAGGCGGCCCGTGATGCGGAACTCCTCGATGGCCGTGGCGGTGAACCAGGCGCCCAGCCCGAGCGAGCCGGCCGTGTAGTCGCGGTCGTTCGCCTCGATGCAGAACTCGCCGTCCACCCAGACCTTGATAGAGGTGCCGACGCGGAGGATGCGAAAGGTGTGTGCGACGCCGTCGGGGCACTTGGCCGGCCGGTGCCGCAGGCGGTTCCACCCGTTGTCCTTGAAAATCTTCTGCTCGTAGCTGGCCAGGGACACGCCATAGTAGTGCTCGCCGGCATTGCAGAAGTTCACGCTGCAATCGCACTCGGGCTGGAAGGCCTTGGTGACGCGCCAGGTGCCGGCGAGCTCGATGTCGCCGGTGAAGGGGGCGAGGAACATGATGCAGTTGCCGCCCGGTCCGCCGAAGCGCACCTCGCCGTCGGCCATGGACGGCTGCCCGCCGGTGGCGTGACGCCAGTCCTGCAGTTCGGCGGGGTCGGCGAAATCGTAGCGAAGCTCCACCCGCCCATCGGGCAGGGGCTTGAGCGCGCCGTGGAACGGCCCGCGGACCTCGGGTGGCGGGGGCGGAGGGTTGGGCTTGGCGGGGGGCGTGGGCCGCGCGACGGTCTCGGTCACGGGCTTCAAGGGCTTGTGCGGCTCGCCATCGTCGTCGCGCGGCGCGATCACGCGCTTGGGCTTGGGGTCCTCGGGGACAAGGACGCTTGGAGGCGGCTGGCCCGGCCGCGAGGCGAGGATGATCGCGACGAGTGAGGCAGCCGCGACCCCGGCAATGGCCAAGATGCGGCCCCGGCCCCGCCGCGGCCGCGCACGCGGCCCGGCAACCCGCACCGGCATCGCCTGGGTCGCGTCGGCGGGCGAGGCGCTCAGCCAAGCCTCCACGCGCGCCAGCTCGGACAGGAGCCTGTCCGCGCGGGCGAAGCGCTCCTCCGGGCGCTTGCGGAGCAGGCGGTGGATGACGCGGGTTGGGGTCAGGCGTGGGCGTGGAGGCGGGCCTTGAGCTCGGCGAGGAGGCGCTCGAGGTCGGCGGCGATGCGGGGGAGGTCCACCGGCTCGTCGGCGGCACGGGGGAAGCGGACGGTGTATTTGGTGGGGTAGATGCCGACTCGGACGCCGTGGTCGAAGGCGATGATGCTCTTGGAGACGGCGGGCGGCGAGGCGGGACGGAGAAGGGCGTCCACGCGGGCGCGGAGCTCGCGGGTGGACATGGCGCGCTCGATGGCGGCCAGGTAGAGCGCGTGCTGGGCGTCGCCCGGCTGGAGGCGGGCCAACTCTTCGAGATGGGTTAGGGAGATGGCGGACGGGGGCTGGGAGCGGACGTGGCTCTGGATGCGCTCGTCGAGGTTGAGGAGGCGGAGCTTGTGGTTGACGCGGGTGCGGTGGACGCCGACGAGAGCGGCGACCTCGCCCTGGTTGGCGGCGTAGCCCTCGTCGAGGATGCGGCGGTAGGCGACCGCCTCGTCCAGGGGGTTGAGGTCCTCGCGTGCGACGTTTTCGGCGACGGAGAGGAGGAAGGCCTCGCGGTCGTCGAGCTTGCGGACGATGCAGGGGACGGTATCAAGGCCGGCGCGTCCTGCGGCGGTGCAGCGGCGCTCGCCGACGACGATCTCGAAGGCATCCGGCTCGTCGGGCACGGGTCGGACGATGAGGGGCTGGATGAGGCCGCGGGCGCGGATGGACTCGACGAGTTCGGCGAGGGCCTCCTCGTCGAGGGCCTTGCGGGGCTGGAGGGGGTTGGGTCGGAGCTGGGCGATGGGGAGTTGGCGCACCTCGGCCGCGGCCCGGGGGCCGGGCGCCCGGCGGTTGAGGCTGAGCAGGCGCTCCATCGCGGTCAGCTCGCGGTCGGAGGCGGCAACGGCGGCGGCTTTGGTGGACATGGCTCTGGCTTGCTCCTAAGCTAGGCCCCGAAGGGGAGAGAGGATGATTGGATGGGTGGATGAATGGATGAATGAGAGAGAGATGGCTTGGCTGGTCTGGCAATCATCCATTCATCCACCCATCCATTCATCCACTTCTGCGTTCACGCCACTGGCGCCGCGGCGAAGACGGCCTCGCGCTCGACGCAGCGGCCGACCACCTCGCAGTCCACGATCTCGCGCTCGTTGAGGACGATGTACTCGAGGGCGTTGTGGCAGAGCATGGTGATGGGCCGGGGGAGGCCGCCCGTGGCTTCGTAGATGGCGTGGATCGCTTCGTCGGTGAAAAGCGGCCGCTCGCCCGTGTAGCCGGCCACGGTGAGGCGGTAGTTGATCATCTCCGCCACCTCGTGCTCCTGGAGGGGGTTGAGGATGTAGCGGAGCGCGATGCGGTCGAGGAAGTTGCGGCGGGTGCGGAGGCGGTCGAGAAGCTCGATCTGCGCGAAGATCACGAGCTGGAGGAGCTTGAACTTGTCGGTCTCGAAGTTCAGGAACATGCGGATCATTTCGAGGATGGCGGGCGAGAGAATCTGCCCCTCGTCCACGAGCAGGATGGGCGTCTGCCCCTTCTCGACCATGTCGAGTAGGAAGGTGCGGAAGCACTCTTTGAAGTCATAGCCTGAGCGCCCTTGTCGCGGGACGCCGAAGGCGTGGAGGAGGTAGGCCATGAACTGGAACTCGGAGCGGAAGGAGGGGTCGTCCACCACGCGGATGACGTAGCCGTCCTCGCGGGCGATTTCGTCGTAGAGCTTGCGGCAGAGGGTGGTCTTGCCCACCCCGATGTCGCCGATGATCACGTTGAGGCCGCGGCGCTGCCGCAGCGAGAGCTGGAGGCGCAGCAGCGCCTCACGGTGTTCCTGCGAGGCGTACATGAAGGCGGGGTCAGCCGTGGTAGAGAACGGCTCCTGCGCCAGCCCGAGCGCGCTATAGAGGTCCACGGGAAGACCGGTCCTTTGACGGGGAGAGTGCCTCTGCGGGGATGCCTCTAGTATAGCGCTCCACAGCGGGCTGTCAAGCGAAAAATCGCCCGCGGGGCCTCCAGGCCGAAAAAAGCGCCCGGAGCGCAAAAAAACCTGTTGACAAGCCGCCCCTTCTGCGCTTCATTGTCTTGCCGCACGGCCAAGTGGCCGGAAAGTGCTGGGTGCAGTAACGTATCTGCGCGGCTGGGCACACTAGAAGGCAAACCCAGCCTCCCTGGGTTTGGTTTCTTCTCGGCACCACCGGCCAAAGCGTGGGCAGACCGAGCCCTTATTGTTGAACCGACCGCGGAACCGCTCGGTTCAATAAGGTGTGCCCAGCCGCGCAAATGCGTTACTGCACCCGAAGGTGGTTGCCACGGACTGTGGGCCGCACTGGGTGCGGCATGTTGAAAAGGAGGCGCGAGCATGAGCAAGTGGCGTTGCACGCTCTGTGGCTACATCTACGACCCCGACGAGGGCGACCCGGACAACAACGTGTCGCCCGGCACCCCCTTCGAGGACCTGCCCGAGGACTGGGTGTGCCCCGACTGCGGGGCGAGCAAGGAGGACTTCGAGGAACTGGACGTGGACGAGGAGGAATGAGCCTCGCCCCCCGGACGCGTGTGGCTTGGGCTGGGCAATGGCCTGGGACGGCCCCAGGCCGTTGTTTTTCCCGTGACGGAGTTGGACCATGAACGCCAGCCAGATCGTGTCGTTCCTCCTCGTCGGCGCGCTCGCGGGGTCGCTTGTGGGCGCCCTGGTGATGCGCAAGCGTAGCGGCTTCGGCTTTGGGCTGAACCTGTTCGTCGGGCTGGTGGGAGCGCTGATTGGCGGGGGATTGTTCTCCCTGCTTCACATCAACCTGGGGCTGCTCGGCAAGATCGAGGTGAACCTCGAGGACCTCATCGCCGCGTTCGCAGGCGCGCTCATCCTCCTCCTGCTCCTCGCCCTCATGGGCAAGTCCCCAAAGAAAGCCAAGAAGGGCTGAGGGCCGGGGGGCAAGCGGACAGCGGCTCGCGCCATCAGCTCGTGATCCAGAACTACATTCGTTCGCACGGCCTGCGTCCTTCATGCGCATGCAGTGTGTACATGCGCGCAGCCCGAGTCAAGCCTGCGCGGGCGCGGGGGCGCGTGGAATCTCCTGCGAGCTAGGCATCGCTGTCCTCAGCCTCCTTCGGAGGCTCAGAACGCCCCCGCCGTGGGGGATCACACGCACCTTGGTCTCTGCCCGGCCTTGAATCAGGCCCGGCGCCAGGGGTATAATGCGCCGGTGTAGGGAGGCGCGGCTCGCGTGTCCCTTCCGCAGTCAGAGGCGGCGGGCGAGCCGCCGGTCGCTACGATCCCTGGAGGCCACTATGGTTGCCATCGCCGCCGCGTGTGCCCTGCTCCTCGCCGCCGCCCCGCCCGCACCGCCGAAGGCCGACTACCCGCCCGCCGACGACCTGGCCCAGCCCGCCGCCTGGAAGGCCATGTGGGGCACTGCCCCCGCTGAGGCCGTCACACTCGACGGTCGCCGCGCACTCCGCCTGCCCTGCAACTTCAAGGGCACAAAGCACGACCGCGCCTCCTGGGACCGCGAGCTGAAGCTCGACCTCACGGCCTGCCAGGGACTCCAGTTCGACCTCTTCTGCGCCGACGCCTCGCCCGTCTCCCACTTCAGCCTCTACCTGCATAGTGGTAACGGCTGGTACGCCACAGGCTTTTCGCCTGAGGTCGCCGGCCAGTGGTGCCGCGTGAAGATTGACAAGACCGACACCCGAATGGAAGGCACCCCCGCCGGCTGGGGCGCGGTGGACACCCTGCGCGTCTCCGCCTGGCGGGGCAAGGACGTTGACACCGAGTTCTACATCGCCAACCTCGGCCTCCTCGGCGCTGACGCGCCGATTGCCATCATCCGAGGCGAATCGGCGGCGAAGACCCGCCCCGACGAAGCCCAATCCGTCGCCGTCTTCACGAAGGCCGTGGCCGACACCCTCGACCGCCTCGGCCTCGCCTACGCCGTCGTCAGCGACCTCGATGTGTCGCCCGAACGCCTGAAGGGCAAGAAGATCGCCATCCTTCCCCACAATCCCGGCCTGCCCGACGCCCTGGCTGACCAGCTCATCGAGTTCCTCAAAGGCGGCGGCAAGCTCGTCGCTTTCTACGGCCTTCATGAGAAGCTCCGCGAAGCCGTCGGCATCCCAGGCGGCCAGCACATCCAGCAGAAGTACCGCGGCCACTTCGCCGAAATCCGCGCCGTGGGCGACGGCCTGACGGGCATGCCCAAGGCCGCGAAGCAGATGTCGTGGAACATCTCCCACGCCGAGGCGGTGGAGGGCAAGAGCCGCGTCGTCGCCAACTGGTTCAACGACAAGGGCGAGCGGGCACCCGGAGCCGGCGACGGGTCGGGCGAGGCCGCCATCGTCGCCTCCGACAACGCCATCCTCATGACCCACGTCCTCCTCTCCGACGACCTTGCCAACAAAGACCGCCTGGTCCTCGCCATGCTCGGCCACTTCGAGCCCAAGCTGTGGCAGCAAGCAATGGCTCTAGCGTGGGGAAGGCTTGGTCGCTTTGGGCCTTACAGGGACCTGAAGGATGCCTGGGCCAAGCTCCGGCGGGAGGCCGAGGGCAACGAAGAGGCCCAGCACGCGTTGCATAATGCCGACGCCGCCCTGTCACGCGTGAGCCAGACAATCGCTGAGCTACCCTCCACTGCCGAGGGGCAACACCCCTCCACGTGCCTTGCGGTGATCTCCGCTGCCGAGTACGCGCGGGAGAAGCTGCTCTTGGTCCACTGTATCGTCCAGAAGCCCCTCAAGGGCGAGCACCGGGCCTTCTGGTGCCACAGCGCCTTCGGGCCGGCGGGGATGGAGTGGGACGAAGCGATCAAGATTCTGGCGGAGAACGGCTTCACGGCCATCCTGCCGAACATGCTCTGGGGCGGCGTCGCCTACTACGAAAGCTCCGTGCTCCCGGTCGCGCCCGAGGTGAAGGAGAAGGGCGACCAGATTGCCAAGTGCGTCGCCGCCTGCCGAAAACACGGCGTCGAGTGCCACGTCTGGAAGGTCAACTACAACATGGCCTGGAACGCGCCGAAGGAGTTCCTTGCGCGGATGAAGGCCGAGGGCCGCACGCAGGTGACGTTCGGCGGCAAGCCCGAAGACCGCTGGCTCTGCCCCTCCCACCCCGACAACCAGAGGCTTGAGATTGACGCGATGGTCGAGGTGGCCACGAAGTACGACGTGGACGGCATCCACTTCGACTACATCCGCTACCCCGGCCCCGAGGGCTGCTTCTGCCCCGGCTGCCGCGAGCGCTTCGAGGAGGTTCTTGGGGCGAAGGTCGCCAACTGGCCCGCCGACACGCGGAAGGACGACGCGATTCGGGCCAAGTGGCTCGACTTCCGTCGCGAGCAGATCACACGGGTCGTCTCCGCCACCGCCGACCAGGTTCGCAAGGCCAAGCCCAAGGTGAAAATCTCCGCCGCCGTCTTCGCCAACTGGGCCGTTGACCGCGACGGGGTTGGCCAGGACTGGAAGCTCTGGTGCGAGCGCGGCTGGCTCGACTTCGTCTGCCCGATGGACTACACGCCGCACATCGCGTCGTTCGAGAACCTCGTGAAGCAGCA
>Ga0194125_10013300_pt1 | contig 10727 bp, 7 predicted proteins | sample TA2KigC250mmetaG_FD_148626 | JGI IMG/M metagenome (GOLD analysis project Ga0194125, IMG submission 148626) | Freshwater microbial communities from Lake Tanganyika, Tanzania - TA2015034 Kigoma Deep Cast 250m | ecosystem: Environmental > Aquatic > Freshwater > Lake | place: Tanzania: Lake... | reverse complement strand
TGCCCCCGGCCTGCCCCCCCGCCCGACCTTCCCCCTCAAGCCGTAGACGCAACCCGTGTCCTGGCAACCACCTGGCCCCAGCGCACGCAGATTTCTTCAGTGATTGTCAGAATGGGGTCGCTTCTGACAGTGGGCGGAAGTGGTTGCGCGGAAGCGCCGGGCCCGGTAGAATCGTGGTGGGGGATGAATGCGAGAGTCTGAGGAGGAAGTCCGATGAACCTTTCGGGATTGCCGGCGGCGAGCCTTCTCGGCGTCTCGGTCGCGCTGGCGGGCCGGCCCGTGCCGGCGATTGACGCCGCGGCGCCAGCCGCCACGCAGACCGCCACGTTCGCCACGGGGTGATTCTGGACACCTGACTCCCGGTTCGGGAGTCTCCGAGGCGTCGTCCGCACCCGCGTGGGCTATGCGGGCGGGGAGAAGGCTAACCCGACCTATCACGACCTGGGCGACCACACGGAGTCCATCGAGGTCGTCTTTGACCCCAAGCAGGTATCGTACGAGGACCTCCTGAAGGTGTTCTGGACGACCCACAACCCGGAGCGGTGGGCCACGAGCCGCCAGTATGCCTCGCTGATCTTCTATCACAACGAGGAGCAGCGGAAGCTGGCCGTGGCCTCGAAGGCGCGGGAGGAGGAGCGGCGGAAGGCGAAGCTGTGCACCGACATTGTGCCGGCGGGGACGTTCTGGGTCGCCGAGGGCTACCATCAGAAGTACTACCTGCGCAGCCACCCCGACCTGTTGCGAGAGTTCCGGGCCATCTACCCGAAGGAGGCGGACTTCGTGGCCTCGACCGCGGTGGCGCGGGTGAATGGTTACGTTGGCGGCAGCGGCACGGCGGAGCAGCTCAAGGAGGAGCTGCCACGCCTCGGCCTCTCGGCCGAGGCGGGCAAACGCCTCCTCGAGCTGGCCGAACGCCTGCCCTCGCCGACGTGCAAGTGAAAGGAATGCGGCGTGACGAAGCTGCCGGCGACGTTGATGGCCCTCGCCTCCCTGGCGCTCCCAGGCTGGGCGGGCGAGCTGTGGACCGAGGACGCGAAGGAGGCAATGGCCCAGGCCGCGAAGGAGAAGAAGGACCTGTTGATTGATTTCTCGGGGTCCGACTGGTGCGGCGTCTGCATGGTGCTCGACAAGGAGGTGTTCAGCCAGCCGGCCTTCGCCGAGGAGGCCCCGAAGCACTTCGTGCTCCTGAAGCTCGACTTCCCGCAGGCCAAGCCGCAGACGCCTGAGCTGAGGAAGCAGAACGCCGAGCTCCATGCGAAGTACGGCCCCCCGGGGTTCCCGACGATCGTGCTGGCGGACGCAGAGGGCAAGCCGTACGCGCAGACAGGCTACCGCCCCGGCGGCGTCGAGGGCTACCTGAAGCACCTGGCGGCGCTGCGGCCGGCCCGCGAGAAGCGCGACGCCGCGTTCGCTAAGGCCGCTGCGGCCAAGGGCGTCGAGCGGGCCGACCTCCTGGACCGGGCTCTCGCGCTCATCGAGCCCAACGCGGTCCTGGGCTGCTACGGCGACGTGGTGGAGGAGATCGTGAAGCTGGACGCCCAGGACAAGGCCGGCCTGCGGAAGAAGTATGAGGACCGGCTCGCCGTGCACAAGGTCGGGGAGGCGCTGGCGGGCGGCAGGTTCGACGAGGCCATCGCCCTGGCCGACACTGCCCTCAAGAGGATCGGCCGCACGGGCGACGCTGCTCAGGAAGTTCTCCTCGCCAAGTCGCAGGCATACTTCAACAAGGGCGACAAGCCGGCCGCCAAGAAGGCGCTCCAGGAGGCCCTCCAGGCCGCGCCCAGAAGCCAGAAGGCCCCGCACCTTCAGGCCGCCCTCGACCGCCATTTCAAGGACGTGAAGTAGCCGCCCTCCCCCTCGCCGATGATGTCGCTGGGGACGACTGGATGGGTGGATGAATGGATGATTGCCTGACACCCATCCACCCATCCATTCATCCGCTGACGTCGCGGCGCTACTCCCACTTCACCTGGCTGAAGTCTGGGCGCAGGAGGCAGGTCGTGCCGGCGAAGTTGACGAGGACGCCGTGGTGGGCGACCCAGACGAGCTGGGCGTAGGGGGTCTGGAAGCCGAAGCGCTCGCCCTCGGCCTTCAGGGGCAGCGGCGCCCAGTCGTTCCGCTCGAAGGAGTAGACCCACTGCTCGTTGCGGCCAATGACGGCGAAGACGCATTTCTGGCTCTCGACGTACTCGACGGTGCGGGGGTCGCCCGTTCGTAGTTCCGCCTTTAGGCGGTCTGTTTGTAGTTCGGCCTTCAGGCGGTCTGTTTGTAGTTCGGCCTTCAGGCGGTCTTCTCCCGGCTGCCGCTTGGGCTTCAGGTTGATGAAGCGATTCTCCTTGATGTCGTAGACCCAGGTGTTGTGCCCCCCGCCCTTGCGGAATTCGTAGAAGAAGACCTGCTGCCTGTCCGGCAACATGCAGAAGGGGCGGCACTCGCCCACCCAGCCAGGCGTCGGCTCGGGGATGCGGCGGACGCTGAGCTTGTTCTCGCGGGCGTCGTAGGTCGAGAAGTAGGCCTCCCTGGTGAAGAAGCGGCCGTCGTAAGGCTCGAGGTGTCCCGCGAAGCCGTAGAGCTTGCCGGAAGGATCGGCCACGTGGAGGCGACCGTAGCTGCCGGGGACGCCTTCGCCGAGCGCGACCTCGGCGATCTCGCGCTGCCGCCACACCCCGCCGCGGTCGAGGTCCCAGAACCAGGCCACGCGTGTCCCCTTCTCCTTCGCGGTCTCGGCGTCCCAGCGGCGGCTGTGGGTGCCGGCGTGGACGAACATCCGCCCGTCGAGGGCGACATAGGAGTTGCGCTGGTGGCCCGCGGGCGGGCCGCCGCGGGTGCTCATCGTACAGCCGTCCCAGTCGTGCGGCGGGAGCGGGAAGTTGCTGTCGCCGGCCGTGTGGCACCAGCGGTTCGCCCCGGGGGCGTAGACCGCCACGTCGTTGACCTGATAGGTCGAGTGTCCGCCGCCGAAGTAGAAGACCAGGCCGCGGACGGGGTCGGCGGCCATCATCCCCCAGTCGCGGCGTTCCGGCTCGCGGGGCGGCTTGGCGGGCACCCAGGTGTTGGCGGGAAGCTCCTTGAGCTTCGCCAGCCACGCCGGGTCGTGGGGGGGCACTTCCTGCGGTGCGATGGGCGGCCGCGGCCCCCAGGCGGTAGCCGGCTGCGGGGGGAGGTTATCGAGATCGAGGCGGAACGCAAACGTCTCCTGCCCATCCTTGCTGTCTCGCACGAGGAGGAGCAAGCGGTTCTTCGGGTCGAGGGCGAGCGAGGCCCAGCTCGTGTCGCCGTGCGGCCACGGCTCCTCGTGGCGCTTCGACCATCCCTTGGCAGCGCCCAGCGACCAAAGGGTGATCCTGCCCTTGCCCGCATACTGCTTTGGCAGGGTGACGAGGAAGGTAAGGCCCAGCGCCTCATCGTGGGCAAGCTTGGGCTGCCCTTGTTCGGGCGAGTATTTCATGAAGGGCACCTCGCGCCACTGGCGGGTCGCCAGGTAATAGATCCAAAGGTCGTTGAGGGCGCCTGGCTCGGGGGCGCGGCCGGGGTTCGCAATGTCGCTCCGCACGAGGCCGCTCTGGCCGCCGAAGAGGACGATGGCCCTGGCCTTTGGGTCGTACACCATCGGCGCGCCGCAACGCGGCGGGGGCTGGAGGCGGGGCTTGCCATCGCGCATCGTGTCGCGACGCCAGAGGTTGTCCGCGAAGCTGTAGACCCAGGTGCCCGAGTGGGCGGCGACCTCGCCCGTGGCAGAGCGCAGGTCGTTGTTCTGGCTGCCCCAGTGGGGGAAGAGGAGGATTTCGTCGTTGACGGGGTCGTAGCAGATGCCGGCTCCGTAGACGGGGGGCGGGCCGGGGATGCGCTCGCCCTTGAAGTCCTGCTCGGGCCGCAGGCCGCGCTCGTACATGCCGTAGGGGGTGGTGGGGTTGAGCGACCACTTGCCGTGCAGCTCGGTCTCGGCCTTCATGTCGCGCCAGGTGCGCTTCTCGGGGTCGTAGGCGGCCATCATGCCTTTGAGGACGTAGACGAGCTGCCGCCGCTTCGAGTCGTAGGTCACGGCGTTGAGGACCCACGAGGGGGCTGGGCGGCCGGTGTCGAGCATCGCCCAGCGGCCCCAGATGCGAACCGACTTGGCCCGGTCCTCGGTGTCCACCGCCTTCCTCAGAACGTCGGCGGGGGCGGAAGGGTAGTCGGAGACCCATTCGAGCTTGTCGGTGTCGAAGGCCCGCACGTCGTCGTGTTCGGGCGTGCCGCTGGGTGCGGCGCCCCAGTGGAGTACCTGGCCGCGGCTGGGCACATACACGGTGGCGCTCCAGGCGTAGCCCGGCTCTTTCTTCGTGTCGAGCTTCACCCACTGGTTGACTGGCAGCGCATCAATCCCCGCGGCGAAGACGGCCGAGGGAAACAGGAGCGTGAGCACTCGGGTCGCGCGCATGGCATCGTCCTCTGCATAAGCCCATCGCCACACAAGAAGGGACACAACAAGGCACGGGCGCCAGTGCGTCTGTCCCAGAGGGACAACAGTGTGTTGCCGGCGGCTTCAGCCGCCGGATCACGAGCCGCCCCCCGGGCCAGTCCCGAAGGGACGGCAGAAGCAACCCCCGCCGGACCCAGGCGCCGTCTTCTGTCGTCCCTTCGGGACTGAGACGGTTCGCGCCCCATCTCCGGCGGCTGAAGCCGCCGGCAAAGCACTTTCGTCCCTTCGGGACTCAGAGCTGCTTCTGCGGGCTCCTTGTGTCTTTCCTCACGAGCCGGCCTACCGAGGCTTCTCCAGGCAGAGGGCGAAGAGGCCGTCGGCCCGGGCGCCGTTCTGGACGCCCAGGACGTTGAGGAAGAGGAAGCAGTTGTGCTCTGGGACGCGGACGAGGAGGCCCCAGTGGGTTGTGCCCTTGGGCGGCTCGCCGGCCAGCTTGACCTCGGACCAGTCGTCCTTATCGGCGTCGTAGGCCCAAAGCTCCGTGCCGTCGCCTTTGATGAGGACGAGGGTTCTGGTGGACTCGGGGTCGTAAGCGATGGAGACGGATTCGGTGTGGGGCGGTTTGTCGCGGCCTTTGGCCTTCATCCAGGCATCGGCGAGGTCGGCGATGAAGCGGGTGGTGCCCGTCGCCATGTCGAGTGTCCACCACCTCCGTCCCGCGCGGACGACGTGGCGCTTGCGGGCGGCGTCGTAAGCGGAGTAGACTTCGCTCCAGGCGGTGACGGGGCTGTCGCAGCGCTTCGACCAGGCGGTCTTCTCGCGGTCGAAGAGGTAGACTGCTCGGTTCGGGCCGCCGACGACTATGGCGACGAGGGACTTGAGGTCGGGGTCGTAGGCCAGGTTCCAGGTGTGGACGTCGCTTCCTCGCGGCGCCTTGTCCATGACCTTGCGCCACTCGCGCTTGTCGGGCGCCAAGGCCCAGAGCTGGTCCATCAGGCTGAAGAACGCCTTCTCCTCGGGGAACCAGCGCTGCATCTGATAGGTGTGGCGGGTGAGGGGGCGGCCTTTGGGGCTGAGGAGTGCGACGCCTGAGCCGCCGCCGATGTTTCGGACGTGCTTCCTCTCCTCGGGCGTGAGATGGGTCCAGGAGTCGGCCTGACGCCAGTCCTCGGGCTCGGTAGCCTGGGTCCAGGTGTTGGCCGCCACATCGTATAGCTCGACGTCGTTGCCCGGATGGCTGCCGTGTCCGCCGCCGAAGTAGTAGATGAGGCCCGCTCCATAGCAGATGCCGGAGTAGGAGCGGGCGATGGGATTCCTGTCGGGCTTGATGCGCACCCAGGTGTTGGCCGGCAGGTCCTTGAGGTGTGGCGGGGCCTCAGCAGCCCACAGGCAAGATGCCTGTGCCACCAGAAGAACGGTCCACATGGCTTCCCTCCTGTCAGGGCTTGAGGACGAAGCGCACCGGCTTGTCCTCGACGATGAGCTGCTTCTCCTGGGCCTCCTTGCCCGGGGACTGCCAGCGGAGCTTGAGCGGGCCGGGCTCGAAGACGCCGAAGAAGGCGTCGGCGGCGCCGGGCGACACGTTCCAGGCGCCGAGGCAGCGCTTGTCCGCCCACCCGGTAACGGTGAGCGGCCCGGCATAGCCGCCCGCGGGCAGGGCCGCGCGGAGGGCCAAGGGCGGCACGCCGCCCGAGTCGCGGAAGCAGACCCACAGTTCGCCGTTCTTGAGCACGAGGGCCATGTCCTGGCCGCCATCGCCGTCGAGGTCGGCGAGGCAGCCGGCCTGCTGGCCCTCGTTGGCCGCGTCGAGCAGGCGGTTCTCATCGAGGTCCAGCTCGTGTGCGTGGCCGAAGCTGCGGAAGCCGCGGTTGAAGAAGACGTGGGGCGCGCGGTTCGAGTAGACGATGAGCACATCTTGCCGCCCGTCGCCGTTGGGGTCGCCGGCCATGCCCCCGATGCCGCTGGGCTTCGAGATGTAGGCGATCTCGCCCGAAATGGGCAGGGTCTCCTCAAACTCGATCGTGCTCGTCCTCGTCGTCGTCCTCGTCCTCGAATCGCTTTTCGGTTTTCGGTCTTCGGTTATCGGGTCAGAGGAAGCGGAGCGGTTGTGCCAGAGGAGGCAGCGCTCTTCAGCGGCGATGAAGACGTCGAGGAGGCCATCGGCATCGAAGTCGCCCACGAACGCCCCCGCCTCGCCCTCGCCCGTGCCGAGGCCCTCGAGGCGGGTGCCGCCCTCGAAGGCGCCCAGGCCCTTGCCCTTGTAGAACACCGCGCCCTTGGCGAAGGGCTGGAGCACGTCGGGCAGGTTGTCGCCATCGAAGTCGGCAATGAGGCAGGGCCGGGCCGCGCCCAGATTCGAGCCGATGAACCTACCCGCGACGGGCGGGACGAGGAACCCGGTCTTGAGCATGTCCACGCCCCCGCCCTCCGGCGCCACCAACAGCGGGTACGACGCCGTGCTGACGACGAGGCCTACGCGTCTCTTGTCATCGAGGCCAATCGCTGTCAGGGCAAGGCAGCCGTCCTTCAGCTCGATGCCGTTCCCTTTGGCGCTGAACGTGCCATCCTGCGCCTGGAGCCACAGGGTGAGCAACTTGCCGTCGAAGGACGCAAGGTCGAGGCGGTCGTCGCCATTGAAGTCGCCCCAGGCGGCGGCGTGAGACTTGGCGCCGAGCTTGAGGCCCGCCGTCGCGTCGGCCAGGGCCTTCTTCACCCTGTCCCAGCGGAGCACGCGGTCGCCGCTCTCGCCGAGGACGTGGAGCGCGAGTCGGCCATCGCCCAGGATGTCCACCGGGATTGCGCCGTGGACCTTGCCTTCGAGCTTGGCGATCTTCTTCGGCTCGGTCCAGTTGGCCATGCTCTTCACGGGCACCGAGGGGGCGGGGTCGGTGAGGACGTACTGGACGGCCCGCTGGAGCATGTCGGTGCCGCCGGCCCAGGTCTGTTCCAGGTGCCCGTCGAGGATGTCGAGGAGCCAGGCGCCGCCGGCCGCGGCGACGAAGCGGAACCATTTGCCCTGGACGTGGAGGAGCCCCACGCCGCCCTCGGCCGGCTCAGCGCCCGCGCCGTCGGGCGTCTCCTCGCGGAACTTGCCGACGAAGAAGACGCCAAGGCGTTCGGACTTCCCGACCATTCCCTGGAGCGCCTCGACCTGGGGCTTGGGCGACTTGCTGAAGTCGAGCGTCGGGGCCTTCGCTGGCGCCTTGCCCTTCATCGCCTCGACGACCTGGAGCGCCACCTCGCCCCCCGCCCCAACCGGTCCCACCTTGACCACCAGCACAAGCTCCGCCTGGTTCACCAGGTGAATCGGCGTGAAGTTCGGGTTGATCAGCGCCAGGCCCACGCCGGCGGCGAACAGCAGGGCCCCCGCCGCGATAGCGGCACGCAGGACCATCCTTCGCATCCAACGGACTCCTGAGGGATTCAGGGAATGGGCAGCCACGTTCCCGCGTCTATTGTATCTGTTGCGCCCTGGTACTCAAGTTCATAGAATGCAGGCGGCTTTGTGCCGGGGGAGGCCCGTTGGCAAAGGACGCGCCATGGCCGACTTGCGGATTACGGCCGTTCAGTCGTTCCTCACCCAGCCGCAAAGCGCGCGGCTCGTCGTGGTGAAGGTGCTCACGGGCGAGCCGGGGCTGTTCGGCCTCGGCTGCGCCACGTTCACGCAGCGCCACCGGGCCGTCGAGGCCGCCATCAAGCACCACATCGGGCCGTTCGCCGTCGGCAAGGATCCCCGCAACATCGAGGACTTCTGGCAGGCCGCGATGGTCAACGGCTACTGGCGGAACGGCCCCGTGCTCAACAACGCCATCAGCGGCGTGGACATGGCACTCTGGGACATCAAGGGGAAGCTGGCGGGGATGCCGTGCTACGACCTCTGGGGCGGCAAGTGCCGTCCCGCTGCAGCGGTCTATGTCCACTGCAATGCCACGACACCCGAGGCGCTCGCCGATGCCGCCCGCAAGCGGATGGCCGAGGGCTACCAGCACATCCGCTGCCAACTGGGCGGCTATCCCGGCCTGGAGGCTGAACGCCTCGTGCCGCTGGCGGGCGCGCCGCCGGGCGCATACTTCGACCCCAGGGAGCGCCTCCGCACGCTCCCCGCGCTCTTCGAGTTCCTCCGGCGCGAGCTGGGCGACCGCGTCGAGCTGCTCCACGACGTCCACGAGCGGCTCGCCCCCATTGACGCCGTGTGGCTCGCCAAGGCCCTCGAGCCGTACCGCCTGTTCTTCCTGGAGGACGTGCTGGCGCCCGAGGACATCGAGTGGTTCGAGAACATCCGCTCCGTGTGCGCCACGCCGCTGGCGATGGGCGAGCTGTTCTGCCACCCGCGCGAGATCACGCCCCTCGTCGCCCGCCGGCTGATTGATTTCATCCGCGCCCACCCGTCCGACCTTGGCGGCAGCACGCCCTGCCTGAAGCTCGCCCACCTCTGCGACGCGTTCGGCGTCCGCACAGCCTGGCACGGGCCGGGCGACCTCTCGCCCGTGGGGGTCGCGGCGAACGTTCACATGGACCTCGCCCTCCACAACTTCGGCATTCAGGAGTGGAGCTTCCCGAACCAGGCCGTTCAGGACATGTTCCCCGGCTTGCCCGAGGCCAGGGCGGGCTACGCCTGGGCCAACGACAGGCCCGGCCTGGGCGTGGACTTCGATGAGGCGCTCGCCGCCAAGTTCCCCTGCGACGACGGCAACCCGACCTGGACCGTCGCCCGCCTGCCCGACGGCACGCTCTGGCGTCCGTGAGGAAGAAGACATGCCCGCGGAACACGCGGAAGGACACAGAATGGAACACCGTGGGGCCATATTTGCACGCGGAATCTTCTTCCTCGCTGCGGCGGCCGCGGCCGCGGAGCATCCCTTCATCCTCTGGACCAAAGAGGACCTGGCGGCGATTCGCGCGAAGATCGAGCGAGAACCGTGGGCGAAGGTTGCGTTGGCGAGGATGGAGGAGGAAAAGGACCCCACGGCCGGCCTCCTGCGGGGCGCAGCGCTCGGCGACGCGAAGGCCGCCGAGGCCGAGACGAAAGAGCTGCTCCGCATGGTTCGCTCGCCCCGACCCCAGGGAGCGGCACAGGAGATAAACGTCCTTCGCTACGACCTGCTCTACGACCAACTGACCAGCGACGAGCGGCGCGAGGTCGAGAGCTGCTTCCGAGCCTATATCGAGGACCACGTGGCCAAGCGGGTGATCTTCGACCCCGCGGTCTTCAACAACTCGCGCAACTACGCCCGCTACGACGCGAAGACCTACAGCCGCACCAACTGGCTGCCCAACATCATCTGGCCCTGGAAGGTGAGCGCGAACCTGATGGCCGCCGCCCTCCGCGACGAGAAGCTCATCCGCGACACCTGGGCCGCCTATGGCTCCTGGAAGTGGTACTTCGACGAATACCTCTGCGACACGGGCTTCTACAGCGAGGAGTTCAGCAAGATGGGCTCCACGCCCGGGGCGATGCTTCTCTACTGCCTGGCCCTCGAGCGTCTCGGCCTCGACGAGCTGGGCTTCGGCTGCAAGGGCAAGGGCGGCGCCACGATGCGCGGCCACATCGAGAGTCTCATCCATCTCGGCTATCCGCGCGTGGACATCGCCAGCTCGCGGCCGCATTACCCGATGGTCACCACCGGCGACCTGCGGCAGGGCGGCTCGAGCCAGGCGTTCAACTTCCCCTCCCCCGCCTTCCAGCACAGTCTCGTGATGGGCTACCTGCCGCCCTCGACAAGCTCGGGCCAGGCGACGGCAATGGGCGGCAACCTGCGCTGGAAGGCCCACGGCGCCTGGGGCGGCACGATGCGCGGCAGGAACCCGCAGTGGGACGGCTACAGCGGCTTCACGCCGAAGATGCAGGTGCCGCTGTGGTTCGAGCTGGGCCACAAGCGGTGGCCCGAGAGCGGCTTCGGCTACTTCCTCGCCGCGATGCGCCGGCCCGACGACGACCGCTACATCCCTTCGCTCCTCTTCGGCATCGAGCCGATTGACCCTGCGGCGGTGAAGCCGCCGCCCGCGCCCTCCGCCATCTGGCCCGAGCGCGGCCTGGTGATGCTCCGTGCCGAGGAATCGCCTGCCTACTGGGAATCGCCCGCGCCCGCCGTCTGCCTGCGCCTCGGGGCCAACTACGCGCACAATGTGAACGATCCGTTCGCCCTCGCCGCCTTCTACGCCTTCAACCGCGCCATCTACCTCAATCGCCAGTCGGTGCCCAGCTACGCCCAGGGCTGGTCCCGCAGCATCCAGAGCCATTGCGGGGTGAGCGTGGATGGCGCCGAGCCCAAGTTCACCAGCGCGACCAGCATCCGCAAGGGATTCGGCCCGATGGCCAAGTTCG
>Ga0194125_10013295_pt1 | contig 10728 bp, 9 predicted proteins | sample TA2KigC250mmetaG_FD_148626 | JGI IMG/M metagenome (GOLD analysis project Ga0194125, IMG submission 148626) | Freshwater microbial communities from Lake Tanganyika, Tanzania - TA2015034 Kigoma Deep Cast 250m | ecosystem: Environmental > Aquatic > Freshwater > Lake | place: Tanzania: Lake... | reverse complement strand
CTCCTGATCGGCTTCGATGTCGATCTCCACGCCCTGGGCGGCACCGCCGAGCTCATCGAGCACGCGCTTGAGTTGGGGCTTGAGCACGTGGCAGGGGCCGCAGCTCGGCGAGGTGTACACCACCAGCAGGGGCTTGTTGCTGTCGTGATACAGCTTGCGTAGCGCAAATCCACCCTTCAGCCAGAGAGCGTTGGGGTCGTAGTTGCTCGCATCGCTTTCTGCGGTGCGCGTGGGTTCGCCCACCTCGGCGGGATCCACCGGCTCGTGGCTGACGGTGACCGCCAGGTTGTGGTGGGTGAGCCAGCGCTCGGCGGCGAGGGCTGCCTGGCAGCCGCTGCCCGCCGCGGTGATGCCCTGGCGCCACTCGGCATCGGCCACGTCGCCGGCGGCATAGACGCCTTCGCGGCTGGTTTCGGGCCGGCCGGGCTGGGTCACCAGGTAGCCATGGCCATCCACCTCGAGTTGGCCCTTCACCAGGCGGGTGTTGGGGGTGTGGCCGATCGCGTAGAAGAGGCCCTTGATGGCCAGCTCCTCGGTGGCACCGCTCTGGGCATCCCGCAGGGTGATCGCCTCCAGCCAGTCACCGCCGCTGGCGTCGGCCACCTGACGGTTCCAGTGCACGGTGATGGCGGGGTTGGCCAGCACGCGGTCGGCCATGGCACCGCTGGCCCGCAGCTTGTCGCCGCGAACGATCAAGTGCACATGGCTGCCGTATTTGGTGAGGTACACCGCCTCTTCACAGGCCGAGTCGCCACCGCCGACTACGGCTAGTTCGGCCTGGCGAAACTGGGGAGTGGCGCCATCGCAGATGGCGCAAGCGCTGATCCCCCGGCTCCAGAACTGCTCCTCACTGGGGAGACCCAGCCGGTTGGCACTGGCGCCCGTGGCCAGAATCACAGCCTGGGCTTCGATGGTTTGGCCTTCGGCGGTGATTCGGTAGGGCCGCTGGGACAGGTCGATGGCCGTGGCGTCGGCCTCAACCAGCCGGGTGCCCCAGCGCACGGCCTGGGCCTTCATCTGGTCCATCAGCTCGGGGCCGAGGATGCCGTCGGGGAAGCCGGGGAAGTTTTCAACGTGGGTGGTGGTCATCAGCTGACCGCCGGGAATGCCGCCGTCCTGGAAGCCGGTGATCAGCAGGGGGCTGAGGTTGGCCCGCGCCGCGTAGATCGCAGCTGTGTAGCCGGCAGGGCCAGAGCCCACGATCACCAGATTTTCGACAGCCAGCCCCGAAGCGGTCATGACGTAAGCGGATCGACTATGAGTTGAGCCTAGGGGATCGGCTGCTCTGGCGGGGTGGCCCGGGGTGTCGCGGCACTGAGGCGTGATGGGGCGCAGCAGCGAGGCGTGCGACTGCGATTTTCAGGAGTTCTTTAGATTTAGTTCAGATTTCCAGAAGTCCGTCGCTTTCTGGGCGAATGCCTTGGCCCAGGTCTTTGGGCACCATCAGCACGCTGGCGGCCAGGAGCTCGGGATGCTCCTCCAGGCAGAGCAGCCACTCGCGGAATTCTTCAGTGACGGCAAAGCTTTCTTCGTAGTGCTCGAGGCAGTCGAGGGTGGCGCGACGGGCCAAAGCCCAGCTAACGGCAACGGTGAGACGGCGATTCACTGCGGCGTTCATGCTCCGCTCTCCCCTTGGTTGGCACCACGCTGCCGGGGCGTGTGCCCGGATGCGGTATTGGTTGACACAACGTCGCATATTTGCTGCAGATTCTTGTATCTCCGCGGCACGGATAGCGCCATCTATTGCAGAAAACCCGGCAGCTGTGGTCCGCCCATGCGGATCACCTCGCCCAGGCGTTCATCCACCGCTTCCAGGGGGAGCTGGTTGCCCCGGGCAAGACCGGCGGCATCGCTGAGCGGGGCCACCGGCTTGGAGCGGATCAGATAGGGCTCGCTGAGCGACCAGCTGCGGGCGTAGCGGATCAGCAGGGGGTCGGCCGGGGCAAACACGAAGGAGGCCTCCCGCGGCACTGCTTCGATGGCGGCCCGCTGGCCATCCATGCGCACGGCCCGGGTGATCGCCTGCACAAAGCGGCTGCGGGTGACCACGGTGGTCAGGTAGGCCACCACCCGCAACCGGGGGGCATCGAAGCCCTCGGCGCACATGTCGATGCTCACCAGCCAGTCGGCTTCCCCGGCCTGGAAGGCGGCCAGGTGCGCGGCGGCGTCTGGATCCTGGGAGTGAACCAGGTGCACCCGATCCCCCTCCTCCTCCAGCAATCCCGTGATGCGGCGGGCATGGGCGATATCGCGGGCGATCACCAGCCCTCCCGCCTCGGCATGGCTGGTGCGCACCCGCTCCAGGCGCTTGCGGGCATTGAGCAGCAGCCGCAGGGCGATGCTGCTGCTGTCACCCAGTTGGATGGCCCGGCGCAGATTGCGGGCCCGCCAGCTCTCGCGGGCTTCGGCCGAGAGGGGCGAGGTTTCTGTGTCGGCGCTGGCCTGGGGCCGGCCGTGCTCCACCCAGCCGTCCTGGAACCGAAATTCCAGGGGACGCACGTCCCCGGCCAGGATCAATTGACGCGGTTCGACGCTCAGGTCGGGGGCGATCCGCTCGATCACGTCATCACCCTCCCGCACCCGCACCCGGCGGGCGGCGCAGAAGGCCAGGTTGTCGGCCCGGAAGGGGGTGCCGGTGAGCCCCAGTCGCAGCTGGGCTCCGGCGGTGAGCTGGCTGAAGGCGAATCCCCAGGCGGCGGCTTCCGGTTCGTCCGGATCGAGGCCCAGGTGGTGCACCTCATCGGCAATGGCCAGCCAGCGGCCGAGCCCGGCCTCGGGCAGGCGGGCTTCGAGATGGCTGCGGTGCCGTCCGGCGCTCTGGTAACTCAACAGCAGCCCATCCCAGCTGCTGGGGTTCCCCAGGACGGCCAGTCCCTGCTCGGGGTCCCACTCCCGCAAGCGCAGGTTCAAGCGTCCTGCGGTCTCCAGCCACTGGCGGGCGATCGAGCTGCGGTGGCAGAACACCAGAAAGCGATCGAGCCGTTGTTCCCGCTGCAGGGTGTGGAAGCTGAGCAGGGCACCGAGGGTCTTGCCGGCTCCTGGGCCGGCATGAATCAGCACGTCGTGGCCACCCGGCTGGCGATTGATCAGTCGGGCCCGCAGCAGCTGGATCAGGCGGCTCTGCCACTGCCTGGGCCGAATCCCAGGAGTTGCCGGCGCCTTGAGGCCCAGATCAAACGAGGGGAAGGCCATCGCGCCATTGTGGCGATGGTGGCGGGGCCGTCAGCAGGCTTGCGGCAAATGAGTGATCTGGCCTATGGGTTTGGGCCCAGCCGTGCCTACGTTCGGGCCATTCCCAAGGTCTTCGCTGCGTTCTTCATGGCCCATCCCTGCTCCGATCCCAATGGCTGGGCTTGGCCCCTTGCCCAGCAGCGACGCCATCTCAACCAGTGCTGGGCACTGGAATGTGACATCGATCCGATGATCCTGCGGGCTCGCCAACTGCGTCACCAGGGCGCCCTGCCTCAGGCCAGCTGCGTGGAACAGGAGCTCTTGCCCTTGTTTTGAGCCCCTGCTGGCTTCGGCGGCCAGGCGCTGGATGGGCAACTGCGCACATTTTCCTTCAGTGTGTTGCCCACAGCACGGGCATTCCCCCCTAATGGAAAGAGAGGGCCTCTGGGGATCCACTTGGCTGATGTTTTGATCCTGCGGGAGCGCAGTGCTGGGGAGTGCCGAGTGGCGGCTACTCCAGAAACGGTGCGGCGCCTTCGGGCCCGCGGTCTTGAGGTTCAGTTGGAACAGGGGGCGGGCTTGGCCGCAGGGTTTGCTGACCCCGACTACGCCGATGCCGGCGCCCGGCTGGTGCCGTCGGGGGCAAGCCTTGGGGCGGGCGTCGATGCGGTGCTGTGCGTCAACCCGCCAGCTGCAGAGGTGCTCGATCAGCTCAAGCCCGGCGCCCTGGTTGCTGGGCTGCTGGCTCCCTACGGAGCGGCGGCGATGGTGGAGCAGTTCCAGGCCCGCCGCGTCTCGGCCCTGGCCCTTGAGCTCTTGCCCCGAATCAGCCGGGCCCAGAGCATGGATGTGCTGTCGTCGCAAGCCAACATCGCCGGCTACAAGGCGGTGCTGCTGGCGGCGGCGGCCCTGGATCGCTACGTGCCGATGCTGATGACGGCCGCCGGCACGATCCAGCCGGCCCGGGCTCTGATCCTCGGCGCTGGGGTGGCGGGTCTGCAGGCCCTGGCCACGGCCCGGCGCCTGGGCGCCGTGGTGTATGTCAGCGACGTGCGGCCGGCGGCCAAGGAGCAGGTGGAATCCTTGGGCGGACGTTTTCTGACGCCGCCCGAGCAGGAGGAGCGGCCGGCCGAGTCGGGCGGCTATGCCAAGGCGGCCAGTGAGGCCTTCCTGGCCGCCCAGCGGCAGCAGCTGGCCGAGCAGCTGGCCCTGGCCGACATGGTGATCTGCACCGCCCAGGTGCCGGGACGTCCGGCACCACGGCTGATCTCCGAGGAGATGCTGGCAGGGATGCGGCCCGGCTCGGTGGTGGTGGATCTGGCGGTGGCCCAGGGCGGCAACTGCGCCGGCACAGTGTGCGGCCAGACCGTGGAGCGCCATGGGGTGACGCTGATCGGCGGCGACGGGTTGCCGAGCTCCGTCGCCAACCACGCCAGCGCCCTTTACGCGCGCAACCTGGCGGCCCTGGTGGAGCACGTGCTCGGTGAGGCTGGTTTCCAGCTCGATCCGCTGCTCGACCAGGAGGACCCGATCGTGGCGGGTTGCCTGCTCACCCATGCCGGCGCTTGCCGTTTCCCCGATCTCTTTTCTGGAGCTACCTGATGAGTGCCCTGACCCAAGCCCTGTGGGTGCTGCTTCTGGGCAGCCTGCTGGGCCTTGAATTGATCGGCAAGGTGCCGCCCACCCTGCACACGCCGCTGATGAGCGGGGCCAACGCCATCAGTGGCATCACGGTGCTCGCCTCGCTCACCCTGATCGGCCAGGCCAATGGCCAGGTGCCGTTGCTGGTGCTGGGCTCGCTGTCGTTGGGGTTTGCCCTGTTCAACGTGGTGGGGGGCTTCCTGGTGACCGACCGCATGCTCGCCATGTTTTCCCGTAAAAAGACGCGTTCTGGGGGGGCACGCTGATGGCTGGATTGGATCTGCTGCCCGCCCTGATCGACCTGGTGGCGGTGTTGCTGCTGGCTCTGGGCATCAAGGGGCTCTCCAAGGTGAGTACCGCCCGCTCCGCCAATGGCCTGGCCGCTCTGGCCATGGGCCTGGCTGTGCTGGGCCTGCTGATTCAGCAGCCCCTCAGCCCCCAGGCCTGGCTCTGGATCGCCATTGGCACCGCGGCGGGGGGCCTGCTGGGGCTGGTGACGGCCCAGCGGGTGCCGATGACGGCCATGCCCGAAACCGTGGCCCTGTTCAACGGCTGTGGCGGCATGGCTTCGCTGCTGGTGGCCCTTGGGGTGGCGGTGTACGGCCCAGACGGCACCCCGGGGCTGGTGGAGCAGATCTCGATCGTGATCTCCGTGTTTGTGGGCGCGATCACGTTCAGCGGCTCGATCGTGGCCATGGGCAAGCTGCAGGGCTGGATTGACACCCCCGGCTGGACCCAGAGCTCCCTGCGCCACGGCGTCAACATCGCCCTGGCGGTGGCTTGTTTGGTGGGGGCCTTGGCCCTGCCTGGGGCGATGGCGGGCTCCCCCCTCTGGTTGCTGGTGGTGGCCTCGACCCTGCTGGGCATCGGCGTCACCCTGCCCATCGGCGGTGCCGACATGCCCGTGGTGATCTCCCTGCTCAACTCCTATTCCGGTGTGGCCGCTGCTGCTGCCGGCTTCGTGGTGGGCAGCCAACTGCTGATCGTGGCCGGCGCCATGGTGGGCGCAGCGGGCCTGATCCTCACCCAGGTGATGTGCACCGCCATGAACCGCTCGCTGGTGAGCGTGCTGTTCGGCGGAGCGCTCGGGGGTGCCGCGAGCGTGGGAGGTGGCGGCGACGAGGCGGGCTACACCCGCATCACCAGCTGCAGCGCCGAGGAATGCGCCCTGGCGCTTGAGGCCGCTGAGCGGGTGGTGTTTGTGCCCGGCTACGGCCTGGCCGTGGCCCAGGCCCAGCACGCCCTGCGGGAGCTGTCCAAGCTGCTGGAGGCCCATGGGGTGGAGGTGAGCTATGCGATTCACCCGGTGGCCGGCCGCATGCCCGGCCACATGAATGTGTTGCTGGCGGAGGCGGATGTGCCCTACGAGCAGCTGCTCGAGATGGACACGATCAACCCCGAATTCCCCCGCACCGATGTGGTGATCGTGCTCGGGGCCAACGATGTGGTGAACCCAGACGCCAAGAGCGATTCCACCAGTCCGCTGTACGGCATGCCCGTGCTCGAGGTGGATCAGGCCCGCCAGGTGTTTGTGGTCAAGCGCAGCCTGGGAGCGGGCTATGCCGGCATCAAGAACGCCCTGTTCGAGCTGCCGCAGACGGCCATGGTGTTTGGCGATGCCAAGGCCGTGCTCAATGGCCTGCTCAGCGAGCTGCGCAGCATGGGCGTGGGCAAGAAGGCGGCCGCCTGAAGCGGGTGATGCCGGAGCTGGTGCAGGGCCTGGGTCTGGACGCGTTCCAGCAACGCTGGCCCTGGATCGGCCCCGATCTGCAGACCCTGCGGGACACCCTGAAGCCGCCCCTGTTGCCGCCGGATCAGGGCGAACCCCTGGCCCTGGCGGTGGGGGATCAGGCCTCCCTGCTGGCCATGGTCGACCCGCCGCTGCCGGTTGCCGCGGGCCAGTGGGTGGAGCCGCGGGGCTTGGTGGTGTTGCTGCACGGGCTGGGGGGATCCAGTGAACGGGAGGGGCTCAGGCGCATGGGCCTGAGCCTGCAGGCCGCGGGTTTTGCGGTGTGGCGGTTGAATCTGCGTGGGGCGGGCCCGGGCCGGCCGTTGGCGCCGGGCACCTATGCGGCCCGCTGCGATCGCGATCTCCTGCCGGTGCTGCTTCGCGCGCGGGAGCAGGCCGGAGGGCTGCCGCTGCTGGGGGTGGGGATTTCGCTGGGGGGCACGATGCTGCTGAACGCAGCCCTGGCCGCCCCGGGGGCGTTGGATGCGCTGGTGTGCACCAGCAGTCCGCTGGATCTGGCCCGTTGCTCCCAGCAGATCGAGCAGCCCCGCAACCGCGTTTACCAGCGCTGGCTGCTGCGCCGGCTCTGCGCCCAGACCCTGGCCGATCCCTTCGGGGTGAGCGCCGCCGAGCGCTTGGCCCTGGAGGGCCCAGATCGCCCCCGCACGATCCGCGCTTTCGATGCCGCCATCACCGCCCCCCGTTGGGGCTACGGCTCGGTGGAGCACTACTACCGGGAGGCCTCGCCGCTGCCGCGGCTGCTGGGCGCCCATGGGGACGGCAGCAGCAACCCACCGGCCCTGCCGCCCACCCTGTTGCTGCATGCCCTCGACGATCCCTGGGTGCCGGTGAGCGGTGCCCAGGCCCTGGTGGCCCAGGCGCCGCCCGGGGTGGAGGTGGTGCTCACGGCCCGTGGCGGCCACAACGGCTTCCATGGCGTGGGCGATGCCCCGCTGAGCTGCTGGGGCGATCAGCTCACGGTGCGCTGGCTGAACCGGCTGCTGGTGAGTGGTGTGGGGTGAGGGGCGTGCGGAAGGGCATGCGCTTGAGGATCCAGGTCTCGATCGGGGTGCCGCCGAGCACATGCTCCCGCAGGATCCGCTCGATCCGCTCGGGGGTGACGCCGACGTAGACGATGCCCTCTGGCCAGATCAGCAGGATCGGCCCCTCGGCGCAGATGCGCAGGCAGTCGGCCTTGGTGCGCAGCACGATGCCCTCGGGGCGATCGGGTTGCTCGAGCCCCAGCTCGCGCACCAGGCGCTTGAGGGTGTCCCAGCTGGCGGCCCCCACGGCGGGATCGGGGCAGCAGAGCGCCTTGCTGGGGGTGGCGCAGAGCAGCAGGTGGTGCGAGATCACGGGCGCTGGTTCAAGCCGCCACCAGGGCTGCAGCCTCACGCACCGCCTGACGGGCCCAGGCGTCCACAGCCAGCACGTCGGACAGGGAGGGGTTGGCGGTGAGGTCGGCCTGGTGGCGATCACACACCACGTCGATCAGTTTCGGAATAGCGAGGAAGTGGATCTGCTCCTCGAGGAAGAGGGCCACGGCTTGCTCGTTGGCGGCGTTCATCACCGCCGGCATGGTGCCGCCAGCGCGGCCGGCCGCATAGGCCAGCTGCATGCAGGGGTATTTGGCTGGATCGGGGGCGCGGAAGCTGAGCGAGCCCACTTCGGTGAGATCGAGGCGGCGCCAGGGGGTAGTGAGGCGCTCGGGCCAGCTGAGGCAATAGAGGATCGGCAGCTTCATGTCGGGCCAGCCGAGCTGGGCCAGCACCGAGGAATCGGTGAGCTCCACCATCGAGTGGATGATCGATTGCGGGTGGATCACGATCTCGATGTGGTCGTAATCCAGGCCGAACAGGTAGTGGGCCTCGATCACCTCGAGGCCCTTGTTCATTAAGGACGCGCTGTCGACGGTGATCTTGCGGCCCATGCTCCAGTTGGGGTGGCTGGTGGCATCGGCCACGGTGGCTTTGGCCAGGTCGGCGGCGGGCCAGTCGCGGAAGGCGCCGCCGCTGGCGGTGAGCTGGATGCGGCGCAGGCCCGGGGTGGGCACGCCGGTGGAGAGCCGCGCCGTTTCGGCGTAGGGGGTGCCTTGCAGGCACTGGAAGATGGCGGAGTGCTCCGAATCGGCGGGCAGCAGCCGTGAGCCTGATTTCGCCAGCTCCGGCAGCACCACAGGCCCGGCGGCGATCAGAGTTTCCTTGTTGGCCAGGGCGAGGTCTTTGCCGGCGCGGATCGCCGCCAGGGTGGGCAGCAGGCCGGCGCAGCCCACGATTCCGGTCACCACCAGATCGGCCGTGGGCCAGGCGGCGGCGGCACAGAGGCCCTCGCTGCCGCCCAGCAGTTCCGGCAGCTGGGCCGGCCGGGCGGCGGACTCCAGAGCGTTCAGCCGCTCGCGCAGCTCGGCCACGCGCCCGGGATCGGCCAGGGCCACCACTTCAGGGGCGTGGCGCTGGATCTGCTCCACCAGCAAGTCGAGGTTGTTGCCGGCGGTGAGGGCCACCACCCGGAAACGATCCGGAAACTCCTCGGCCAGCTCCAGGGTTTGGGTGCCGATCGAACCGGTGGAGCCCAGCACGCTGATGGCTTTCACGGCGGGTCCCCTTAAGGTTTCGGCGACTCAGTCTCCCATCGCCCCCTCCCGATGACCGAAGCGCGTTCGCCGGCTGCCCAGCCTTCGCGGCCTTACGTGTTGCTATGCGGGTTGGCGATGGGCGCCGCCGATGTGGTGCCCGGCGTCAGCGGTGGCTCGATGGCCTTCATCCTGGGCATCTACGCCACCTTGCTGGAGGCCATCGCCGGGTTCGATCTGCAGCTGCTGAAGTTGCTCAGCCAGGGGAGCTGGGCGGCGGCGGCGGCCCGCGTGCGGCTGGGTTTTCTGCTGCCGCTGCTGGCCGGTGTGGCGGCCTCGGTGCTGCTGCTGGTGCGGCCGATCACCTGGCTTTATGAGGATCACCCTGTTTTTTTGTTTGCCTTCTTCTTCGGCCTGATTGTGGGCTCAATCGTGTTGATCGCGCGCCAGGCTCACTGGGGCGCCAGCGGACTGGTGGCGATGGCGATCGGGGCGGCGGCGGCGCTGGTGTTCGTGACGCGGGTGCCGGTGACCATGCCCCACGACCCCTTCACCGTGTTCTGGAGCGGGGCGGTGGCAATCATGGCGATGATCCTGCCGGGGATTTCCGGCTCCTTCCTGCTGCTGATCCTGGGCCAGTACCAGCACGTGATGGAGGCCGTCAAAGGCCTCGACCTGCCGGTGTTGTTGCCTTTCGCCCTGGGATGCGTGGTGGGGCTGCTCAGCTTCGTGCGGCTGCTGCGCTGGTTGCTGCAGCGCTGGCACGGCCAGACCGTGGCCCTGCTGGTGGGCGTGATGGCCGGTTCGCTCTGGAAGATCTGGCCCTTCCGCACCGTGCTGGACAGCGCCACCAATGCCAAGGGCAAGCTGGTGGTGTTGCGCGACGCCTTGGCCGCTCCCCCCGATGCTGGGGCCCTGGTGGTGGCGCTGCTGCTCGGGGCCATCGGCGTGGGCCTGGTGGTGGGCCTGGAATGGCTGCAGCAGCGTGTGGGTGTGGCCGAGATGGGTGGCTGAGCGGCAAGGGGAGGCCCCGCCTCGTGTGGCGGTCGTGTTTCGCGACCCCTGGCTGCTGGCGCTGGCCAAGCCCAGTGGCCTGCTGAGCCAGCCGGGGCTGGGACCCGAGCTCGCCGATTCGCTGATCAGCCGTGCCCAGCGGCGCTGGCCGGAAGCCCGGTTGGTGCACCGCCTCGATCGCGACACCTCGGGCCTGATCCTGCTGGCCCGCGATGCCGACACCCATCGACTGCTCAGTGCCGCCTTTGCCGATCGGCGCGTGCACAAGACCTACCTGGCCCGCCTCGCCACCCGCCCGCCCCGCTATGGCGTGGTGCCGGTGGCGGCCGGCGGCAAACCGGCCCTCACCCGCTGGCGGCGGCTGGATCCTCGCCGGCACGGCAGCACCCTGCTGCTGCAGCCCCACACCGGCCGCTCCCACCAGCTGCGGGTGCACCTGACCTGGCTGGGGCTTGCGGCTGCGTCATCCCGTCACGGGGGCGCCGTTGCGGTTGCGGTGTGCCGGACACTGGGGCAACTTCGGCAGCCCCCTGGATGGTCCGCCCCCGTTCAAGCCAGCCAGCCCCCAGCTCCTCCAACCCCGCCAGCTCTGAGCGGGGCC
>Ga0194125_10013291_pt1 | contig 10730 bp, 6 predicted proteins | sample TA2KigC250mmetaG_FD_148626 | JGI IMG/M metagenome (GOLD analysis project Ga0194125, IMG submission 148626) | Freshwater microbial communities from Lake Tanganyika, Tanzania - TA2015034 Kigoma Deep Cast 250m | ecosystem: Environmental > Aquatic > Freshwater > Lake | place: Tanzania: Lake... | reverse complement strand
CCCGTCGCCGCGGGCGTGTACTTCTGCCGGGTGAAGGCGGGGGAGACGGAGCACCTGAGGACGGCGGTGATGCTCCGATAGCCCTCCCGGCGCGCCGCGCAGGCGGCGCGTCCCGCACCCCCCCCCGCACCCCCCCGCCCCACCGCCCGGCCCCCGGCGCGGTGTTTACTTCCCCTCCCGCCTGTGATAGCCTCCCGGAACGATTCCGCCCACGGGCTGGGGCCTTTCGCTGCACCCGCGGCCCGCTCGCCCATACCGTTCGAGGCGTCGAAGGGACCCCTCACAGACCCAAGGAGAGCGTCATGGCCATCAGGAGTTCGAAGACCGGGCAGGTGACGAAGAGCTACACGGTGGAGGAGCTCAAGGACGCGGCGAACCTCATGCGCGGGTACAACCTCGTCGCGCTCGCGGCCGCCGGGTCCGGCCACGCCGGCGGGACGCTGTCCATCATGGACATCACCGCCGCGCTCTACCTCCACGTCGCGGACCACGACCCGAAGAACCCCTCGTGGCAGGACCGCGACCGCATCATCTGGTCCACCGGCCACAAGGCGCCGTCGCTCTACCTCGGGCTCGGCATGGCCGGGTTCTGCGACGTCGAGGACGTCGTGACGCTCCGCAAGCTCTACTCGCCCTTCCAGGGACACCCCCACTGGCTCAAGCTCCCCGGCGTCGAGGTCTCGTCGGGGTCGCTGGGCCAGGGCCTGTCGGTCGCCGTCGGCATGGCGCTCGCCGCGCGCCTCGACAAGCGCGACAGCCGCGTCTACTGCATCATGGGCGACGGCGAGCAGCAGGAGGGGCAGATCTGGGAGGCCGTGATGGAGGCCGGGCACTTCAAGCTCGACAGCCTGTGCGGCATCATCGACAAGAACCGGCTCCAGATCGACGGGTGGGTCGAGGACGTGATGGGTGTGGACCCGCTCGTGGAGAAGTACAAGTCCTTCAACTGGAACGTCATCGAGATCGACGGTCACAACATGGAGGAGATCGTCGATGCCTTCGAGCGCGCCAGGATGACCAAGGGCAAGCCGACGCTCATCCTCGCGGACACCGTGAAGGGGAAGGGCGTGAGCTTCATGGAGGACGTGGCGGGGTGGCACGGGAAGTCCCCGAGCATCGAGCAGATGTGGGAGGGGCTCAAGGAGCTCGGCCTGGACAAGAAGCTCCCGGTGCAGCGGCTCCTCAAGAAGGCCGCCGGCCATCAGGCGAAGGCGGCGAAGAAGCTCGAGGCCAAGCAGCCGAAGTTCTCGCGCGACTACTTCTGGAACTGCTCGCAGACGATGCGGGCGGACATGGACCCGACCAGGATGGGGTTCGGGCGATGCCTCGCCGAGAAGGGCGGTGACGAGCGGGTCGTGTGCCTCGGCGCGGACATCTCCGGCTCCATCACCATCAGCTACTTCTACGAGAAGAACCCCGAGCGGAAGGACCGCTGGATCTCCGTCGGCATCGCCGAGCAGTCGGGGACGGGCGTGTGCGCCGGCCTCGCGAAGGAGGGCAGGCTGCCGGTGTTCGGCACCTACGGCGTGTTCGCGTCCGGGCGGAACTGGGACCAACTCCGGACGACGGTGTGCTACGGCGGCTTCAACGTCTTCATCGCCGGCGCGCACGGCGGCGTGTCGGTCGGGCCGGACGGCGCGACGCACCAGGCCCTCGAGGAGTTCTTCCTGATGTGCGGGCTCCCGGGGATGCACATCGAGGTGCCGTGCGACGCGGTCGAGACGAAGCGCGCGAGCGAGCACCTGCTCTTCAAGGTCAAGGGGCCGAAGTACCTGCGGTTCGCGCGCGAGGCCACGCCGGTCGTCACGGACGAGAAGACGCCGTACGCGTTCGGCAAGGCCAACGTCATCCGCTTCCGCGGCCCGAAGGACCGCTTCAAGGACGCCTTCCAGCACGCGCTCGCGTCGAAGTACAAGAGCGAGGGCGAGGACCTCACGATCGCCGCGTGCGGGCCGTCGGTGCCCGAGGCGATGCGCGCCGCGTGGATCCTCAAGAACGAGTACGACATCGAGACGAGGGTGTTGAACGTCCACACGGTCAGGCCGCTCGATGAGGCCGCCATCATCGCGGCCGCGGCGGAGACCGGCATCGTCGTGACGGCCGAGGAGCACCAGGTCGGCGGGTTCGGGAACCTCGTGGCCGCGGTGCTGGCGAAGGCGCCCGCGCTCTACGGACTGCCGGTGGGCGTCGGGATGGTCGGCGTCAAGGACCGGTTCGGCGAGTCGGGCGCGCCGTGGGAGCTCGTGAAGGAGTTCGAAGTCTCGGCGGAGCACATCGCCGTCGAGGCGAAGCGTCTGTACGACCTCAAGGTGAAGCGGCTCACGTCGAAGCCGGCGGCGGGCGGCACGAGGACGTCGGCGCGCGGGCGCGGCGGGAAGGCCCATGCGCGGACGGCGAAGAAGAAGGCGCCCACCCGAGCGAAGAAGCCCGCGGGCAGGAAGTCGCCTAGAGCGACCACCTCGGGGCGGGGCGGGAGGAGGCGCTAGGCCTCCGCTCGGCGGCGCGCGCGGCCGCGTCTACGGCGCGCGTCGCCCGCGCCAGGCCGGCGGTGTCCCTCACGTCCACGGAGGGCCCGCGCGGCAGGATCCTGACCCTGAGGAGCGGCCCGCGCACGGACATGCGCAGGAACGGTCTTCCGCGGTAGCGCACGGTCGCCGTCGCGCCGCGCACGGACAGCGCGCTCCCGTCGATCCCGCACCGCTCGATGAGGTGGTCGAGGACGACGCGGAGCGCGTTCCGCATCCAGTGCACGCTGAACCTGTTGGAGAGCTTCTCCACGCGCTGGAACAGCTCGCGCCGCGGGTCGGGGACGCAGTGGCGATAGACGAAGTCGCGCGCGTTCTCGAACAGCACCGGGCGTCCGGCGCGCTCGACGAGGAGCCGCGCGAGGAGATCGGCGGCCTCCTCGGAGTGCCTGTTCAGAGCGCGCTCGAGCACGTCCTCGAGCGGCTCCTCGCCGCGGCGGAACCGCGCCGCGCCCAGCTCGTACACGATCGCGTTCCCCGGCGGGTCGGCCCGGAACCCCGAGCGGTGCACGACGTCGGCGATGCGCCCCGGCGGGAGCATCGCGGAGACCTCGGTCTCGCCGGACCGCGCGGCGATCGCTCGCACGTCGCGCGCGAAGCGGGCGAGGTCGGCGTCGCTGCCGTCGGCGTACCCCAGGCAGACCTCGCCGTCAATGCGCCCGCGGTCCCACACCGCGACGGCCCGCACGTGTCCCTTCCTCGGCAGCACGAGCACGCGCCCGTCGGCGATGAGCCGGCGGATGCGCCGTCTGTCGAGCGCGGGGAACGTCCACGACACGCCGTAGAGCCCGCTCATGGCACGGTGGCATTCGGACGCCAGGACGAACCGCGTGACCGCGTCGCGGTCGCGGCCGATCGCGACGCGGGAGAGGAGGGAGCGGGCGGGCTCCGTCGGCGCGACGAGGTACCTGCCGCGCGCGACGAGCCAGAACCCGCGCACCTCGGCGAGGTGGCGGGACGCCGCGTTGGACAGCCCGGTCGCGTAGCGGATGCTCTTCGGTCGGAGGCTGAGCGCCGCGCGGAACGTCCCTCTGTTGATCTGCCGCGAGAGGCCGCGGCCCTGGAGCGCGGGGTCCAGCCTCAGTCCCTCGAGCCACACCTCGCCGGGCGCAAGCAGCGTCACCTTCGACATGCCGACCGGGCGCCCGCCGAGCGTCGCCGTGAGCAGCATGCCGCGCCGGTCGAGGAGCCACTTGTCCCAGACCGCCGGGAGATAGTCGGTGCCGCCCCAGATGCGAGACGCCATCTCGAGGATGGCGTCCCGATCCGAGGCGCGGGCTCTTCTCACAACAAGCCGCTCGGAAGCGCGGCGAGTTCCGCGTCTCATCGCCTCTGCCCACGGTAGCCGACGGGGCACTATGGTGCGTTGACGCGGAGATGATACCTCGGACCGCGTCGAGCATCAAGCGCTCGTTGCGACCGCGCTTGCCACGTGCTATACTGCGCAAGCGAAGACCCGGGCGTCGCCCCCGCGCGCGTGGCGAGGGCCGCGCCCGGGCCTCTCTAGGGTTTTCCTGAGCCGGGTGTCGGCGTTCTGGGCGGGGGCGCGCCCGCCCGAGAAAGGAAGACGCTGCATGAGAGCGATGGTTGCCGTCCGGCCGATGCTCCCCCTTCTCGCCGTGGTCTGCGCCGCGCTGGTCACGGGCACAGCAGCCGCCGGCGTCGTCGTACAGCGGTACGAGTTCAGCGAACCCCTCATCAAGCCGGTGGACGGCTACCACGCCGTCTCCATGGACGGGGCAACGAGTCTTGCAGCCCCCGGCGAGCCGCTGCTTCCCGTGGCCGCAGCGAGGCTCCTGCTCCCGCCGGGCGAGCGAGTGACCGAGGTCCGCGTCACGCCCGGCGAGCCCGTCCTTCTCGGGACGGGCTATCTCGTTGCGCCCGCGCAGCCGCAGTATCCGCTGAGCTTCACGGGGCCGATCCAGCCGGTCGGTCCGGACTACGGCGCCCGCGCCTCGTTCCCGGGCCGGTTGAACGACGAGCCGCTCTTCGGTCTCTATCGCGGGCACGGGATCGCGACGGTCGCGCTGCACCCGGTCGAGTACCGTCCTTCCGACGGCGCGCTCGTGTGGTACCCGAACATGGTGGTGGAGGTCGTCACGGCGGCGGACCGCGAGGTCGGCGAAGCGCTCGGCGCGCGCGTCCGGCGTGACGAGCCGACCGTGGCCCGCGTGCGGAGCCTTGTGGACAACGAGGCGGCCGACGGCGCCTACGCGCTCGCGCGGCGCGACGCGCCGGCGAGCCGAGCGCTCGACCCGGCGCTTGGGTACAAGTACATCATCGTCACGACCGACGCGTGGGACGACTATCTCACGGGGTTCGCGGAGTTCCAGACGCAGCGCGGCTTGAAGGCCGGGATCTACCTCAGGTCGTGGATCGTCGCGAACTACGCAGGCGTGGACGACGCGGCGAAGATCCGCGCGTTCATCGCGGACGCGTACAGCGCGTGGGACGTTGACTACGTGTTGCTGGTGGGCGACGCGCGCGACGCGAACGGCATCCCGCACAGGGGGCTGCGAGCGGACGCCTACGGAGAGGTCGACAACGACATCCCCGGCGACATCTACTACGGCGCGCTCGACGGCACCTGGAACACCGACGGCGACTCCTACTGGGGCGAGCCGGGGGAGGAGGACTTCTACCCCGAGGTCGCGGTGGGACGCGCCTGCGTGAGCACCGCCGCGCACGTCCAGAACTTCGTCACGAAGACGATGCGGTACGCGAACTCGCCGATCGTCTCGGAGAGCAACAAGGCGATCATGGCCGGCGAGCTCCTGTGGACGAGCCCGCTCACGTACGGCGACGCCTCGAAGGAAGAGGTCCGCTACGGCAGCTCGATGAACGGCTACGCGACCGTCGGGTTCGTGCCGGGGTCCATGACCGTGAGCGTGTTCTACGACAGCCAGGGCTCGTGGTCGGCGTCGGCGCTCATCAGCGCCATGGAATCCGGGATGAACATCGTCAACCACCTCGGACACTGCAACGTTCAGTACTGCATGAAGATGTACAACACGGACATCCCGCAGTTCGACAACGACGGGACGAACCACTCGCTGAACTTCGTCTACAGCCAGGGCTGCTACTCCGGGTCGTTCGACAACAGGACCACGGGCGGCAGCTACACCGGCGACTGCTTCGCCGAGGAGTTCGCGTGCGACGACGACGGCGCGGTGGCCGTCGTGATGAACTCGCGGTACGGCTGGGGCGATCCGGGCGGGACGAACGGCTCGTCGCAGTTCTTCGACCGGCAGTTCTTCGACGCCATGTTCGGCGAGCACATCTATGCCATCGGCTCGGCGAACGACGACTCGAAGACCGACAACATCTGGGCGATCAACTACGGCGCGAACCGCTGGTGCTACTACCAGCTCACCGTGTTCGGCGACCCGGCTCTGCACCTGTGGACGGCCCAGCCGACGGCCATGGTCGTTGACCATCCGTCGGCGATCATCGTGGGCCAGCCCGACATGCAGGTGACCGTGTCGGCGTCGGGGCAGGGGGCCGTGGCGGGTGCGCGGGCCACCGTCTGGATGGAGGACCACTCGGTGTACAGCACGGGCGTGACGAACGCCTCGGGCGTCGTGACGCTGCACCCGCACGCGCAGGGCCCGGGCACGATGCACATCAAGGTGTGGGCGCACGACCGCCTCGTGTACGGCGCGGACATCACGGTCGCGCCCGCGACGGGCCCGTTCGTCGTGCTCGACCACTACGAGCTTGACGACGACGCGGTCGGCGGGAGCGACGGGAACGGCGACGGCGTCGTGAACGCCGGCGAGACGATCGAGATCGTCCCGACGCTCAGAAACGTCGGAAGCGCGACGGCGACCGGGGTCGGGGCTCAGCTCTCGAGCGGGAGCCCGCACGTTGCCGTGATCGACGCGAACGGGGAGTACGGCGACATCGCGTCGCTCGGGACGGCGACCTGCCTCGGGAGCCACTCGTTCACCGTGTCCTCCGATGCGCCCAACGGCACGGTGCTGCAGTTCGAGCTGGCCATCACCGAGGGGTCGCGCGAGGCGGAGGCGGGGCGCGCCGTGCGGCGCGACATCGCCGTCATGGCGCAGGAGCGGGAGACGTGGTCGTCGAGCTTCAGTCTGGCGGTGGCGGCGCCGGTGCTGTCGTACGCGAGCCATCTGGCGGACGACCCGCAGTACTCGGGCAACGGCAACGGCTGCCTCGAGGCGGGGGAGACCATCCTCATCACCGTGTCGCTCCGGAACACCGGTGGCGCCGCAGCGACGGGCGTGGTGGCGACGCTGTCGTCCTCGGACCCGTACGTTCGGATCAACGAGGCAGAGCAGGGCGTCGCGACGATCGGCGCGGGCGCGACCGCGGCGCTGGGCGGCGTGTTCTCGGTCACGCTGCTTCCCGACTGCCCCGAGTTCCATCACGTTGACTTCGTGCTGGACGTCGCGGCCGACCGGGGCTACGCGGCGACGACCGCCTTCAGCATCATGAGCAGCGGCGGCGACTTCACGGACGACGTGGAGTCCGGCGAGGGCGAGTGGACGCACGGGCCGGTCACGGGCGGGTTCGTCGACGAGTGGCACATCGACACGTACCGGAGCCACACCCCGGGGCACAGCTGGAAGTTCGGCGGCGAGGGGTCCACCTACTACGCCGACTCGGCCGACGGCGCGCTCGTGATGCGTCCGATCTGCCTCGGCGCGGACGCGCAGCTCCGGTTCTGGGACTGGCTGGCCTCGGAGCAGGAGACGAGCATGTCCGCGTGGGACTGCTGCCTGGTCGAGATGACGACGGACGGCGGCGTGACGTGGGACGTGATCGAGCCGGTGGGCGGCTACAGCCACATCAAGAACTCGAACCCTGCCAACCCGCTCCCGCAGGGCACGCCGTGCTGGTCCGGCAACCACGGCTGGCGTCAGGAGACGTTCAACCTCTCGGCGTACGCCGGCGAGACGGTGCAGGTGCGGTTCCGGTTCGCGTCCGACGGCTACGTGACCTACGAGGGCTGGTACGTAGACGACATCGAACTGACCTCAGCCCCGACGGCTCTGGTGGCGGACGGCGCGGGGAGCTGGACGTTCAGGCTGTCGCAAAACGCGCCGAACCCGTTCAACCCGACGACGGTCATCCAGTACGAGTTGCCGCGTGCCGGGGACGTGGCGGTCGAGATCTACACGGCGTCCGGGCGGCTGGTGCGAACGCTGGGCGGCGGGAGGCAGGAGGCGGGGCCGGGGAGCGTCGTGTGGGACGGCACGAACGATGCGGGTCAGAAGGTGGCGAGCGGCGTGTACATGTACCGCCTCGTGGCGGACGGGATGGCGTCCGAGAAGACGATGGTGCTCCTGAAGTAGTCGCCTTGCGCGTCGGGGCGGGGGTGGTTATCGTGTTCACCGACCCCGCCCCGGCGCTCTCATGTCCGCGGGCCGGGTGAAGAGGCTCCGATACCACATGATCCGGAACGACCCCGAGCTTGCGTATCCCAATCACGTCTCCGAGGAGGTGGACCTCCTCGCCCGGGCGCTCGGCTCGGCGACGGAGGTCTTCCTGTTCGTGGACTACCGCGGGACGCTGGTCCCCGGCGACGGGACCGGCGGCCGCGCGCCCGCGCCGGCGCCCGAGGTCCGCTCGAAGCTCGAGCAGCTCGCGGGCGAGGACGCCTTCAACGTGTTCGTCGTGAGTCGCCGCTGCGTCTCGGAGCTGGACGACCTCTTGCGCGTGCCCGGGCTGGGGTTCGTCGGACAGGGCGGGTTCGAGATCCGCGGCGCGCGCGGCACGCCGTTCTTCCCGGTCAATCCCTGCGTGACGAGGCGGCTCTTCCGCGACCTGGAGGGGCACGCGAGGGACCACCTCGCGCGCTTCCCCGGCGTCGAGGTGGAGAACCTCGGCTGCACGCTGTCGGTGAGGCTGCCGCGTGACGCGCGCGCCGTCGCGCGGGAGGCGACACAGGAGTTCATCGCGCTCGTGAAGGAGGCGGACGCGCGGTGCCAGCTCGAGGTGCTCTACGATCGGTCGGGGGTGGGCGTGCGCCTGGCCGGCTGGCACAAGGGCCATGCGGTCAGGCACATCCTCGGGGACGCGGACCGCGAGGAGACGCTCGCCATCTACGTCGGAGACGACGTGACGGACGAGGACGCGTTCGCTGCGCTCACCGAGTGGTCCTGCCCCGACGGCGCGGACGGCGCGTGGGTCGTGCCGCCGATGGACGACGAGGACGAACTCGACGGCTGGCCCGGCTCGCTTCCCGTTCTCGTCGCCGAGCGTTCGCGCCCGTCTGCCGCCTCCCTCTTCGTGAGAAACCCCAAGGAGGTCTACGAGTTCCTGTCGTCGCTCGCCGCCGTGGCCTCGTCGATCCTCTAGGCTCTCCTGACGATCAGCACCGAGCATGCGGCCAGCCTTGCGACGGTCTCGCTCACCGAGCTGAGCGTCCAGGCCTCGTCCTTGCTGTGCCCGCGCGCGCCGACGACGATGAGGTCGGCGCCCTCGGACTCCGCCAGCGCGACGACAGCCTCCGCGGCATGGGGCTGCTCGAGAAGGCGCGTGTCGGCGGCGACGCCGTGCTCCTTCGCCACGGCGGCCGCGTGCGCGAGGATGTCCTCGGCGTCCTGGCGCATGCCGGCGCGGAGCTCGTCGCCGAGGTCGGCGCGGTAGCTCTCGGGGATGTAGAACGCGTGGCAGACGGTGAGCTTCGCGCCGCCGCACGCGGCGAGGCGCGCGGCCGCCGCGACGGCACTGTCGAAGTGGCCTGAGCCGTCAACGGCGACGAGGATCTTCCGGAACATCCCCGGCCTCCTTCGCGGGCCCGCCCGGCCCCGCCCAACGGATCCAGACGTCGCGCTGCGGGAACGGGATCCGGATGCCCTGCTCGTCGAACGCCTTCTTGACGCGCCGGCGGAACTCCCGCCCGACCGCCCACTGCTCCTGCGGCTTCGTCGTGAACGACACGCGGATCACGACCGACGACTCGCCGAAGTCCTGCACGCCGAGCACCTGCACCGGCTGGCTGATCTTCTCCCTGAACTCGGGCGCTGCCACCAGCTCGTCGCCGACCGACTTCAGGACCGCGATGACGCGGTCCACGTCCTCGCCGTAGGAGACGCCGAGGTCGAGGACGAACCTCGACCACTGCTTCGTCATGTTCGTCACGACCGCCATCGCGCCGTTCGGGATGACGTGGACGTTCCCGCGGACGTCGCGGAGCGTGGTGGAGCGAAGCGTGATGCGCTCGACGACGCCCGAGACGCCGGCGGTCTCGATGACGTCGCCCACGCGGAACTGGTTCTCGAGGAGGATGAAGACCCCGGCGAGGAAGTCCTTCACGAGCGACTGCGCGCCGAAGCCGACGGCGAGGCCGGCGATGCCGACGCCCGCGAGGATGGGGGCGATGTCGATCCCCAGTTCGCGCAGGACCATGAGCGCGGCGACGCCCCACGCGGCGACGCGGACGAGGTTCCGCACCACCTTCCCGATGGTCGCGGCGCGCTTCTCCCGCTCGGAGAGCGTCGTCGGGTCGTCGTCCTCGAACGCCCTCTCGATGCGGCGCGTGATGAACCCGGCCAGGCGCGTCACGACGAACGCGACAAGCAGGATCCCCGCGATGCGGATGCCGCTCGAGAAGACCCACTTCATGAACACGGTTGGGTTGAAGACCTGTCTCCAGTCGAACGCCACGATCCGCCTCCGCTACCCGATGACGAACTTCCCGTTCCTGTGGATGACCTTCCCGTCGGCGTAGATGAGCCCGCCGTCGCGCAGGTCGGTCACGATGTCCCAGTGGATGCCGGACTCGTTCACGCCGCCGGACTCGGGGAGCGACGCGCCGAGCGCCATGTGCACCGTGCCGCCGATCTTCTCGTCGAAGAGCGTGTTGCGCGTGAACCGGTCGATGGCGTAGTTCGTGCCGATGGCGAGCTCGCCGATGCGGCGCGCGCCGGGGTCGGTGTCGAGCATGGTCTTCAGGAACTTCTCGCCCTTGGTCGCGGTCGCCTTGACGACCTTGCCCTTCTTGAACGTGAGCTTCACGCCGGAGGCCTCGCGCCCCATGTAGAACGCGGGGAACGAGAACGCGATGGTGCCCTCCGCGCTGTCCTCGATGGGCCCGGTGAAGATCTCGCCGTCAGGCATGTTGGCCTTGCCGTCGCAGTTGATCCACTTCCGGCCGCCGGCCTTGAACGTGAGGTCCGTGTCCTTCGTGACGATGCGGAAGGTCTTCCGCTTGTTGAGGAACTGGACGATCTT
>Ga0194125_10013286_pt1 | contig 10732 bp, 11 predicted proteins | sample TA2KigC250mmetaG_FD_148626 | JGI IMG/M metagenome (GOLD analysis project Ga0194125, IMG submission 148626) | Freshwater microbial communities from Lake Tanganyika, Tanzania - TA2015034 Kigoma Deep Cast 250m | ecosystem: Environmental > Aquatic > Freshwater > Lake | place: Tanzania: Lake... | reverse complement strand
CTCTGTTTTCCCATCCCGTTATCATGCAAGATTTTTTATCCAAGATAAAGTACCTTTTACCCTTATTTCATGGTATCTTAAAGGTGTTTAGGGGCATAATTTTACCCACTCACTTACGCGATGATCCATATTAATATTGATTCCGCAATTGCATTACGCCCAATCGATATATCTTGAGATAGCCGTCTGAAAGTCTTTAAGAGATTCGCCACGTTTCATGCCGGGGACTCTCGTGCTTTTCTCCAGGCATTCCTCGAGATGGGTCTGGATGATGATCGTTCCGACTTTCTTGATGGCTGCTGTCGCCGCAGCACTCTGCGTCAAGATGTCTTGACAGGCAGCTCCCCTCTCGACCATCCTCTGAAGGCCCCGGATCTGCCCCTCTATCTTTTTCAGCCTTGCCAAAATATCCTTTTTAGCCCTCTCCTGTTCCATACTATACCTCCCTATGGTATAAAGCTATATTAATAGGCAATCCTCAGTTTGTCAAGGGGAATAGTGATACATCATTGTAACGAAATGGGGGGTATAGGGATCCTGCTCCTTTTTAAAAATCGTTCCCAGTGAAGCAGGAGGAGAGGTTTGAAGGACCTTGAGCATACTACGGAGCATGAATCGCCTGAGACTCTCTGGCAGATTTACCCTGATGGATAGGCCACTTCATAGAGGTTTAAATGGGGTAAGAGATTTCTGAAAAAGTCCAGAAATCTATTTACTATTAAAAAGGTTAGGGTATAGTTAAAAAAAATGGCTCTTTATTCATTGTTTCGAATCATCGTGTTTTTTAAAAATACTGTAAATTCAGCAAGTTAGTACATTATGGATCGCTTGGCACTGAAATTGCTGTAATACTAATTAAAAATTGAATATGCTGATAAAGCCAAACTCCGAGCAATCGGAGGACGGAAAGCCACGGGTCCCATTGGGATAGCCGGGTTGCCAAAGCAAAGACCGGATTTAAACCCGTGGCGCAACTCAACCCACGGGTTTTTTATTTAACCCGTTCTGAAAGGATGAGAAAAAAATGAAGTTCTTCACCACAGCAATGATCTCTCTCACATTCGTTCTGGGCTTTGGATTTTTCGGGTTATCCTTCTTTTTTGGAAAGATGGTTTACGCTTATGCCAGACAATGAGCCAGTGGTTAATTCCAGATAAAAATTCCCCAAAACCTCCCATTCTAATGCTTACCCATATTTCTCTCCTTTAATAGTGCCCTAAATTGCCCTTTTTCGACTTTTTGTCCATTTTATTGATTGGATTTAAGAACCCAATAATTTTAAATATTCTGAATGATATCGATTGATTACACCTTGATTAGCTGTTTATTAAATTTGGCACAAATTATGCTCTTCTATCAATACTGCATAATTGAGTTGCCGCTATGATAGTATGACCGAGGAAAGAATGAAGGGAAAAAAAGGTTTCACGTTGATTGAATTACTCATTGTAATTGTGATTATCGGTATTCTTGCCGCCATTGCCATCCCCATGTATAAATCACATACGACCAAAGCAAGAATGTCAGAAGTGGTCAGAGCTCTAGGTTATGTTGCAAAATCGATAGGGGTTTATCAGGATGAAGTTGGAGCCGCAGTCTGGCCAGATTGCCCGGATATGGCAGCAATCCGGACAAGCCTGGGAGTGGGATTGAGCAGTATAAGAATCAGTGATGCGAGAATAGATCAAGCCACTAAGACCATTGAGGTCACTATTAGGGACATCGGGGTGGAGGTGGACGGCCGAACCCTGATTCTAGCTGGGAATCAGGCAGGCGACGGTTCCATTCTATGGCAATGGGGTGGCACTATACCTCCAGCTTTCATTCCCACCAGATGAACTTCATCTGCATAAGTAGGAACTTCTTCTAACTCATCTCCTTAAAACGGGTTCGGAATAGTAGGCCGTGACCATTTCGTTACTGTGGTCAGTGTCGGTCTGGATACCGATGGCTAGGACCGGGAGAGGTTCTGTCCCGAAAGCCGACTTAAAATCTTTATGGATGTTACGTTTGAAATAGACCCACTGCCCTGCTTTTGCTTCGCCTGACTCCAGCACAAATACTTTCCAGTTTGTCTCTCCAGGGTGGTCAAAGAGATGCCCTTTAGGCAGACGGGTTGCCCAGATGTATTCGATTTTAAATCCTGAAGGTTCCCCCTTTCCGATTCTTTTGAAAAATCCTTCCTTTCCGAAGACGACCATCACCCGGGCTGCTGCATCGAAGCGTTCTTTCCTTGTCTCAATGGCAGAACGAACCACATTCGACACCTTCCATCCCCAGGCAAGAGCAGGTAGGTTTTTCTCTTTCTCCCCCACAGCTTTAAAGAGAGAAGAACGGCCTCCAATGCTTTCGGCCTTGATGATTCCTTTGCCTGCCTTTGAATAATGGGTGGGGGTGACAGGAAAATATTTTACCTCCCACCAGCCTTTGACAGGAGATTCTGGTTCTTCAGGTTTTTCCTGAGGAGAACCCAGAGGTGGGAGTTGGGCGGACCCCGTTAGAAAATCTTCGGTTTTGAAACGGGACGGATCGTAAGGAATCCAAAACCCCGTTTTGGCTCCGAAAGGAAGGTGATCATTATTCCCGCTAAAAACAGCCGGGTTTTCTAATGGGGTAAAGATCAAAAAAAGGCCTAACGGGATCCAAAGAAATTTGATCATAGGGATTTTATACCATATTATGAACACATATGAAAATATTTTGACAGGGTTACGAGTGTCTCCTATAATTTCCTATCATCCTTTAAGACTTAAAAAGCGGGTCAGGTCAGTCAGGACATTCTGAGGAGGATCAGTGGATATCGTTTTTCTCTTAAAGGGGGTGATGATTGGCTTTGCGATTGCAGCGCCTGTTGGGCCCATCGGTCTATTATGCATTCGGCGAACATTGACTGATGGACGCACAGCTGGTCTGGTTTCAGGCCTTGGTGCGGCCACGGCTGACACCATCTATGGCTTTATTGCTGGATTTGGGTTGACGTTTATTTCAAACCTGATCATCAGCCAACAAGTATGGTTTCGTGCTGTCGGGGGTCTCTTTCTTTTTTATCTGGGAGTGAAGACTTTTCTTGCCAGGCCGGCAGAACAACCGGCTGCTGTCAAAGGCAATGGACTGATGAGTGCCTATGCCTCAACTTTTTTCCTCACGCTCACCAATCCGATGACCATCCTCTCGTTTGCAGCCATCTTTGCGGGGGTGGGGATTACGAGCACCCGCGGAAATTATATCTCTGCAGGAGTATTGGTTCTCGGCGTATTCATTGGTTCAGCACTCTGGTGGGTTCTTTTGAGCGAAGGGATTGCTTTTCTTCAGACAAAATTCAACTTTCGTGAGATGAAATGGATCAACAGAGTTTCAGGTCTCCTCATCATATTGTTTGGTTTATATATCCTCATCAGCATGTTTTCCCGTTGAAAAAAGGTAGTGGAGGAGTTAACATTTCGTACTATGGAAACGATCAGTTTCAAAGGAGTCAAGGCAGTCCTTTTTGATTTAGAGGGAACGCTTGTCGATTTTCAATGGAATCTTAAGGGAGCCGTTCAAGAAACGCTTCAAAAGCTGAATGCTTTGGGTTTTCCTGTGGACCGTCTTCAGGGAAAGAAATACTCCGTTCTCAAGAATCAAGCGATGGCCATGGCTTCGGAAATCGGAAAATCTCCTGAACAAGTCAAAGAAGAGATTGATTCAATCTATGACCGATTTGATGCTGATGCCTTGCTCCGATGGAGTCTCAGGCCTAAGGTAAAAGAGTTTCTATCTTGTCTGAAGACCTCAGATATTCGGACCGGTCTGGTCAGTAATGTGGGGAAAAAGGCAATAGAAGAGGGGATTCAGAAATTAGGCCTCTCCTCCCTTTTGAATATCCTTGTTAGCAGAAACGATGTCCGCCATCTCAAACCGAATGGTGAAGGGATTCGTCTCGCCCTGAAACATCTCAACATTCCGAAAGAAAAAGCCCTCTTTGTCGGGGATAGTATCGATGATATTGAGGCCGCAAAAGAGGCGGGTTTGCGGGTGATCATCATTCTGGGAGGAGAGAATCCCAGACCTGATCTTCTCGCTGGGGGGCCTGATTTTCTGATTCAGAATTACGGAGAACTCATCACCTGTTTAAAAGGGGACCAGATGTGAAGCCTCTTCTACTGATCCTGATTCTTCTGATAGGATTTTCTTCTTCTGCTCTTGCCAGCGATCTCCAGAACCTACCTCCCCACTATCAACCCCTTGTTGATAGACTCATTAAAGATGGATTCGATAAAGAGTATGTATTTCGTCTATTCCTTGATTCTCGCACCGAGCCCATCCCAGCCCGATTAGCGGTTTCCCTGATCACCAGGGAGATTCCAGAAATTTACACCAAATTCCTCACCTTTGAGGCGATTCTCCTTGCAAAAAGTTTTCTCCGTGAAAATCTCAAAACGTTGAAGGAGATGGAGAGAAGGTTTGATGTGGAGAAGGAGATTGCAGTGGCCATCCTACTGGTTGAGTCGCGGTTCGGTGAGAATATCGGAAGACACAGAGTCATCCCCACGCTGGCCAGCATGGCCATCATGGATTCTACTGAAAATCTTCTTAAAAACTACTCAGCCATTTGGGAGATGAGCCCTGAAGTTCCCTTTGACCTGATCGAAAATGTGGCCAGCCGGAGAGCGAACTGGGCCTATAAGGAACTGAAACATTTCCTTGAGATCGTCCGGCCTGAGGAGATGGATCCTCTTGAAGTTTATGGATCCACTGCCGGTGCGTTAGGCATGCCCCAGTTCATCCCCTCAAGTTATAAAGCCTATGCCTTGAACAAAAATAGTTTTAAAGAATGGCGTTATGATCCTGAGGGAGCTATCTTTAGCATTGGAAATTATTTGAATGCTCATGGCTGGAAGAGAGGCCTTTCAATGGCTCAGCAGAAAAAACTTCTCTGGCATTACAACCGTAGCGATCCTTACGGAGAGACCATCGTTCAGGTGGCCAAAAAGATCAGGGGAAAGAAATGAGATGTCCTAACTGTGGCATAGAGGTTCAGATGGAAGTCAGAAAAGATTATACCAGACCCCTTTTTGCGATTTTGATCCTTTTGCTAATTGCCTTCTTTCTGGTGGGAATTCGGATGCGAGGTGAGAATGAAACATTGAAATCGAATGTGGTAAGGCTCGAGAAGAAGGTCGCCTATTATGAAGCCACTCTTCTTCAATACCAGCAGGTCATTGAACAGTTCACCCGGCACAAATCGGGAAAAGAAATAAACTAAAGGGGGAATGTCTATGGAATTTAAAGGAAGTCAGACCGAAAAGAACCTATTGGCCGCTTTTGCAGGGGAATCTCAGGCAAGGAATCGATATACCTTTTTTGCCAGCGCCGCAAGAAAAGAGGGTTATGAACAGATTTCCGCCATCTTTCTCGAAACAGCGGAAAATGAGAAGGAGCATGCCAAACTCTTTTTCAATCTCCTCAAGGGAGGGGAAGTTGAAATCACTGCTTCCTATCCAGCCGGTCCGGTTGGAGATACCCCGGCCAATTTGAAAGCCGCTGCAGATGGAGAAAATCTGGAATGGACGACCCTCTATAGCGAGTTTGCTGGAACTGCCAAAAAAGAAGGGTTTAATGAAATTTCAGAGACCTTTTCCTGGGTGGCCAAGGTTGAAAAGTTTCATGAGGAGAGATACCGGAGCCTGTTAAAGAACGTGAAGGAAGAAAAGGTCTTTAAAAAGGAGGCTTCCGTCAAGTGGCACTGCCGGAACTGCGGCTACGTCTTCGATGGAAAAGAAGTTCCCGATCAATGTCCTGTTTGTAAGCACCCTCGGGCTTACTTCGAGGTTCTTGCAGAAAATTATTAACGGCATCCTTCATTTAGGCAGAGAGTCATTTTATGACCTGTTATAAGAAAAGAAGAACCTGGTGAGGTCTGGTTTGTCTTCTAAAGCGGATTCGCCTAATCTGAATATCATTGATTCTGCCTTTGAGGCTTTTCGCCAGGCAAATCGGCAGCATCTCCACCATATCTGGCGGAGGGCTCAATCCGGGCATCTGGATGGTTTGAGGGAGGAAGAGACGCGGCTGGCCGAAGTGATGCTTGCGCACTCGGATGAGTATTTTAACCAATTTGAATTTGCCGATGTTTTGGCGGATCGAGAATTCCACCCCGAAAGCGAAGTCAATCCGTTCATGCATGTTGTGCTCCATGCTCTCCTGGAAAAACAAGTAAAGGATCGTGTGCCCATTGAGGCGCTCCAATTATACAACGCCATGCTCAGGAACGGATGCACAGCACATGAAGCGATCCACCTTCTTATGGGAATACTGCTTAAATTTCTATTCCCTATTTTGACGAAAAGAGGCAGGTTTGATCTCGACGGTTATCGCAAGCTTCTCAGGGTATACAAAACACAAAAACCAGATAAAATCATTGCATCTTTTAACAGCGAACCGGATTCTACCGACACTGAAGAAGTGGACGATAAGAAGTTTCAGGTATTTGATGAGATGCGATCCGCTATGAAGGAACAGACTTTTGAATCGATCGAGAAGGCTCAAGCCTTTGCGGATGCCTGGTTGCGAGAGAAAAATGCAGAGCCGAAATCTGAATTTCTTGGATTATCCCCAGAGCAGATGCATCGCTTGTTGTATCGAGTTTTCGAGGACACCTCAGACATTGTGGCACTTAATAGGGATCTTTTAAGCGATAAGATTCTGGAAATATCAATTGTCAAGGAAGCGGTCTACTTCTTAAGACGACTCGGAGAACTTCAACCTCTCAAGGCAACGGCCAAGGGAAATCTTCCGCGTGCCTTTGCCCGTGAAATTCATAACCGATTTCCTGAGAATCCGGTGTTCCCGTTCCGCATTTCGTCAGAAGAAGACGATATGAAATTATCGTCATTACGCCACATCTTGGATATGTGCGGGTGGATTAAGAAACGAAATCAGAAGTTTTATTTGACACGAAAAGGAAAGATTTTGAATGAAAAGGGGTTTGGTCCGGGTGATTTTCACCATCTCTTTAAGACATATACGAGAAAATATAACTGGGCATCCAGAGATTTTTACCCTGAGCTTCAGATCATTCAGCAGGCATTTTTATTTTCTTGCTATATTTTACATATGAAGGGAAAAACCGGCGCCAGTACAAATGAATTATCCACTTACTTTATGCAAACTTTTCCCGCAGTGATAAAGACCGAAGGAAGAGGTCTATCGTCGGAAGAGTTCCTTGAAATTGCGCAGCATTCCTTTTACGTTCGCTTTATTGAACGTTTCTGTGAATATTTCGGATTGGTTACGATCCAGAAGAGAGAAAAAAGATTTCTCCAACTCGACTACTTGATAAAAACAACTCCTTTCTTTGATGAATTGTTTCAATGGGAATAAGAAGGTGTACAGAACTCAAAGTTATACGAGTAATGTTTCCATAACTTTTGACTGAATTGTTCAGTCAAGTTTTTAGGGGGTCGGGGTGATCATTGGTGGAGAGACGTAAGGGGGAAAGATATGTACTACCTGAAATATACAGCAAGTACATCACATTCAAAATCAGGAAAGCCTCCGGGGAGTTTGTGGATGCAGAACTTTTCAATTTCGGGCCCGGGGGGATTAGCATAAAAAGCCGGCAGGAGTTATTGGTACATTCAACGATCGAATGCCTCATTTCAGCGCCTAAATCTCTTTCAAAGGAAATTCCCTTCACCGGAAAGATTAAATATTGTATCCAAGAGGAGTCAGGGGAAGATTTTCTGATCGGGGCAGAGATTATAGAAACGACCGACAAAATATGGTTTGACCTTTTTTTAAAGGTCCACGATTTTATAAAGGGAAGAATCGGGGAGATTTATTAACTGACCTAAAACCTAATTCAGAACTGCAGATTGACGGTGATGCTTTTTCGCTGAGTGAAACTTTCTAGCATCCCTTCCAGGGAGTATTCCCGACCAAAACCACTCTGTTTGAACCCGCCATAGGACTGACCCGGAACAATGCCCACACCCTGGTTGATCTGAACCCATCCTGATTCGATCCGATGGGCTGTGCGAAGGGCCTTTCCGATGTCGTGCGTCCAGATAAAGGCAGCCAAACCATAATGGCTTTCATTGGCCATGCGGATTGCCTCTTCCTCCTCTTTCCAAGGAATGGCAACCAACACAGGCCCGAAGATCTCCTCTCGGGCGATACGCCAGTCATTTTGGACATTGCCAATGATCGTGGGCTCCATGAAATAGCCCTGGGCCAGCGGCCCTTCTTTGGGCGGGAGGCCACCGGTCAGAAGGCGTGCCCCTTTCTGTTCGATTCCATCTTTCACAAAGAAACAGACCTTCTCGAATTGAGTCCGGTTGATGATGGCTCCCATATCGGTTGACTCATCGAGAGGATCTCCAATTTTAAGGCTTTTTAGTTTATTGACGAGTTTTTCCAGAAAGGGATCATAAATCGATTGATGAAGAAAGAGGCGCGAGCCTGCCGTGCAGGATTGGCCCTGTCTTGTAAATCGCATGGCGAGAAAGACCCCATCCACCACCTGCAGTTCATTTGCATCGGGAAAGACGATCTGCGGACTTTTACCACCGAGCTCAAGGGTGACTGGCACGATGCGCTCTGCTGCTGCCTCCATGATCGTCCTACCGATCTCGTAAGATCCAGTAAAGGTGAGTTTTCTCACGAGAGGATGTCTTGCCAGAGGGATGCCACACTCTGATCCAGTTCCAGTGATCACATTGAGCACCCCGGCCGGCAGTAATTCGGAACAGATCCGAGCGACCATAAGAACGGCGAGGGGTGCCTCTGAAGAGGGTTTGAGAATTAAGGTGTTTCCGGCGGTGATTGCCATGGCGATCTTTAATGCGGCAAGACCTACCGGCGAATTCCAGGGGACAATTCCTCCCACGACACCGATGGGCTCTCTCCGGGAATAACTGAGGAGGTTTTCTCCGAGCGGAACGGTCTCTCCCTTGATTTCACTTCCCAATCCTCCGAAGAAACGAAAGATGTCCGCAGCGAGCATAGCCTCTGGCCGGGATTGGGTGCGTATGGCATTTCCAGTTTCAAGGGCAGTGATGCGAGCGATTTCATTGGCTTTAACTTCGATCGCCTCGCCAATCTTGACAATCAACTTGCCCCGCTCACGAGGGCTGACCCGTTTCCACTCTTCAAAGGCCTTGGCAGCGGCCTGTACGGCTCGATCCACATCTGCTGATTTTGCACGGGGGACTTCTCCGGCGATCGAACCCTTCCGGCTCGGATTTTCAACCGGGATAAATTCACCGCCGGAACTCTCAACCCACTGGCCATTGATCAGCATCAGTTGGCGATCTAAATCCATTAATTTCGCGTTCCTATCCTATTGTATGATTGGCCAGTTTTTCGAGGACCGTCACAATAGAAGAATGATCCAGTTCGCTTCCTCCCTGTGCAGCCAGGGAATTAAAGAGTTCCTGTGCCGTGGCTGTATTGGGCAAACTCAATCCCATGCTCCGTGCGGACTGAAGAGCGATGTTCAAATCTTTCTGATGAAGCCGGACACGAAAACCCGGATTGAAGGTTCGCTTGATCATCCTCTCTCCATGGAGTTCGAGAATACGGCTCTGGGCAAATCCTCCCAAGAGTGCCGCCCGAACTTTTATCGGGTCAGCGCCTGCCTTGGAAGCAAAGAGAAGAGCTTCTGCCACTGCCTCAAGGGTGAGAGCCACAACGATCTGGTTGGCCACCTTGCAGGTCTGACCATCTCCATTGCCACCGACATGAACGATGTTCTTCCCCATCAATTCAAAGAAGGGCTTGATTTGATTGAATACTTCTGCTTTTCCTCCTACCATGATCGAGAGCGTGGCATTCTCAGCTCCGACCTGGCCTCCTGATACCGGCGCATCGAGCATCTCCACGCCCATTGCGGCCAGCTTCTTTGCGAATTCCTTGGTCGCAAGCGGTGAGATCGAGCTCATATCCACCACGATGGAACCTGGCTTTAAACCTTCTGCAACGCCATTCGGACCGAAGAGCACGGCCTCTACATCGGGCGTGTCGGGAACGATGATGAAGATGATCTTTGATTTCTGTGCTACCTCTCTGGAGCAGGCAAATCCTTGTGCACCCAGGCTGCACAGGAACTTAACCGGTTCCTCTGCGATATCACACACATGAACCGTGTGGCCTGCCTTAACTAAATGACCTGCCATGGGTTTTCCCATGATCCCTAAACCGATAAATCCTAACTCTGCCATCTTTGTTTCCTCCTCTTATTGGTATTCAGAGAAATGTTTGACGATGGTTATTTAAGATAAGGTTCAATCCATTTCAGCCCGTCTTCTGTCTTTCTTGATGGAATATACTCACAACCGATCCATCCGTCATAGCCCGCTTCATCCACGAAACGGAACAAGTTGACAAAATTAATCTCTCCTGTGCCCGGTTCGTGACGTCCCGGGACATCGGCCAACTGAATATGTCCCACTTTTGCAAGATTACTTAAAATTGTCTTTGTCAGATTTCCCTCCATGATCTGCATATGGTAGATGTCATATTGAAGATAGAGATTGGGATGGCCGACTTCTGTAAATAATTGAAGGGTATCCTTGGTGCGGACCAGATGAAATCCCGGCATATCCTGATCATTCAGGGGCTCGACGATAAAGCGAATCCTTGCTTTTTCGAGAGCGTTGGCAGCAAACCGGAGATTATCGATCAGCGTCTGACGAACCTTCTCCGGAGCAACCCCCTGGGGAGTCTTTCCCACCAGGCAGTTGAGACGCGG
>Ga0194125_10013279_pt1 | contig 10734 bp, 11 predicted proteins | sample TA2KigC250mmetaG_FD_148626 | JGI IMG/M metagenome (GOLD analysis project Ga0194125, IMG submission 148626) | Freshwater microbial communities from Lake Tanganyika, Tanzania - TA2015034 Kigoma Deep Cast 250m | ecosystem: Environmental > Aquatic > Freshwater > Lake | place: Tanzania: Lake... | reverse complement strand
CAACCGCGAGCACTACCAGACGGCCATCTACTTCCACTGCGGCGGCCTCAACCTCTATCCGGTCCCAGCGACGTGAACCCCGTCACCACAACCCCTGGGGGCTACCCACAAAGAACCCTGAAGCGGCAGAACTCCTGAGCAACCGTTCTGAAGTCATGCAGGATACGGTCTATGTCCTCTCTGTGCGCGGTGAACCTGCGACTATGGGCGGACTGATCACCGATGTCCTTCAGTCTCGGAAGTGCGCCCTTCGAGTTCCTCCCCAAGTTCCAACTCGGCTCGGTCAAGGCCGCTCCGATGAGATCACCCAGATAGAGGAAGTCCCCCTTTGCATTCTTGATCTTGTGTGCGATCCCGTTATGCTCGAAAGCCTCTATGATCAGGGTCTCAAGGAGTCTGCGCATCATCACGGCGCCGGCGTCATACCACCCCTTCTCGTAGCAACCGTTCATCTGATAACAGATCCTCTCGATATAGCCGCGGGTGCCCAGGACCAGAGAGTGAGGCAGAACCATCTGGGTAGCTGGGGTAGTCCCTGCCGATGGAGGTACGAACTGAGTCGGGCCTTCTTCTTGAATCCGCTTTGCCAGCGCCAGCGCTTGCCTCGCGAGTTCGACCATTTATCACTTCCTCTGGTATATGTGCTTGGCTATACCGGCGAAGATCTGATCGATCTGGTCAGGCGAAGCGTCAGATGAGACATGGATCTGCAGATTGATATGGATTGCTGGAGGGTGCTGCCCACCGTCATCGGGCTCAGAGGCCCCGGCTACCTTCCTTTGGGAAGCAGGGGTGTCACGCACTTCGGGGGCGCGCGGCTTCGCGGCTCTACGTGTCTTCCGCTCTTCGCTCTTGGGTGCAACTTCTGCTTTCGATGCATCCGCTTCACAGATCATGCAATAGAAGGCCGCCATCTTCCCAACCGCAGCCCTCCCAGCCCCAGTTTCGTGGGCAAACCACCTCTCAACTGCTCCCCGATCGGAAACGGGATTCGTGACGGCGTCAATGAGTTCCTGGGGGTACACGTTCGTACGGATTTCTCCACATACAGCAGGGTACTGCGCATCGTCGCGCCATCTTTTTGCCATTTCCGATGGCTTTTCGTCCTGCTCGATCACTCCCACCAACTTCAGCCCAGGGAGAATATTGGCCCTCGCAGAATTGGCTTGCATGTTCAGAACGGTGGCGACATAGCTATCCGTCACAGTCCCTGGAATGCTCTGCTTGAATCGATCTCGTAGCGCCCACCAGTGCTTCAGGGGAATTGTCGGGAAGCTTCTTTTCTTGGCTTCTTCTGCCATCTTCATTTCTCCATTTCAAGTGACTCGGACGCACAACAGATGCCGAGGAAAATGCAGCGCATGAGAATCGTGACGATCTGGCCGGGTGGATCATAATCGTCTGCTTTCCGGTTGTCAAGATCTGTTTTCCCTATCCGGTGCCAGGCAAATCACGGGGACGCGTGAGGTCGGGACGAAGGGATTTGTGGGCGTCCCTGTGAATTCCGGTCTGCGGCGACGGCGTGATGCAGGCGGCGGCTGGTGGAGGCCCTGGGGTCAGGTCGTAACTCGCAACTCTTCAGCGATCACTGGAACTGGCTGGCTCGTGCTGCGGCCATCTGGTTGCGCGGATACGGGCTGAAGCCCGCACTACGAACTGGTCCCGGCGCGGAGGGGCACGGGGTGCTGCCGTCGGCACGCGGCAGGCAACGGGTGTTTGACACAGGCGGGGCGGGGGCCGGGAAGAGGGGTGGAACGGCCATCGGTGTCAGGTTTTCGGTGTTGGGGCTGACGGAAGATGGTGGCGCTGGAACGGGGGGCGGGAGGAGGGTATAATGTGCGAAGGGGGGGAGGGCGTTGGCAGGAGATGCGACGATGGACAAGACGATGGTGGACCCACACGAGCTGGTGGCTCGAGGGCGGGCGTATTACGACAAGCACCTGCGCGCGAGGGTGGAACCTGAGCACGTGGGGAAGTTCCTGGCGCTGGACGTGGAGTCGGGCGACTACGAGGTGGATGAGGATGAGCTGGCGGCGATTCACCGCGCGGAGGCCAGGCACCCCAACAGCCTCTTCTACGTCATGCGTGTGGGCTTTCGGGCGGCCCACCACATAGGTGGCGGCAGCGTCCTCATGGAGCGGACAAGCCGGCTGTAGTCGTCCCCCCTACCAGGTTTGAGCAGATTCCGCGTGCAGGTATGCACGCCCTACCATCGCCGCTCCCACGCGGGGGTGCAGTAACGGACTTGCGCGCCCGAGGGGGGCGTTCCTGTTCGTAGTTCGGCCTTCAGGCGGTCTTCAGGGCTGCCAGGGCGCAGAGAAGAGCCGCGTGAACGCCGAACTACGAACGAGGACGGGCAGCGCGTAAGACCGTTACCGCACCACCCACACGGTGGCTGTTTGACACGCGCGGGGCGGGGAATACAATGGAGCACGCGACAGGTTCACCCAACCAAGGAGATGGACATGAGGCTTGCGAGGTCGCTGTGGGCGTTGGGGCTGAGCATTGTGGTCGGAGCCGCTTTCGCCGGCGAGCCGAATGTGGATGAGTTGCTCAAGCAGCTCCAGGGGCCGAACCCGCCGGAGAACCTGGAGGCAGCGTATGGGCAATTGCTCGATGCCTGGATGCCGAAGCTGAACAGCGAGAACATGGGCGACCGCCAGGGGCCGGAGCAGGCGTGGCAGGACATCTGCTGGAAGGCAGGCAGCCCAGGCACCGAGGCGAAGCGTCTCGCGGTGTGCAAGGCCATGGTCGCCCGCGTCGCCAAGCCCGAGACGGGCAAGTGGGCGCGCGTGTGGTTCCTCAAGCAGCTCGAGCACGTGGGCCGGGCCGAGTGCGTGGACTGCCTGGGCGCGCTGGTGGCCGACAAGGATGAGTTGGTCCGCGAGTGCGCCCGCCGCGCCCTTCAGCGCAACCCCGCGCCCGAGGCGACGGCAAAGCTCCTCGCCGCGCTCGGCGGCGCCGCCGACCCGAAGTGGCGGGTCGGCCTCATCAACGCCCTCGGCGACCGACGCGATGCTGCGGCGCTCAAGCCGCTGCTGAAGCTCGCGGGCGACAACGACGACGCGGTGCGCTCCGCCGCCGTCTTCGCCCTGGCGAAGATCGGCGACAAGGGCGCCGCCGAGGCCATCGCCGCCGCGATGGCCAAGGGCGACGACCGCGCCAAGGCGACGGCCACCGACTCCTATCTCCTCCTGGCCGAGAGGCTCGTTGCCCAGGGGGACAAGGCGGCCGCGCTGCCCCTCTACCGCAAGCTGCTCGACGCCGCGCAGCCACACGTCCGCTGCGCCGCCGTCATCGGCCTGGGCCGCGCCGGCGGCACTGCCGAGCTGGACGCCATCTTCGCGGCAATGGCCGACAACAAGGACGAGAAGGTGCGCGGCGCCGCCCTCTACGCCCTCGGCCAGCTTCCGGGCCGCGAGGTCTCGCAGGCCATCATCGCCAAGATGAAGACTGCTGAGCCCGTCCTCAAGGTCGTCCTCCTCCGCGCCCTCGCCCAGGGCGGGGACAAGGAGGCCCTGCCCGCGTTCCTGGCCGCGGCCGCCGACGGCGACGCCTCGGTGCGCATCGCCGCGTATGAGGGCATGGCCGCCCTTCGAGCCGAGGCCGCCGCCCCCGCCCTCATCTCCGCACTCGTGTCGAAGGCCGACCGCGAACTCGAGGCGGCCCGCTCCGCCGTCAACCTGATCCCTGGCGATGCCCTCACCGCCGCGCTCGTGAAGGCGATGGACACGGCGCCCGCGGCCGGCAAGGTGCAGCTCATCAGTTGTCTGGCCGCCCGGCGGAACCCCTCCGTCGCGCCCGCGTTGCTCAAGGCCGCGACGGACGCCGAGGCCGCGGTCCGCACCGAGGCCTGGAAGGCCCTGGCCGACGTTGCGGACGCCAAGGCCCTGCCCGAGCTGGTGAAGCTGCTCGTCGGGGCGAAGGAGGACGGCGAGCGCTCGACCGCCGAGCGCACGATCGTCGCCATCGCCCGCCGCGTGGATAGCGAGGATGAGCGCACGCAAGCCGTCCTTGCTGCGCTCCCGACCGCAGGCGTGCCCGCGAAGGTCTCGCTGCTCCGCATCGCCGCGGCCCTGGGCGGGGCCAATGCCCTCGCCGCCATCCGCGCCGCGATGAAGGACGCGGCCCCCGAGGTCCAGGACGCCGCCTTCCGCGCGCTGCCGAGCTGGGCCGAGGCATCCGTGGCGCGCGACCTGCTCGACATAGCGAAGAGCGACGCCCCGCTCGCCCGCCGCGTGCTGGCCCTCCGCGGCGCGGTGGACGTTGCGGCGAAGACCGGCGGCCTCGCCCCCGCCGAGATGCAGAAGCTCTTCGAGTCCGCCATGGCCGCCGCGCCCCGCCCCGAGGACAAGAAGATGGTGCTCGGCGCGATGGCCAACGTGCCCAACCTGGGGGTCCTCGACCTCGCCCTCAAGTTCATCACCGACCCCGCCCTCAAGGCCGAGGCCGAGATCACCGCCGTCCGAGTCGCCCGCGCCATCAGCGGCTCATACCAGGCCAAGGCCAAAGAGGTCCTCAAGACCCTCATCGAGCTGTCCGACAGCGACCAGGTGAAGAAGGAGGCGAACGAGACCCTCGCCCTCCTGGACCGTTTCGAGGACTACATCACCTCCTGGCTGGTCTCCGGCCCCTACCGTGCGGCGGGCAAGGACGGCCCCGGCCTGTTCGACGTGGCCTTCCCGCCCGAGAAGGAGCTTGTGGGCGGGGCCTCTGCGCCCCGCGATGCCCAAGCCAAGTGGGCCGCCATGCCCATCGGCACCAGCAAGGACAAGCCCTGGCTCATCGAGTTTGACAAGACCCCCGGCTTCGGGGGCGACAACGCGGCCGTCTACCTCCGCACCCGCGTCCAGTCGCCCAAGAAGCAGGACGCCCGCATCGAGGCGGGGAGCGACGATGGCATCAAGGTCTGGCTAAACGGCAAAGTGGTCCACGCCAACAACGCGACAAGGCCAAACAGCCCGGGCAGCGACAAGGCGAAGGTCGCGTTGAACGAGGGCTGGAACGACCTCCTGGTGAAAGTCACCCAGGGCGGCGGCGAGTGGAGCGTGTGCCTGCGCTTCCGCGGCCCGAACGGCGAGCGCCTGGTGGGCCTGGTGGCCGACCCAACCGGGAAGTGATGGGTTCCCTCCGCTGTGGCTTGCCTGGGTAGCAGCAGTAGCGGTTGTCGTAGAGGGAGCCTGTGGTGAAGTAGCACATGCCGCGGCAGCCGCCGCGGCAGATGGGACCCTTGTCGCAGCCGGCGCAGGAGCCTTCGAGCAGGCTGGGGTCGAACTGGCGGTTGTAGGCGAAGGCGCCCTCGCGGAACCAGAGGTCCCTCAGCGGCGTTTCCCGCAGGTTCCCCTCGATGAAGCGTTCATCGTAGAGCGATTCGCAGCCCTTCACGTTGCCCACGCTGTCAATGCCCACGGCCCGCAGTCCGGCCTGGCAGCCCTGCCAGGCGCTCAGTGTGCCGGGGTCGCTGCGCAAGCAGAACTCGTGCTCATCGAAGTAGCCGATGTCGTCGCCCGCGTAGACCAGCACCCGCCCCTCCTCGCGCTTCTGGCGGATGAACCGAGTGATCTGGGGCACCTTGGACGGGTCCAGCAGGAAGCCGGGCCGGCTCGCCACGTTCCCCATCGCCGTGACGATCTGGAGCTGCCACACGCCCACCCCGTTCCTGACCAACAACTCGTGCAACGGCTCCAGGTCGCCCGCGTTGAAGTCCACCAGGCTCGTGACCACGCCGGTCGCGATGCCTTCGTCCCGCAGCCGGGCGATGGCGGCCAGAGCGCGGTCGAATGCTCCCCTCACGTTGCGGATGCGGTCGTGGCTCTCCCGCATCCCGTCCACCGACACCCCCACGTTCGCCACCCGCGCCTCGCGCACCTGGCGCACCTGGGCGTCCCCGAACACGAAGGCGTTGGTGATCAGGTTCACCGCGCAGCCGCCGTCCCATAGGCGGCGCGCCACGCGCTGCCAGCCCTTGTAGAGAAGCACCTCCCCGCCGATGAAGGTGGTTTGCGTGCAGCCGAGCTCGAGCAACTGGTCGGCGACGCGGAGGCACTCGCCCACGGTGAGCTCGTTGGGCCGCGCCCGCCCGGCCGACGAGCCGCAGTGCAGGCAGCGCATGTTGCACCGCAGCGTCAGCTCCCACACGCACACGCGCGGCAGGTAATCCGCCTCGCCCACCCCGCTGCCTCACTCGTGGACCAGAGGCACGCCGTAGAGCATCCGCATCCCCGGCTGAATCTCGAAGTAGTCGCACGGCGCGCAGCCCGTCGCGCTCTGGATCTGCTGCCTCTGCTGCGGGGTCAGGTAGACCCGTTGCGCCGTGGGCGTACGAATCCCGTACTTCGGCAGGATCGGGGGCTGAGGCACAGGGGGATGCACGGGCCCGAACGGCATGCCGTACTTCAGGACCACAGGCGGCCGATCGGGCCCGCCAGGCGCGATGGGCGGTATCACGCCATACCTGGCCACGATGGCGGGTGGCCTGATGGGCACCTGGCCGAAGGGCACCTCGACCCCAAGGGCACCCTTCACCTGGGCCTTCTGCTCCGGTGTGAACTGGATGGTCAGGAACTGCTTCACCGCCGCGCGAGCCACCGACGCAACCGCATCGAAGATCGAGTTCCCCATCGCCAGCTCCTTTCCAGCCCTTGGCGCGCCGAGCCGCGCCCCACGTACCCTGGCCCGCTCTCCCCAGTTGCCCGCTGCTACAATACTCTGCGCGTGCTGTCATGTCAACAGAAAAACACCGGATTCACACCGGCGCTTGCATTCTCCCCCCATCTTTGGTCAAATGCTCTCATGAAAGGAGGTCACTCATGATCCGAGGTACCGTGTGGATCGTAGTGGCAGTGATGGCGATCATGGGCCTGGCCGTGGGCGCCGAGGAGGGCGCGAAGGTGCTCTTCGACGGCAAGGGCCTCGACGCCTGGACCCAGAAGGCCACGGGAGGGTGGACGATTGACGCCGAGGGCGCCCTCGCCTGGCAGAAGGGCTGCGGATACATCTGGACCAAGGAGCAGTTCGGCAACTTCGTCCTCGACCTCGACTTCAAGGTCAGCCCCGGCTGCAACAGCGGCATCTTCATCCGCACCGCCAAGACCGGCGACCCCGTCCAGACCGGCATCGAGATTCAGATCCACGACACCGTGGGCAAGGCCCCCAGCAAGCACGGCTGCTGCGCCATCTACGACATCCAGGCCCCCTCCAAGAACGCCGAGAAGCCCGTCGGCGAATGGAACCGCCTGGCCATCACCTGCAACGACAACAAGATCGAGGTCGTCCTCAATGGCGAAAAAGTCAACGAAATGGACCTCGACCAGTGGACCGAGCCGGGCAAGAACCCCGACGGCTCGAAGAACAAGTTCAAGACCGCCTACAAGGACATGCCCCGCAAGGGCCACATTGGCTTCCAGGACCACGGCAAGGCCGTCTGGTACCGCAACATCAAGATCAAGGAACTGGCCGAGAAGAAGAGCATCTGATGCGTGATGCGTGACCCGTGTCTCTGTCCCAAGCGTCCCACGGGTCCCACACGTCCCACGATTCGTGCCGCGTCCCGCGTGCCCAGACGGTGGAGAACCGGCGGCCCTTTATCCCGCGAGCGGAAACGTCATGCCCGAAAGGCTGACAAAGACAGCCGAATGGCTGGACTGGGACATCGAGATCGGCTATCATGCGAATAAGCGGTCGGTTGTCAGAGGCTTCAACGAGACCGACCTCAGGATCATGATCGCCGATGTCGTTGGCTTCGAGGTGAGCCACGTTGAGGGCCGGTTCGTTCTGCACTCGCACCTCGGGGACGACGAGTGGCGCATCGTCGTCGAGCCCGACTACGACGAGCGCAAGCTGATCGTCGTCACTGCCTGGAGGGTGTGATATGCTCAAGCACCCGTACCTGGAAATCACCTACCGCAAGGGCAAGCCGTTCGCCGGCTACCTGTATCTGAGCGACAAGCGCCCGCAGGAACCCTGCCGCACCGAAGAGGTCAGCCCCGGCGTTCTTGTGGACATCGCCACCGATGGCGAAGTGCTCGGCATCGAGTTCCTGTCCCCCGGCTCCGTGACCTCCGAGGATCTTCGGGCCATCACCCAGCGCCTTCGCGGCGTCCAGGTTCCAACAGAAGACCTGAGCCCCGTCATGGCCCACTAGACCCGCGTGCCCGCTCCTCTGGTCACGCGTCACGAGTCACGCGTCCTGAGCAAGGAGACCCACAATGCCGCGAATCACCGTTGTCCGCCGCGACCTTCTCAAGAGCGTCCCAGCCGCCTCTCTGTTCGCCATCATCGCCCGCTCCGCCCTCGGCGGCCCAGGCCAGAAGGCCCCCAGCGATATGCTCGCACGCGGCGTCATCGGCACCGGCGGGCGCGGCGGGGCGTTCCTCGGCCCCCGCGACCGCAGGGTCATCGCCGTGTGCGACGTGGACAAGGCCCGCGTGGAGGCCGCCGCCAAACACGTCGGCTCAGGCTGCACCCCCTATGCCGACTTCCGCCAACTCCTCGAAGTCCAGGCCATTGACGAGGTCTGCATCGCCACCCCGCCCCACTGGCACGCCCTCATCTCCATCCACGCCGCCCAGGCCGGCAAGGACGTGTTGTGCGAAAAGCCGATGACCAAGTTCATCCGCGAGGGGCAGGCCATCGCCGACGCCATTCGCCGCTACGGCCGCGTCTTCCAGATCGGCACCTATGGGCGCTTCGGCATGGGCCGCCTCCGCAAGCTCATCCAGAGCGGACGCTTGGGCAAGCCCCTCCTCGTCCGAGCCGGCCGCGCCCAGGGCTACAACTGGAACGTCAAGTGGTTCACGGGCCTCCACCACCTCCCGCCGCAGCCCGTGCCCGCGAACCTCGACTACAACCTATGGCTCGGCCCCGCCCCCTTCAAGCCCTACCATCCGCACCGAGTCCACTTCATGTTCCGCTGCTACTGGGACTACGACGGCGGCGGCCTCGCCGACCAGGGCCAGCACCACCTCGACCCCATCCAGTACATGCTCGACAAGGACGACACGGGGCCGAGCGAGGTCGAGGCCGTCGCCCCCTGGCCCGCGCACGACGACGCCTGCGGCCCGTGGCACAGCGTCACCATCCGCTACGCGGACGACGTGGCCATCCTCATCGAGGGCGGCGAGTGGGGGCCGGCGCCCCAGCCCAACCCGTTCCTCGAAGGCCCCAACGGCAAGGTCTGGCCTGGCGGTCGCTGCGAGCCGCACGGCCTCCTCGATGGCATTGATGCCTTGCCCGACACCAAGCCCCTCATCAGCTTCGAGCAGGCTGAGAAGACCCGGCAGCCCTCGGGCGGGAGTGCCGACAGCTCGCACAGGGCCAACACCCTCTTCCTCCTCGGCAACATCGCCATCCGACTGGGCCGCAGAATCCGCTGGGACCCCATCAAGCAACAGTGCATCGGCGACGACGAAGCCAACCGCCTGGTTGACATCCCCATGCGCGCCCCGTGGCACCTGCCGGAAGCGTGATTCGTGATGCGTGAGCCCGTCCCGCGTGCCGCGTCCCGCGTGAACCAGAGCTACGGTAGGGCGTGCATACCTGCACGCGGAATCCTACCGTTGCCCAGTCAACCGCCCCACCAGTCGGTAGACTTCCGTGGACGAATTGCAGTCCACAGTGTCTGTCTTTCCCCTATGGTGCGTCTCACGCACCCACTTGGCATTCTCGATCGCGTTCGGTGTTCTATCCGCCAGCCGTCCATAGACCTGGTCGTCGTTCTTCCGGTACTCCTGGCCGAAGCGCGCCTGCCAATGCTTGGTGAGGTCTGTGATAACTGCATCGCACCCGCTGTACCCCTTGGCCACCTTCACGAAGTGAGAGAGCAGCCAGACCTCGAACGATGGGTTTGAGAGGCAGAGCCGAATCCCAGCCTTCTTCGCCAAGTCCTGCGCCTTCCTCAGGCTGCCGTGTCGCGCAGGGCCTTCCACGTCCACCACGCACCAGACTTCGTCGTAGCCCTCGCCTCTCCGCTCCGCCTGCCGTGCGAGGTTGACGGCGCGATCGAGCACTTGCTCAGGTGAGAACCCCGGCCCTTCCTTCACGGTCACGGCGAAGTGAGCTGAGACCGCCTCCTCCCGCTTCAGGCCATCGAAGTAGTTCGGCTCAGTGAGGCCCTCTCCCACGATGAGGACGGTTCTCTTGACCGGGCGCAGGATTCTCGCTCGGCGTGGGATGCCCCGAGACAGCCTGTGGCGAGTTGACGGTGGGCCGCCCATCAGAGTTCTCGCCGGGACCCGATGTCCTCAAGGAAGGGCCCGAACTTCGGTACGCCGCCGTAGCGTCCAGCGAGGTAGTTGCGCTGGAAGGCCTCGGTGCTGCGCGGCCGCTTCTCCTCCTCGATGTCGTGCAGAGAGAACAACTGGGTGGCCCCGGCCTGATTCTTCTCCGTCAGCCAGATCTGGTCCCGCCGGAACAGCTCGGGGTCCATCAGCGTGCTGTCATGCGTCGCAAAGATGAGCTGAGCCCCCGTCTTGTTGTGCTCCGGGCTCTGAAACAGCTCAATCACCTTGCGTGTCAGCAAGGGGTGCATGCTACAGTCCAGCTCATCCACAACGAGAACCTGCCCGGCATCGAGAGACACGCGCAGCATCCCCGCAAGGGCGAAAAGGCGCTGCGTGCCATTGGACTCTGCATCCTCAAAGCCGAACTCCTCCACCTGCTTCGTGTTTGCGACGCGGTGCAGCGACCGAATCGCTGTGCTTCTCGCTGAAGTGGCCTCTCCTGGCACCGGCGGCG
>Ga0194125_10013272_pt1 | contig 10737 bp, 8 predicted proteins | sample TA2KigC250mmetaG_FD_148626 | JGI IMG/M metagenome (GOLD analysis project Ga0194125, IMG submission 148626) | Freshwater microbial communities from Lake Tanganyika, Tanzania - TA2015034 Kigoma Deep Cast 250m | ecosystem: Environmental > Aquatic > Freshwater > Lake | place: Tanzania: Lake... | reverse complement strand
TCGCCTTGAGCGGGCTCCTCCTCGAGATGCTGGCCATCAAGGACAACCTGGAAAGGGCCCTTCAGAGCCGGGCCGCGGACCCGGAGGGGCGGACGTTCCGCGAGGGGGTCGAGCTCATCGACCGCATGTTCCAGTCCCTTCTCGCCAAGAACGGCGTCCAGCCGGTCGAGATCGCCGAACGGCGCTTCGATCCCAACTTTCACCACGCCATGATGACGGAGGAGTCCGAGTCCGTCGAAGAGCCCGAGGTCCTCGAAGAGCTGCAGAAGGGCTATCTGCATCACAACCGGCTGCTCCGGCCGACCCTGGTCAAAGTCGCCGTCCCGAAGAAAGGCTGAACGAACATGTCGCATGTCATCGGCATCGACCTCGGCACGACCTATTCCTGCATCGCCTACCTCGAGGGCAGCCAACCGGTCGTCATCCCCAACCTGGAAGGGCTGCAGACGACGCCCTCCGTGGTGTCTTTCACCTCGACGGGGGAGAGGCTGGTGGGGACCCTGGCGCTGCGTCAGGCGATCACCAACCCCCGCAACACGATCTTCGCGGTCAAGCGCCTGGTCGGGCAGAAATTCGCCTCGCCCGAAGTCCAGAAGGCGCGTGAAAGATTGGCCTACCGCCTGGTCGAAGCCCCCAACGGGGACGTGCTCGTCTCTCTCGATTCGAGATCCCTGTCGCCCCAGGAGATCTCGTCGATGATCCTGGGCTATCTGAAGACCTGCGCCGAGTCCTTTTTCGGCGGCAAGGTCACCGACGTCGTCGTCACCGTCCCGGCCCATTTCAACGACCACCAGAGGCAGGCCACCAAGGACGCCGCCCAGATCTGCGGGCTCAATGTCCAGAGGGTCATCAACGAGCCCACGGCGGCCGGTCTCGCCTACGGGCTGAACACGGGAAACAACGGGACCGCGGCCGTGTTCGACCTCGGCGGCGGGACGTTCGATATTACGCTCCTCGAGATCAGCGACGGAGTCTTCAACGTCCTGGCCACCAACGGCGATTCCTACCTCGGCGGCGAGGACTTCGACAACCGCGTCCTGGAGTGGCTCGTGGAGGACTTCCGCAGGGAGACCGGGCTCGATCTCGCTCCGGACAAGCTCGCGCTCCAGAGGATCAAGGAGGCCGCGGAGAAGGCCAAACGGGAGCTGTCGTTCACCTTGGAGACGGAGATCAACCTGCCGTTCATCTCGTCGGACAAGTCCGACTCCAAGCACATCCGCAAGGTCCTGACCCGCGGGACCCTCGAAGCTCTGACCGCCGACCTCGTCGAAAAGACCGTTCCCCACATCGAGAAGGCCCTGGCCGACGCCCGCCTGGGCCCGGAATCGATCGGCCAGGTCATCCTGGTCGGCGGCCAGACCCGGATGCCGATGGTCAAGAAGAAGGTCACGGAGTTCTTCGGGCGGGTCCCCGAGGAGCACATCAACCCCGACGAGATCGTGGCCATGGGCGCGGCCGTCCAATCGGGCATCCTCCACGGCCGCGTCCAGGACCTCGTCCTCCTGCTCGACGTCACGCCCCACTCCCTGGGGATCGAAACGGAGAACGATGGGTACGAGGTGATCATCGACCGGAACGCGACCATCCCGACCCACAAGACCAAGGCCTTCACGACCGTGGAGCACAACCAGCGAAGGGTCAAGATCCACGTCCTCCAGGGAGAAAGCCCGCTGGCCTCGTTGAACGTGTCCCTGGCCGTTTTCGAGCTGGTCGGGATCGAGCCCGCTCCGGCCGGGGTCCCCCAGATCGACGTCACTTTCGAGATCAACGCCGACGGGCTGGTCCAGGTGTCGGCCACCGACGTCGAGACCGGGCGTCAGCACAAGATCGAGATCCGTCCGTCCTCGGGGCTCATGCCGTCCGAGGTCAAAGAGATCATGCGCTCCTTGGGCGAGGGAGAAGGGAAGCCGGGCGCCGATGGCTAAGAGGGATTACTACGAAGTCCTCGGGGTCTCCCGAACGGGCTCGGCGGAGGACGTTAAAAAGGCCTATCGCCAGATGGCCCTGAAACACCACCCCGACCGCAATCCGGGGAGCAAGGAAGCGGAAGAGAAGTTCAAAGAAGCCGCCGAGGCCTACAGCGTCCTCGCCGACCCGGAGAAGCGGTCCGTCTACGACCGGTTCGGGCACGAAGGGCTCCGCGGCGAGGGCTTCCAGGGGTTCTCCGGCTTCGACGCCTCGGTGTTCGAGGACTTCGAGGACATCCTGGGGAATTTTTTCGGGTTCAGCTTCGGGAGCTTTTTCGGTGAGCGGGGCAGGCGCCGCGGCGCCGGGCGTCAGAGCGGCGGGGACCTCGCTCTCGAGATCGAGATCAGCCTGGAGGAGGCGGCCGCGGGCGTCGAGAAGGACATCAAGCTGACCCGGGCCGAAACCTGCCCGGCCTGCCGGGGGTCCAAACGCAAGCCCGGAACCGAGGCCTCCTCTTGCCCGAGCTGCGGAGGTCACGGACAGGTCCGGTACCAACAGGGCTTTTTCACGGTGGCCCGAACATGTCTGCGGTGCCAGGGCCGGGGGGAGGTCGTCGAATCCCCGTGCGCTACCTGCCAGGGGAAAGGCCGGGTAAGGGAAAAAAGATCGCTCAAGGTGCGCATCCCGGCCGGGGTCTCGGACGGTCTTCGGCTGCGGCTGGTCGGCGAGGGGGAGGCCGGCGACGAGGGAATGCCGGCCGGGGACCTCTATGTGACCATGCGCGTCCGCCGGCATGCCTTTTTCGAGCGGGACGGCAACAACCTGGCTTGCGAGATCTCCATCTCCTTCACCCAAGCGGCTCTCGGGGCCAGGGTCGAGATCCCGACCCTCGAGGGCAGCGAGATCCTCAAGATCCCCCCGGGCGTCCAGGGGGGCGAGGTCATTCGGGTGAAAGGGAAAGGGATCCAGGACGTGGGCGGCCGCCGCAAGGGGGAGCTGTTCGTCAAGGTCCTGGTCAAGACCCCCGAAGGGCTCTCCAAGGAACAAAAGGCGCTGTTGGTCAAGCTGGCCGAATTGAGGGGCGAGGACATCGAATCCGTCGACAAGACCGTCATCCACCGGATGAAGAACATTTTTCAGTAGGCCCGTAAGAAGCGTGACATCGAACCAGTTTTTCGTCCCCCGTCTCGAAGGGGGAACCGCCCGCATCGTCATCCAGGGGGACGAGCATCGCCACCTGGCCGGGGCGGCCCGCGTCCGCGCCGGCGACGAGGTCCGGCTCTTTGATGCCGAGGGGAATCGCTGCTCGGCCGAGGTCGTGGCCGTGGGCCGCGACCGGACCGTGCTAAGGGTCCTGCGAAGAGAGGCGGCCGAAGGACTTCAGGTGGAACTCCTGCTGGTCCAAGCGCTCCTGCCGGCCAAGAAGATGGAGTTCCTCCTCCAGAAGAGCGCCGAACTGGGGTGCGCCGGGTTCGTCCCCGTGACCACCGAGAGGTCCCTCAAGGATCCGCCGGAGCGCTCGGGGCGCAAGCTCGAGCGCTGGGCCAGGATCGCGCGGGAAGCCACCAAGCAGAGCAAGGGCGGGAGATCGACCGCCGTCCGGGCGCCCGTGACCCTCAAAACCCTGCTCCGGGAAGCGCCGGAGGGCCGGAAGCTGTTCTTGAGCGAGCGCGGCGGGCGGCCCCTCAAGGACGTTCTTTCGGCTCAAGGGCCGGGGGAAGGCGCTGCGCCCCTGTCCGTTTCCCTGGTCGTAGGACCGGAAGGAGGCTGGACGCTGAACGAGGAGAGCCTCCTCAGGGAGGCCGGCTTCGAGGCGGTCGGCCTGGGACACCGGATCCTCAAGGCCGAAACGGCGGCCTTGGCCGCCTCGGCCATGATCCTGCATTACTGGAACGAGTGACATGTTCCTCCAAGGCCAGAAAGTCGGGAAGTACGAGATCCTCCGTTCGCTCGGCAGCGGCGGGTTCGGCTCCGTCTACCTGGCGAAGGACACCTGGCTCGACATCAAGGTGGCCATCAAGGTCCCGCACAAGCAATCCGCCGAGTTGTACAAGCTGCTCAAGGAGCCCCGCCTCCAGGCCGTCCTCAACCATCCGAACATCGTCCGCATGCTGGCCGCCGAAAAGGAAAAGAACGTCTTTTTCATGGTCATGGAGTACATCAAAGGGCCGACCCTGGAGAAGGTCCTGGAGAAGGAGAGGATCCTGGGGCTGGAACAGGCCCTGGACATGGTCAAGCAGATCGCCTACGGCATCGATCACGCCCACAAGAACAAGATCATCCACCGCGACCTGAGGCCCTCCAACATCATCGTTTCGGAGGAAGGCACGGCCAAGATCACGGATTTCGGGACCTCGGCCTGGCTCAACTCGGTCCCCTACGCTTCGACCAGGATCGGCTCCCCGCCCTACATGGCGCCCGAGCAGTTCCTGGGAAAGGCGGGCTACGCCTCGGATCTTTACTCCCTGGGCTGCATGTTCTACGAGATGATCATCGGCCGGCCTCCCATCTTCGACCCCGACCCGTTCAAGATCCTGGAGCGGGCCCAGCAGGGCAAGGTCACGCCCCCTCGGATCCGGAACAGCCGCATCCCGAAGGAGGTCGACGGCATCATCATGAGGGCCCTGGCCTCAAAGATCGAGGACAGGTACCAGACCGCCTCGGAGATCATCCGGGACCTGTCCCTCTACAAAGGCAAGACCCCCAAGACCTCGGAGATCGACGACATCATGCTGCGGATCAAGGCCCGCGAGCAGAAGACGGCGGCCCTTTGCTGGAATTGCCGGCGGCCCCTGCCCATGAAGTCCCGCAGCTGCCCTCACTGCGGAGAGACCTCTTGAGAGGCCGCCGGTGAGGCGCGTTGACTTGGCCCTCGGCGATGATATAGGATGGGGCCTCGAATACGCGCCGGACGGCGGGCGGAATTCCATAGGGAACAGCCAGCCGCGACTCAAACCAAGGAGCCGCCTATGAGCCCCTTTTTCGAGAACGGCATCGTATGGATGAACGGACGCTTATTATCGGCTCACTCTCGCCTTATGAGTTCATGAGGAGGCTTCTATGGTCATCGATGAATTCTTAAAGATCGCCATCGAACGGGACGCTTCGGACCTTCATTTCAAGGCCGGCAACCATCCCATGCTCCGGATCCACGGGACCCTCACGCCCTTGACGGGATTCCCCCGCCTGACGGCCGTGGATTGCGAGGAGCTCTCCAACCAGATGATGACGGAGTTCCAGCGCGCTCGGCTGAAAGAGGACCTCGACATCGACCTGGCCTACAGCCTGCCCGGTTTCGGCAGGTTCCGCGGCAGCATCTATCACCAGAGGGGTTCCCTGGCCATCGCCCTGCGGATCATCCCCCTCGACGTCAAGACCATCCGCCAGCTTCTCCTCCCCGAGGTCCTCGAGAAGATCGCCTTCTACCAGCGGGGGCTTGTCCTGGTCACCGGGACGACCGGAAGCGGCAAGACGACGACCCTGGCCGCCATGATCGACTACATCAACACCTTCCGCCGGGAGAACATCATCACCATCGAGGACCCCATCGAGTACCTCCACAAGGATAAAAAAAGCACCATCAGCCAGCGGGAGGTCGGGATGGACGTCACGAGCTTCGGCCGCGGCCTCCGCGGCTGCCTCCGAGAGGACCCCGACATCATCCTCGTGGGCGAGATGCGCGACCTGGACACGGTCGAGACGGCCCTTCTGGCGGCCGAGACCGGCCACCTCGTTCTCAGCACCCTGCACACGCTCGACGCCCCCGAGAGCATCAACCGCATCATCTCCGTCTTCCCGCCGCACCACCAGCGCCAGGTCCGCCTCCAGCTGGCCAGCATCCTCAAGGCCATTCTGTCGATGCGCCTCATCCCCCGCATGGACGGCCAGGGCCGCGTGCCGGCCGTGGAAGCCATGATCGCGACACCGTACATCCAGGACTGCGTCGCGGACAAGGACAAGACCGGGCTCATCAAGGACGCCATCTCCGCGGGCGTCTCCCAGTACGGGATGCAGACCTTCGACCAGTCCATCTACCAGCTCTACCGCGACGGCTACATCTCCTTCGAGCAGGGCATGAAGTATTCCTCCAACCCCGACAACTTCAAGCTGCGCATCATGGGCATCCAGTCCACTTTGGACATGGCCGTCGAGGAGATGGAAAAGGGCATGACCAAGCTGGACCGGACCGAGGGAGGGGGCTGAAGCAGGCCGTCGATGAAGTCCCAGCGGGTCCGCGAGACCTTCCTCCAGTATTTCGCCGACCGGGGGCACAAGACCGTCCCGAGCTCCCCGCTCCTGCCCAAGGACGACCCGACCATCCTGTTCGCCAACGCCGGGATGAACCAGTTCAAGAACGTCTTCCTGGGACTGGAGAAGCGGAGCTACAAGCGGGCCGCCTCCGTCCAGAAGTGCCTTCGGGTCAGCGGCAAGCACAACGACCTGGAGACCGTGGGCCGGACGGCCAAGCATCACACGTTCTTCGAGATGCTGGGCAATTTCTCCTTCGGCGACTACTTCAAGCGCGAGGCCGTCGCCTATGCCTGGGAGCTGGTCACCCGCGTCTTCGGACTGCCCGAGGACAGGCTCTACGCCACGGTCTACCTCGAGGACGACGAGGCCCACAGGATCTGGGCCGAGGAGGCCGGCGTCCGAAAGGACCGGATCTTCCGGTACGGCAAAAAGGACAATTTCTGGGCCATGGGGGACACGGGCCCGTGCGGACCGTGCTCCGAGCTCCACTTTGACCTGGGCGAGGACATCGAGGCCGGCGACCCCTTCGGGCTGATCGAAAAAGGCAGCGACCGCTTCCTCGAGCTCTGGAACCTGGTGTTCATGGAGTTCGACCAGGACGGCCGGGGCGGCCTCCGCCCGCTGCCCTCGCCGTCGATCGACACCGGGATGGGCCTCGAGCGGATGGCCGCCGTCCTGCAGGGCAAGCGCAGCAATTTCGACACGGACCTGTTCATGCCCCTCATCGAGGCGGTCAGCGAGCAGGCCCGCCGGGAGTACCCGTCCGGCGACGAAGGGGACGTCTCCGTCCGGGTCATCGCCGACCACGTCCGGGCCGTCACCTTCCTCATCGGGGACGGCGTCACGCCGGCCAACGAGGGGCGGGGCTATGTCCTGCGGCGCCTCATCCGGAGGGCCCACCGCCGGGGCAACATCCTGGGCATCGACAGGCCGTTCCTGTTCGAGCTCACGGGCCGGGTCGCCGACATCATGAAGGACGCCTACCCGGAGATCGTCGCGTCCATCCCTTACATCTCGCGTGTCTGCCTGTCCGAGGAGGAGAGGTTCTCCTTCACCATGGCCTCGGGCCTGCGGTTCTTCGACCAGGTCGTCCGGGAAACCCGCGAGGCGGGGGACAGGACCCTGCCCGGCGACAAGGTCTTCCGGCTCTACGATACGTTCGGCTTCCCTCTCGACCTGTCCCAGGAGCTGGCCTTCGAGAAGGACATGGACATTGACGAGGCGGGATTCTCCCGCGAGCTCGAAGAGCAGCGCCGCAAGGCGCGCCTGTCCTGGAAGGGCGACGAGCGGCAGAATGGAAAGCCGGGCGCCGAAGAGCTGGGGGGCCTGGCCGTCCGCTCCCGCGTCCACGAGAGCGGAGAGCTTTCCGATGTCCGGGTGACCGCCGTCCTGAGATCGGGCCGGACCGTGGAAGCCCTACGGGAAGGCGAGGAGGGGGAGGCCGTCCTCGATGAGACGCCGTTCTACGCGGAAGCCGGCGGCCAGGTGGGGGACACCGGGGTCCTCAAAGGCCCCCGTTTCTCGGCGCTCGTCGGGAACACCCATTTCCTGTCCCCCGAGGTCATCTCCCACAGCATCAAGGTCCTGAGCGGGGAGGTCAAGGCCGGCGACAAGGTCGACGCCGCCGTCGACCTGGTGCGAAGACGGGCCATCTCCGGAAACCACACGGCCACCCATCTTCTCCACGCCGCGTTGAGGCAAGTGCTGGGCGACCACGTCAAGCAGGCGGGCTCGCTCGTGTCGCCTTCACGCCTGCGGTTCGATTTCACCCACTTCGCGCCCCTGACCCCCGAGGAGGTCCGCAAGATCGAGGGCCTCGTCAACGAGCAGATCAGGGGAGATACGCCGCTCGAAACCCGGGTGACGACCCTCGAAGAGGGGCTGCGGGCGGGGGCCACGGCCATTTTCGAGGAGAAATACGGGGAATCCGTGAGGGTCGTTGGGATCGGGGACTTCAGCCGCGAGCTCTGCGGCGGCGTTCACGTCCATGCGACCGGCGAGATAGGCTTCTTCAAGGTCCTTTCCGAGTCTGGCATCGCCTCCGGCATGCGGCGCATCGAGGCCGTCACCGGGGAAAGCGCCCTGCGGCACGTCCAGGAGACCGAGGACCTGTTGGCGGACGTGGAGAAGGGCCTGGGGTCGACCCGCAAGGAGGTCCTGGGCAAGATCGACAAGCTCAAGGATTCGGCGGACAAGCTGGAGCGGGAGAACCGGGCCCTGCGAAAGAAGCTGCTGACGGGGACGGCCGAGGCGGAAAGCGGAGCGGGCGGGGCGGCGGCCGTCGAGAGAACGGTCAATGGCGTCCGGCTGCTCGTCCGCAAGGTCGACGGCCTGCCCGTCAACGAGCTGAGGGACCTGGCCGACTCCATGAAGCAGAAGCTGGGCAGCGGAGTCGTCGTCCTCGGGGGGGCCCTGGAAGGGAAGGCCTTCGTCGTCGTCTCCGTGACCAAGGACCTGACCGCCCGGGTCCAGGCCGGCGCTCTCATCAAGGAGATCGCCCCGCTCATCGGCGGGGGAGGAGGGGGGCGTCCGGATTTCGCCCAGTCGGGAGGGCCCCGCGTCGAAGAGCTGGACAAGGTCCTGTCGCTCGTCCCCGGCCTCCTCGAGCGCCTCTCCTTCTGACCCCCCCGAATTCACCCCGGGCGGGGATTGCCAACCGTCCCGTTTTTTGACATCATACGCCACAGGTACCGTCATGGGCATCGGAAAGAGCGCGTCCGCGGTCGTCCTGCTTTTCCTCGCGGCCGTCCCTCTGCGCTCCTCCACGGCGGCCGACCGCAAAGCCCTTTACGACCCGCTCGTCCGCAAGCTGGCCGAAAAGCACAAGATCGACCCGGAGCTCGTCCACGTCATCATCCGGGCCGAATCGAACTACGACAATTTCGCCGTTTCGATCAAAGGGGCCATGGGGCTGATGCAGCTGATGGCGCCGACGGCCAACCAGTACGGCGTGAAGAACGTCTTCGACGCGGCCCAGAACATCGAGGGGGGCATCAGATACCTCAAGGATCTCATCAGGCTCTACGATGGGGAAACCCGGCTGGTCCTGGCCGCTTACAATGCCGGGCAGGAGGCGGTCCGCAAGTACAGGGGGATCCCGCCCTATCCGGAGACGAAGAACTATATCAGCGTCATCATGAAGGACTACGGAAAACCGACCGTGCGGACGGCGCCGCGGCTCTATCGACTCGTGGACGAATCCGGGCGCGTGGTCCTGACGACGGACCCGGACCTCCTGAAGCGCAAAAAGTAGGCCGCCGCGCTTCAGCGGGCCGGCTGAAGGAAGCCCTTGACCGGCAGGTTCCGGGGGATGATCTCGAAGGTCGCCGGCAGCCGCCCCAGCTGCTCCCCGTCGAGCTCGAGGAGCACGTCCTCGTCGCCTTCGGGCCAGGCCTCGACCTTCTCTCCGCGGATGAGGCTGACCTTCGGGTGGGAGATGTGGCTCCCGTTCATGAGCTTCCACCCGTGCAGGCAGAATTCGATGAACTTGAATCCCCGCACGAGGACGGCGTCGAACAACCCGTCGTCGAGCCGGGCGTCGGGGGCGACTTTCATGCCCTTGCCGAAGATCTTGCCGTTGGCGACGGCCCCGATGAGGTACTCTCCTTGCGGGACCTCGCGGCCGTCCACGCGGATCCGGACCCGCTTGTTCCGGTAACGGATCATGGTCTCGACCAGGCACCTGACATAGGAAGAGGCTTTCCTCTCCAGGCGCCGCTCGTTGACCTTGCGGACGACCTCGCCCCCGAGCCCGAAATCCGCCACGTTCAGGAAGTATCTCTCCTCGTCGGCGCCCCGATGGTCCTTGAACCGGACCTTGCCCACGTCCATCCTGACGGAAGGCGACTCGGAGATGATCTTCAGGGCGCTTTTCAAACCGGCCGGGATGCCCAGGCTCCTGGTCAGATCGCAGCCCGTTCCCGACGGGACGACGCCCAGGGTCGCTTCGGGATTGATGATCCGCCGGTCCTCGAAGAAGCCGTTGGCGATCTCGTTCATCGTCCCGTCGCCGCCGACGCCGATGACGAGGTCGCTGCCGTCCTTGATGGCCTGGCGGGTCAGGGCCGTCGCGTGACAGGGTTTCTCGGTGAATTCGAATGTGAATTCCCGGACGAAGCTCTTCAGGCCGTCTCGGATCTCGGCCCAGCGCTTGCGGGTCCGCCCCTTGTTCGACTCGGGGTTGACGATGACCTGGGTCTTAAACCGCATGGGGAGGGCCCGTTTCCGGCCGGGGAGGAGGGGGTGGGACGCGCTTGCGCCCGAAGAGCGAAACACCGATGACCCCGCCCAGAACGCCGAGGGCGGCGAATACGGCGGCGGTCAGGAAAAGGCCCAGGAAGAACAGGCCCGGGGAGGAGCCGGCCCCGCGGTCCAACAGGCCGTCCCAGCCGGACGGCATGTCGTCGGCGAACTGGGTCGTCCACTCCATGAGCCGGCGGGCGAATTCCAGGTTGAGGGAACGAAAGGGTATCTCCATGATCGCCCGGACCAACGTGGCCACGATCCCCGTCAGCGCGCCGACGATGGCCCCGTCGCCGGCGGTCAGGCCGCCGTCCGTCCGGGCGGCCAACATGCGCG
>Ga0194125_10013269_pt1 | contig 10738 bp, 9 predicted proteins | sample TA2KigC250mmetaG_FD_148626 | JGI IMG/M metagenome (GOLD analysis project Ga0194125, IMG submission 148626) | Freshwater microbial communities from Lake Tanganyika, Tanzania - TA2015034 Kigoma Deep Cast 250m | ecosystem: Environmental > Aquatic > Freshwater > Lake | place: Tanzania: Lake... | reverse complement strand
CATGCAACACGAGAAAGAAATTCGCGGCTTCTCCGGCTGGCTCTTGCTGTTCCTGCTGCTGGCGTTGATCGCCCTGGCCACGGTGCAACTGGTCTCCGCCATCCAGGAGCGTGCTGTGGCGAGCATCATCACCTGGATCGTGGTTCTGGTGGCGGACCCGATCTGCCTGGGCGGCCTCACCGTAGTCAACCCGAACGAGTCCAAGGTGATCACGCTGGCTGGCGTTTACAAGGGCTCCATCAAGCAGGCGGGTTTCTGGTGGGTCAACCCGCTGACCACGCGCCGGAAGCTCTCGCTGCGGATACGCAACTTCGAGAGCGGCAAGCTCAAGGTGAACGACCGCGATGGCAACCCCATCGAAATCGCCTCGGTGGTGGTGTGGCGGATCGTGGAGACCTTCGAGGCCGTGTTCAACGTGGACGACTACGAGAATTTCGTGCACGTGCAGAGCGAGGCGGCGGTGCGCGTCCTCGCCACCAGCTACCCCTACGACGCTCACGAGGAGGGGCAGCTCTCGCTGCGGCTGTCGGTGGGCGAGATCGCCGAGCGGCTGCGCCATGAGATCCAGGAGCGGCTGGCCAAGGCCGGCATAGAGGTCATCGAGGCGCGCATCAGTCACCTGGCCTATGCGCCGGAAATCGCCGGCGCCATGCTCCGCCGTCAGCAGGCCTCGGCGGTGATTGCGGCGCGCCAGAAGATTGTCGAGGGGGCCGTCAGCATGGTGGAGATGGCGCTGGAGGAGATCAGCCGCAAGCACATCGTGGACCTGGACGAGGAGCGCAAGGCCGCCATGGTCAGCAACCTGCTGGTGGTGCTGTGCAGCGAGCGCGGCGTGGAGCCGGTGGTGAACACCGGTACGCTGTACCAGTGACCGTGCCGGCGGCGGGTGGTTCGAGCGCACACCATGGCGCCACGCAAGGCATTCCCGCTCCGGTTGAACCCGGCGGTGTATGACGCGCTCCACCGATGGGCAGACGCCGAGTTGCGCAGCCTGAACGCGCAGATCGAATTCCTGCTGCGCCGCGCTCTTCAGCAGGCGGGCCGGCTGCCGGGAACGGAGGCGCCGCGCGGCCCGGATCAGGACAATGACCCGGACACAAGGACCGCTGATGAATAGGAACCGTTCCTCCGCGCTATCCGAACACTGGCAGCCCCCGGCGGAACTACTGCGCTCGCCCCCGCGGCTGGTGCGCCTCTCCGCGGCGGGCAAGGCCCTGGCCGGTGTGGCCGTCGCGCTGCTGGCCGGAGCCTTAGTGAGCGGCGTCTGGCTCTACGTCCTCGCCGCGCGCGATGCTGCCCGCTTCGACCGGATCCTGCGCGAGGGCGTCTCCACACAGGCCGAGGTGATTCGGGTGGGGCGCACGCGGCGGGACGACGAGGTCAGGCGCGTGGTGACTTACGCATATGGCGCCGGGGCGCAGTCCTATCGCGGCCGCACCACCCTGCGCCGGCGCGACCGGCGGTCACTGGAGATCGGCTCCCGCATTCCGGTGCGCTATCTGCCCGCGGACCCCGGGCGGAGCTGGATGCACGGCTACGAGCCGAAGGGTGTTCCCCTGTGGGCGTTCCTTGTGGTTTCACTGGGCCTGGCCTTGGGGGCAGCGCCCATAGCGCTGGTTCTGCGCTCTCAACGCCGGCTGCTTGAGGAGGGACGGCCGGCGCTGGCGCGGGTGACGCAATGCCGGCACACCCAGAGCAGCGGCCACAGCCGCACTCGCGTGCAGTACGAGTTCCGTATCCTCAGCGGCGCCACCCGCAGTGGCTCATTCGAGGTGGAGAAGAATCCCCCCGCGGCCGGTTCCACACTGACCGTCATCTACCATCGCGAGGAGCCGCGGCGCAACGCGCGCTACCCGCTTCCGCTGGTTCGCGCGGCTAGGCCGGGTTGGCGGTAGCAGGCCACTGATCAGGCATGCCCGCTACTCCCAGACCCTGCCGGCCGAGGGCCATCTCAGGAGCCGGTTCCACCACCAACGCCTGGGTGTATGATCGTTGGTGGCCGGTAAGCCGGAACCGGAACGCAGACTGAATTGCGCAGATGGCCGCGGGTTCCAGAGCACAGCGAACGCTTCCGTCCTCCTTCGCCGCGAGGCGGTGCGGCAGGCGCGCCTGACGCAGAGAACGCATGGGAACAAACTCACTGCTGAGGGCGTGGGATCTCGGCGAATTTCTTCTCGGGGTCGGGGCCGCGCTGATGGTCTGGCTGTTCTGGGCCGGCAGACGCACGAGGCTATGCAGCCTGGCAGAGGGCATCGAGAGGTTCTCCCAGCGGCGGGTCCTGACCATCGTACTGGCGGCGCTGCTCGGTCCGGGCATCCGCCTGGCTTTGCTGCCGTGGTTTCCTCCGCCACAACCATCCGTCCACGACGAGCATGTTCACTTGCTGGCCGCGGACACCTTCCGGAATTTCCGGCTGGCGAATCCGCCTCACCCATTCGCCAGGCACTTCGAAACCATTTATGTGTTGCAGAAGCCCTCCTATGCGCCAAACTATCCCCCGGGCCAAGGGGCTTTCCTGGCGATCGGATGGCTGGCCACCGGCAAGCCCTGGAGCGGGGTCTGGCTGGGCGTGGTGCTCTTCTGCGGCGCGCTCACCTGGATGCTCTACCAGTGGGTCCCCTCGGTGTGGGCCATGGCCGGCGGACTTCTGGCCAGCTTGCGTTTCGCAGTGACATCGTACTGGATGAACAGCTACTGGGGCGGCGCGGTTGCGGGCCTGGGCGGCGCGCTGGCCCTCGGCGGCTTGCGGGCGTGGATGCGCTCGGCGCGGAAGCGAGACGCTCTGCTGGTGGTCCTGGGGTGGGGCTTGGTTTGGCTTTCGCGGCCATTCGAGTCCGTGCCGTTGGGCTTGATCATCGCGATCGCGGTTCTCTGGAAGTTGTGGAGGGAGCAAGCGGGGAGGCCACGGCTGCCAGAGGGCGAAGGGCCGCCGCGCAATCGGTTGCCTGCTGGGTTGCTTCCGTCCGTCTGCGTGCTTGCCGCTGGGTTACTGGTGTGTCTGCTGGCTAGCGCATACCACAACCTGCGGGTTACCGGCGATCCGCTCCAACTGCCGTTCCGGCTGGCTCAGCAGCGGTATGGAGTTCCATCCTCTTTCCTGTGGCAAACCGCAGCGCCCGCACCGGCCAACCTGGATGCCCGCCAGAGGGCCATATGGGACTGGACCTGGGACGGGTACTGGCGGGTGCGGTCCTCACTGTGGGCGTTTTTTCGGCGTTATGGCCGGTTGTGGAGGTTCTTCCTGGGATTCCCGCTGTTGGTTTGCCTGGCGGCCTCGCTGTTCTCGCCCCGGCGGCGAGAGGTCAAGCCCATCTGGCTAACGCTGGGGGCGGCTTTCCTGTGGAGCGGTATGTACCCATATGTCTTTTCTCATTATGTGGCCGCTTACACGGGCTTGCTCTGGGTGCTGCTCATGATCGGGCTGGAGCGTATCCGCGCCGCTGCCGTGGGCAGACTGCCCATCGGACTCCTTCTCGCCGTGATGCTCTGGGTCTGGGCGGCGGCCCCGGCGGCCAACTTTCACGGGGCCTCAATCATGCGTTGCCAGCGTGCGCCTCGGCGGGCAACTGTGATCAAGACGCTGCTGGAAGACGGCGGCGCCCACCTGGTCCTCGTGCGGTATGGACCCCAGCACAATGTCCATCAAGAGTGGGTATACAACGCAGCGGACATCGACCGCTCCCCCATCGTGTGGGCCATCGAACTGGACCCGGAGTCCAACGCACAACTGATCCGCTACTTCTCCGGGCGCCACGTCTGGCTGGTCGAGCCGGACAAGGACGGGACCCTGAGTCCTTACCCGCAAGAACCCTGAACTTGCCGTGCCAGGCGCAGGTCGCCATCGTGGAGGGTCTGGCGCTGGGGGTACAGGCCTTCTCACAGGGTGATGCGTACTGGCCTGACCAGCCAACCAGTCCCAAGGCCTCCGGAACGAATCTGCCTGAGCGCGTAGCGGTCTAGTACGTATAGTACTCCCGACAAGCCGGTCCTGCGTAGTTCTGACAGTAATTTCTCTACCGTTGTTGCTTTTTGGCCGCTACGGTGTTTCAATGGTATTGCGAAGCCAGGTTCGCTATGCTGAGCGCCTCCATAACGGGGCGTCGCTTGACTGACCCCGTCAATGCTCAGATGAGCAAGAACCCCCCCCTTGTCCGCGAACTGGTTGAGCCAAGCACAACTATTCCCTCAGCTCTAATTGCGGAAAATTGGAGGAACTCACTATGTCTTTCACAGCGTTCTCAAGAACTGTTTTGGCGGTGGCGCTCCTTCTGTGCCCCGTCGTCCTGGTCAGTCAGACCATCTATCCGCTGACTGCCGGTCAGCACATGGCGGCCGGTACGGTGACGGTCAGTGGGTGCCCTGGTCCTTTCACGGTGACATTCGCAACCAACCCGGGCGCGAGCCTGCTGGAGACCCACCTTCACGTAGCAGCAGCTCCGGCGGACATTCCGCAGAAGAACGGCAATCCCATACCGGGCCAGTTTGCCTACAAGGCGGTCCACCAGCCTCCGGTGCAGACATTCACCTACACACCGTCGTGTGCGGGCCCGCCGGTGTATATCGCGGCGCACGCGGTGGTCGCAGGCAGCTTCGCGGGCGCGACTGTTCAGGTGCTCAGCGGGCAGCCGGCCGGCATAGTCACCCAGGGCTCTCCTGTACCCGTGGCGGGGACTACGGTTACCCTGAAGCGCATCGGCGGGGCAGGTCAGGGCCCGAACTTGGTGCAGAACGCGGTACAGGCGGAAGTCGTGAATGAGCGGTGGATCGACCATCTCGACGGGAAGGACGGGCGGGATGCCCTGCTGGCGGCTGGGGCGCGCTGGGTGTGGGACCTTCCACGTGTGGGCTGCCTATCCCCGGATCCCCAGAGTTGTCTCTATGGTTCAACCAATCCGGAGACCCTCAACGGGTCTGTCGTCAGGCTGGTGCACGAGTTTAGCGTTCCTAAAGGTACCTGGACCGGCGGGCAGTTGGAGATCACTTGTGACAACGGTTACGTGGCTGCGCTGAACGGGCGGATGCTCGGCTTCTCCCAGGTGAACCCCGCCTCGATGTGGAATGCCTCCGACTACCTGATGGAGGGCACCGTTCCTACATATGGGTGGCAGTGGGTGAAGACTCACGTGATCCCGGCGGGACTGCTGCTGCCCGGGCAGGTCAATACCCTGCTCATCGACGCGGCGAATGAGAGGATGATAGCCGGAGATCCGGTGACAAGCGGCCCCCCGCAGGCTAATGGAACGGTGCAAAGCAACCCCGGCGGGTGCCTCTACAGGCTGTCGGCCACTGCTCTTGGCGGCTCCGGCAGCGAAACCGCGTGGGGCGGGACGGCGACGTTCCTTGGCAAGAACTGGGCCACGTACATCGTGTACCCGCCGCCCCCGCCCCCGCCGCCCCTTTAGGTCCGGAGCGTCGAATCCGGATTCCAGGCTGAGGAGCCGTGCGGCGGCTCCTCAGCGCTGTCACTTCACTCGCACCGAAGCCGTGTTCGAGGGCGCCGATTCCGCCGTTCCGTTGACGGCGAAGAGGCGGTACTGATACTGCCCCTTAGCGGGGACCGTGTCGGTCCAACCGGTGTAATTCTGCGGGATACTCGCGGCGACGGTCGCCCAGGCCGTCCAGGTACTTCCCGCCTTGTACTTGCGCTCCAGGCGGAAGTGGGTCTCGGTCGAATTGTCAGCCCACGTCAGGGTAATGGTCGGGCTGTTGGACTGGGCGGCGAGGCTGCTGGGCGCCGCGGGCACACCCGAGTCCACGATGCCGATGGTGATGGAGGCGGTGTCTGAAGCTCCCTTGCTGTCGGTGGCGCTGGCCACGATGTTGTGGTTGCCCGCCGCGGTGCAGGCGTAATACGTGCTGACGGTGGAGCCGCTTCCGAAGGAGGCCCCGTTGTCAGTCCAGGCTGGCGTCAGGGCGCCGTCCTCGGGATCAGTGGCGGTGGCCGTGAAGCTCACGGTGACAGGGCAGGTGAACGTCGCCCCGTTCAGCGGGGAGTTGATCGTCACTGTTGGCGCCTGGTTAACGGGCGCGGTTCCCGCTTGATCCACGGCCCGTTTCACGTCCAGGCGACCGTAACCGTAGGTGTTATTCGGAATGCTGCCGGCGGGGATCCCCCCACAGGTCTCCGTCGTCCCGATCTTGAGCGCGGTGTCCTGGAGCAACTGCTCCGTTGAGGCGATCTGCGCGAGGTGACCCGGCCGCGCCGACCACAACAAGGCCACCGCGCCGGCCGTATGCGGGCTGGCCATGGAGGTCCCGCTGAAGTAGTTATAGCTGTTGGCCGGCACGCTGGACCGGATGCTCACGCCCGGTGCGCTGAGGTTTGGCTTGAGGCGCCCGGCGAAAGCCGACGGCCCCCGTGCAGAGAAGCTGGCGATCTTGTCGACGCTATCGGTGGCCCCACTGGCGAAGGACTCCGGATAATCGCCCGGCGATCCGGCGGTGCCGCACGCAGGTCCAGTGTTGCCCGCCGAGAACGCCGGAAAAATGCCCGCCGCGCGCCAGTTCTGCACGTAAGACTGGTACCAGGAGTTCCCGGAGCCGCCGCCCCAGGAGTTGTTCACGGCGTCCGGCTGCCCCGCGCCGCTCCCGCCGCCGTACGGGTCCATGATCCACTGCGCGCAGGTTATCAAGTGGGACTCGTAGCACGATGCATTGGTGCAGCCCTTACAGGCGATCCACTTGGCGCCGGGCGCCACGCCGATGTGATTGGACAGGCCGTCGTCGCCCACCATCGTTCCCATGGTGTGCGTGCCGTGCCCGTGGTTGTCGCAGGGCGCCGCCGTGCAGGTTCCGGTGGGATCCTTCCAACTGCCCGGGTGAGTGAAGCCGCTCGTGGTCTTACCCCGGTACTGATTGACCAGGGCCGTGTGATCGTACTGCACGCCGGTGTCGATGTTGGCCACTACCAGGCCTTCGCCCTTCTTCGCATAGGCGCTCCACACCAGGTCGGCCCCGATGCGGGAGATATTCCACTCCAGGCCCAGCACGCCGGTGCCGCCGCTGATCACGGGCGGCGGGACCCTGTGTACCCGCTCCGGCAGCAGCGCCACCACTTCCGGGCGCTGCGCCAGCGCCCTCGCCAGCTCGAGCGTGCCCCGCGCCACGTAGATCTTGTTCTCCACCCAGAACGCCGTGAACGCCACACCCTGCCCTCGCAGGTAGCCGCGCACGCCGTTCTGGCTGCGGTCCGCCGTGACCTGCAATGCCTGGACTACCATCCGCCGCCGCGCCGCGCGATCACGCATGCTCAGGGCGGCGGCAAGGTTAGGCCGCTCTCCAAAGACGACGAAGAAGGGCGCCGTTGCGGCTTCGTCGTCCGCCAGCGCTCTGATCAAAACGCCGTCGATCTTATGATCCGCGCTGGGCGGGGCGCCGAACGCGCCGACCGCGCCGCTCGCCAATAACAGGACAGCAACCGCCAGCCGGGACGTCCGCCGACACTTCACTTGCTCCATGCAACACTCCTGCGTAGTTGTCACTTGGAACTTATCCAAGTAGTAAGAAGATAACATGCATCAGGTCCTCCAGAAAAGAAAAAAATGTCCGCAAGCTCATGAAAAATAGACTAGTTACTAATTGGGGTGCAAGATAACTGCCCGAGGTTAGTGCGAGTCGTTTACCAAGGGAGGGGTGGCGCGGCCGGAGCGGGCTGGTCCGCGTCTCGCTGCGGCGCAGCGTAGCCAGGGGATTTCGGCCTCGCGCTTACTCGGGATTACTATCCGGGGCTAACCAAAGCTAATGGGCCGGGCCCCGGAGCAGGACAGAGCCGCGGGGCGGCAGTGAGCGGCACGACGCGAGCGCGATTCGGCGCGCAAAGGGCACAGCGCGGCTCCGCCGCAAGGCAAAAGGCAAGCGGCAAATGGCCAAAGGCAAACGGGGCGGATTCGTCGCGGCACGAGAAGAACTCCACGAGAAGTTGTGAGCAGGGCGCCGAAAAAAAGATTTTTAAGCTTCGCGGGTTAGTAGTACAGATGCAGCGCTGGATGACGCCCGGTCACCGCTCAGGCGCCCCCGCATCAGCGTAACGCGGTTCCGCCGGCAGGGAATTCTCGCCTGGCAGGGCGATAGAATGGAGGTATGGGGTACGCGGCGCTGGCGTTGTGGTGTGTGCTGCAAGCAGCCGACCCGGCCGCGGAGGGGATGAAGGCCCTCGAAGCAGGCAAGTACGCCGAGGCCGCGCAACTGTTTGGCCGGGCCGTGGAGGCCGATCCCAAGGACTACGCGGCGCACTTCCACCTGGCGCTGGCGCGCAGTTTTCTGGGCCAGGACATGGCGGCCATTGAGTCCTATCGTGCCGCGCTGGAGCTCAAGCCGGGCCTGTACGAGGCGGAGCTGAACCTGGGCCTGGTGCTGCTGCGGCGGAAGCAGGCCCGTGAGGCCGTGCCCGTGCTGGAGTCCGCGGCCGGGAAGAAGCCACGCGAGCTTCGCCCGCGGCTCCACCTCGGCCAGGCCCTGCTGGAATCCGGCGAGCTGGCCCGCGCCGAGCAGGTATTCCAGGCGGCGGCGGAGATGGATGCTAAGTCGGCGACGGCGCAATTGGGGCTGGCGCAAGCCCAGGCCCGCCAGAACAAGCTCAAGGACGCCGCGCCCCATTTCCTCCGGGCGGTGGAGCTTGATCCTGGATTCCGGGATGCCTTGCTGGAGCTGGCCGAGCGGTACGAGAAGAACCAGCAGCCGGCGGAGGCCATGTCCCTTTATGAGCAGTTCCCCCAGAACGCCGGGGCGCGGGAACGTCTGGCAGAGCTGCTGGTGGCAGCCGGGCGGCCGGCGGAGGCCATACCGCATCTGGAGTGGGTAGTGGCCGCCTCGCCCAGCACCGCCAATCGGGTGGCCCTGGCGCTGGCCTACGCCCGCAACGGGCAGCCGGAGAAGGAGCTGGCCGTGCTGGAGCAGGCCATTCAGGCTGAGCCAGCCAACCTGCCGCTTCATATGCGATACGGGCGCGCCCTGCGGGACCACAAGAACTTCGCCGCCGCGGCGCGCGAGTTCTACGCGGTGGTGAAGGCCCAGCCGGATTCGCTGGAGGCCTGGAATGAACTGTCCGCCATGCTGGTATCGCTGGAGAGCTTCCCCCAGGCTCTGGCGGCGCTGGACCGAATCCGGGCGCTGGGCGGGGAGACGGAGGGGCATCACTTCCTGCGGGCCATTATGCTGGACCGGCTCAAGGACGCCAAGGGCGCGCTGGCCGCGTATCAACAATTCCTGGCGCTGAGCCAGGGCAAGCATCCGGACGAGGAGTTCAAGGCGCGGCAGCGGGCGCGTATCCTGGAGAGGGAGTTAAGCAAGAGGTGAGAGCGAAGTTTCGTCTTACGGCCCTCCTGATTCCGCTGCTGGCCGCGGCGCCAGCGCTGGCGGACCTGACCGCGGCGCGCGCCGAGCCGAATCTCGAAAAGCGCTCCCGCAAGGCCCTGGAGAACGCCGAGAAGGTCCTGAACGCGGCCCGCCAGGCGTATCAGAACGGCGACCTCGGCAAGACCGACGCCGCCCTCGAGGAACTAGGCGAGTCCGTGGCGCTGGCCAGCGAGTCTCTGAAGCAGACCGGAAAGAACCCGGCCCGCAGCCCCAAGCACTTCAAACACGCGGAAATCAAGACGCGTGCGCTGCTGCGCCGCCTGGACAACTTCCGCGATCACATGGGTGTGGACGAGCGCGAGACCCTCGACCGGGTGCGGGCCGTCATCGACAAGATCAACCAGGAGTTGTTGCAGGGCATCATGGGAGGGAAAAAGAAATGACCGGGGCGCTGCTGGCGTTGCTGCTGGCGGCCGCCACACCGGCGGCACAGGCGCAGCGTGATTTCCTCACTACCGAAGAAGCCGACCTGGTGCGGCTGGCGCAAGACCCCAACGACCGCTTGAAGCTGTACGTCGGGTTCGCCCGGCAGCGGCTGGAGCTGGTGCGGCAACTGCTGGCTCAGGAGAAGCCGGGACGCGGCCGCATGGTGCACGATCTGCTGGACGACTACACCAAGATCATCGAGGCCATTGACGCGGTGGCCGACGACGGGCTCCGCCGCAAGCTCGAGATCGACGTGGGCATCCAGGCCGTGGTGGCCGGCGAGAAGGAGATGCTGGCGGCGCTGGAGAAGATCGCCGCCGGCCGCCCCAAGGATTTGGCCAGCTACGAGTTCGCCCTCACCCAGGCCCTCGATACCACCCAGGACAGCCTGGAGCTTTCCCAGGAGGATCTCGGAGAACGTTCCGAGCAGGTGGCCGAGCGGGAGCAACTGGAGCGGCAGCAACGCGAAGCCCTGATGCAGCCCAAGGATCTGGAGGAGAAGCGGGCCGCCGAAAAGAAAGCCGCCGAGGAACAGCAGAAGAAGAAGGCCCCCACGCTGCTGCGCAAGGGCGAAACGCTCAAGAAAGACCTGCCCAAGAAGAAATAGCCGTCCCGGCTTCCCTGCCCGCGCGCTCGATGGCAGAGTCGAGCCAAGGAGGGGAAGCCATGGGAATGACGACCAGGGGACAGCCCCTGCTCACCGCCGCGGAGAGGGCGCCGGGCATCGAACTGCCGGAGCGGGAGCGTGGCAACCTGCCCGCCGAGATGGACGCCACCCGCGCGGGCGAGCCGGCGCTCGAAGCTGTGTCTCCAGGGTAGAATCGCACGTGTCATGACCATCGGCGAAAGCCTGTTGCCGGAATTCGACCGCGAGATGGCGAACGCGCGGAAATGCCTGGAGCGCGTCCCTGAGGATAAGTTCGACTGGAAGCCCCACCCGAAGTCCCCCACTATGAGG
>Ga0194125_10013260_pt1 | contig 10742 bp, 9 predicted proteins | sample TA2KigC250mmetaG_FD_148626 | JGI IMG/M metagenome (GOLD analysis project Ga0194125, IMG submission 148626) | Freshwater microbial communities from Lake Tanganyika, Tanzania - TA2015034 Kigoma Deep Cast 250m | ecosystem: Environmental > Aquatic > Freshwater > Lake | place: Tanzania: Lake... | reverse complement strand
ACACCGTTCTCAGGATCGAACACCCCTTTCGCGCCCTTGTTTTCGCTTGCGCCGTGAGAAGGAACGATCGTTCCTCCTCACGGCGCAAGCCGTCCGCAGATATCTCCTACGGCGCGTCCGCCTTCGAGAGGGTGAAGTAGAAGCGGCTTCCCTGCTCCAACTCGCTGTCGGCCCAGACGCGGCCGCCGTGGGCTTGAATGATGTGTTTGACGATCGCGAGGCCGAGGCCGGTGCCGCCTATCTCACGGCTGCGGGCCTTGTCCACGCGATAGAACCGCTCGAAGATGCGGGGCAGGTGCTGCGAGGCGATGCCGGGGCCGTCGTCGGCCACGCAGACTTCAAGCTCCGCGTCAGCGGCCTTTGCCGAGACAGAGACGCGACCGCCGGGCTGGATGTATTTGACGGCGTTGTCCAGCAGGTTGAAGAAGACCTGCTGCAGCCGCTGCGCGTCGGCGCGCGCGGCGGGCAGGTCCGGCGCGATTCCCACCTCGATGGCGATCTTCTTCTCCTGCGCCTGCCGGGCCAGTTCCTCGGCGGCCGACTCCGCGGCGGCGCGCAACGACAACGGTTCCAGTTGCAGCCGCGCCTGTTGTGATTCGAGCGCCGAGATGGTGAGCAGGTCGGCGATGAGCGCCTCCAGCCGGCGCGTGTGGCGCTGGACGGTCTGCAAGAATTGTCTGGCTGTGGCCGCGTCGGGGCCAGGCTCTTCCAGCAGCGTTTCGACGCAGCCTTTGAGGATCGAGAGCGGCGTGCGCAGCTCGTGGCTGACGTTGGCGACGAATTCCTTGCGCACACTCTCCAGCCGCTTGATGCGCGTGATGTCGTGGAAGACAACCACCGCGCCCGAGACGGCGCCGTCGCGCTGATGCAGTCGCGCCGCGCTGACCTCGAAGGTGCACTCGGCGGGGCTGAGCGTGGCCAGTTCGCGGCCCGCGATGTCGCTCCCCGAGATGGCCTCGGCGACCAGTTCATGCAGCGGCGCGTTGCGGAACGCCTCCAACACGGTCCTGCCGACGGCCGCGTCGCCGAGTTGGAACTGTTCCCGCAGCGGACGGTTGGCGAGCCGGATCCGCGCCGAGGCGTCCACCACCAGCACACCCTCGGTCATGCTGGAGAGGACCGCGCTCAACTCGCTTTTCTCGGCGCTGAGTTCGCGCAGACGCGCGTCGAGCTGGGCGGCCATGTCATTGAGCGCGACGGCCAGTTCGCCCAGTTCGCCGGGCGCGCGGGGCGAGGCTCGGCGCGAGAAGTCGTCCTGCGCCACGCGGCCGGCCACGGCGCGCATTTCCAGCAGCGGCCGGGAAAACCGGCGCGTCAGCCAGAACAACACCGGCACCGCCAGCAACCCCACGGTGATAATGGCCGCCGTCACCGTCCACCGCACGCGGGAGACTGTTTGCGAGACCTGATACAACGGCAGGGCGACGCGGACAAAGGCGCGCACGTTGGCGCGCGTCGCGGACGCCGGCACGGTGGCGGCGAGGTAGAGCAGGTCCACGTTGAGCGTGTCGCTGTGACGTGTGGAGCTGCCCACGCCTTTCTCCAAGGCCTCCTGCACCTCTGGCCGCTGCAGGTGGTTCTCCATGCCCGACAGCTCGGCCGCGGTCTTCTCCGACTCGCCGATCACGGTGCCGTCGGCGGCGATGACGGTCACCCGCGTGCCCGCGCTTTGGCCCAGTTGACGCGCCAGATCGTGAATCCTGGTCCTGTCGGGTTGCGGGCGGGCCAGTTCCTGTTCCAACACGAACCTCACCGTGAACAATTCGCGTTGGAGTCCTTCGTTGATTTTCTCCTTGAGAAATGCCGGAAGCGAGAGGCCGAGGCTGATACTGATGATGGTGAGCAGCGCGGCCCAGACGACCGCGAGCGTGCCAAACCACCGCCCTTGGAGGCCCAGCCTCATGGCGACTCGCGGAACCGATAGCCGACGCCGCGCACCGTCTCGATGGACTCCGCAGCCCGGCCGAGTTTCTCGCGCAACCGCCGCATGTGCGTGTCCACCGTGCGCGTGTCCACGTCGCCGGCATATTCCCAGACGTCGCTCAACAACCGCTCCCGTGTCTGGACGCGGCCCCGACGCTCGATCAACGTTGCCAGCAGATTGAACTCCGTGGCGGTCAACTCGACCGGCTTGGCTTTGATGGTGACTTCGTGCCTGGCGCGGTCCACGACGATATCGCCCACCTTCAACACCTCGGCCGGCTCCGCCTCGCCGCGCGCCCGGCGCAACACCGACCGCGCCCGCAGCACCACCTCGCGCGGGCTGAATGGCTTGGTGACGTAGTCGTCTGCGCCCAGTTCCAAGCCAACGATGCGGTCCACTTCCTCCGTCTTGGCCGTCAGCATGATGATGGGGATGTGCGCGGTGCGAGCATCGGCCTTGAGCCGCTTGCAGACCTCCATGCCATCCACTTCCGGCAGCATCAGGTCCAGGACGATCAGCGTCGGTGTCTGGTCATGGGCCTTCTGAAGCGCGGCGTTACCCGTGCGAGCCGCCGCGGTCTTGTAGCCGGCCTTATGAAAGTGATAGACGAGCAAGTCCACCACATCCGGCTCGTCGTCCACGATGAGAATGGTGTCAGCCATGGCCCCAGTTTGTAACAGGATTGGGCCAACAACTCGACATTTGTGTGACGATTCAGCGACACCGGAACCGGCTTGAACGAGCAAGAGGCACGGGCCGGAAAACGTCGCGGCCCTCATCCCGCAGACCCGCCATCAACCGTAGCGGCCCTCGATGTATTCGGCGGTCTTTGGGTTCTGCGGGTTGATGAACAGGTCTTCGGTGCGGGCGTGCTCGATGAGTTCGCCCAGCAGCATGAAGATGCACTCGTCGCTGGCGCGACGGGCTTGGGCCATGTTGTGGGTGACGATGACGATGGTGTAGCGGCCCTTGAGCGCAAACATCAACTCCTCGATGGCGCGCGTGCCCTCGACGTCGAGCGCGCTGCACGGCTCGTCCATCAGGATGACTTCAGGCTTCAGCGGCAGCAAGCGGGCGATGCAAAGTTTCTGTTGCTGTTCGAGCTGCAGGGTCGTGGCGCGCGTGTCGAGACGGTCTTTGAGATCTTTCCAAAGGCCGACTTCGGTGAGCGCTTTCTCGACCGCGTCGTTGAGGGCGGATTTCTTGAGTTCCGCCCGTGGGTTGTGGACGCGCAGGCCGAACACGACGTTCTCATGGACCGAGATGGGCAGCGGGTTGGGACGCTGGAAGACCATGCCGACCGACTTGCGCAATTCCACCAGTGAGATGTCGGTGTCGTAGATGTTCTTGCCGAGGATGCGGATTTCTCCGGTGGTGGTGACGTAGCCGTAGCGCTCGTTCATTCGGTTGAAGCAGCGCAGGAGCGTGGTCTTGCCGCAGCCGGACGGACCAATGAGCGAGGTGATCAGCCCGTGCTTGATATTGGTCGTGACGGCCTTGAGCGCCTGAAACTTGCCATACCACAAGTCCAGGTCGCGCGTCTCGATGCTATGGAGGCCGTGGGCGTTCATCCGAATAGGCCGTTGACGTATTCGTAGGTTTTGCGGTTGGCGGGGTTGTCCGAGAAGATGACGTCGTTGGTGTTCATCTCCACGATGTCGCCGTTCCAGAGGAACATCGTGCGGTCGGCGAGACGGCGAGCCTGCTGCACGAGGTTGGTAACGAGGATGATGGTGATGTCCTTGCGCAGTTCCTTCAACACGTCCTCGATGCGCATGGTCGTCACCGGGTCAATCGCGATGCTGAACTCGTCGAGACAGAGCACTTCCGGCTGGTGCGACAGGGCGCGGGCGATGGTCAGGCGCTGTTGCTGGCCGCCGGAGAGCCGCGTGCCAAGCGTGTCCAAGCGGTCGTTCACTTCGTCCCAGAGCGCGGCTTGGCGGAGGCATTTCTCGACGAGGCCGTCGAGGTCGCTCTTGCGCGTCATGCCGGCGCAGCGGGGCGCGAAGGCGACGTTGTCGCGGATGGAGAGCGGCAGGCCGACGGGCAGCGGGGCGACCATGCCGATCTTGCGGCGCAATTCATAGACGTTCTTCACCTGTCGCACTTCCTTGCCGTCCACCTTCAGTTCGCCGCTGACGTGGGCGTCGGGCGAGAAGTCAATCGTGCGGTTGATGCAGCGCAACAAGGACGTCTTGCCGGACTGCGCGGGGCCGATGATGCCGAGAATCTCGTTGCGACGGACGGCGAACGAAATGCCGTGGAGAACCTCCTTCGTCCCGTAGGCGAGCCGGAGGTCTTGCACTTCAATCTTGTTGTCGGTCGTCACCATTTCTTTCGGTTGCGCAGCCAGACGCGCAGGGCGATGGCGGTGGCGTTGACCAACAGCACCGAGCCGAGCAGCACGACGGCGGTGGCGTAGGGGATGGACTCGCGCACGCCGGGCACCTGCGTCGAAAGCGTGTAGAGGTGCATGGAAAGCGCCATGCACTGGTCGCCGAGACCGTAGGGAAAAAGGTCGCCGCGCTGGACGGCTTTGAAGAAGACCGCGCCGGTGAACATGATGGGGGCCGTCTCGCCGGCAGCACGGCTGACCTGAAGGATGACGCCGGTGAGGATGCCGCTGATGGAGTTGGGCAACACAACGCGCCAGATGGTCTGCCAGCGCGTGGCGCCGACGTTCCAACAGGCTTCGCGGAAACTGCGCGGCACGGCCGCGAGCGCCTCGCGCGTGCTGGCGATGATGACCGGCAGGGTCATGATGGCCAAAGTGAGCGAGGCGGAGATGATGGAGTAGCCGAACCGCGCCGCATAGACAAACGCGCCGAGGCCGAACAGCGCGTGAACGATGCTCGGCACGCCGGCGAGGTTGATGACGGCGAGGTTGATGATTCGGTTGAACCAGTTGTCCTTGGCGTATTCGTTGAGGTAGATAGCCGCGAGCACGCCGATGGGCGCGGCGACCGCGAGCGAGATGACCACGAGGTAGATGGTGCCGACCAGCGCCGGCCAGATACCGCCCTCCTTCATGCCCTTCGCGGGAACGTCGAGCAGGAAGCCCAGACTCAGCGACGGCGCGGCCTTCACCACCAAGAAGCCGATGATCAGCAGCAACGGCACGATCATCGCGACGGCCATGCCGAAAAACACCCACTTCGCCACGCCCTGCAGGAGCAGCTTGCGCCGGACGAGCGGTGTCTCTGTGAACATGGCGCTCATTTCTTGCGGATGCCGCGGATGACGAGATCGGCGGCGAGGTTGACGGCGAAGGTGATGGTGAACAGCAGCACGCCGGTCAGGAACAACACGCGGTAGTGGTCGGAATGCTCCGGCGCCTCGCCCAGTTCCGCAGCGATGTTGGCGGTGAGCGTGCGCACCGAGTCGAGGATGCTATGCGGGATGTGCACCGCGTGACCTGTGGCCATCAGCACGGCCATCGTCTCGCCGACCGCGCGGCCGACGCCGAGCAGCACGGCGGCCAGCAGGCCGGTCTTCGCGGCAGGCAACAAGACGCGATAGACGAGCTGCCACTGGGTCGCGCCGAGGGCGAGGCCGGCCTCGCGATAGGAGTCGGGCACGGCTTTGAGCGCGTCCTCGCCGATGGAGACAATGATCGGCACGCTCATCAACGCGAGGATGACGCCGCCGTTGAGGATGTTGACGCCGACGGGCGCGCCGGTGAACTGCACGATGAGCTTGCTCATTACCGTCAGCCCGATGAACCCCCACACGACGCTGGGGATGGCGGCGAGCAGCTCGATGATGATCTTGAGGGTCTCCTTCAGCTTCGGCCCGCAGAACTCCGAGACGAACACGGCCGCGCCGAGGCCGAACGGCACGGCGATGAGCATCGCGAGCACGGTCACGCTGAACGTGCCCACGATCATGGCGAAGACGCCATAGCGGACGTTGGTCTCGGAGGTCGGATACCACTCCGGGCTGAACAGGAACTGGCCGAGGCTGAAGTTGGGCTTGGCCAGGACGGGGAAGGCCTCCTTGAAGACGAAGAAGAAGATGCCAAGCACGAAGATGATCGCGCTGATGCCGCAAAGGTAGATGAGGCCCTCGAGGAGCTTCTCACCCATCACAGCCCAGAGCGGTCGGTTGGTCATGCGCAGTAGTTGTGAGCGGCCTATTGCTTGCGCGCAGCCTGCGGGACGGGGACGTAGCCGCTGGCCTCGACCCCCTTCTGGCCGGCGTCGGAGAGAATCCAGTCCTCGAAGCTTTTCACCACGCCCTCCGGCTGGCCGAGCGTATAGACCAGCAACGAGCGCGCGATAGGATAGGTGTGGTTCAGTGTGGCTTCCACCGTCGGCGCGACGGCGGGCTGGCCGGCCTTCGCGGAGACCTTGAGCATCTTGACGTGGCCGGTCGCGTAGCCCATGCCGCTGTAGCCGATGGCGGTGGGCGTCGCGGCGATCAATTCGACGACTTCCTTCGAGCCGTTCATGTCGCGCGAGCCGAGCTTGAAGTCCTTCTTGTTGAGCACATGCTCGCGGAAGAACTCGTAGGTGCCGGAGCTGGACTGGCGGCTGACGCGCACGATCTCGTCGCCGCCGGCGGGGAGCTTCACGCCCAGCTCGGACCATTGGGTGATCTTGCCGCCCTCGGCGTAGATGTCGGCGAGCTGCTCGAAGGCGATTTCGTTCAGCGGATTGTCCTTGTGGACGTAGATGGCCAGCGCGTCGTAGCCGACGATGATTTCCTTCGGTTCCTTGCCGGTGTTTTTCTTGGCCTGTTCGATCTCCTGGGGCTTCATGTTCCGGCTGCACGTGGCGATGTCTATGGTGCCCTTGAGCAGCGCGGCGATCCCCTGGCCGGAGCCGCCGCCGGAGACCTCGACATCCACGTCGGGGGCAACCTTTTTGTATTCTTCGGCCCAAGCCTGCGCGAGGTTGACCATCGTGTCGGAGCCTTTGATCTGGATGGCGGTCTTGGCGGCGCGGCCCGCGGCGCCCCGTTCGCTCTTGCCGCAGCCGGTGTGAAGCAGTGCGACGGTCACGGCGAGCGCGCCGGCGAGGAGGAGGGGTCGTTGCAACATGGAGTCCTTGATCATTTGTAGCCGAGGGTGAGTTGTTGGTTTTGATCGCCTAGGATGGCCTGGACGAGGTCGTGGATGTTGTCGTGGATGAATCTGTAAGTCTGCTCGTAGGCGGCGCGGATTTCGGCGGGGCTGCCCTGGGTCTTGGAGGGGTCTTTGACGCTCCAGTCGAGATAGACCGTCTTGCGCGGACGCTGCGGGAAGGCGCGTTTGATCTCCGGCGCCAGAGCGACGATGACGTGGTAGTGGTCGAGGTTGGGGATTTGATTGATGGCCTTGGGCACCAGCCGCGAGACGTCGAGGCCCTTGTCCTTCATGAAACTGATCGTGGCCGATCCGATCGGCTGCGGGTCGAGGCCGGCGCTGCTGAAGATGAAGCCGGGCAGGTTCATCGAATTGGCGACCGCCTCGGCCATGATGCTGCGGCAGGAGTTGTGCTCGTCCACAAAGATCATCCGCAACACTTCCGAGCCGGGATGCTTGGCGTATTCGCCCGTGCACATGTAGAGCACCTCCATGCAGATGTTGCGGGCCTCGTCGGAGACACGCTCCAAATGCCGGCAAATCATCATCAGCGGCGAGAGCACCTCGAAGGGAATCTTGTTCTCGCGAAACAGGTGCACCAGGTCGGCGTTGAGGCGGCTCTTGAGGATGTCCACTACGTTCTCGGTTTCGATGGTCTTCTTGGCCAACTCGGCATCCTGGCTGACAAAGGCCTTCGTCGCGTCGCGCACCATCGGGATGGTCAGGTTGGCCATCTCCACAAATCGCTCGATCGGCACGGGCAGATCGTCCGTATCGAGCTTGAGGGTTTGCCGCGCGATGGTTTCGGCGAGGTCGCCCACCCCCTCCAGCTCGGCGTTGATCTTGATGGTCGCGTAGGCGAACCGCAGCAGGCCGGCCACCGGCTGCTGCCGCACCAGAAATTCCAGACAGAGCCGGTCAATCTCCTTCTCCATCTCGTCAATGTAGCGGTCGCGCAGGATGACCGCGTAGGCGAACTGGCGGTTGCCCCCGACCAGGGCCTTCAGGCAGGTCTCCAGCGAACGCTCGGCCTGCGCGGACATCTCGACAACCTTGTTGCGGATGCGCTCAATGTCGCGTTGTAGGGTCGCTTCCAAGTGCGGTGCTGTGCTCACGTGAAATCAGTCTTTCTCCGGTCGGTTACCAAACTATGTCGAGCCGGTTACAATCGCGTAACGGCATGGGAACTCTAACCAGCCCCCGGCGAGTTTTTCCAGCGCGATTTCTCGGACGGCCCGGTTCTTTCGCACGAGCGGCAGGCGCGCGCGGCTTGCTGCCACGGCAGGGGACCGCCAGCATCGCGGCAATCCTGAAGACCATGGGCATGCGCATCGTGCGCCTGCGGCCGGCCGACGGGCTATGCGCGGAGACGGCGGCCTCTGCATACATGCCCATGGGTTGGTCTGCTTTCGGGCACCCATGCTGCCGCCAGTCCAGCGGACAATTCACTTGCTAAAACCGCCGGCCAATTCATTAGCTAGCCACACGTGAATTGAATCGCGTTGACGGTGGGGGCGGGGCGGGCTAGGCACGATGGCGGGCGGCAAACGGATCATCAAGACCATGGGCATGCGCATCGCACACCTGCGACCGGCCGACGGGTTCTGCGCGGAGACGGCGGCCTCGGCGGTCCTGCTGGCGACGGGCCATCTGGGATTCCCGGTTTCCACCACCCATGTGATCACCTCCTCCATCATGGGCGTCGGCGCCACCTATCGCATCGAGGCAGTGCGCTGGGGCATCACTCGCACCATCGTCACCGCGTGGGTGCTGACATTGCCCGCCTCGGCCCTCATCGGGGCGTTTGTGGCTTATTTGCTCAAGGTGCTGATTCAGGCTGGGATCGTGCACCCGACCTAAGTTGCGAAGCCGAGCCACAGGAAAAGCCCTTGATTGGCCGGCGGTTTTTGCCACTCTCACGCCCGCACAACTCCGAGCCGCGGTTTGTGAGCGGCTGAATCATGAAAAGCATCTTCTATCTCAAGCTGCTGGCCGAATGAAAAGGCGTCCCGTTCGCTCCGCCGCCACTGCCGGCCCGCAAGTAACACGACCAACTATGAAACGCATCATCCTGACACTTCTCACCGCGCTCTTGACCGTGACCGCGGCCGTCCACGGCGCCGACCGGCCCAACATCCTCTGGATTTCCTGTGAGGACACCTCGCCGTGGCTGGGGTTCTGCGGCGAGAAATATGCGCGCACGCCAAACCTCGACGCGCTGGCGCAGCGCGGCGTTTATTTCAACAACGCTTTCGTCACCGCGCCCGTTTGCGCGCCGGCGCGGTTCGCGATCATCACCGGTTGCTACGCGACCTCCTACGGCACGCAACGACTCCGCTCGCAGTTCGCCGTGCCCGACGCGATCAAGGGCTTCCCCACCTATCTGCGCCGGGCCGGCTACTACTGCTCCAACAACGTCAAGACCGACTACAACACCAGCGCCGAGAAACGCCTCATCGCCGAGTCGTGGGACGAGTGCAGCGGCAAGGCGCATTACAAGAACCGCAAACCCGGCCAGCCGTTCTTCGCCGTGTTCAACCTTACCGAGACGCACCAGGGCCAGGTCTTCGAGAGCGCCCCGCCCAAACTCGACCCCGCCGAGCGCCACGACCCGGCCGACGCGCCCGTGCCGCCGTATTATCCCGGCACGCCGACCGCCCGCCGCACGATGGCGCGCGTCCACGATTGCATCACCGCGATGGACCGACACGCCGGCGCGCTGCTGGCCGAGTTGGAGCAGGCCGGGTTGAAAGACGACACCATCGTCTTCTTCTGGCCCGACCACGGCCAGGGCATCCCGCGCGGCAAACGCACCCTCTGGGACACCGGCCTAAAAATCCCGCTCGTGATTTCCTTCCCCGAAAAATTCCGCCACCTCGCCCCCGCCACGGCCGGCGGCATCTGCGACCGGCTCGTGACGCTGATGGACCTCGGTCCGACGCTGCTGAGCCTGCTTGAACTGCCCGTCCCGCCTCACATGCAGGGCCGCGCGTTCCTCGGCAAAGCCGCCGCCGCGCCGCGCGACTACATCTTCGGCGCGCGCGACCGCGTGGACGAGGTGCTCGAACTCTCCCGCTCCGTCCGCGACAAACGCTATCTCTACATCCGCAACTTCATGCCCGACCTCTCGTGGAACCAGCCCGAGACCTACTCCGACCAGCTCGAACTCCGCCGCGAAATCACCCAACTCGCCGCCGCCGGCAAACTCAACGCCGCCCAGTTCACCTACGCCGCGCCGGCCAAACCCGCCGAACTCCTCTACGACACCGACAAAGACCCGTGGCAGATCAACAATCTCGCCGCCGACCCCGATCACCGGCCCGTGTTGAAACGTCTCCGCAAAGCCCTGCGCGACTGGCAGGCCGAATCGCGCGACGTCGCCCTCATCCACGAGACCGAAGCCGCGAAACTCTGCGAACAAACCGGCCGCCCGCTGGTGGAACTGGCGCGCGACGAAAAACACTTCCCGCTCGATCGCGTCCTCGACACCGCCTGGCGCGTCGGCCTGCCGGGCGAAGCCGCCGAATTCACCCGCCGCCTCTCCGATGCGAACCCGACCGTTCGTTACTGGGCCGTCATCGGCCTGCGCGCCGCCGGCCGCGACGCTGCCGCCGCCAAGGACGCGCTCCAGAAAGCCCTCGCCGACGCATCATCGCCCGTGAGCATCGAAGCCGCAGGCATCCTCGTTGCCCAGCACGACGACCGCGCCGCCCTCGACCGTCTCACCGCCATCCTCACCAGCAGCGACGACAA
>Ga0194125_10013259_pt1 | contig 10743 bp, 3 predicted proteins | sample TA2KigC250mmetaG_FD_148626 | JGI IMG/M metagenome (GOLD analysis project Ga0194125, IMG submission 148626) | Freshwater microbial communities from Lake Tanganyika, Tanzania - TA2015034 Kigoma Deep Cast 250m | ecosystem: Environmental > Aquatic > Freshwater > Lake | place: Tanzania: Lake... | reverse complement strand
GCCCGGCGGTACTCGGCTTCGGTGATGCCGGAGCCATAGCGATGGGCAAAGATGCCGATGTAGACGTCACTGCGGTCCACTTCGGCCAAGCTGACCTCCTTCGGGGTCTCAGGCCGGCTGCCGAAGTATTCCATGCCGGCAAAGCTGGTGTCCTGCATGCGGTGCAGGGCCTGCTCCACCGCTTCGCGCTCTGGCTGCAGGTCTTCCCACGTTGAGCTGATGAAGATGCGAGTTGGCTTCACTAGACCCGCTTCCCTTGTGGATGCGCTACGCTCTTCACGACCCTTGGTCAGAAGCCGGTAGGCATAATCCTTCCCACGCGGAGTCAGGCGGAAATTCCACTCATCCAAATGCCTGTGGTCTTCTGGCTCATCTTCTGTCCGCTTGATGTAGCCCTTGTCTATGAGCTTACGCAGCGCAGCAACGATCTCCCAGCGTTTTTGACTGGTCCGATATTCCCTGTCTCGAAAGTCATCCATAGAGAGAATGCCAGCTTCTACTGCCAAGAGTACCCCGGGGAATCCGTGAGCCCTGACACCAGCAGATCGAGGATACTGGTGAGCTTGATAGAATGCAATCAAGATATGCTCTGCATATTCCTCGTATAGCGGCCCCAGCTCAGTCTTCTCCCGGTCTCCGAACGCGAGGGCATAGATACGGTTGCGGATCACGAGCTGGCCAACCTGCGGCTTAACAGCGCCAGTAAGGTAGAGCTCCAGGTAGAGGTCATCGGTGGCTTCTTTGATGTAGACGGATTCACTACCCCGTAGTCGTGACCAGAGTTGGGTCGCCTGCGTTGAGAGGCCGTTGAGCATTTTGGTCACGTGTCTGAGATTCTTGTCTCGCTGGAGTGGGTTGGCCGGGTTGAGGATGACCTGCTCAACGATATGCCTCACGTCGTCCGAAGTGATGGCGATCAAGCTACCGCTGCGGACAGTTTTCTCCAACTCAGCGCAGATACGCTGAGTCAGGTAGGGATGTCCATTCGTCCAGTCATAGATACCTTGGTGGACAGCTTCGTCCAACGGCAGACCCAGGTTGACCAAATGCCCAGTCAGGATCCGGGTCTCGGCCAGTGTGAAATCATCCAGGTCAATCTCCTGCCCGACGTTGAAGGGGGAGATCACGGGGTCTTTCACCAAGTCGCCAGGATTCACAGTGCCAGCCAGAGCTACGACCAGGGTGCCAGGGAGCCTGTCTCGCTCGTTGTAAAGCGCGCGGAACATCGAAAAGAAGGTGTCGGAGAAGGGAGCGTTGCCGGCATCCCGAGCCTTGCCTGCGCCTTCCACCTCATCCAGGAAGAGAACGATGCAAGGCTGGTCATTGGGCCAGGGCAGAGCCTGGTCGAGCAGGTAGCAGCGCAGGTCAACCTGGTTGGCAATGGTCGGGGTTTGACCTGGCGTGAGGCTTTCAGCCAGCGCCTTGCCCAGTTCAGCGTACCAGGCCGGCTTGGGGAAGTCCATCAGCGTGGACAGGTCCACATAGGCACAGCGCCAGCCCATCTCGCCCAACCTGGCTGCCAGGCGTTTGAGCAATGAGGTCTTGCCCACCTGGCGTGGGGCAATGACGTGCAGATAGTCGCCGTTCAACGTAGCACGCAGAGCGTGATGGTCTGCCTGGCGTTCCACGTAGGTTGGATGATCAGCGGGGAGTGCGCCGCCGGCTTGAAAGATGACGCTCATGGGCCACCTCGCTTTGATCGTGGTTCGACGTCACCGTAGCGCTGGTAGGTCTCGCGGTTGAGAGCCATGAGGTCATCGAGCCGAGCGGTCTTGGCGATGACTTCGGGAAACGCCGCCACAGCGAACTCGTAGCCTTCAGCCGTGCACTGTAGGATATTGCGCAGGTCCACCAATCGCTCCAAGGCATCGTCCACCTCATTCAGGGTCGCTGAAACACTACGTTTGCTCAGAGCCTCGTGTACTGCCGTCAGTGTGCGCACACTGTCGTCGGCAGCCATCATCAGGGAGCAGAGCCGCTCCAGGGCGGTTGCCCGCTCCCAGTAGATGTTGAGGAAGTCCTTGCGCAGAAAGTCCGGATCAGAGACTACAGCTTCGATGTCACCCAAAGTGAGACGGCGGTCGCCACGCTGGTTGAGAAGGGCAATCAAGCGCTGGCAGAGGCGCTGGACGACGTTGGGATGGCCTGAGGTGAAATCCCAGATGTGCTGCACTATCGCAGCCTCATTGGCCAATTCGATCTCCAGTTGTTTCATCGGTCGGGTCACCAGTTCCTCAACGGCGCGAAAGTCCAGGCGCCCGATAAGCATCTCTTTGGCGAAGTTGTAGAGAGGCGAGTTGGGGTTCGTCAGTTCGGCTCGCAGAGCCCGTTCACCGGAGAGAACAAAGCGACAGCGGGCAGTGTTAGCGAGGGCACGCAGAGCGTTCAAGAGAGGGTAGCCAGCGGCTCGATCAGGTGCAATGAGTTTATCGGCCTCGTCGAGCAGAATGACCAGAGGCTTGTCGTCGAGCAGGGCTTGGACAATGCTAAACAAGGATGTCGGGGGGGTGGCACATGATTCGGGGAACCAAGTCTTATCGGTGACCACAGCTTGCACCAACTCAGCTTGGGTAGGGGTGAAAGAGCAGTCGTGGTAAAGGCTGCGGAAGCCGGCAGCGGGCAGGCGAACGCCTTCCAACCGCTTGAGAATGGACGTCTTGCCAATACGCCGGCCACCTATAACGGCATAGCTTGCCGTGGCTACGTGCTCAGTGATCTCACGCAGTTCTTTCTCGCGGCCGAAGAACACCCCGTGCTCAGTAAGAATTGGTCCCCCTGTGATAAATGGGGTGATGTTAGTCAGATCTACCTGACTAAGAACGAGCTTGCGGAAGACCGCTTTGGGATCAGCAGAAAAGACGATTTTCTGAAGCTCTTCTCTGCCCAATAACACACAGTCATAGGCCCAGACTTGCTGGAGTTTGTTCACCACAGTTTGGCTGCTAGCTGCCTGTTCAGGAGTGCCTGGCTCTGTCCAGTAGATGAAAACGAATCTGCGATGGGCAGGCCCCACAACTTGATGGAGATACTGGCGCAATTCGTCTACGGGGGTTTGTAGGAATGTTGAAGCTCGGATGAATAGAAAAGGCAGGTAAGCGAGCGACCTCGCCCTGCTGAAAAGAGATGTCGCATCAAACAATGCGGGGTATACGTCAGGACGATATGGAGCATCGTGGGGAAGCCGGGATAAGCCTAGAAGGCTACCAAAATCTTGACTGAAAGCTACTGCGTTGATACTACCGAAAGCTAGCATCTCAGCAAGGTTGAGCGTTGCCCACGCCTGATCACCGATAACGATGCCCTTGGCACCCTCAATGCGGATGGTATACTTAGCTTCTGGAGGTAGTTCGGCTTCAGGCCTCTCTTCTGATGGCGGAAGAGCAATGCCGGCCTTCTCGGCGTAGTAGGCCATCAGACGTCCAGCTACTTGTTGATATTCGGCCCGTTCATCACGCATTAACTGTTCCAGTAACAGTTCGCGGATCCTGTCGTGGAACTTGAGGCCGTAGGGATGGGTCTGGATGAAAGAATAGTGACGTAACTTCTCGTAGATGGCCCGCCCCTGAGCGATGTCCACCTCCATGATAACGCTCACCACCTCAGGGTCAAACCAGCGGGCAATGCAGCCGCGCTCCAGGAAATCTCGTACTTCGTGTACTCGCTCCTCGCGCAGGATGCGGTTGAGCAGTTGGGTGGCCACAAAGTCGCGGTCAGCGATGCGTTCCAGTGTGCCAATGGCTTCCCACCTGCCGCTCTCCCTGGCCAGATGCACAACCAGCACCAGCAGCAAGGGGTAGCCGCCTGTGAACCGGTAGACCTCGTCCAGGACCGCCGTATCGCGCAGGCCATAGTGCACCAGATAGGCTTTGGCGTCCGCCTCACTCAGCTCTGGCAGTTCCATGGCATGGATCAAGTCACCATAAGTACTCCAGTCAAAGTTGATTCGGTGGAGCTGATTGCGCCCGAAAATCACTAGTTTGACCCCATCAGGCAGTGCTCGCACCAAGCCGCGGCAAATCCAATCGTCTAAACCCTCAAGCTCTTCGTAGGTATCAAAGAGCAGGATGATTGGATGTTGGCCACTCGCAGACATCTCCGCAAGGGCATCGGTCAAGCTATTGGTCAAAGCTTTGTCAACACCACGCAAGTAGCGTTCCAGAGCAAAACGGTTGTGCACCGTGCGGCGTACTCCCTCGCTGACGGCTTTGCCCAACTCGGCCAAGGTTTTGGTCAGACCAACTGGGTCTTTAACGTTGCCCACCACGTCGAACATGTCTGGCAAGCCGCCACCCCGCTGCAGGATCTCCTGGACGATGAGGTAATCTTCGTAACGGCGTCGAAAGTCGCCAAAGGTATCGGCCAACTTCTCACCACCCAGCCCCTGGATTAGCCCTTCTTGGATGTAGTAGAGCAGGCGGTCAGGGGTGATGTCAGGGCTGTCGCCCTGGATAGTAGCGAAAGGCAACTCCCGTTGCCGGCAAAATGATTCCATCATCTGACAAAGCACTGTCTTCCCAATCCCAGCAGGGCCATAGTAATTCAGTACTCGGTATGATGTTCGGCAAGCAGCAAACTCAGCGAACTGAGCCATCTCCGCTTGACGGCCGACAATATAGGCTTTGAGCGTTGGCATTCGATCAATCCCTCGCAATAGATGTTTTCCAGGCCTGGCAGGGTGCATCAGGGACACAGTGATCCTCTTATTATCTTCAATCTTCCCCACTCCGCCGAGCTCGGTGCTCTGATCAAGATTACCAAGGTACATCCTGAGACTTACCGCCGATCCCAGTCGGCTAGCGCCTGGTGCGCCGACCGGCTTCCCAATAGCAGCAGATGTTCAAACAGATCCATCGCTCGGGATTTTTTAACAGGGTCGGAGGCGTGGGTGTACACTGTCAGAGGCAATCGCACAAGATCGCGCTCCAGAATAGACCATGTTGTGCGCATATCTGTTACATCACTGCCCGCCGCATCCAAGATGCACTCCGTTACCACCAGAGCCAGATCAGGCACGTCAAGAGCCAGAGGAGCGAGATACTCTACCAGGTGTTCAGCTCCATTCATCAGCGCTGGTGAAGCCAGAAATTCTTCGATGAAAGACCGTAGTTGGTCCAGATGCTCAGGGTGCAGGTATCTGAAGCACTCACCCACGTGGGCACGCACCTGCTCATCGGGGTCGTACATCAGTTGCATTAGATGTTCCTGACAGACAGCTCCTAAGTCTTGCCTTTCCAAGTTGCGTGCGTAGACTTGAGCAGCTCCTTGACGCATTGCTGCGTCGCTTTCCACAAACTGTCCTCGAAGCGAGGTAAGAGCACGCCATATCTGAAACCAAAGACGTCGAATCGTCACAAGGAGTGACTTCTTGAGTCCCTCTCTTGGTCTATGCAGAGGAGGCCCTGTGACTTGCTTTGCCAACCCTCTAGCTTCTGGGTATCGGAAAGCGGCCAAGCAGGCCAATCGAGCCCCTGCCTGACGGGTGGTGTCATCGGGATGGGCTAGCAGCGCTTCAATGAAGGGGCGGATGCGAGTGAAATGATGATAATAAGTCCAGTACAGAAACTGATGAATCAGCGGGCTTTGCAGCAGCCGAGGATGACCGTCCAGTGTCGACTCAAAAACGGTGAGGGCTTGACTGGCGTCTTCGTTCAGCAATGGCCCCAGGCTTTCGACAACGCAGGTACGGACGGCAGTTGAGGGATCATCGGCAGCTTGTTCCAGTAGACGAAAAGCCCTTTCGACCTGAGGTGGCCTTCGGGCCAATGCACAGCGACATACGGTTCGGATTGCAGCGCCTCGATTCGTGTTGATCCCGTGCTGGTGCGGGTCACGGCCACTGCTAGGCTCTCCATTTTCGCCAGTGATGTGCCAGAGTTCATGAGAAGGGTCAGGGTCGTGTAATGCCCAACCGGTCATCACATCAAGGAGGTCGTCTGGCACGCCAGCTTCACCCCGCTTCCCCAACACCCAGCAGACGCCTCGTCGAAACTCGCCCTCAATGCGTGCTGCAAACTGGCGTGCGAGGTTAAAGACCCACTCAGCGGGTGCGTCGGAGTCGGCCAAGCCAGAGATAGCTGCCGCTACATAGTAGAGCGAGATGGTCTCGTCAAAGCGTTGGGCCAGACGATAGAAGCGCTCTGGGTCCTGCTTGATCTGCTCGGCGAAGGAACGAGAGAGTTCGACAACGCCTCCCTTGAGGGGATCCTCGCCTGGAGCATCCCAGGCGGTCGAGTCGTCGTACTTGCGCATTGCACCCAACCAGGCTTCGTTGGACATTTTCGCTTGGGCAGCTTGTTCAATAGGTGGCCCTACTGCAGTGAACTGGATGCCCTGGGGAGGCCGTAATTCAATACCAGGGAACTTCCACTCCAGTTCCTGCAATCTGCGGCGCGTAGTCTCGCTCAACAGGTCTGGTGGAACGCTCTTTAGGAAGCGTAGTTGGGTAAGGCCACGATGCCGAAGGCTGCGTTGCTCCCAGGTTGGTTGCCAACCTAGAATTAGCTGCTCCAGAAACGCTCGGTGCTCCACATCCACGTGTCGGAAAGCTGCATTGTAAAGGCGATACGAATCATAATGCGAATCTTCAAGATCACCGAGATTCAACCTGCGTCTGTCGGCCACCAAGTACTCAAAGATATCGTCAGCGTACATCTCAGGATCGGCCAGATAAGCCTGAGCTAAGACACGCTGGACGGCCAGCGATTCGACGGCTGCTAACTCGGCAGCGATAGCCCGAAAGTTCGCTGGCTGCGTCTGAGCCAGGTGGTGCAAGGCTTCCGCTATCCGTATGGCAAAAACTGCGCCTTCTGAAATGTGTTCACCGTACCAGCCCCAGGCGAAGATCGGATCTGAGGGATAGTAGTCATCTCTATCACGCGGCTCAGTCAGGGCCACAATTGCGCGCACAAACCAGGGCAGCAGGTGCGCGATGACCTCATCGGGGCAGACCTGGACAGCTTGTTTCATCACTTCACCAATGGCATATTCACCAAGCAACTTTTTGTTCCAAAGGAAACGATCAGGGGACTCAGACTGGGCCTGCGCCAGTAGGTCGTCGAGGCGGTAGTCCAGATAGGCCCGCAGCGCCCGGCAACCAGCGGCCGGGTTTGATTTTGCGAGATCGTACAGGCAAGACGGCTCCCGCCCCGCCGCGCGGCCGCGGTGGAGCAGATCGCACAGCACGTCCAGCGCTTGATCGCTTTGCCAGTTGTGGAGTCGCGACAGACAAAAGGCAATGCGGGCGTCCCAAGCTTCACTCTGGCCCAGGTAAGGACGCAGACGGGTCAGGACGACGTCGGTCCGACACTGGATCAGCGTGCTCAGGTACGGGATGACTACGCGGTCGAGTTCCGCATCATCGGCACCGAGGAGCGATGCGAGCACCTCGTTGTCGAGCAGGTCGAACCAGGCCCCGTTGCCGCCCGCAGCCTGCAAAAAGCGAGCTCGATCATCGGCATCCCTCATCAGCCGGCGGGCGATGCGCAGCTCATCGGTGGTGGGGTTGGGAAGCGAGCCAAACCAGCCGATGAGCAGCAGGCGGAGATGAATACGCAGCCCATTGGCGAAGAGCAGATTAGTCAATTCTCGACGATACGCCGGTTCATCAACACCGCGCAGGTAAGCTAGCACCTGCACCATCTGCGAGCGCTCGAAGAGCCCCTGAGGGCTGCTCAGGATCTCCTGGCTCAATAAGCGTCGCTGGGCGACGAAGCGCCGGGCATAGCAATAGTCGAATAACGTCTGGTGAAAGAAGAGCCAGTTCCCCCGCTCCCGCCGGATGAACCCCTCCCGCTCCAGATAGTTAGCGGCTTCAGGAAGTTCATCCAGTACGCCCATGGGCACAGTCAGTTGTCGGCCATCCTGCATGGCTTCTACCAGCCGGTAAATGGCAGCGGTACGCTCCGGTGGGGTTGGTGTATCTGGCGGGACCGCCTCAATTCGCTTCTGCCACAGGGCTTCGTAGAGCTCTTGCAGAGTGCGGAAGCTTTCAGGGGAGTGTTTTGATGTGTTGCCGGCAACCACCTGGGCGTAAACGCTGAGGTGTAGAGGTACGCGGAGCAACACCCGATGCGCGGGCAGCAAGCGGGCAGGGTCTATGCCAATAGCTTGCAAGACCTGGTTAGCCTGGGAATCGTCAAGAGGCTGTAACTGAAATCTGCGGTCCACTTTGATCGTGGACAAACGGGGATCATTGTGCAGGTCGAAGGTGCGGCAGGAAGCAACGATGCGCACGCCGTCGAGGTCGCGCAGGTGAGCCAGGGTACTCAACATCACGTCGAGGGTGGCCTGATCGCGTGAGAGGACCAGCGAAAGGACGTCAAGTTGGTCCAGCAGGATGACCAACGGTCCTCCAGCCGCCAGATGGCGCGCACATTCTTCCACCGGGGCCGGCAGCCTAAGTCGGCCAGCCAGGCCAGTTCTGGTTTTCACGCCTGAGAGGGTGTCAGCCTTGATGGCCAGGACGGGCACATCGGTGGCCTCCAGGTACTCCAGCACATCGCGCATCACCACGGTTTTGCCACCACCAGGCTGGTCCAGCAGCATGCCTACCCGTTCATTGCTGTCGGCATTCAGCGCCCAGTCAAGGATTTGCACCACCTCGGTTCGTTCGAGATGGATACCGGCAATCTTGTGAGGGTAGGCGCGAAGTTCGGCGTTGGCTTGGCGAATAGCGCCCAATAACTCATCACGCGAGGCTGGGATTGACGGCGGCGGAGTTGGATAGAAGTGCTGCTCGACGTGAGCGTGGTCACCGATTACAGTTCCTTGTGCCTGGTCGATCTGCACGTGATATTCCATCTCCTCGTTATCCTTTCAAACCTGTCTTCGGCGACAGCCGCTCCAACTCTGCCTTCACACGCAAGCGCTCCATTTCATTTACTTGACTGGCCGTCTCCAGCGCCTCGTGCCAGTGGCCGGCAGCAGCTTCATTGTCGCCTTGGGCCAGGGCGTCGCGGCCCCAAAGTACGCTAAGCCGGGCGCGCAGGTCGTCGTAGCCCTCAACCAACGCGAGTCGCCAAGCCCGACCACCATCTCGCCGGGCCGCTTCCCAGTTCTCCTGGTCGGCATGGATCAGGGCACAGTTGAGGAGCGCGCCTGCCAGCCCGTAGGTGTCGTTGATCTCTCCACAGATTGCAGCATCAGCCCGATAGCAGGCCAGCGCTTCGTCCAGGTTGCCCCGCGCCTTGTAGATCAGTCCAAGGTTATTGAGGGCATGTCCCTCGCCTTCCCGATCGCCAGCTTCACGGGCAGCGGCCAGACTCTCACGGAAACAGGCTTCGGCTGCTTCCAGCTCGCCACGCACGCGGTGAATCAGGCCCAGGTTGTTGAGCGCCGCCGCAGCGTGGACCAGGTCGCCCAGGTCTTGCAGGACGCTCAGTGCCTGGGTGAAGGCAGCCTCGGCCGGCTCCAGGTCGCCCTGCTGGTAGTGGATCAGGCCCAAGTTGATCTGCGAAAGGGCCACGCCCCGGCGATCACCTCGCTCCCGACAGATGGCGATGCTGGCTTCGAGGCATTCGATTGCCTCAGCGGGCCGGTTCAGGCGTCGGTAAAGAGTACCCAGGTTGGAGAGGATCTTCTCCTCACCGTCCCGATCCCTCAGCCAGCGAGCGATTGCCAGGGCCTCTTCGTAGCCTTGGATAGCCGCTTCGTGGTCTCCCAGGAGCTCGTGGGCGGCGGCCACGTTGCCTAACCCACGTCCCAACTCTCGTTCATCGCCCAAGCGTCGGTCGATCTCGACCGCCCGCTGAAAAGCATCCAGTGCTTCGGCCCACTGGCCTTGCCGGAGCAGGACCTCGCCCAGGTTGTTGAGCGCCCGGCCAAGGTTGCGCCAGTCGCCTGCGTCGTGGAAGATGGGCAGAATGTGATCATACTCGGCTTCCGCAGCACTCCATTTCCCTAGGTCGGCCCACATCAGGCCGCGCATCATGCGGGCGCGAGCTTGGGTCAGCTGGTCAAGAGACTGGCTGGTCAGGAGTCGCCACAGGCGATGGCAGTGGCCTATCTGCCAGGCCTGGCGGGCGGCTTCGAATTGTTCAAACCAAGCCCGCAGTCCCGTTTCTCCGTCACCGTCCGACAGGCCCAGGTCCAGGTACTCTAGCAGGAAATCGAAATCGGACGCAGGCTTATCCATCTTCTAACTCACTCGCCGCTTCTTGGGTGATGATTGCACCATCTTCATCACCAATCTCCGAGAAGATAGTCGCACTCTGCTCGAAGCACTGTCGCGCCTCATCTGATTGACCCTGACGACGGAGCAGCAGGCCCAAGTTGAAGAGCACTTGTGCACGGCCATGCCGGTTGCCCGTCCACCGATGTATGGCCAAGCTGTCATCGTAGCATTGCCTGGCCAGAGTGTCTTCACCCATGTCATAGTGCAGGAGCCCCAGGCTATTGAGCACGCCCGCTTCGCCGTCAAGGTCTCCCAGGTCGCGGCATAGGGCCAGTGCTTGCTCATAGCAGGCCCGAGCTTGGCCTGTTTGGCCGACTTGTCGGTACACAGCACCCAGATTAGAGAGGGTGTGGGCTGCCCCGCCCAGGTCTCCTAGGGTCTGCTTGGCACTCAGGCTCTGCTCAAAGCAGGCCATAGCCTGGTCCAGCTCTCCCTGATGCCAGTACGTGATGCCCAGGTCATTGTATGCGGCTGCCGCCCCGTGGAGATCACCCTTGGCCTCGAAGTACGAAATGCTCTCCTTGAGGCAGGCGACAGATCGCTCATTATTGCCCAAACGCTGGTAGACGTCT
>Ga0194125_10013246_pt1 | contig 10748 bp, 5 predicted proteins | sample TA2KigC250mmetaG_FD_148626 | JGI IMG/M metagenome (GOLD analysis project Ga0194125, IMG submission 148626) | Freshwater microbial communities from Lake Tanganyika, Tanzania - TA2015034 Kigoma Deep Cast 250m | ecosystem: Environmental > Aquatic > Freshwater > Lake | place: Tanzania: Lake... | reverse complement strand
CTTCGGCGATCCGCACGCGGTAGAGCTGCCGTGGGATCGGCCGGAGTCGCTCGCCGAGCACGTGCGGCAGCGAGCTGAGACGCTTCGCGCACTCCTCGCCGCGCGCCGCGCGCAACAGTCGCAACTCACGTTGGACATCGACCCGGAGGCGGTGCTGGAGTCGATGGAGGGGGCCGACTATGCCGAGCTGCGTGAGTGGAACCGGCGCCTGGAGTCCGGACTTGTCAACGAGCGCGAGCGGGAGTTTGTGGAGCACGCGGCGAAGACGGAGCCGGTGCGCAACGGGATTCTCGCGAAGTTTGACGAGATCCTCGCAGGGAACGAGGACGACGCCGCGCGCTGGCTGGAGGTGAACACGTGGCGGTCGCTGGTCGCGCTGGACGGCGACCACACGGTGCAGCGGAACTTCGGGCTGGAGGAGGACCTCTCGCCGCGCTCCTTCGCGCCGGGCACGGGTAACACGCCGGACATGAAGTACACCAGCCCGCGCATCGTGCTCGTCCCGGAGGTCAGCCTGCAGTCCGGTGTCCGCCAGTGGACGAACGAGGGGGCGGCGGTCGTCGATCACGTCTACCGCCTGATCGGTGAGTACGAGGCGGACGCGCGCCCGGTGATCGGCCTGTTCATCGCGCCGACGCTGAACGAGCGCACGCTCTGGCAGTTCTTCATCCTGAACCAGCAGTCATGGCGCGGCCAGCCGGTGCCGGTCATCCCCTTCGAGGTCGCAGCCTGGCGCGATCTCCTGGCCCACGCCTACACGGCGTGCATCCCGGTGGCCGACGTGGAGGAACTGATCTTCCGTCTGCACCGCGCCGCCTTCACCGCGCGCGACTTCGGCGAATGGCGCGCCGAGATGTCGCGCCGCATCGACGCCTGGAAGGCCGGCCGGCTCCAGGGGAACGGGCTGCCCGGGAGGCAGGCCACGTTGCCGCTGGATGAGGTGTGATCCCGCTGCCCGTCGAATGCTCGTCACGTCGCGACTCCTCCGGCGGAGGACCGGATGCCCGCTGCACGGGTCTGCGCACTGATCGGCTCCCTGCTTGCTGCGTCCGCCGCCATCGCCCAGGCCCCGACGTGGGGCGTCATCACGCGTGATGGCGGCGGCCGGTCGGTGCTGCCGTACCTCTCCTCGCTGGCGGGAGGCGAGACGGCGGTCGGCGCCGTCCGCTCTGAGCCCTTCGTGCTGGACGGCGACGAGATCACGTTCCGAATCTGTGGGCACTGCGGGAAGCCGGGCGGCGATAAGACATACCCCAGCGCGCTCGCGTTATGCGATGCGGAGACGGGCCTTGCCCTGCGTATGGCTCCGCCGCCGCGCCAGGACGCGATGGTGTCGGTCCGGTGGGATGTGGTGGAGCTGATCGGCCGGCGCGTCTACTTCCGCGCGGTGGATCCCGCCGACGTGACCATGTTCGCGTGGTTCGGCTTCTCCGACATCCGGGTGGGCGACCGCGCCCTGATGGCCGGGCTGACCCCCGGGCAGATGCCCGAGGGCTGGACGGAGGAGAAGCAACCGGAGGGGGTCTCGCGCGAGGAGTGGCTCCGCCTGACGCCGTCGGGCGAGCGGTATGTCACGGAGCTTGAGAGCGCGGCCTCGACGTGGTCGGTGCTCACCTACCACGGCGGGCGCGAGAGCTGCCCTCCCTACCTGTCATCGCTGACCGGCGGAGAGTCGGGCGTCGGCGCGGTTCGCTCGCCGGAGTTCACCCTCGACACGCCGGAGTACGTCTTCCAGGGCATGGGTGTGGACAGCCCGACGGGCGATGCGGGACTGAACCACTTCCAGCTGGTGGATGCGAAGACGCTCGCGATCCTCCGCGATTCGCCGCCCCCCATGAGCAACGTCCGCCGCACCATGCAGTGGGACACGCGGGACCTGGTGGGGCGGCGGGTCTTCTTCCGCGGGGTCGATGGGAACAGCGCGCCTTCGTGGGGGTGGATCGGCTGCGATGAGGTTCCGCTAGGCGGGGGGAAGGTAGCGCGCTTCTCCGACCCCGCAGCCCTCGAGGGCTGGCACGAGGAGGGGCAGCCGGAGGGCACGCCGGTCGGGGGGCAGCCGAAGTGGGACAGCTTTGCGGACATAGTGCGCGCCGAATGGTCCCTGCAGGATCGCCGCCGCGGTGTGCGCTGGGACCTGTGGGAGCGCAACCCGGCGGCGGCGGCGTGGATCGCGGCGCGGCTGGCGCGTGTGATTCAGGCCGACCTCGCGCGCGGCGAGGCGCTGTTGCGCGATCAGCAGGCCGCGGGGCTCTCGCCCGAGCACGCGCGCCGCTCCCGGGAGCGCCTGGGCGAGCTGTCCGCGCGCCTGGAGGCCCTGCGCCAGCGACCGGAGGCGGCTGCGGACTGGCGGGCGCTGCACGATGACCAGCATGTGGCCCTGCGCGAGATCGCGCTGGCCGATCCGCGGCTCGACTTCGCGCGGCTGCTCTTCGTGAAGCGCTTCACGCAACAGAGCTATGCCGACATCAACGTGAACCACCATGCGTGGGGATCGCGCCCGGGCGGCGCGCCGTGCGTGCTCACGCTGGCGAAGGACCCGCTGGGCGAGCCGGCCGTCACGGACCTACTCGCGGGGCGCCTGGGGCCGGGCAACGTGCACGGCCTGGACCTCGACTGGGACGGGCAGCGCGTGCTCTTCGCCTACGCGAAGGCGGCCTCCGACCAGCCCCCGGAGGGCTGGCTCAGCCGCCAGGCGACCTTCGAGCTGCACCGCACGGTGGGCTTGCTGCACCTGTACGAGATGGGCGTCGATGGCACGGACTTGCGCCAGCTCACCGATGGCGAGTGGAGCGACCTGAACCCGTGCTACCTGCCGGATGGGGACATCGCGTTCGAGTCGGAGCGGTGCGCCTTCGAGATCAACTGCAACGAGATGGACAAGGACGAGCCGACGACGAACCTGTTCGCGATGCGCCCCGACGGGTCCGACATCCGGCAGCTTGCGGTGACCAAGGACGGCGACTGGTATCCGCGCGTGCTGCACGACGGCTCGATCGTCTACTCGCACTGGGAGTACCACGAGCGCAGCCTGGCTTACATGCACCCTCTCTGGTCGGTGCTGCCCGACGGGACGGGCGCGGACGCCTTCGCCAAGCAGCACTTCGACTTCCCGGTCACGCTGACCGCGCCCCGGCCGATCCCGAACAGCCAGAGGGTGATCGCCGTCGCCTCCGGCCATCATACGCTCGCGGCGGGGCCGATCGTCATTGTGGACCGGAGCGTCGGCCCCAACGACCCTGCGTGCCTGACGCGCATCACGGGCCCGGACGTGTGGCCCGAGTACGGGGGCCTCGCGCCCGGCCCGAACCGGCCCGGCTGGCACCTCCCGCCCGGCGACGGCTGGTACATGGACCCCTACCCACTCTCCGAGACCGTGTACGTGGTCTCATACTGCGACGGCCCGATGCAGGATGAGCGCGGCTACGGTCTCTACCTCGTGGACGTGTACGGCGGCAAGGAGCTGCTGTACCGCGATGCCGCGATCTCCTCGGTCCTGCCGATCCCGATCCGCCCGCGCCCGCGGCCGCCGGTACTCCCCAGCCTCCGCGCGAAGGGGGCGAACGACGCCACGTGCCTGGTGACGAACGTAACGGAGGGTGTGCCCGAGCTGCAGCCGGGCGAGGTGAAGAAGCTGCGAATCGCTGAGGTCGTGCCCTGGCCCTACTCCAACGATATCGGCGGGCACCGCTATGAGCCTGATGCGAAGTCGATGGGTGTGACGTGGACGCCGATCCGCATCCTGGGCACGGTGCCCGTCGAGACGGACGGCTCGGCGTACTTCCGCGTGCCTGCCGGCACGGAGCTGTACTTCCAGGCGCTGGACGGGAACGGGATGGAGCTGCGCCGGATGCGGACGTACCTCAGCTTCCAGCCCGGCGAGACCCGGAGCTGCACCGGCTGCCATGAGACCCGCGCCGAGGCGCCCCCAGCCCTCGCGCACGCCCCGCTCGCGCTGAGCCAGCCCCCGGCGACGCCGACGCCGCCTCCGTGGGGAGCACGGCCCCTCAGCTTCCTGCGGGACGTGCAGCCCGTGCTCACCCAGAACTGCGCGCGCTGCCACACCGGCCTCAAGCCCGAGGGCGGCGTTGACCTCTCCCCCGGCCTCACCGGCAATCACAACCGCGCGTATGACACGCTCGTCGAGCCCGCGCGCGGCCTGCTCGCCACCGCGAGCAAGGGCGACACCTCACGCGTCACGCCCGTGCGGGAACTCGGCTCCCACGCGAGCCGGCTGGTGAAGCTGCTGCAGACTACTCACCAGGCGCGCATCAGCCTGACGGCCGGGGACTGGGAGCGCCTCTTCACCTGGATCGACGCCAACGCGCCTTATTACGACAACTTCATCATCAAGCGCCCGGCGGAGGCCGCGGGCTGCTCCCTGCCCGCCGATGCCGAGCTGTGGAACCAGATCGGCGCGATCCACCAACGCCGCTGCGCCGAGTGCCACGGCGACGCCCAGCTCGCCCGGCCCGAGTGGGTGGACCTCGATGACCCCGCCCGGTCGCTGTTCGTGACGGCGCCCCTCGCGGGCGCAACCACGCCGAGCGGGCGGAAGTGCTTGCCGGCAGCGTACCAGCCCGGCGACGCGGATTGCGCGAAGGTCGTGGAACTGCTGAAGGCGGCGGTTGCCAAGGCGTGGCAGCAGCCAAGGCGGGACCTGAGGTGTCTCGCGGACGACCAGGAGGCACGCAGGAGGTTGTGGTCCGCGGCGGTCGGCCGATAGCGCCAGCGGTCTCGCCCTACCGTGCCTGGGTGCCGTCCCAGAGGAGGTAGTCTCCGCCCTCCTCGAACGGCGCCGGGTAGCCGGCTCCCCGGTGCCCGCCGTTGTCCACCCCGTCGATGCTGACGCTGTACAGGACGTACGTGTCCCCGGTGGGCTTGTAGACGAGCGGCTTGCCGGAGAGCGGGTCGGTGAGGTCGGCTTTGGCAAGCCCCTCGACCTCCGCGAGGCTCTGAGGGTACGCGCCACGTGCCTGCCGCGTCAGCTCCAGCGCCACCATGGTCTCGGTGGCCTGGCAGTCGCACGCCGACCGGGCCGCGTTGCGGAGCACGCCCCCAGGGACGGGCAAGAAGACCAGCCCCTCATCCGGCTGCGGCAGACCGGGCGGCAGGTCGGGGACCTTGGGCCGCGCCTGCCAGTAGGGCTGCGTCGCCAGCTCCGCCATCCGCCCATCGTACGCCATCAGGGGCGGCAGTCGCTCGATGATGAACTTGCGGGCCAGGGCGTCGGCCTTCGGGTCATCGAGGGGCAGGAAGGTGTTCGGCGGGCCGCCGAGCAGCTCCCAGAACTCCTTCGCGCTGAGGGTCAGCGCGCCGCGGCTCTGGGAGTCGTAGTCATACGCGATCATCTCGCGCAGCGGCACGCGCGATGCCCGGAGAGCGGACATCGTGTCACGCACTGAGAGCAGCGTCTCCCGAGAGAGCTTCCCCGAGGCCAGCAACGGCCGTAGCTCCAGAATGCAGACGGCCTCACAGCCCCGGCCCGTAGACCACGAGTAGAACGTCCCACCGCGGGGGAGCTTGGCCGCCAGGCGCAGACCGCTGAGGAGCGTCCGCGCGGCCCGGTCGGGCTCCCCGGCCTGCTCTTCGAGCACGGAGCGCACGGCGAGCACGTATACCAGCTTGCGCGTGCGGCTCAGCTCGGGGTAGATCGTGCCCGGCGTGGCCTGGCGCGGGTACAGCCACTCCATGTCGAGCAGCTTGGGCACGGCATCGAGGCTCGGCCGGAACTGCTCGACCAGTGCGGAGGCCTGTTGGAGGTCCGCCTCGGCGGGGGAAGCGACTTCCCTCCGCAGGACCTTGTCGCAGAGGTCGTAGAGTTCGGGCGGCCCGTCGCCCTGGGCTGCCATCACGGCTTCGAGCGCCTCGTAGCCGTTCGGCTCCGGCATCTGGTAGGTGGGCAGCCGAAGACTCGCGGGCACCGGCGGCGGTTTGAGCGCATCGGCCTGTGCGCCGGACAAGCAGCCCACAGCCAACAAGCACGACAGTACCACCAGCCGACGTAGACCGTCTCCGCAGCGTTGCTCCATTCCACACCCTCCTCTGGCGCGGCCTTCCCAGGCTTGCGTGCAAGGATCCTGCCGCATCGTCGGCGTCGGCAGGTCCGCTGCGCGCGTGGGGCGAACGCGGCGGGACAGAGCCGAGGCCGACCTGCCGCAACCTGGTCACCCAGGCCGTCGGCGTGCACGCAGCCCGCCCAGGCGCTTCGGGTACCGCCATGTTAGACAAACCAGCCTACGTGATTCCGTCCGCGATCTGCGTGCTCCTTGCCGGGGGCTGCCTCGCGCAAGGCATCGCCCCCGAGGCTGCCCTCGACTTCGAGGTCGAAGGCGCGTGGCTCACCGCGCCGGATCTGCTGAGCGAGTTCAGGGAAGAGGAGCTGTGGTCCACGCGGACGGTTCCGTTCGCGGAGCTGGCGGGGGGACTGAAGCTCTCCACGGACCATGTGAAGAGCGGGCGGACGTCGGGCCTGTGGAGCGATCATCCGCGCTGGCCGACGATCCACACGGTCCATGTCCCCCGCGACTGGAGCGGCGCGAAGGTTCTCGCGTTCTGGACCTACTCGGAGGAGGCCACGGGCGAGCGGATCACGGTGGCGGTGCTCTCGGACAACGCAGACACGCCCTGGCGGGACTACTTCGTGGCGGACTTCGTGGTGGATTGGCAGGGCGAGCGCGAGGTCGTCCTGCCGCTCGCGGCCTTCACGGTTGAGGGCAGCCCGGCGGGCTGGAACAAGGTCGATGCGATCTATCTGTTCACGAAGACCCACAACCGCGAGCCGAACCCGTACACGGTCCTCTACCTCGATGCGATGCGGCTGTCGGACGTTGGGGGCCCCTCAAGCGCGGCACCGGCGATCAGCGCTCCGGCACACGAGTCGCAGGTCCCGGAGTTCGACCCCTCGATCCTGAACCACCGCTGGCCGGAGACGCGCGACGGGCAGGCGGTGACGGCGCCGATCCAGTATGGATCGTACTTCCTCACCGAGCGCGCGCTGTACGGGTACTACCCGCGCTTCCAGCCCGGGTTCGTGAGCTTCAGCCCGGATGGGCGGCCGTACATCCGGTACGCGTCGCACATCATCGAGACGCTCGGCCCGGACGGCCAGTGGACCTACCAGGACCTGCTGCCTACCGTCATCGAGCCCTTCGCGAAGGAGAAGCTGGGCTTCGGCGCGATCGGTCTAGGGAACACGGGGCAGACCGACGACGCGAGCATCCGGTTCGACCGCGACGGCGACGCGTATGCGCTTTGCTTCATCTGGGACACGACGAAGGACGCCCGCACGCGCCGAGGGGTGCTGCTGCATTCGCGCGACGGGATGCGGACGTGGACGGCGTACGTGCTGCCCTGGTACATGGCGCGCTTCGAGAAGTTCACGGGGCACAACGCCGACTGCCTCAGCCGGCCGCCGGTCATCCTGCTGAGCACGTACTTCGGTCCGACCGACATCTTCGTCACGATCCCCGAGAAGCAGCCGGGTGGTTCGCTGGTGATCCCGGCGCCGGTGAAGGTGGCGAGCGGAGCCATCCCCTTCATCCCGCACTCCGGCGAGGGCAGCAACGCCGTCACGGTCGGGGACAAGGTCTTCCTGGGTTACGGGAAGCTGAAAGTGCTTCCCGGTCACACGAAGGAGGACGGCGTGCCGAACTACGTCGTCGAGTACGATGCGAAGACCCGCACGCTGTCTGAGCCGGTGCTGATGGGCTTCGGCGGGATCAACGCCGAGGATGACCACAACTGGCCGGCGCTCGCCATCGACAGCCAGGGCTACCTGCACGCGATCATCAACGGACACCACAACCCGTTCATGTACGTGCGCTCGCAGGAGCCGCGCAGCATCGCCGCGTGGACCACGCCGGAGAAGGTCGCGGCGGGCACGTCGTACGCGGGGCTGGTAGTCGGGAGCGATGATACGCTCTACTCGGTCACGCGCTGCGCGGAGCCCGGCTACTACTTCCGCCTGAGCCTGCACCGCAAGCGCCCCGGCCAGCCGTGGGAGGAGCCCAGGCACCTGGTCCTCCCGTTCAAGGCCTACTACCACATCTGGTTCCACAAGCTGGTGATCGACCCGAAGACCGACCGCCTGTTCCTCGCGTACTGGGCGCAGAGCTGCAGCCTCTGCCTGTTCCGGGACGAGTACCGCGCGTACCTGGACATCTGGCCCGACCGCGAGAAGCCGTTCCTCAGTGAGGACAAAGGGCCCAAGCTGCCGAACGGCACGTACTGCTGTGGGGACCCGCGCAACTACGAGTTCTACTCCGCGCCGCCGGGCGAGCCGGCCATCCTGGTCTCGGACGACCGCGGGGATACGTGGCGCCTCGCCACGACACCCGACTTCCGCTAGCGCAGAAGGGGAGCTAACCATGCCGCGAGCGACGCTTGTGAAGCAGCTTGTCGAGGCCTTCTCGAAGATGCCGGTGATCGATGCCCATGAGCACCTGCCGCCGGAGCGAGATCGAGTGGCGCGCCGCGTGGACGTCTTCACGCTCTTTGACCACTACACGCGCCTGGATCAGCTCACTGCGGGCCTCTCGCCGAAGGACCAGGAGCGCGTCTTCGACCGCGACCTGCCGCTGGAGCTGCGCTGGAAGCTGTTCCGGCCGATCCTGGCGAACATCCGCTTTGGCTCATACGCGCGGCCGGCGTTCATTGCGGCGCAGGAGTTCTACGGCTTCGACGACATCAACGATGAGACGTACGCGCCACTATCGAAGGCCATGCAGAAGGCCAACAAGCCGGGGATCTACGAGCGCGTCCTGGTCAAGAAGTGCGGGATCAAGGCGGCGCTCACGCAGCAGGCGCGCACCGACTATGACGAGGATTACCTCATCCCCGTCATGCCCATTGACACGTACTCCGCCGTCTTCAACTGGGAGCAGATCGCCCAGCGCGGGCGGCAGATCGACGACGAGGCGCCCGAATCGCTCGACGAGTACCTGGAGATGACCCGCGAGGGTCTGCGACAGTGGAAGACGCAGCGCGTCGTCGGCCTGAAGATGACCTCGCGCACCTACGGCACGCCCGATCGCGCGCAGGCCTGGGAGCTGTTCGAGAACCTGCGCACCGGCGCGTGCGCGAGCCTCCCCGATCTGAACCCGCTGCGCGACTACCTGCTGGACTGCATGTTGCGCATGGCCGCCGAGGAGGGCCTCGTAGTTGCCGTGCACACAGGGATGTGGGGCGACTTCCGCACGCTCGATCCAATGCACATGATCCCCATCATCCAGCGCCATCCGGGCACACGCTTTGACGTCTACCATGCCGGCATGCCGTGGGTGCGCGAAGCCGGCGTGATCGGCAAGAACTTCGCGAACGTCTGGCTGAACCTCTGCTGGTGCCACATCATCTCGCCGATGATGACCCGGTCGCTGCTCAGTGAGTGGATCGACATGGTGCCGGTGAACAAGATCATCGGCTTCGGCGGGGACTACTGCAACCCCGTCGAGAAGGTCTACGGGCACTTGCTGATGGCGCGCGAGAACATCGCCCACGTCTTCGCCGCGCGGATCGAGGAGGGCCTCATGGACAAGGACGACGCGCTGGAACTGGCGCAGAAGTGGTTCTACGAGACCCCGAAGGCGCTGTACGGCCTCAGTGTCTGAAGCCCTGCAGTAGGAGCCAGGATGCCGAAGCGCCGGTTGGTGAACCGACTCAACGACCTCTCGAACCGGGACTGGCTGCTCTTCCAGAAGAGCTGGTTCGTCCACAACCCGCCGCGCCGAAGCGAAGACGTGCTCCTGCATCCGGCCAAGTTCCCCGAGACGCTCTGTGCGGAGTTCATCGGCTTCTTCACGAAGCAGGGGGAGACGGTCCTCGACCCGATGATGGGCACCGGCAGCGCGCTTGTGGCCGCCCTCGAGATGGGCCGCAACGCCATCGGCGTCGAGCTGATGCCGAAGTACGCAGAGATCGCCGAGGAGCGCCTGCAAAAAATGGGGACACCATACTATTTTCCGGCTGAGAAAGCGGCCCGGGGTCCGCTTTCTCAGCCGGAAAATAGTATGGTGTCCCCATTTTTTGCTGTGATCTGCGACGACGCTCGCAACCTCGCGGTCCACGGCATCGGCGAGGTGGACTACATCCTCACCTCGCCTCCGTACTGGGACATGCTGCGGATGAAGGGCTTCGAGACGCAGAAGGAGCGCGCCGAGAAGGGCTTCGACGTGCACTACTCGGATGACGAGCGCGATGTGGGGAACATCGACGACTACCAGCGCTTCCTCGAGGAACTCGTCTCGATCTACCGCGTCGCCGCTGAGTATCTCCGCCCCAAGCGCTACCTCACGATCATCGTGAAGAACGTGAAGAAGGGCGGCACCATCTATCCCCTCGCCTGGGACCTCGGCCGCCGCGTCGGTGAGTTCCTCACCCTCAAGGACGAGCGCATCTGGTGCCAGGACAACCAGCGCCTCGCCCCCTACGGCATGGGCAATGCGTGGGTGAGCAACACCATGCACCACTACTGCCTGCAATTCCGGAAAGGCTGACGGCGACGGTCTGAGCCACGAAGACCTCGAAGAAGGCACGAAGACACACGAAACTGACGAGTGCACCAGCCCTCTTCGTGCCTTCTTCGAGGTCTTCGTGGTTAGGCCGAAGTTCCCCGATCTGAGGGGGTGTTTGGCCTGTGATCTGGGGCTTTGGGGCTGATTGGCCTGCGATTTGGTACCCATGTAGAGTATAAGTTTATGCTTGACAGGGTTGAGATAGTATGCTATATGGGTAGTCATGTATATCGAGAGCGT
>Ga0194125_10013245_pt1 | contig 10749 bp, 6 predicted proteins | sample TA2KigC250mmetaG_FD_148626 | JGI IMG/M metagenome (GOLD analysis project Ga0194125, IMG submission 148626) | Freshwater microbial communities from Lake Tanganyika, Tanzania - TA2015034 Kigoma Deep Cast 250m | ecosystem: Environmental > Aquatic > Freshwater > Lake | place: Tanzania: Lake... | reverse complement strand
CACTTGACACTTCAAACTTGAAACTCCCCTCGAATTGGCCTTGTCTTGCTGCGGCAGATTCGGGTCATAGGCGCGACTCGTTGTTGAAGAACGATGATCTGCTCAAAGGCTAGACAGGGATCTGGGCCACAGAGGACACAGAGGTCACAGAGAAGAGCCCAGGCCAGAGGGCAAGAAGGTAGGAAGTCCAGAGGGTTGGAGGGCCGGGCGTTCTCCCCCCTTATCTTCTCACCTTCGCCCCTGCGGATCTTCTTCTCTCTGTGTGCTCTGTGACCTCTGTGGCTTCCTTTTAGCCCCTTACCGGGTCGTTATTGAAAAACCGTCACTGGCGGCAACCACCGCCGGCAGGGCAGGCGCAGGCACCGGGACCTGCCCCTATAAGAAGACGCTTCGCAACGCCCGTATGTTCCACACAAATCGAAACGTGAGCATAAGTTCTGTTCCTTCCGGGAGTCGGTACGTAGCCGCGTAGATGTTGGGCCGCACCCCCTGCGTAGAAAGAGGCGGACAAAAGAGAAGGAGATGAGTCACAGACTGCGTCGATTTTCCCAGCCTGACCTGTGGCCGGAACCAAAAGATCCTCAACCACGGAGATCACGGAGGGCACGGAGAAGGAGGGGATGGACTCTCGGCAGCACGGTGCCAACCTCCACGAAGCCCCACGCCTTTTCCACGCGGTGTCTTTGGTTCTGTCTCCGTGGTCTTCGTGCTCTCCGTGGTTCAAAACATAATCCTTTCTGCCATCAGGGCTTACGTTGCCCTCTTGGAATTATCTGGAAATGGTTCTCAGTTGTTACGAGTTAGCAACGCAGATGTCTCCTGATCAACCGCAGAGGACGCGGGGGACGCAGGGTGGGATTTCCCGATGCGGGCGGTCCCTGATGCAAGTCCGGACCAGGTAAAGAGATGGGAACCACGAATGACACGAATCACACGAATAGAAGAGGAAAGACAAGGGGTCAAATTCGTGTGATTGGTGTGATTCGTGGTTCAAGAACACTTCGGCCCCCGCCGCAGGCCGGGTTGGGCCCGCTTTGGCGCCATCCCTTCCTTGGCTTTCTACCGGGTCGTGGAAGAAAAGACGCGGCTCAGGGGCCGACCCCTGGGGAAGAGGGGCCGAACGATGGAATGTTGGAACACGGGAATGTCGGGGGTGGGGCACCCCGGCTCCCCCGTTATTCCACGATTCCACTCTTGCAGTCTTCCCTTTCCGGCCCCTCGTCGGAGGCCACGAGAACTCCGAACCTGGAGGACAGACGACCGATGACGGCGCTGTCCTCTGTCCCGGCCCTCGCCCCAAAACTAGAAGCTCTGTTGTCACTAAAGCAGGGCAGATCCCGCCGACCCCCAGGTTTTGTGGCGCCGCGTGCCGTCGCGGTGACGGTCCACGCGCGCTCGCATCGCCTCTATCGGTTTTTGTGTGGCGTCGTCTGGGCTTGGATCTTTCGGATAACCCTTTGCCGTTTGTTCTCGTACCTCTTACAATGGCCGTTGGCCAAAGGGATAGCGCCGAAATGCGTCTGGTCGTGTGTTGCGGGGCGGGCAAGACATGTTTCGCCAAGAGGCCCAAGGCCGCTAAGGTCCCTGTGCCGGTCAAGGCAATTGCCGGGAATCTGTTGTAGAGGGGCGAACATTCTATGACACGAGACGGGACACCGCAAAAGATCTGCAAAGTCTTCGTATCCAGCACGTACCTGGATAACGAGAAAAGGCGGGAGATCGTGCAGGATGCGATAGATCGTGCCGGCATGAGGTGGATTGGCATGGAGAGGTTCACGGCCACGACTCATCCCACAGTGGAATCGTGCCTGGAACAAGTGAGGGAGGCCGATGTGCTGGTGGGTATCATCGCTCATCGGTACGGGTGGATACCGGAAGGAAGGGAATTCTCCATCACCGAACTGGAATACGACGCGGCCAAGGATCGCTTGATGTTTCTCATCGACGAGTCTGTGCCGGTACAGACAGAGCGCGACTTTGACCCAAAACCTGACCGCTGGGATAAGCAAAAGAAGCTGGCAGCATTCAAGGCCCGCATCCAGAAGGACCAGCAACCGGGCCGGTTCAAAGACGAGATACTGGGGGCGATGCTCATGCAGGCCCTCCGGGATTGGGAGAATCGACGCGCATCTCACGGGGGAGAACACGAACCTCCAAGGACATCTCAGCTAGAAGGCGGCCCGCAGGGGACTTTGGAGGCGGAAATCCGTTCCTACCTTGCCAAGGCGGATTCTCTCTACGCGAATCTGCCGGTGGCTGGCTTTGTCACTCAGCTCAAAGTCCCGATCGACATCGCGGACATCTACATTCCCTTGCGTGCCCTCGTAGACTTGCGGGGTGTGAGCGAGGAGCCATTTGCCGACGCCGCCGACGCCGAGAAATGTCTGGCCAGTGGCCAGACCAACCTGGAAATCTCGCTGCCGCAGGGCTTCGAGCAGTGTGCCGCGCGCCACAAGCGGGGGATCGTGATCCTGGGCGATCCCGGCGCAGGCAAGACCACGCACATGAAGCGTCTGCTCTTGTGGTGCGCACGGAATGGCTCCGCGAGTATCGGCCTGCCTGAAGGCATGGTGCCGGTGTTTTTGGCCTTGCATGATCTGACCCATTTGGATCGCGGGCTGGAGGATTTCATCCAGGCTCAACTCGCCCACCCGCACCTTGGAACCACCGCGGGTTTCGGACGCCGGCTCCTGGAACGCGGCAACCTCCTGCTCCTCTTTGACGGGTTGGACGAAGTGGCTGACACGGACCAGCGGCGGCGCGTCTCACAGTGGATCGGCGCGGCTCTGAGAGTGCACCGGTTGTGCCGGTTCGTGGTTACGAGCCGCTACGCCGGCTACAGTCCCGACGTGGCGCTCAACGAGCAGTTCCTGGAGATGCACATCCGTCCCTTGAGTGCCGACCAGGCGGAGAAGTTCATCCGCACCTGGTTCCGAATCGTCGAGACCGGTCTGGCACGGGATCAGACGCAGGGCAAGCAGATCGCGGAGGACAAGGCCGACAAACTGATCGCCCGCCTGCGCGAGCCGGAGTTTCGGGCCCGGCGCGTGTTTGAGTTGACACGTAATCCCCTGTTGCTGACCAATTTGTGCCTCGTGCACCGGCATCGGGGTAGCCTGCCCAAGCGAAGGGCTCGGCTCTACGATGAATGTATCGATGTTCTCCTGGAGCATTGGCGTACCGCGAAAGGACTGGAGGGGATGGACGCCTCACAGGCACGGCGGGTGCTACAGCCTGTAGCCCTGTGGCTGCATCAGGAGAGTGGACGCACCCGTGCCACGGCCGCCGAACTGGCAGCGGTGGTGGAACCGGCCCTCAGGGATACGGGCTGGCCCGGCGCTTCTGCGGCTGCCTTTCTGAGCGCGGTACGCGACCGTAGCGGTTTGCTCACCGGTTGGGGTCGTGAGCGATTTGGCTTCATGCACCTGGGTTTCCAGGAGTACCTGGCCGCCCGTGAGATCCGGCGGCGGGCTTTCAAGGAACAGGGGGTACTCAAGGACCTGGCCGGGCGCTTCGGGGATAGCTGGTGGCAGGAGGTGGCTTTGCTCCTGCTGGCCCTGGAGGACCCGTCCTTGTTTGAGCCTTATATGCGTGAAGTCGTGCAACGGCCGGAATTTGCCCATTTCCCGGTGCTGGTGGACGCTTGTCTCGAAGATGCCGTCGAGGTTTCGTCGGTGCCGTTCCTGGAATTCCTCCAGGCAGATCCCGGCGGGAAATCTGAGCTATGGCAACGTCAGCTTGCGGCCGTGCGGGTCCTGGCCCGCCTGGATCCCGGAGCGCTGGAGGTTCTGCACGACCGATTGTCGCGGCATCCCAGCATGGACATTCGCGCCTTGGTCGCGGGGCGTAGGGCCAGTGTGGACCAGGAGGTGTGGCGCGAAGAACGGACCGGCTATGAACTGGTCTGGATTCCGCCCGGCAGCTTCACGATGGGATCACCAGAGAGTGAGAAGGAACGCTACGATTACGAAGGACCGGAGCACGAGGTGCACGTAAGAGGATTTCTGATGGGCCGGTATCCGGTGACCAACGCCCAGTACGCGACGTTCCTGAAGGCCAACCCCGAGGTGTCTGAGCCTGAGTTCTGGGCAGACCGCAAGTTCAACGAAGCGCAGCAGCCCGTTGTGGGGGTTAGTTGGGATGATGCCAGACGCTTTGCGGAGTGGGCAGGTATGCGACTACCCACGGAGGCTGAGTGGGAGTATGCCTGCCGGGCGGGCACAACTACCCGGTTCTATACGGGGGACAAGGAGGAGGATTTGGGGCGGGCGGGCTGGTACAGCGCAAACGCCGGCGGACAGCCCCATGCGGTAGGCGGCAAGGAACCGAACAAGTTCGGGCTCTATGACATGCATGGGAACGTCTGGGAGTGGGTCGAGGACGACTGGCACAGGTCGTATGATGGGGCCCCGAACGATGGGCGGGCATGGATCGATTCCCCGAAGAGAGGCTCGGGTCGTGTGTTGCGTGGCGGTGCCTGGATCAATGATCCCAGGGATTGTCGCGCCGCGTTCCGTTACGTCTACGTTCCTCACGAGCGCCTCGGCACTTTCGGTTTTCGTGTGGTGTCGTCTGGCCTTGGACCTTCCGAATAACCCTTTGCCCTTTTCTCTTTTACCCTTTACAATACCCGTTGGTCAAAGGGGCAGTGCCGAAATGGCTCGGGTCGTGTGTTGCGTGGCGGTGCCTGGAACAATAATCCCAGGAATTGTCGCGCCGCGTACCGTAACGACAACGATCCACACGAACGCAACGACAATATCGGTTTTCGTGTGGTGTCGTCTGGCCTTGCACTTCCGCGTAGAGGGTCTTCTTCTGTGCCCGGAATCCCGGCGTTCACGGATGCCGGGAGGGTGGCTACGGAAGTCCTGGCGCTGTTCCTGAGTTGTCGGGCGAGTCTCCCGGCAGCCGAATCTACGTCACAGGGCCGCGTGGGACTGGTAGGAGGTAGTCTCCGAACGTGCCATACGGCCTTTTGTCTGCGAGGGCACTTCATGGCGAAGGAACTCAAGGTCGTGGCCGACTTCTACGATTTCACGCTCTGGCTGCTCCATCATGTGGAGAAGTTCCCCCGTCACCACCGATACAGCTTGGGGCGGGACATCGAGGCCAGGCTCCAGACGATTCTCGCATTTCTACTACGAGCGAAATACTCCAAGAGCAAGGCAAGCTATCTGGCCGACGCGAATATCGAGAAGGAGTTGATCATGGCTACGAATCTGGCTCTGGACGATCGCCTGATCGAGGAGGCCCAGGCGGCGGGCGGGCACAAGCCCAAGAAGGAAGCCGTCACGGCGGCCCCGAAGGCATGTACTCGTCCTCAGCCGCGGCGGCCACGTCATAATAGGGCTTCAGTTCGGGAAGCACCGAGACCGCTTCCGCGAACACCGAGGTGATGTTCTGGAGCGAGATATAGAGTGCATGCAGAGGATCGTACCCGTCCCGGACGAGCGTCTCCACGTCCCGCACGTCTTTGGGGATGGGGATGGTCTTTGCCGCCCGCCGGAAGCGCCTGCTCCACTTGTCGAAACGACGAGCGAGTTTCTCACCGACGGGTCCCATCTCGAACCAACTCCTCAGAAGTTCTGCTCTTCATGCCACTCCGGGCGTCTCCAATCCGGTAAGCCCCGCCGCATTCTCTTGGTGGCTTTGCCCGCGTCGAACTTCTCCGGATCGAACGGTCCGCGCCAGCGTACGAAGGACTCGTGCTGCTCATGCTTCGGATCGGCCAGTACTTCCAGATATTCCGCATAGCCGGATACTCCGCCGACATCCTCGGGCGGGCAGGCCCGGGCACCGTCCACACAAAGGGGATATCTCGCTCCTCTTGGCGCCCGCGTGCATCCTTCGAAGCGAATCTCATGCTGCCAGTCATCGCCGAAGTCATACTCGTACTCGAAGCGGAACGGCTTGCCATCTTTGGGAACGACCCCGCTGATCTTGGTGCACAAGGAATCGACGGGCGGTATCTCGTCCTCCCAGCCCTCGCAGAGCAGATCGGGATCGCCGTGCCGAACGCCGTCGATCATGAACTGGTGCAGGTGGGAGTTCGTCCATCCCATCGCCGTCTGAATATGTTCGTGGAGCTTGTCGAGGGAGCCGTCCTTCACCTGGATGCGGCGCCAGATAGGCGGCCGGATGCCTTTCAGGGTAATCTTGAACTGGTAGAGCCGTTCGCCAGGTGGAATCCGATAGATCCTGCCCGCGCGGAACTTGGTCGCCGCCGCCTCAACGGCAGCGGTCACATGACGTAACGAGTTGCGTTCCATGCCGTTGGACGCTTTGGCAGCCCGACACGCCCGGGCGATCTCCCTCAGTTCTGTCAGTGTCAGTCGGAGGGTTCGGCCGTCGGCTTGGTCGAGGCGGAGGTGGGGCCCGAGATCCGGCAAGAGCCTTGCGATGATACGCCGCTGGGCCTCGGTCAAATGGAGGGGAAAGGTGGGTTCCTCGGCATTGGACGCAGCGATCTTCGGGTCATTACCTGCAATAGTACCCTTACCAGACGGATCGGTTCTCGTTGATTCCGCCCTTGTTCTTGCCCTGGGGTCCATGACTTCCGTGGACCGGCTTGCCTCTCTCTGGGGAAAGGGTAGACGCAAGGCGGCTCTGATCTCGTCTACGGAGTGTCCCTTCTTCGCTTCAGTCTGCGGCCTCCAGTCCAGAACGGCCTCATCGAATCCGGGCAAGTCCTCGGACAGGACGACTTCGATCCCCAGTTGCCGTAGATGGGGCAGCAATTCCTGCCACTCGGGCCGATTCCGAAGATAGAGGATGCCTGGCCGCTGACGATCTCCTCCATGCAAGGGTCGGAGCATGGCGTGAGCCAGGAGGGCTGCAAGGTCGTTGACGGTAGGTGGCCCCAAGCACACCTCTTCCAGGGCGGGCAAGGCACCGAACGGGCTCTCAATGACCATGCCTACCCAACGTTCGCCGTGTCTACCGGCGGCAGGATTGAGGAAGAAATCGGCTTCGAAGATTGTCTCCGTCAAGGGCAGGCGGCGCAGAGCCGTCTTGACGAAGGCCGATGACTTGCCGAGCTTGAGTCGATCGCTGCAATCCATGGCTTGTCGCGTCCGGTTCCTTGATCTTGCTGTTCCCGTGCGGGTATCCTTGCGTCTGTTGTCCGCTGCCGTTCGACCCTTCCCTCATCAGCCTACCGGGCTTGAACACGGCTCTCCGCTTCGCTGGCACCTCGACCTTCTTCAGCGTGCGGGGATTCTGGGCCATCCTGGCCGGGGTGGTCTTCGTGTCAAAGACGCCGAAGTTACGAAGCTCCAGGCGATTGCCCTTGGCAAGCTCTGAGGTGATCTGAGCGAAAAATTCCCGGACCACGGCCTTTACGAGCTTCTGTCTCGTACCAGTGCTTTCGGCGATGCGGTCGATCAGGTCTTCTTTGGTTGCCATGGCAGGGCTCCTCAGTTGGGACGGCCAATATCGGTCACTACGCCGGGCGAGTGTACCGGAAAGCGGTAGGGCGGGCAAGTGCCGGTTGGATGGGATGGCTCCCCCCTCGTAAGATGACGCCGTATGCTCGAAAGCGGCACCTACATCGTGGTCTTTGCTCTATCCGAAGGATGCCGGATTCCGGTGGGCAGGCCGGGCCGCTTCTGGTTGGGGCGATGATGGTGCCCGGCCCTCGGGAACGGGAGTGCGAGTTGGCAGGGGAGTTACGCCACATATATGAACTGGCCGTGCCCGGCTTCGGCGCCTCGGATTGTGCGCGCGGAGGGCATTTGTTCTACACCCGGCGACTGTAGCCTGAGGCAAGGCCTCACGATTTTGGCCACGCAGGGCGCTGTCCCAGACTCGGTTCTCTCGGTACCCTGCAACCCCGGAGGAGTTCCTGCCCGACAGCGCGATAGAAATCATGGTACAAGGTGCGAAAGTCACGCTTCCGGTAAGAACTACGAGGCAGTGAGACGAAGAGGGAATGAGCCACCCAAGCTTCTTCATTGCAGCCCTGCGGGTAAGGGGTTATGTTGACCACACAAACAAGATGCGCCGTCCTGTTCGGCGGCGTACATGACCAACGACAAGGAGTTGATCCATGAACCGTCGCGATTTCCTGAAGGTAGCCGGCAGCAGTGCGGCCCTGAGTGGCATGGTTTCGGCCTCGGACAGACCATCACCCGTCGACGTGTCAGGGGGCGAAAGACCCCGAAGCCGGGAGGCCTCCATCCAGGTCCGTGACGGCATCCTCTACATCGATACGCCCACCCAGACGGCGGTCATGGAAAAAGGCATCCTGACCTCGCTCCGGAGCAAACAAACGGGCGAGGTATTCGTTCGCGGAGTCGATCTTGCCTCCATTGCGGCCCTGCAGTTGATCTACCGTGGCGGAGAAGCCGTCTCCGTGGATGAGCGCAAGTTCGGCACCATTCAGGCCCACGCCCTGTCTGATCATCGGGCGGAAGTCATCTTTCACAGTTGGGATGCAGAGGGCGTGTTGAGCGTGGCGGTTGAGCCGGAAACCGGGGATATCCTCGTCGAACCGGCCGCGTATTCATCCCGCAGCGGTGTCCTGGCCTGCCGCTGGAATCTCGCCGGCCTGCGCTCGGATCTGAAGCTGGTCGCCCCATTCTTCCAGGGCGTCCGACTGTCACTGGATGATCCCTTGATCAAAGACAGCCACTGGGAGTGGCCGTCCTCCTGGGAGGCCCCTCTGGCGATTTTGCAGGCCGACCGGGGAGGCTTCTGGGTACATACCGAGGACCATCGCTACCGGTACAAAGCGCTGCATGTAGGAACGGCCAAGGACGCCCTGCGGCTGGGATTCGATACCCAGGCCTATGGGCCCATCGACAACAATCTCAGCGCCGGGGGCATTGCCTGGCGTATCAATGTCTTCGCCAAGGACTGGCATGAGCCGGCGGAACGCTACCGCCAATGGCTGTGGCGGGCCTATGATCTCCAGACCGAGCAGAGGCGGCGTGCTCGATGGATCAGCGAAGTGCGTTTCGCTGTGAGTTGGTGCCCGACCGACGAGACGATCCTGGAGGCACTTGCCCAGGAGTTGGATCCCAAAACCGTACTGCTGCACATCCCGAACTGGCGCACCGATCCCTACGACGAGAACTACCCCGCCTATGTCGCAAGCGACAAGGCCAAGGCCTTCCTCCAGAAGGGCCGGGCCATGGGCTTCCGCATGATGCCACACTTCAATGCGATCGACATGGACCCGTCACATCCCGCCTACGCCTATGTCCGTGATTTTCAGTACCGGGGCATCGAACGCCATGATCTGCGCGGCTGGAGCTGGTACCAGGGCCGGGGGCTGGGCGTGCCGGAATCCAACGCCGCTCGCGCCGCCAATCGGGACAAGAAGGTCATGATCAAAGTGCATCCCGGCCTGAGCATGTGGCGCTCGATCCTGGGCCGGGCCATCCTGGACGCCACCCGGGACGTCGCCGTCGATGCGGCGTTCATCGACGTTACCCTCGTGACGCACAACCTGCACAACTGCTTCGTGGAGGCTGTCACCCCCACCGAGGGCATGCACAAACTGATCCATCACGTGGCCACGCTCGGCCCGGGCCTGGTGGTCGCAGGGGAAGGGCTCAACGAGATCACCATGCAGGGACAATCGTTCGCGCAGGCGCATCTGTTCAAGAGCTGGCATCAATCCATAAATGGCCTCGAACGCACGGGTGGCTGTGATCTCAACGCCTTTCTCTTCGAGGGGCTGTGCCGGACGTTCGGTTACGCCAACCTGGGCGGACGGGACGCCGACCAGGAATTGCGCATGCGGATGCATCTGGAGCATGGCGCCATCCCGACGGTAACCATCCGTTCGGCCAAGGAGATCCTCTCCCCGAACGGGGCGGTCCGTCAGATGCTGGACAGGGCGAAGGGATAGCTTCTGCGGGCATCCATCGTTGTCGGAGCCCGGGGCTGTATGGATGTGAAATCAGGAAATCAGATCTTCGATCAGTACCAGTTGTGTTCATTCAAAAGGAGTCTGCACCATGAACGCCAAGATCGTGTTCGCCTTCATTCTGCCGTTGTCCTTGCTTGGCAGCCGCGCCATCGCCCAGAAGCTGACGTCGGACATACCCTACGCGGAGACGGGTCATAAACGCCACGTCCTCGATATCTACGCGCCGGCGGAACCGGCTGCGACGAGTCTGCCCGTGATATTTTGGATCCACGGCGGCGGATGGCAGGCCGGCGACAAAGGGGATGTCGCACTGAAGCCCAAGGCGCTGACGGAGCGCGGTTTTGTCTTCGTCTCGACGAATTATCGACTTCTGCCGGAAGTGAAAATGGAAGATCTGATCGGCGACGTGGCCAGGTCGCTCGGCTGGGTGCACCAGAACATCGCCAAGTATGGCGGCGATCCCAAGCGTATCTTCGTGGGCGGACACTCTGCCGGCGCTCAGTTGGCGGCGTTGATCTGCATCGACGACCGTTACCTGAAGAAAGAAGGCGTGTCTTTCCCTGTCCTCCGAGGCTGTGTCCCGGTGGACGGGGACACCTACGATATCCCCAAAATTATCATGACCGCGGAGCACCGACAAGCGCTCTACGGCGGCAAGATGTTCAGCTTTGGTCATCGCCAGAAATTCGGAAACGACCCGGAGAAGCACGTCGATTTTTCGGCCGTGACGCATGTGGCGAAGGACAAAGGGATACCGCCGTTCCTCATCCTGTATTTTCCCGGGAATCCCGATACACGAGCCCAGGCGCAACGTCTTGAGAACGTTCTGAAGGCAGCGGAAATCCCGGCCAAGGCGTATGGCAAGGGCGAAA
>Ga0194125_10013242_pt1 | contig 10750 bp, 8 predicted proteins | sample TA2KigC250mmetaG_FD_148626 | JGI IMG/M metagenome (GOLD analysis project Ga0194125, IMG submission 148626) | Freshwater microbial communities from Lake Tanganyika, Tanzania - TA2015034 Kigoma Deep Cast 250m | ecosystem: Environmental > Aquatic > Freshwater > Lake | place: Tanzania: Lake... | reverse complement strand
CAGTGCGTGACGCAGAAGGGCCGGGGCTACCAGCCGGCCCGCTCCCATCCGGAGAAATTCCACGGCGCCGGGCCGTTCCACATCTCGACCGGCGAGCCGCTGAACAGCGAATCGGCGCCGTCTTTCTCCGGAGTGTTTGGCGAGGCCCTGGTCAAGATCGCCGGAATGGACAAGAAGGTCGTGGCCATCACCGCGGCCATGGGCGAGGGCACGGGGCTCCGCGGGTTCTCGAAGAGATACCCGGACCGCTTCTTCGACGTCGGCATCGCCGAGCAGCACGCCGTGACCTTCGCCTCCGGCCTGGCCGTCTCGGGGCTCAAGCCCGTCGTGGCCATCTATTCCACGTTCCTCCAGCGGGCCTACGACCAGGTTTACCACGATGTCTGTCTGATGGACCTGCCGGTCGTCTTCGCCCTGGACCGGGCGGGCATCGTCCCCGACGACGGGCCCACGCACCAAGGCGTCAACGACATCGCTTACCTCCGGCACATGCCCAACATGATCGTCTGCGCGCCGCGCGATGAGAACGAGCTCCAGCACATGATGTGGTCGGCCCTGTCCTACGGACACCCGGTTTCCATCCGGTTCCCCAAGGCCCGGGGGCTGGGGGTGCCGATGGACGAGGCCTTCCGGACGATCCCCGTCGGGCGGAGCGAGGTCCTCAAGGAGGGCCGGGACCTCGTCCTCGCGTTCGGGAACATGGTCTATCCGGCCCTCGCGGCCGCCCGCCTGCTGGAGAACGAAGGCCTCTCGCTGGCCGTGGTCAACGCCCGGTTCGTCAAGCCCTTGGACGAGGACATCCTCCTCCGCTTCGCCGGGCCCGGCCGGACCATCGTCACGGTCGAAGAAGGCGTCCAGGCCGGGGGCGCGGGGAGCGCCGTCCGCGAGTTTCTCGACCGGGAGAAACGCTACGGCATCCGGTTCAAGTCCATCGGCCTGCCTCTGGATCTCTTCCCGGTGGGCAAGTCGGAGGAGATCCGGCGGATGCTCGGCCTGGACGTCGACGGCCTCGTCGAACGGTTCCGGGAAGTATTCCGGGACCCCCTCTGTTCATGCGGCGATGAGAAAACGGACGGATAGACTCCTGGTCGAGCGCGGCCTCGCGCCGAGCCGGGAAAAAGCCCAGGCCCTGGTCATGGCCGGGCTGGTTTCGAGCGACGGGCGGGCGGTCCTCAAGGCGGGGGAGCTCGTCGACGAGACCGCCGGGCTCCTGGTCCACAAGCCCCTGCCCTATGTCGGGCGCGGCGGCCTCAAGCTCGAGGAGGCCCTCGACCGCTTCGGGATCGATGTCGGCGGCGCGGTCGCCCTGGACGTCGGAAGCTCCACGGGCGGTTTCACCGACTGCCTGCTCCAACGGGGGGCCGGTAAGGTCTATGCCGTCGACGTCGACACGAAGCAGCTCGACTGGGCCCTGCGCCGGGACCCGCGCGTCGTTCTCGTCGAAAAGAACGCCCGTCACCTCGTGCCCGGAGATATCGGCGAGGCGCCGGGCGTCGTCACTTTGGACCTGTCCTTCATCTCCCTCCTCAAAGTCCTGCCCGCCCTCCGCGAGATCCCCGGGGACTGGGTGCTTCTCGCCCTGATCAAGCCTCAGTTCGAGGCCGGGCGCAAGCAGGTCGGGAAAAAGGGTATCGTCCGGGACCCCGTCGTCCACGAGAACGTCTTGGCCCGGGTCGTCGAGGGGGCCCGCGAGCTCGGCTTCGGGCTCGAGGGGCTCTTTGCCTGCTCGACCCGCGGCCAGAAAGGGAACCGCGAGTTCTTCGCCCGGTGGGCCAAGGGAAAGCCGGACCTCAACCGGGACCTCATTCCGTCATGGATCAAGGAGGCGGCGAGCCATGAATAAGATGAAAGACGTGCGCAGGGCCGGCATCGTGATCAAACCCCACGCCCCGTCGGTCGAGGGCATTCTCAAGATCCTCGTCGACTACTTCGAGGCCCGCGGGATCGTCTGCGTCCTGGAGGACGTGGCCGCCCGCAGGCTCGGCCGCCCGAACGGCCTGCCGCGGGCCGCAGTCGCCGCCGCCTCGGACCTCGTCGTCGTGCTCGGCGGGGACGGCACCCTGCTCAGCATCGCCCACTACGCGGCCCAGGCCGGCGTCCCGGTCATGGGCGTCAACCTGGGGCGGTTGGGATTCCTGACCGAGATCACCGTCAGCGAAGCGACCCTGGCTCTCGACAGCTTCCTCGCCGGGGGGGCGGGCGCCGTCAGCCCGCGCTGGCTCCTCGAGTGCCGGTCGACGAACGGCGCGTCTTACTGCCTCAACGACGTCGTCGTCACCAAGGGCGCCGTGGCCCGGATGATCGAGATGGGCGTCTCGATCGACGGCCGGGAAGTGGCTTCGCTCAAGGCCGACGGCCTGATCGTGTCGACCCCGACCGGATCGACGGCCTATTCCCTCGCGGCCGGGGGCCCTATCGTCCATCCGCAGGTAGCGGCCGTCGTCATCACCCCGATCTGCCCCCATACCCTGACCTTTCGGCCCCTGGCCGTTCCTCCGACCTCGGTCATCGGCATCAAGCTCCTGACGGCCGGGGAGGACGTCTTCCTGACCCTCGACGGCCAGCGGGGAGGCCTCATGGCCCCCAACGACACGATCGAGATCCGCAAGGCCCCCGTCGAGCTCCAGCTCGTGACCTCGCCCGGCCGGAGCTATTACGCCCTGGTCAAAGAGAAGCTCGGCTGGGCCGAGTAGCCCGGGGACGGCGTTTGACAAGCCCGGCGGGCGCCGCTATCATGGAACGCGCTTTGCCCGCGGAGAACCATAACCACAGGAGATAGAGATGTCCGACGCCATTTTTACCGGCACCGACGCCACGTTCGAGGCCGAAGTCCTCAAGTCCGACCTCCCGGTCCTGGTCGATTTCTGGGCCCCCTGGTGCGGCCCTTGCCTGATGATCGCGCCGGTGCTCGAGGAAGTCGCCGAAGCCCACAAGGGCAAGCTCAAGGTCGTCAAGCTCAACGTCGACGAGAACGCCGCGACCCCCCAGACCTACGGCATCATGGCCATCCCCACTCTCATCCTGTTCAAGGGGGGCGAGCTCAAGGAGAAGGCCGTCGGGGTCCTGCCGAAGAACAAGCTCGTCGACCTGGTCACGAAATACGTCTGAGCCCGTCCGCCCCCCCGCGATCAGACGGCCGTGGCGGCCGGGGGAGGGGCCGGCGGGGCGGCGGCTTCCCTTCGCTCGTTGAGCACGGCCGCCAGTTCCGCCCCCCAGAGCATGATGACCAGCGAGGCGGAGATCCACAGCAGGAAGAAGATGATCGAGGTCAGCGTCCCTTCGAGAAGCCGGCTCAGGACGATGCCGATGGCCGAGAAGCGGACGACGTAGATGGCGAAGATTCGCTTGAAGATCTCATAGAGCAGGGCCGCGATCGCCGCCGACAGCGCGGCCGACCGCGTGTGGACCTTGGTCTCGGGAATGAACTTGTAGATGACGAAGAAGACCAGGAAAGCCAGCGCGTAGGGGATGACGTACTGAAGGAAGACGTTGTTGATCAGAGCGGCCACCTCGGGGTTGATGGTCGCCCGGACGAGAGCGCTGGCCCGGACGGCCCGGTCCAGGGCCGTCCACACGGCCGTGATGGCCAGCGAGAACAGCATGATCAGGCCGATGATGAACATCAGCGCGTATTCCATGAGCCGGTTGTAGAAGAAGGATTTGTGGTACTTCGTCCGGAAAATGTGGTTGACGGTCGAGATCAGGTTGGAGAACAGGAGGCTGGCGGCGACGAGCGAGCCCAGCAGGCCGAAGAGGCCGAGCTTGGTGACGCTCGTCGAGATGGCCTCCAGGCTCTTGAAGAAGGCCGGGTCCAGCTTGGCGAAGAATTCGTCGGTGAAGAGGTTGAGGCTGCGCAGGGCCATCTCGGAGTCGCCCAGGAAGCGGGCCGTCGCGGCGAAAAAAAGAGCGATCAGGGGGACGCTGCAGAGCAGGGAAAAATAGGAGATGACGACGGCCGAGGTCCAACACTTGTCCTGGTTGAACCTCCTGAAAGACGCGGCCAGGATCTTCAAAGGCGACCTCCGGAGAACCTGCCCGTCGAAGGGCTCGGGGACGCTCACGGGCGGTAGTATAGCATTTATCTCTCCTTCCTTGACATCCCCCCTCCTTTTTCAAGAATAGGACGCGAACGATGACCAGCCTGGTCCGCGCCCTTCGGCGCCATCTGAAGGACGAACCTCGCGGCGAGTGAGCGGCAGACGGCCGCGTTTGCTTCCCCGGGGGGCGGTGTGCTAAATTTCCGGCGTGGCGCCCCTTCCCATCAGAAAGTCCCGGGCCCGTCTTGCGGCCTGGCCGGGTCTGGCCGTTATCGTCCTCCTCCTCTCCCCGGCGCTCGGAGCCCGCCCCGCCGCCCAGGAGACCGGGCCGGCGGAAGAAGAGGTCCGGATCGTCGCCCGGACCCAGGAGAGGACCGAGGCCCTGGTTTTCGCCTCCGGGGACGTCGAGATCCACTACCGCCGGTTCCGCCTGTTCGCCGACCGCGTCGAGCTCCGCCTCGAGACCAAGGACGTCCTGGCCGAGGGCAATGTCGTCGCCCACACCGAAGGCCAGGTCATCCGGGCCGAACGGGCCCGTTTCAACCTCGAGACGGGGCTGGGGACGATCGAACAGGCCTCGGGAATGATCCAGCCTTCGTTCTTTTTCGAGGCCGAAGCCGTCGAGAAGCGCGGGCCCGACCTCTACAGCCTGAAAGCCGGGCGCCTGACGGCCTGCGCCCAGCCCAACCCGCGCTGGAGCTTCTCCCTGTCCCGGGCCGACCTCAAGGAGGGCGCCCACGTGACCATGTGGGACACGGTCCTGCGGATCAAGAGCGTCCCCGTTCTCTACCTGCCCTACCTCCGCTATCCTCTCGAGGACCGGGCCACGGGCTTCCTCACGCCCCGCGTCGGGCTTTCCGGCACCAAGGGGTTTTCGCTCTCGCAGAGCTTCTTCTGGGCCATGGCCCCCAACCTGGACGCCACCGTCGGCTTCGACTACTTCTCCGACCGGGGCCTCGGAGCGGGCCTCGAGTTCCGCTACCTCTTCCCGGGCGGCACGGGCGGCAAGGTCGACCTCTATCATTTCATGTACAAAAGGGACGCCGCGGGCGACAAGCCCGGCGGCTCGTCCATCGTCCGGCTCGACCATCTCCAAGCCCTGCCCGGGGGCTTCAAGCTGGCCGCCAACGCCGACCTCCAGAGCTCCTACGATTTCCTGAGAGAGTTCGACAACGATTTCCGGCGGGCCGTGACCTTCAACCGCAGCTCTCAGGTCCACTTGTCCCGCTCGTGGGCCCGCTTCAACTTGAGCGCCCGGGCCTCGCGCTTCGAGACGTATTTCTCGGAGCTCGACGACGCCACCGTCAAAACCTCGCTCCCCCAGATCCAGTTCAACGTCTTCAAGGTCCCGCTCGCCGGGCCGCTGTTCTTCTCCCTGAGCTCGTCCTTCCACGCGTGGAGCTACGGCCGGAAGTCCGAATACGAGGCCGGGACGGAGCGCCGGTCGGATACCCTGTCCGTCATTCCGGCCGTCAGCCTGCCCTTCTCCCCCGCCCCTTGGCTGACGGCCGACACGGCCCTGACGGGCAGGTTCATCTATTACGGCCAGCGCGTCGACCCGGAGTCGGGCCTGATCTCCAACGACGGCTTCTTCTCGCCCGGCTTCGCCCTCAGGGTCGAGCTGACCGGCCCCGTCTTCACCAGGGTTTTCCGCGGCCGGGGCGGCCGGCCGGGGCTCAAGAACATTATCGAGCCCTACTTCCATTACGCTTTCGACAGTGCCGTCAGCCAGGCCGACAGGATCGTGACCGCCTACGGCTTCTTCCGTTTCCATCAGCTGAGCTACGGGGTCAACAGCCGCTTCTTCCTCAAGTCCGGAGAGCGGCCGGTCGAGGTCCTCTCATTGGGGCTGGGGCAGACCTTTTATTTTTCGCCGGAGGACGGCCCCCTCCGGGATTTCCCCGTCGACGGGCAGCCGCCCCGTTTCTCGGAGATCGCCGGGACCCTGCGCTTCTATCCCGAGTCCAATTTCAGCCTCGACGCCTCGGCCGGCTACAATCCCTATTACAAGGATCTGTCGAGCCTGCGGGTCAGCGCGACGGCCGGCTCGAAGCCCGAAGGCGAGTTCCTCGGCCTGAGCTGGTTCAAGAGCCGGAACGCCTGGATCCCCGGCGTCGATCCCGATCTCGTCACCTTCTACAACCGCAACCAGATCGGCCTGTTCGGCGGGACGCGCCTCCCCCGCCTGTCCCTGGACGTGCAGGCCAACGTCGATTTCAATCTCCAGGAGAGCAAGCTTCTTTACACGGGCGGGCGGGTGACCTATCACTACCAGTGTGTCGACTTCACGGTCGATGTCGGCGTCTACTACTACCGCTCCCAGCCCGAGGTCCAGCTCCGGTTCTCCCTGGGGCTGGGGGCGATCGGCAGGTCCCTGGGGTTCCTTGAAGGCGCCGGCTTCTAAACGGTTCTTTTCCTGTTTCCGGGGATTTTGAATCAGGAAAGAGCGATAGATATCCCCCTGAAGACCCCCATAGCGGAGGGGGACCCGTCGCTTCAGCGACGGGGGAACCGTCGGGACAGGTTCCCGGGGGTCTGGGGGGCTAGGGGGGATATCTATCGGCAAAACTCATTCAAGAGAATCGCCGGAAACGGGAGAAGAACCGTTTATCTAAACTGTCCTCGAGCTCAAGTGGCGGGTGCTCAAATATTGAGCTCGAGCTGGCTGTCCTGGACGAGCTTGCGTTCGGCCTCGATGTCCTCCAGGAGGTCGGGGGTGATGTCGCCCGTGGGGTAGACGCCGTCGAAGCAGGCGGCGCAGAAGTTCTTGATCTTGGGGTTCTCCGTCCTGACCGCCTTCTTCAGGGCGTCGAGGGTCTGGTAGATGACCTCGTCGGCCCCCAGCTTGCGGGCCACGGCCGCTTCGTCGGCGTCCATGGCCACGAACTCCGTCTTGGTCTGCATGTCGATGCCGTAGACGCAGGGGTGGCGCAGGGGGGGCGAGTAAGAGGCGAAGTAGACCTTCTTGGCCCCGCACTCGCGGACCATCTCGATGATGGCCCTGGACGTGTTGCCGCGGACGATGCTGTCGTCGACCAGGAGGACCTTCTTGCCCTTGATCTCGGAGGCGATGGGGTTGAGCTTCTGGCGGACGGAGTCGCGCCGCTGGCTGGCGGCCGGCATGATGAAGGTCCGGCCGATGTAGCGGTTCTTGACCAGGGCCTCGCTGTACTTGAGGTCGAGCTTGCGGGCGATCTCGATGGCCGCGTCGCGGGCCGAGTCGGGGACGGGGACGACGACGTCGATGTCGAGCTTGCGCTTGCGGATCTCGAGGGCCAGGGCCCGGCCCAGGTTGACCCGGCATTTATAGACGTTGGCCCGGTCGATGAACGAATCGGGGCGGGCGAAATAGACCCACTCGAAAAGGCAGGGCGCGGGGCAGGCTCGGCCCAGCTTCTTCCTGTGGAGGGTCCGGCCCCGGTCGAGGAACAGGACCTCGCCCGCCTCCACGTCTCGGATCTCGCCGTAGTTCATGATGTTGAGACTGACCGTTTCCGAGGCGAAGGCGTAGGACGGGACGATCCCGTCGCGCCGCACCCCGTAGGCGAGCGGCTTGATGCCGTAGGGGTCCCGGAAGGCCACCAGCCCCTCGCCGGCGATGTAGGCGACCACCGAATAGCTCCCCCGGACCTTGTTGAACACGCTCCGGACGGCCCGGTAGACGTGTTCCGGCTCGAGGGTCCTGGCCTTTTCGCGGGCCAGGGACTCGGCGAAGATGTTGAGGATGATCTCGACGTCGTTGTCGGAGTTCAGGAGGCGGTGATACTCGCGGAACAGCTCGTCCTTGAGCTCCCGGTAGTTGGCCACGTTCCCGTTGTGGGCCATGATCAGCCCGAACGGCGAATTGAGCTGGAAGGGCTGGGCGTCCTCCCCGCCGCCTCCTCCGACCGTCGGGTAGCGCGTGTGGCCGATGCCGATAGGGCCGCGCAGGTGGTGGACGGCTTCGGGCGTGAAGATGTCGTGGACCAGGCCGTTGCCCTTCTTGGCGTGAAAGCGGCCGTCGAAGGTGATGACCCCGGCGGAGTCCTGGCCCCGGTGCTGGATGGCCAGCAGCCCCTGATAGAGGTCGCGGATGACGGGCCCGTTGCCCCAGATCCCTATGACGCCGCACATGGCCCGTTCATTCCTTGACCGGACGGTGCGGGTCGACGGCGGCCTCGTCGATGATCATGACCGGGATGTCGTCCTTGATCGGGAAGACGCGGTGGCAGGAGACGCACTTGAGCCCCTTTTCGTCGGCCGTCAGCTTGACGTCGGCCTTGCACAGGGGGCAAGCCAGGATGGCCAGGAGGGAGGCGCTGATGGACATTGAACTCTCCGTCACTAGAATAGTCCGCCGGGCCCCGGACGTCAAGCCGCGCGGGGGTCCCCCCCTAGAGGCGGAAGCGGAGGCCGGCCCGGATGGACGTGCCCGAAAGGTTGATGTCCGCCGCCCTGACGCCCGAGACCCCGGCCCCCTCCGGCCGGCCCTCGCGGACGAAAAGGAACGGATAGTTGGAAGCGTCCATGGACTGCTTCCAGTAATAGAGGGTGCCCTCTTCGATGAGGTTGCCGCCCAGGGAGTCGCTGTAAACGTCCTGCCCATCGAGCCCGCTCCAGCGGGCCAGTCGGAACCCGGCCTCGGCGAAGAAGACCAGGTTTCGGCCGACCTTCCAGTCCCCGCCGAAGGCCGCTTCGGCGCCGAAAGTCCAGGCCGTGGCCGAGCCCTTCGATTGCCGCCACCCCTCGTCGTCCGCGAATTTGTAGAGATAGCCGGCTTTCACATGGTAGGCCCCGAGGCCTCCCTTGAGATAGAAGCCGCGGCCCGGATAGAACCGGGCGTTGATACTGACGGGCAGCGCCTGGAAAGCGGGCTCGACGGTCAGGCTCTCCGAAAAGCCCTCGCCGGAGTAATCGACCGTGCTCGTGGTCCCGCCACGGAGGTGGACGATGTCCGCGCCGACCGCCAGCTCCGGGGAGATCCGGTAAGACAGCTCGAGGCCGAGCCCGAAGGCCAGCCCAACGGCATCCGCGGCGCCCGAAGGCTCGAGACCGAGAAAGGCCCCGTAATGGTCGATGATGCCCTGGGCGCCGTCGTTGAGGTCGGCCGGGGCGACCGACCCGCCCAGGAACGAGACGGAGAATTCGAAGGGGCGCGAGACCGGTTCGGCCGGCCTCGGGGTTCGCGCGGGTCCGGGAGCGGGGGCCTTCGGTCGGGGTTCGGCCGGCGTCACGGCCAGCGGCTCACGGGCCTCTTTCGCCGGAGGTCCGGCCTCCTCGGCCGTCACGACGACCAGGCTCTCGTGGATGTAGCCGGCCCTCACGCCGCCGTCGTCGAGGATGTAGCGGACGAGGTACCACTCTCCTTCCTTCCGGTCGGCCGCGAGGACCGTGCCCTCGGGGATCTGCTGGACGACGGCGCTGCCGATGTCCGGGCGCTCCCGCAGGTTGGCCTGCTCGGCCGTGACCTTGACCCGGACCGCCTGGAGGGTTCGTTCCCGGGCCCCGAGCTGAAATGCGGCCCCGAGGACGAAGATCATGATGATCGAAAGGGCGATTCGTTTAGTGCGCATCAGGGATTCACCTTGATTCGATTATAGTCGACTCGCCGCCCCGGGACAAGCCGCGCGGCCGGGGTGTCACTCGTATTCGGCCCAGGGCTTGATCTTCAGGTCGGCCAAGGGTTTCGCGGCCAGGGCCTGGACGAACAGGTCGGCGGCCTGGAGGTTGGTCAGGATGGGGACCGAGAAATCGACGGCCAGGCGCCTCAGCTTGTAGGCCGAGTTGAACTCGACGCGCCTGTACGGGTTGGGGATGGAGATGACGAGATCGACCTTCCCCCCGGCGATGTGATCGCGGATATTGGGGCCCCGGCGCTCGTGGACCTTGAACAGGCGCGTGTTGGGGATGCCGTTGGCCTTGAGATAGGCCGAGGTCCGGTCGGTGGCGAAGATCCGAAAGCCCATGCCGGCCAGCGTCCGGGCGGACCCCAGGAACCGGTGCTTGGACTCCTCGCCGCCGACCGTCAGCAGGACGCTTTTCCCCGGCAGGGTGAAACCGGTCGAGAGGATGGCCTTGAGGTAGGCCTCGTGGACGTCCTCGCCCAGGCAGGCGACCTCCCCGGTCGAGGCCATCTCGACGCCCAGGACCGGGTCGGCGCCCTTGAGGCGGGAGAAGGAGAACTGGGGGGCCTTGACGCCGACATAGTTCAGGTCGAGTGTCGACCTCCGCTCGCCCGGCGGCCGGCCCATGATGGCGGCCACGGCCAGCTCGACGAAGTTCGTCCGGGCGACCTTGCTGACGAAGGGGAAGGAGCGCGAGGCCCTCAGATTGCACTCGATGACCTTGATGGCGTTGTCTTTGGCGATGAACTGGATGTTGAAGGGGCCGGTGATCCGCAGGGCCCGGGCGATCTCGCGGCCGATCGCCCGGATGCGGCGGATGGTCTCGATGTAGAGCTTCTGGGGCGGCAGGACCATGGTCGCGTCGCCCGAATGGACCCCGGCGTTCTCGACGTGCTCGACGATGGCCGAGGCCACGACCCGGCCGCGGTCGGCCACGGCGTCGAGCTCGATCTCCTTGGCGTTCATGATGAACTTGGAGATGACCACGGGATACTCGGGCGTCACCCGGGAGGCCTTCTGAAGGTAGCGGTCGAGGTAGGCCTCGTTGAAGACGATGCTCATGGCCGCCCCGCTCAGGACGTAGGATGGGCGGATGAGGACCGGGTAACC
>Ga0194125_10013241_pt1 | contig 10750 bp, 8 predicted proteins | sample TA2KigC250mmetaG_FD_148626 | JGI IMG/M metagenome (GOLD analysis project Ga0194125, IMG submission 148626) | Freshwater microbial communities from Lake Tanganyika, Tanzania - TA2015034 Kigoma Deep Cast 250m | ecosystem: Environmental > Aquatic > Freshwater > Lake | place: Tanzania: Lake... | reverse complement strand
GTAATGATTGCCTGGGCTGTTTCATTATCGACCACCAATTTAAGATCAAGTGCTTTTTCTTTGATCCCGCGGTTAATGGCCAGAACCCGGTGATCTTTTATTTTAATCAGCGGTTCGCTGTACTCGTTATAATCATCATATGTTTTATCCTCAGCTTGCGCTTTTTTACGAATCTCAACGGACGCTGTTTTACGGTAAAGAACGCGCAGGGCTTTGCGCACTGCCGCATCGTCGGAAATCATCTCGGCAATAATATCGGATGCGCCCTGTAATACAGCTTCTACAGTGAGTAGATCCTGCTCACTTTTCAGGTATTCACCCGCTTCTGCCTGAGGATCGATCCGGCCCCCTAAGATGAGCTGAGCCAGCGGCTCCAGACCTTTTTCACGAGCTACTGACGCTCTGGTTTTCTTTTTAGGCCTAAATGGCCTGTATAGGTCGTCAAGCTCGGTGACAGTTGCAGCAGCTTCAAGCTTTCCCTGTAGTTCCGGAGTTAAGGCATCCTGTTCATTGATCAGGCGAATAACATCCATCCGCCGCTCTTCGAGATTGCGATACTGCGTTATTTTTTCCTGCAACAGGCGCAGTTGTTCATCAGTAAGCCCACCGGTCATCTCTTTACGATAGCGAGCAATGAAAGGCACCGTATTGCCTTCATCCAGTAAAGCTGCGCTCTGGTTGATTTTATTTACAGCTATTCCTGTTTCCCTGCTAATTCGCTTAACTATTTGATCCTGCATAAGGGCCCCCTTACCTATTCGATTATGATTAACTATCTTCCGCCGGTGCCTCTTCAACTGGCGGAATTTCGTCCGGAAGGGGATCAACTCCAGGATCCGGAGGCAATTCCGGTTCACTTTCCGGCTCAGATTCCTCTTCCGGATCCGGTTCGGGATCCGGCAAAGGCTCAGGCTGCTCCTCCGTTAGCGGCAGTCCTTCGGGAATAAGCTCTGGAATAATCTCCGTTTCCTCCTCAGGAGAGGGTTCCGGAGCAACCGGACCCGGCAGATATGGCGGATCAAGCCTCTCTACCAAAAGACCGAAGACCTGTTTAATTATTTCTAACCGATAATCATCATCAATGACCAGATAATAAATGTTGTTGCCATCCCTGTTTGAGAGCTTTCCCTCGCCGGTAAACACATAACCTTCAATCCGGTCATAGTCGACCCGGAAACCAAACAGTCCTAAGGCCAGAAGCTCCAATATATGAAATGAGGTTTCAATGTTGCTGTCGACTGCCCGGTAAAAGGTAGGCAGAGAAAAGATCCCCCGGGGCGAAAGAAGCTGGCTAAAGAGGGCGATTAATGCTTTTTGCTGTCTTTGGGTTCGCCCCCGCTCACCACCGAGATTATCAGCCCTGCTACGCACGTATTGCATAAAAGCAGACCCGTCCAAACGCTGCCGGCCTGCAGCAACCTGGATATCACCCCTACCGTAGTTGGAGCGAACATCATTTTCAACATCGATTACCACCCCTCCGACTGCATCCACGATCTCTTTGGCTCCATCCATATCAACAACCAGGTAAGCATGGATTGGAATGCTGCCGAGGAAATCTTCAACCGTTCTGATTACCGTATCAACACCACTCTGGTGGCGGTTTTCACCTTCAGCCTTCCGGTAATAGCCGTACATATAAGAGTGGTTTATCTTGTCATCGGTGTCAGAACCGCTGATTCGCACATAACTATCACGTGGAATGGAGACCAGCGATACCTGGTGTGATGAAAGATCTACTGCCGCAACCATAATTGTGTCAGGTCGAAAAAGGCTCATATGCTCCTCACGGTCAGCCGACCGGTCAAAACCCAGTAGTACTATGTTTAAAGTATTACCCTTAAGATAATCAACTCCCTCATCCGGAGAAATAGCAAGCCTGCCGGTAAAAACTCTCTCCGGGAAATAACCGATTAGCAACAGGGCGATAATGGAAATCGCACAAATAAATAGCAGTAGTTTCTTTAGAAATGAACCTTTTCTTTTTTTTCTTCTTTTCCTTGCCACTATTAGCAGCTCCTCAAAAATGATCCTACCATCAGTAACCGGCGCGATAATAAGTTAATTGCTATTAATATGTCGTTATTTTAGATAGCGGCAGGAAGCGCAGAACTACACGGCCCTGAATATTCACTAGTGGCACCGGACCGATCTGCCGACTGTCACTGCTGTGATTGCGGTTATCACCTAAAACGTAAACAAAGCCATCCGGAACAACTACCGGAGCATGCTCGCTGGCCATCTTGTTCTTGATATAGACCTCCGGTAAAAGTTCGCCATTGCGGTAAACGCTGCCCATGATAAATTCGAGGTTATCACCAGGTAGGCCGATTACCCTCTTTACCCACATATGATCTCTTTTCTGTTGTATGAAAAGCGCCGGCAATGGGCTTTCGATAAATCGATCCATAATGGTACGCTGCCGTTCAACCCTGCTGTCGATGATAATAATATCTCCATAGTCAGGGATTGATCCTAACAGATAAGGAGTAAGAAAAACTATTACCCGGTTACCCTGCCGATCAAAAGTCGGCTCCATCGATCGATCAACAATATCATAGGTTTGAATAACCAGTACGCTCACTGCCACTGTAACAACAACGATCAGGGCAATTTGTTTGATCCAGGCTCCCAGGGTAGATTCTCTTCTTTTTTCGTGCATCTGTTTTCGACCCCTTTTACCGTTTATGGCTAGCTTCCTTCTATCATTGGCATCATCATCTTTAGACTGATTAGGCCTCCGTAGATTATAGCATCATGGTTAAAAAACCGCACCACAGTGGCAATGCATTTAGCTATCGAAAAGTTTATTTTGTAAAGCGAAAATCGCCAGTTGAGTGCGGTCGCGCAGATTCAGCTTTTCAAGCAGATGGGTTACATGAGTTTTAACTGTGCGTTCACTGATATATAGCTGCTCCCCAATTTCTTTATTGCCCAGTCCACGTGCAATCAGCTCCAATACTTCCATCTCACGCGGACTGATCTGATCTGCAGTGCCGGTACTTTTATTAACGCCACCAACTTCCTGCAACATCTTAGCTGCAGCCAGGGGATGCAAGGTCGGATTTCCGGCGGCAGCGCTGCGAATTGCCTCTGATAGTGCTGCTGCAGCAACATCTTTCAACAGGTAAGAAAGCGCACCGGCCCGGATTGCCGGTAACACCAGATCGTCTTCCACCTTGCTGGTCAAAACGATAACACTTGATTGCGGGCTTTCCTCCAGGCATCTCCTGGTACCTTCCACACCGTCAACCCCGGGCATTAAAAGATCCATCAATATTACATCCGGCTTCAGACGTCCGGCCAACACTGCTGCCTCAGCGCCATCTGCCGCTTCACCAATCACCTGCAAGTCAGATTCTGTTTCCAAAAAGATTTTTAACCCTTCACGGACCAGCCCGTGATCATCTACCAGCATAACCGTTATCATCTTCAATCACTTCCCTCTCCAGCTAAGGACAGCTTCACTGTAAGTTTGGTTCCCCGGCCAAATACGCTGTCGACGATCACCTGGGCACCGATAGCCGCTGCTCTTTCCCTGATTCCAGAAAGCCCGACAGCTGTTATGTTAACTCGTGCCCGGGGTTCGAAACCTTTGCCGTTATCGTGTACTTGCATCTGGACCGAATCACCCTGTTGCAACAGCCGGATATTGACCTGATCTGCCTGTGCATGTTTGCTGATATTGTTCAGCGCTTCCTGGGCGATCCGAAAAAGACCTTCGCCCTGTTCACCAGTGAGGCCAACTGTGAGATCAATCTGGTCAACCAATTTCCAGCCTTCCCGCTCGGCCAGGTTAGTAGCATACTCCTGCAGGGCCTTACCCAGACCTTCCCTTTCCAGACTGATCGGCCTGATCTGCATGATCAGCTCCCGGATCTGACTGTGTGCCTGGCGGGCAATCAATTCCAGGGTTTCGCTCTCCTCAACCAATGCCTCGCTATTGTCAACATTATCTTTGATCTTTTTCCTCAAAGCTGCGGCTCTCAACACCAGGACAAAAAGTTGCTGGTTAACAGTATCATGAAGATCGCGGGCCAGGCGCATTCTCTCTTCAAGAGCCGCACCGCGCCCCGCTTCTTCAGAGAGGAGGCGATTTCTTTCAGCCAGGGTTTTTAAAGCGCCAATAGCCTCTTCCAGCTGAACCGCCATCAGGTTTAGCTGTTCTTCCAACCAGCCGACTTCATCCTCAGGGCCTTTATCCAGCCTGGCCTGATAATCACCGCGGGCGATGCTCCCAGCCATTCGGCCTGCTTCCCAGAGGCGGAGTTTCACCGAGCGGGTAATCAGCGAACCGGCAATTGCTGCTAAAAAACCGACTAGTATTCCGCTTAACAGGGCAATGATTATGGCAACCTGTGATTGCAGGCCCAGGTAAACAGTCGCAACGTAGGAAATCAAGCTGACCAACGCGCCAGTGGCGCCGGCAGCTAGACAAATTGCCGCCAGACGCCACTGCAACCCAAAACTGCGCTCTGCGCTCATTTAACAACTCCTGCTAACGCCGGCAGATAAAGGATCTCCATCTCACCGATGCCCAGTAACGCTTCAATCTGCAGGGTCGCCTCTGCTCCGTCCACTTCGACAACTCTTGTCAGGTTAAGCCCCGAAATACCGGAGCGCTCATCTTCAAAAAGACGCAGTTCTCCAATCCTGACTGCAGCCTGAATATCTAAGCTAACACCACCCGGGACTCTGACGATAACCTCACCCATGCCGACCTTGACCAGAATTCTATGTAAACCCGGCCGGATTTCTGCCGTCGTTAAATCGATTACCACATCGCCGATGCCATGGTGAAATTCCTGATCAGTATCTAAGATCCATGGCGCCCGGCCGTGATAAAGATCACCGATGTGCCCAAATTTTGAACATTTTTTCCAGCCGTCATTTTCTGCATCCCGGCCGGACCAGCAGGAATGTTTGCCCTTGAAGCGGTCACCCAGCAAGATTGAAAGGCCGATGGCTACTAAAATAAGGGGCCAGCCATAACGGGCAATATCCCCGCCGCCAATGGCAACTATTTCGGCATTCTTCAGGATACTGAACAGACCAATAGCTCCGACCCAGAGCCCCAAACCTAGCAGCACCCAGGATGTCCAACCAAAGCTGAGGCTCTCCCAGATAATTACCACTCCGATCAGAAGCAACACAACCGGCCAAAAAGCAAGGCCAAAATTAAAGACTTCGATTACCTGCAGCAAAACCAGGATCCCAAGCAGAAGCAAGATTACCCCCCAAATTTGACGTTTCATGTTTATCTTTCCCTTCTCTGTCATTTGGCAGCGTCCACTAACTGAAGGCTGCTAGTTAAACCTTAGCAGCTTTCTGGTGTGTCATGAAGGTCCTGCAGATTGATTCTGCACTCATACCAGGGTATGATTCTTGTCGTTGTTCTTTTTCCTGCTGCTTCGTCTTGTTCTAATCACCCAAAATGACTGAAACGATAGTGAAGATCTAATCGATTGAGTTTTTATGGTGGATCTATTAACATATAATAGATTTATTTAAACTATGGGGGAAATTAGAAGGCTTATACGAGCGGCTTAAAGATTAACACCAGCAGTTGCTACTTTTTTTTTATACGCACAAGACAGGTTCGCCCTAAATTTTAGTGGTCACAAATTAAGTTAATAAATTGTTATCAAGGATTACTGTAACAATATGCGGATCAAACTGAGTGCCAGCCATCCTTCTTAACTCTTCCTCCACCTCTTTAACTGTCTTGGAATCAGTATAAGGACGTTCCCACAACATAGCGTCTATGGCATCTGCGACCGCAATAATTCTTGCCCCGATTGGAATGTGGTTTCCTTTTAACCCAACAGGATAACCTTTCCCATCGTACCTTTCATGGTGATATAACACTAGTGGTATAATTTCTTTTAAAAATGTAGCTGGAGAAAGAATATCAGCCCCGATTTCAGGGTGTCTTTTTACTATTTCATACTCTTCATCATCCAACCCTCTTATTTTTCTCAAAATATTCTCCGCAACTCCGATTTTACCAATATCATGGAGTGTTGCTGCCTGACAAATTGCTTCCAACTCACCTGCGACCAAATCCATATTCTCGCCGATTCTCATGACCAGTTCGGCAACTCTTTTCTGGTGCCCTTTTGTATAAGAATCCTTAGCATCAACAGCTGCGACAAGAGAGTCAATCGTTTCTTGGTAATGACTTTGAATACTACTTTTCGTATTCATTATCTCTTCTTCCAGGCTTAACTTAGCCAACTGCAATTCATCCAGTTTTCTGCCCGCTTCCCTTGACTGGTAACGCTTGAGCAACCCTTTACTGACAACATTTCTCACCTGCAAAATATCAAAGGGTTTCTGCAGATAATCAACAGCTCCGAGGCGTAAAGCTTCCGTTGCCGTATCCACTGAAGCATAGGCTGTAACCATGATCACTTCCGTTGCCGGTGTTTTTTCCCGGATGACTTTTAGCAGATCGATACCGTTCATCTCCGGCATGCGGATATCTAATATGATCAGGTCAAGTTCAATCTGGTCAATTAATGAAATTGCCTCTTTGCCGCTGGCTGCCGTTTCCAACCGATAATCATCCTTCAGAATCATGCGCAATGACTCCCTGGGACCCAACTCATCATCAACTATTAAGATCGTAGGCTTTATTGACATACTCGTGATATACTCCTTTAACCTATACTAAGGTTTGAATTACAGGAAGGCTAATGCCAAATTTTAGCGGGCTACTGTTAACCTGATATACTTGCAGTGTCCCCCCGTGATCCTCTATAATTTTGCGGCTAACGGGCAGCCCGATTGATATAGTATTGTCCGGACTGACCTCCAAGGGACTAAACATCTTTTCTGGGTTCTCCAAACCAAGCCTGGTAATATTATCTGTGATTATAATTTGGATCCATCCCACAGGGCTTTCGCCTTCGGCAAGATTAGTAATAATAGATAGCTCTTTGTTTCCCTCCGGTATGCCCTGACAAAGAAAATTGATAATGTATGACAAAGCCCTAGCCATACTAAGACAATCAACATTAATCTGTGGATATTCTTCACAAATATTTTTCCTAACTAACCCATTAAGCTCTCCACCCTGCTCTTCTATCAGATAAATTGCTTGATCAATAACACTGTGAATATCGGTTAGTTCAAATTGATAACTTAGCGGAGTCGAAAAGGCAATTAATTGGTCGACGAGCTCATTGATCCGCTTGACTTCCTGCCTGACTGTCTGGGAAAACGCCGTCCGGAATTCTTCATCTTCAAACTTTTCAGGTAAAAGCTGGGCAAAAGTATGGATAGCCACCATCGGATTTTTTATTTCGTGTGTAAGCTGGCTTACAAAACGGTTTAAAACAGTGATCTTCTCCGCTTTATTCCGCTCTGCCTCCGCAATTTTGCGTGCAGTAATATCATCGATAATCATCACACTACCGAGAACTTCTTTGGCCTGGTTCACCATACAATAAGTGCTAACTTCCAGTGGGGTTTTTGTTTCAGCAAGTTCAAGGTATTTTTTGTGGTAATCTTTACCACTGCGCAAAGTTTCATAAAGCATATCGCCAAGAGGACTGATCAAAGATCTTAAATCTCTGTTAATCAGTAAAGCGGGGTTCTTTTTTAATATTTCTCCAGCCCGGTGGTTAAAGGTAGTAATTTTTTCAGATTGATCAATAGCCACAACCCCGCTGTTCATCCGCTGCAGAATACTCTCAATATATATTTTCTGATTGACCAGGCTTTCATGGAGGCCGATATCATCGAGAGCTATGGCAATATGGCCGCAAACTGAATAGAGCAGCTCGAGTTCTCTTTCGTAAAAAGGAGTTCCAGTTACTTTTGATCCGAGGCATAATACACCTTTCATCTTTCCCTGGGTAATCAAAGGTACACATACAGAAGCCTGCAGCAGCTTCATCTCCTGTAGAACATCGCCTTTTATCTCAGATACACCCGAAGCCGGGCAACTAGACCGATTAAGAATCTGACCTTCTGCTGCTAGCCAAGCAATAATACCGTCCGAAGTGTTTAACTTTAGAATCTTGCAGATGTTAGGATCGAGGCCTTGTTGAGCGACAATCAGGAAATTACCGCTATCTTCGTCTTTTAAAAGAACAGCCAGTTTACCGACCGGAATTAACTCTTTAACAGCATAGATGAAGAGGTTCAAAAATTTGTCACGATTCAGCTGATTGCTGACTGTCCTGGAAAAATCGCTTAAAACCCTAGCCCACGGACGTGATGCAAAATCGAAATCTTCCTGAGAAGATTTATTAAGGGTTAACCTGTCGTCTTGTCGGTTTAAAACAAGATCAGTTTTTCTAACTACATTTTCCCAAGCCCGATCCAGAACCATTTCTAATTGCCATGGTTCATAGGGCATCAGCAAAAAGTCATAGAGGTAATCTGCCAGCAGCATCGCCTGCCTTTTTTCTTTCCCCAGACCAACAAATACGAGTTCAGGTTTTCTCTTCTGGGCATCCTGCAACCATTTGAGAACATCAGTCTGATCTGTATCAACTAATACGATTCCGCGGTTGAGGTCGTTCTCATGAATCCAGTTAAAAGCATTTTCATTGCTTTCAATGAGAAAATATTTTTCAGGAAGACCGCTTTTAATATTTTCGAATAAATCCATGTCTTCTGTAAAAAGAAATACGACTTTCATCCCAGCGCTTCCTTTCGCGTGAAGCTTACAGCTATAAGCAGATCATGAAAATACAGCTATAACTAAGCCTGAGAACAAGGTAAAACTATTTCAAACCGCGATCCGGTGCCTTCTTCACTCTTTAGATTTATGCTGCCCCTGTGTGCTGATATGATTTTATGACAGATGCTTAAGCCCAACCCTACACCATCGGCTTTATCGGTCACAAAGGGATCAAAGATCTTATCCCGGATTGAACCTGATATCCCAATCCCGGTATCTTCAATATATACTATCAGGTTTGTATCGGAAAATAAAGCCCCTACGATCATTTTGCCCCCATCCGGCATAGCTTGAATGGAGTTTAGGAGGATATTTAACAAAGCCTGCTTTAACAATGAACGATCAGCTAAAAAAAGTTGTGGTGTTTCTGGAAATTCAAATTCCATTGTAACCTTCTGTTCTTCAAGCTGTGGAGAAAGTAAAGTAACCAATTCCTCAATTAAGTCTTTAATGTCAAACTGCTCATAAGTCAAAACAGGCTCTTTTACAAAATTAAGCAATTCTCCTACCAAATCATTAATCCTGGTTATCTCCTGGCTGACAACGTTAGAAAAAATATGGCGAAATTCATCGTCATTATATTTATCCGGTAAAAGATCGGCAAATGTTTTTATCGACACCAGCGGATTTTTTATTTCATGAGCTATGCCTGCAGCAACTTCTCCAAGTGATATCAATCGCTGTGATTTAAGTTTTTCACTTTCCAAATTTTTAATCCTTGTTATATCACTTAAAACAATTATTACTTCATTAAGATTTCTGTCCGGAGCTTGAATCAGGGATGTATTACATGAAATATATTGATTAACTCCCCTAGTGTTTATGGAAATTTCATGTTGACTCACACCTGTATTAACAGACAAAGTCTTATAAAAAAGCTGATATAAATCTTCACCAAAAGTATAAAACAACTCTTTTCCGACAGCATCCTGGATCGGTATCCCAAGAAGTTTTTCTGCTTCACTATTATAAACAGTAATCATGCCTTTATCATTCACCGCAATCAGGCCATTTCCCATCTCTGAAAGAACATTTTCCTGGTAAAATCTGATTCTCGAGATCTCGTTGTAATGCTTTTCATTAATCAAACCTATTGTAACCTGGGTGGTTATTGTTGAAAGCAGAGAAAGATCTTCATGGTAATATGGCTCTCCTGATTGCTTTGCCCCTAAAAGCATTATTCCTTCTAAACAATCTTCAGCAACCAAAGGTAATAAAACTTCAACTTTCATGTTTTTCAAACTATTATAAAGTATTTCTTCTGTTTGATTATCAGGTCTTTTTAATAGATCAACCAGCACAACTGAAGGGCGAGTTTTTTCAATATATTTGATAACTGAATTTAGTTTTGCAGTATCAATTATAGATTCGGTTAGCTCTTCAGTTGTAGAAAAAAAACCTTTTGTATTATAATTATGACTAAAATCTTTTATAGAATAAAAAGCAAAATCAAGTTTCATATAACTTACTATGTTGTTAATCAGATTGTCGAGGAACAACCCCATATCCAACACGCTCGATAACTCTTTTGTGCTGTTGACCATTAAGGTATGATAATCTGCCACACCTTTATAAAAAAATTTATCGATCAGAAACCGGATCCTGTCCTTTATAGAAGGTAACCCAAGGACAGATACAAATACGATATAAGCAATTATTAATTCAGATGTGATAGTGCTGTAAACTGAATTCCACTGAAACAATACACGGACTACAAATATTGATAATATCGCCATCAATAATGCTGTAATGAAGTTGGACAGATTTTTACGAAATGCAAGGCGAATGTCCATAAAACGATGCTTAATAATTGCATAACTGATGAAACCAAGCATGACCAGACTGAAAGAAGGTCCTAGCGTACGAATATCAATACCATAGATATATATTATTCCGATTATCGGTAATATGAGGTTAACTGCCGAAATTAACAACGCTGATATAAGCAGTCCCGCTTCTTTTTCACCTAAAGTTTCCCATTAAGCCCCGCAAGCCCTTATGAGTAGAGCGTTTCAGGGGCAAAAAATTTTGTTCATTTATCATATATTAGTATAG
>Ga0194125_10013231_pt1 | contig 10754 bp, 12 predicted proteins | sample TA2KigC250mmetaG_FD_148626 | JGI IMG/M metagenome (GOLD analysis project Ga0194125, IMG submission 148626) | Freshwater microbial communities from Lake Tanganyika, Tanzania - TA2015034 Kigoma Deep Cast 250m | ecosystem: Environmental > Aquatic > Freshwater > Lake | place: Tanzania: Lake... | reverse complement strand
GTGCAACCGTTGGTGAGATTCGTGAGCAAGCGGTGAAAGATGGCATGGTTTCGCTTATGCACGACGGTATGATGAAGGTAAAGTCAGGTATTACTACCATCTCAGAAGTATTGCGCCAGGTCTTCTATTAGCCGATTGATTTATCCTTTGGTTAGCGATATGTGGGAATCCGTGCTTGTCTAAAACATGTTTCGGGATACAAATCTTCGTCTACCCCCTGTGCGGAATGGCGTGGCATGCAACACGAAGCTCTGAGCTATAAGAAGGCTGGCCCTGTGGCGCTGGTCACGTTCGATCATATCTCGGTGGGCAGTGTTGTGGATACAAGAATAACCCAGGAATTAAACGACATTTGCGCTGAGATTGGTCGTGATTCTGAGGCCCACGTTTTGGTTATCACAGGCTCGAACGAGAAGGCATTTTTAATAGGGAGTGATCAAAGCACGTTCATGTCTGGCGGCAAAGGTTTGGGGCAAGTTGATTTGCTATCGGTGGCTGTGCCAGTGGCAAGTCTTATGATTCCTGTGATTGCTGCAATCAATGGAGATGCGATTGGACAAGGTTTGGAGCTGGCGTTGGCTTGCGATATCAGAATTGCCGTGGAAGGTGCGAGGTTTGGGTTGCCACAGGTTGCTTTTGGTGCTGTGCCATGGGATGGTGGAACTCAGAGGCTACCCCGATTGGTAGGTAGGGGTAAGGCTATGGAAATGTTACTAACCGGACAGACCGTAGATGCTGCGGAGGCTTATCGCATCGGTTTGGTGAGCAAAGTTGTTCGGCGTGAGGAGCTTATGCCGACGGCGTTGGATGTAGCCCAATCGCTGGCTTCTAGAGCGCCCTTGGCGGTTAAGTACGGCAAAGAAGCAGTTTTGAAAGGGATGGACCTGACACTGGAACAAGGCTTACGCCTGGAAGCTGACCTTTATTTCCTCTTGCAGACAACTCAGGACCGTACCGAAGGCATTAAGGCTTTTTTGAAAAAGCGGCATCCGGAGTTTAAGGGAGCCTGAGCATCGCGCTATTGCAAGCTTGAATCATGGGTAATTTCGATACGTTAATTTTTGAAAAGGTAGACAGCATTGCTTATATCACGCTTAATCGGCCAGAAGTTTTGAACGCATATAATATGCGGATGCGTGACGAACTTTACCAGGTACTGATGGCAATCAGTGACGACCCTGAAGTGAGGGTAGCTGTTCTCAAAGGGGCTGGGGATAAGGCGTTTTGTGCTGGTGCTGATTTGACTGAGTTTCTTACTGCCCCATCGCCCACGGTTGCTCGTCAGGTGCGATGGGAACGCGACGTCTGGGGGTTATTCTTGAGGTGTCCGTGTCCGCTGATTGCTGCCCTGCATGGTTATGTTCTCGGTTCGGGCATAGAGATGGCTTTGTGTTGCGATATCAGGATTGCTTCCGAGGATGTGCAGTTTGGCTTGCCGGAGGTGGCTCTTGGTATCATCCCGGCTGCAGGGGCTACCCAAACTTTGCCCAGGGTTGTGGGAAGAGCAAAGGCGCTAGAGATGATGTTTCTTGGTGGTCGGGTAGGCGCAAGTGAAGCGCTAGATATAGGACTGGTTAACGGAGTTGTTTCTAGGAGCAAGCTGTATTCGACTGCAAGCGATATGGCCAGGCGGATATCGCAATTTGACCCCAGGGTGGTTGCAGGCATTAAGCAGGCTGTCACCAGGGGTCTAGATCTTTCGCTTGTGGAGGGGCTTGCGATAGAAAAGATATTAGCTGGCGCTATCATCGATTTGAAGCGCTAAGCATCTTTTGTGCAGACAGTATATAGTTTTGAAATTCCAGCCAGTTGGGGCTAGAATATCTGCGGAGGTTCGGATGATATGGCTAATCAGATAGGTAAAAGATATGTTTGCAAGAAATGCGGCTCTGAGTTTATTGTGACCAAGGCTGGTGATGGGGCGTTGAGCTGTTGCGGCGAGACGATGGAGCTAAAGAAGTAGTTTGACGGGTATCGGATTCGGAACACTGTTTAGGAGATATTGCTGTGAATCAACTTGGAAAAAGATTCAAATGTCAGACTTGTGGTACTGAGGTGCTTTGTACCAAAGCTGGTGAGGGGGCTATCGCTTGCTGTGGTAAGGCTATGGAGCTTCAGGAGCCCAGACCGCTGCCGTCGTCAGATTAGGTACCTATCGGCTCGCGGTTTAGTTCTGATTAGTGCCTAGGCATATTTTTAGTGCTTAATCGTTTCTTTGCCAGGCTATTTGTCCGTCGATAATTGTCATTTCCACTTGTATCTGTTTGATTTCGCTTATTGGTATTTGTGTGGGGTCTTTGCTGAGGACGACTAAATCAGCTAGTTTGCCCGGCGTTATAGTGCCTTTGCTCCTCTCTTCTTGGGAGGCATAAGCGCCGCCCGCTGTGTAAGCCCACAATGATTGTAATGGTGATATAGCCTGTTCTGGTAATAACTTTTGTCCTGACTCTGCAGTTCGTGATGTCGCAGCATAGATGCCTATCAGTGGATTTGGGGGTACGACGGGGCAATCTGAACTAGCTGCTACGGTAAGGCCAGCTCTGATGAGGGTGCCGAAGGGGTACAGATGCTCAAGTTGCTGGGGCGGTACTGTTTTGAGGTATCTTTCTCCGCTATAGTAGATAAAAGCTGGTTGGGTGACCACTATGACCTGGAGCTTGGCCAAGCGTTCCGACATTTCGGGAGTACATATTGAGCAATGCTCAATGCGGTGTTTGCGCCACGGATGTGGGTATACGTATTGGGCGTATTCCAGAGCTAATAGCCCCGCCGAGATGGTATTCTCCTCGACAGCGTGTAACGCGACTTGAAATCCAGCTTGATGTGCATCTAGTACCATCTGTCTTAGTTCTGTCTCTGGTGGATTGAGATGGCCTCTGGTTTGATTGAGGATCATCTTTATAGCACCCAGACGCAATTGTTCGTCTCCAGTTTTGGGACTAAAGCCTTGCTCCCTGGCTTCTCGCAGTGCTTTTATTCCTAGCATCATGTTTACTCTGGGCTTTAGGTGCCCCTGCTCTTTCCAATCTCTCAGTTCTTGCCAGCGTTGAATATTGTTATGGATAGATGCGTCTTGTACGGAGGTAATTCCCAGGGAAATGAGCGTCTCGTTGGCAGATTTGATTCCTTGTTCCATTTCGGCTTTGCCAAGAGGTGGTATCACACCGGACAAATACTCGGACATGCCGTAAAGGATTCCAGTCGGTTCACCTGTTTCCAGGTCTCGATCGATCATGCCACCAGGCGGCTCGGCAGATTCTTTGGTAATGCCTGTGAGTGTCAAAGCCAGGCTGTTAAGCACATGGGCATGCCCTGAGCGGTGGGTAAGTTTTACAGGATGGTTCTTTGTAGCCTGGTCCAGGTCCCGAAGGTTAGGGTGCCGTTTCTCCGCCAGGTAAAAGTCATTGTATCCTCTGCCTCTTATCCACTTTCCTGGCGGCGATGTCAGGGCTAATTCGCTAATTCTTGCCTGGATATCCTGAATGGAATGTATTTTGCCTGGTCGCAAATCTAGCGTGTGAAAGCTTTCTGCAAAGCCGAAGATATGACAATGGGCATCGTTAAAACCAGGTATTATGGTCTTTCCCAGGCAGTCTATGATTTTAGTTTGTGTTCCTGCTATGCCTTTGATTTCAGCTTTTTCCGATACTGTCATTATCTTGCCGTTGCGAACAGCGACCATGCGGGCTTTTTGGCAGTCAGCATTCATGGTCAAAATATTGGCGTTGTGGAGTATTAAGTCTGCTGTTGGATGAGAGATGCGGTTCAAGTGGTTACCTCATCTTCGCCATGCGGGCGATGATTTTTTAGGATGCTGCCCAAGGCGTGGGAAAAATCTTTTAGCCTTAGGCCTTTAAAGTGGGGGAGGAATATTCCCGTATTACTCTGCGACATCGTCAAGTCAAGCTTAAAAGGGCACCCAATTTGTGTGTAGTATTCCTTGGCATATCTATTGGTGTCTTATTTCGTCTAGCCACGAGTTAAGCGCATTATAAAATGACAGTGATTTTTCATCTAGAGTTCGTGGTTGCATCAAGTGGGCTTCCAATGGATGGTACAATTGCTCCTCGTCGCATGGATTCATGGCAAGGTTGGTATCGCTGTGGCCATCCCATTTCTGGGTCACTGGTAAACCAAGTTTTTGTAGACCTAAGTCTAATGTGGCATCGACCAATATAAGATTTCCGTTTATATCCACTTTACAGGCGAGGTGATGGCTTAAAGGCATGGCTTGTGCCAATCGTCTTAATCTGGGTGGATAAATGGCTTCAAAAGCGTCCCATCGGAAAGGATAAACAGCGTAAAGCACTTCCAATCCTAATCGCTGATACATTTTGCACATGAGGAGATGCTTCGGTGTGCATGACCCTCTGTTCAATCTGAGCATATCAACGTATTGTTCTGGACCATTGAAGTCGGGAATCACTGCGTAGGGGATGTCTCTTACCTTATAATAGATTGATATCCTTGCATCTGTGATGCTTTTCCCTTGTGTCCACTCATGCAACTTGCGGTCGATGATATCAGTCATGACTATGCCATCAAGTTTAGACATAGCCAGGATTTCTCGTCAAATCGGATGTGCAATACACCTTGGAAGTCCATCAGGTATATTTGACATGGCTAAGCGGCGAGAGTTAACATACATAATTGCATTTCCAAGTTTGACAAGCCAGAGCGTGATTGTTTTGACCTCACAGAAGTCTTTTACTAGCTCAAAGCCATTCGAGATCAGGTGGCATGGTCGTGGGGGACAGGGAGCAATAACGGCGGCCAAGATAGTAGCACAAGCAGCCTATCTTGATGGGTATCACGGCGTGACTGCCGCTCCGTTCTTTGGCGCCGAGAGGCGTGGCGCTCCAGTAAGTGCCTCGACCCGGATTTCACGTGACCCCGTTTTGGTGGTATCTCAGGTTGAAGCTCCAGATGTAGTCGTTGTGTTGGATCATACTCTCTTACGATATCAGGAGGTTACTGAGGGGTTGCTGCGCGGTGGATGGTTAGTGGTCAATTCCTGGCGTAAGCCTGGTGAGCTTGGTATCAAAGGTGGTTTTAATATAGCGACTGCTGACGCTACAGGAGTATGCCGTGAGTTGGGTCTGATAGTAGCGGGCCTTACGGTGGTCAATACGGCCATCTTGGGTGCCCTTTTACGAGCTACTGCTATTGTGGGAATGCAGAATGTGGAGAATGTGATTAGAGAGAGGTTCTCTAATAGCGGGGCCGACATCAATGTTGAGGCGATTAGAAAAACATTTGATATAACTGAATTGCAGGTGTTTCGAGAATAGTTAGCTATGGGAACAAGAGAATGCAGACATATATGTGATGAGTCTTCGCCTGGTATCGGTGAAGCTGGCAGAACTGGCGAATGGCGCAATGCATTCCCGGTAATAAATCAAGAGAAATGTGTTGTAACTAAACGTAATAAGCTTACTTGCTTTTTATGCTGGCTTTATTGTCCGGACGCTGTGGTGAGGAAGGAGATACCTGTCTCGATAGACCTCGAGTATTGTAAGGGGTGTGGCATATGTGCACAGGTCTGTCCGGCGCAAGCAATAACGATGGTAAATGAAGGCGAGTCATGTCTTGAAGGAACAGGAGGCATTTGATTTTGGACGGGAAGGAGCGCCGGCGAAAAACAGACGTGCAGATGCTTGATGGAAACCAGGCGGGTGCCATTGGGGCTAAGCTTAGTCGCGTCCAGGTTATTGCTGCCTATCCGATTACGCCGCAGACGCCGGTGACAGAGAAGCTCTCTGAATTTGTAGAAAAGGGTGAGTTGAATGCTGAGTACATCGCGGTAGAAGGCGAGCATAGCGCTCTTGCAGTTTGTGCCTCGGCATCTATGGTAGGGGCGAGAACGTTTACTGCAAGTAGTGCGCATGGTTTGGCCTACATGCACGAAATGTTGCATTGGACAGCTGGTGCACGTTTGCCGGTGGTTCTTGCCTGTGTTAATCGTGCAATCGGAGCACCGTGGAATGTCTTGAACGATCAACAGGATTCCATATCCCAGCGGGATACAGGGTGGATACAGATTTATGCTAGGAATAATCAGGAGATACTGGATTCGATTATCCAGGCCTATAAGATTGCGGAGATGGTGTATGTGCCTGTCATGGTTTGTTACGATGGGTATGTGCTATCACATACTGAAATGCCTGTAGATGTGCCATCTCAGGGGAGCGTGGACAAATTTCTGCCACCCTACAAACCGCACACTATCCTCGACCCGTCGAGTCCTAGAAATTATAACCTTGTTACTCTGGCCAATCCCAGGGCCAATACTCAAGGGATACTGTGCCATGGGTATATGGAGCTGCGTTTTCTCCTCCAGGAAGCTTTGCAGAACTCACGGGAAACGATTGTGTCTGTTGGACAGGAATTTGGAGAGATGTTTGGGAGAGGCTATGACAATACTTATTGGGATTTCAGGCTAGATGATGCCGACATAGTAATAGTAGCTATGGGTAGCCTGGCAATGGAAGCGATGGTGGCATCGAAGCAGCTTAGAGAGAAGGGGCATAAGGTAGGGGTGTTGGGTTTGAGAGTTTTCCGACCATTTCCCAAGTCCGATTTGGTTAGGGCGCTGAGGAAATCCCGGGTGGTTGTGGTCTTCGACAAGGATATCAGCTACGGTTCAGAGGGCGCTGTGTGCTCTGAGATAAAGGCTGCGCTCTATGGTATTGACACGACTGCCATGATTCGAAACTATATTGTGGGATTGGGTGGCCGTGATGTCAAAGCTAGGGATTTGGTGGATGCAGTGGAGAAGGCCGTGATGTTATTGGGACAAGGCGCTTTGAATGTCGAGTATCCTGAATGGATATGTCAGATTTAAGGGGACTGTAATGACCAAGGTTAGTGCTGTTACTTTAAGTGAGAAAGAGTATCTGTTGCCTGGGAATAGAACCTGTCCGGGTTGTGCCCTGTCGTTAGCCTATCGCTATATACTTAAGGCGCTTGACGGACAGGTTATTGTGACGGTCCCGGCTAGCTGCCTTACCGTATTGCATGGCATGTATCCCATCACGTCTGTGGATGTTCCATGTGTGAATACTCCGTTTGCTTCAACTGGGGCAGCGGCCAGTGGTTTAGTTGCCGGGTTGAAAATGGTTGGACGCAAAGGGCTAACTGTGTTGGCTGTTGCTGGTGATGGCGGCACATTTGATATAGGGATTCAGGCGCTTAGTGGTGCTGCTGAGAGGCGAACTGACTTCATTTATGTCTGCTATGACAACGAAGGCTATATGAATACAGGGAACCAGCGTTCTGGGTCTACCCCTTTGGGTGCTACCTCTGGTACTACTCCTGTGCTGGGCAAACAGCAAAGGCCAAAAGATATTGCGGCGATAATGGAAGCGCACAATATTCCCTACGTTGCCACGGCTGATGCTGCTTATCCGCTAGACCTCTACGAGAAGGTGAGAACGGCGAAAGACGTTGTAGGAACCAGATTTATTCATGTGTTCATACCGTGTCCTCCTGGTTGGGGATTTGCTTTTAGTGATACGGTGAGAATTGGTCAGCTTGCAGTTGAGACTGGTTGGGTGGTGCTTTACGAAGTCAACAATGGTGTGTTTAGGTTCACCGCAGCCAGCGAATCGATTGCTCGTAGAGGTGGTAAGCTGCGGCCGTTGAGAGACTATGTGGTGGAGCAGGGGAGGTTCAAAAACATCACTGAGCAGCAACTCAACGAATTGCAAGAATGGGTCAATGCCCGATGGAAGCTGTGCCTGAAACGTGCAGGCATTCAGTAGTATCTGAGCTACTTACCATTATTCATATTGCAGAATTGGTGTTTTTGCCTCCTCATATTAGTGTCGTATGGATTTAGGTATTAGCGGCAAGACGGCGATTGTAGCAGCGGCCAGCAAAGGCTTGGGAAAGGCAGTGGCTTTGGGGTTGGCACGAGAAGGCGCCAACGTGACTGTTTGTGCTCGTGGGGGAACAGCCTTACTGGAGGTAGCTAATGAGATCAGGGATAATACTGCTAGTAGAGTCCTCCCGATAGTTGCTGATGTGACTAAGTCGATTGATATCGAGAACTTAGTGCGGCAGACCATCAGCGAATTCGGGCGAATAGATATATTGGTTACTAATGCTGGCGGTCCGCCTTCTGGCTCATTTGAAACTTTTGGTGATCAAGATTGGGAAGACGCAGTCAGGTTGAACCTGCTGAGCACAGTGCGTATGTGTCGTGCAGTTATCCCATATCTTCGAAATGGTGGGTGGGGTAGGATTGTGAACATGGTGTCAGTAGCTGCCAAGCAGCCTATCCAGGGGCTTATCCTTTCCAATTCTGTTAGGGCAGCGGTAATTGGCTTGGCAAAGACGCTGTCGAATGAGGTTGCAGGTGCTAATATATTGGTGAACAGTGTATGTCCTGGATGGATTCTAACTGATAGGCTATCAACTGTAGTTCGTAAACGAGCGGAGTCTCAAGAAAGAACATATGAGGCTACGCTATCAGATATCACTGCCAATATACCGCTTGGCCGTTGTGGTGCACCTGAGGAGGTGGCTAACCTGGTTGTTTTCTTAGCTTCAGAGCGAGCAAGTTACATCACAGGTGCTACGATTCAAGTCGATGGTGGATTAGTTCAAAGTCTATTCTAAGTTCGAGACGAGTTTCTTGGCGAATACTCGGATGTCTTTGCATAATCGCAGGTGAATGTTTGATGTTTGAAGCGCTGACCCAGAAGATTAGTAAGATTTTTAACAGTCTGGCTAGTAGGGGAAAGCTCAGTGAAAAAGACGTTGATGAGGCTCTGCGGCAGATACGTCTTGCACTACTCGAAGCCGATGTGAACTTCAGGGTGGTGAAGAGCTTTCTGGCTGTAGTGCGAGAAAGGGCATTGACGGCCAGAGTGTTGGAGAGCCTGACTCCTGCGCAGCAGATTATCAAGATTGTAAACGAAGAACTCATTGCGGTCTTGGGCAAAGAGCAAAGTCGCCTTATGGCAGCTAATCGGCCACCTTCAGTGGCTATGCTAGTTGGCCTGCAAGGCTCCGGGAAGACGGCCACTGTTGCAAAGCTGGCTGCTCATCTTAAGCAGTCGGGGCAACGTCCCTTGCTAGTGGCGGCTGACACACGTCGCCCGGCTGCGATTGAGCAGTTGGTGAAGCTTGGTCACCAGATTGACATCCCTGTCTTTACTAAGGAGAAGGGAGCGTCGCCTTTAAGTATTTGTATGGGAGCAATGAAAAGGGCTGATGAGATAGCTGCTAATTGGGTGTTGATAGATACGCAAGGGCGTTTGCATGTCGACGAAATATTGATTGCTGAGCTAGCCCAGCTAAAGCGAGAGATTAAGCCTGTCGAGACCTTGCTGGTGGTTGATGCTATGACAGGACAAGATGCCGTGAATGTGGCTGAAGCGTTCAACAGTAGTGTGGGGCTTACTGGTCTTATTCTGACGAAAACGGATGGTGATGCTCGAGGTGGTGCTGCGCTTTCTATCAGATTTGTTACGGGGGTGTCTATCAAGTTCATCGGGACTGGTGAAAAGCCAAGTGCGCTGGAGCCGTTTTATCCAGAGCGTATGGCATCACGCATACTGGGCATGGGTGACGTCATGACGCTGATAGAGAAAGTAGAGAAGACCTTTGACGAGAAGAAAGCCAAGCAGGTTGTGGGGAGGATACGGACTGCAACGTTCAGCCTGGACGATTTCTTGTGGCAGCTTCGCCAAGTCAGAAAAATGGGAACCCTTGCCGAACTTATGGAAATGATGCCTGGCTTCTCGAAGCTTGTACCAGCGATGGTTAATGGGCATGAAGAAGACCGTTTGAAGAAAATCGAAGCGATTGTTCTTTCGATGACGCCAGAGGAGCGATATAGTCCTGCAATTATCAATGGTAGCCGAAAACGGCGTATCGCCAGGGGAAGTGGCACTAATTCTGCAGATGTCAACCAACTGATCAGTCAATTTTATCAGGTGCAGAAGTTTACCAAGATGGCGGCAAGCGGAACATTGCCCAAGGATTTGATGGGCACTCTGCGGAAGCGTTGAACCCGTCTACTTCACTGTCTTTACTCTTGCAGAGAATGTCAGTTGGCGATCTGTTATGCTAACTTTTGTCAATTCTAGTGGCCAGTCGGCTAGCTGTAGTTTAACCATGATATTGGTTATGCCCTCTACTCGCTTGGCCACGCCTTTGGGTAAAGGCAACTTACCAAGATTGAAATCTTCGATTACTATTTTGGGGGTTCCGTTTGCTACATCGATGCGTCCCCTAGCCGCTACTTTGGCCGGAACACCTGGTGTGTCGAGTATACCGTAGACCAGGAAACGCCCATCCCGAAGGTTAATGAGTGGTTTACTTAATTTGAATGGCATCTTGCCTTCAGCCAGTGTCTCGAGCAGTTTGGAATTGATCTCGTTTTCTGTTATTGTCAGGGTAATCTCTTTTTTTTCTCCGGACTCGATTGCCTTCTTTGTTTCTGCCCGGAGCCCGTCCAGTTTTTGGTCGAAGCTCTTGGCGGCTTCGGCAGTGACTGCTACAGGGATCATCCTTGCTTGGAGCCAAGGCGTAAGTGTGAAAAGGAAGTAACCGATAGCCACAGCGACAGCTATGAGAATAGCGATTACACCGATGGCCATGATTATTCCTTGAATAGCTCTCATCTATTTCCTCCTAGCTGCTATCTTGTGTTCTGGGTTTACTCTAGATAGTCTTTTAGTTTTCTGCTCCGACTGGGATGCCGCAACTTGCGCAGAGCTTTGGCTTCTATTTGGCGAATGCGC
>Ga0194125_10013230_pt1 | contig 10755 bp, 9 predicted proteins | sample TA2KigC250mmetaG_FD_148626 | JGI IMG/M metagenome (GOLD analysis project Ga0194125, IMG submission 148626) | Freshwater microbial communities from Lake Tanganyika, Tanzania - TA2015034 Kigoma Deep Cast 250m | ecosystem: Environmental > Aquatic > Freshwater > Lake | place: Tanzania: Lake... | reverse complement strand
CAGTTTATCCTGGTCCAGCAATAGCCGACGGGCCTGTCATCCTCATACAGAATGGCGATGTCTTTCTCTGAAGCCCCGCTCAGGTTTAAGGCGTAGGCAATCTCTTCCGGCGTATTCGGGTTGAAGCCCCAGGTAGCGGCAAAGCAACGGTTCTGAAACTCCGCCAGCCCGGCTTCCTCCCCGCGCCGCAGGTGGTGCAGGACAAGTCTGCCCTCTGGCGTATCCGGCAGGTCTAAATTACTGATGGGCAGGCTCATTTCAAAGAACTGCCTGACTTCAGCAAAGCCCAGCCTGGATAACGCTTCCCTGGCAACAGCATTGCCCTCCAGCACGCTTATGTGAACCATGGTGACCGGCAGTTCCCGGGCACGCTTTATGGCTCGCTCAAGCAGCGACTTGGCCAGGCCCTGACGGCGGTGCTCGGGGTGTACCAGACAGTCCAGCAGCAGCCGGCCGGCGATAAGTTCCGGGGTTATGCTCAGGAAGCCGACGATTTTCCCGGCGGCTTCGGCGATGAAGAGGTCTTTTTCCGGGTCATAGAAAGGCCTGTTTAAACTTTCCCGGAGCATTTGCCGTGATGGGCAGCGCCTGGACCTGTCTATGCGTTCCGCGGCAAGGCGCAGGTCGGCGTACCCGTCAAAATCGGAAGGCCGGTAATTTCTGATTTCATAGGTCTGCTGGCTCATCACGGCATGTCCTTATCTCAAGATTGTATCAACTACCCCGATGTTATACAATGTTTTATTGATACCCCGAGAGCAGGGAGAATTTCCCGATGTCAGTTAAAAAAGCCGAAGTCCTCGTTATCACGCCGCATCCCGATGATGCCGAGTTCGGCGTCGCCGGCACCGTGGCCAAATGGGTGGCGGAGGGCAAAGAGGTTGTCTACGTGGTCTGCACCAATGGTGATAAAGGCACCAGTGATTACGATATGAAACCGGAGGCGCTGGCCAAAATCAGGGAGCAGGAGCAGCGTTGTGCCGCCCAGGTGCTCGGCGTGAGGGAGGTCATATTCCTGCGGCATGAAGACCAGGGCCTGGAAGATACGCCAGAGTTCCGCAAAGAGCTCGTCCGCTATATCAGGATGTTCCGACCTGACATCGTTGTCTCTGCCGACCCGTATCGGCGTTATATCTGGCATCGTGACCACCGGGTTACCGGTCAGGTGGTGCTGGACGCGGTTTTTCCCTACGCCAGAGACCACCTCGCCTATCCTGACCTGCTTGAGGAAGGGCTCAAGCCGCATCGGGTGAAAGAGGTCTGGCTCTGGACCATCAGCGACAATATCAATCACCGCTCCGATATTAAAGATACGTTTCATCTCAAGGTGAAGGCGCTGCGCTGCCATGAAAGCCAGGTGGGCAATGACCGGTTCCCGGACCTTGAGGAAAGGATGAGGCAGTGGGCCAGGGAAAGGGCCAAGGGGTCGGAATACGAGCTTGCCGAGGCCTTTCACCGTGAGGAAATTCTCTGGTAGCTTTACCCGGTATCAGGAAGAAAGCCAGAGCACATCGCCGCACAGGCCCTTGGGGTGGGGACGTGAGGAGAAAACTTTGAACTCTGCTTTCTCTTTCTTCAGGACAGTCGGCTCTCCATGTCCAGAGTAGACCGCGGTGCTATCACCCAGGGTGAAAATCTTTTCCGTGATTGATTTCAATATCCGGGCAAAGTCAGCTGGAGTCTGGGTCTTGCCCGGTCCGCCGGGGAAAAGGGTGTCTCCAGCGAGCAGATAATTTCCGGTATGAAAGCACAGGCTGCCCGGCGTGTGTCCCGGCGTGTGCCGGACGGTGAGCTGTAACCGGCCTAGGTCAATGGTATCGCCGTCTGCAAGCATTATCTCCGGGGGTGGGGATAGAATGTCAGCATCGGCGGCGTGGGCCGCCAGCGGTATTTTTAAATCGGCACGCAGCTTGTCCAGCGCCCCGATATGGTCCATATGGGAGTGGGTGAGCAGGATATACCGGGGAGCGGTGCCTTTCAGGCTGGCTATGATTTTGCCGGCCTGGCTGGGCGCATCAATGATAAGGCTCTCTCCGGTTTCCCGGCAGACAAGGATATAGGCATTGGTGCCGTAGGGCGGCAACTGAAGTCGCTTTATTTGCAGTTTGTCATCATCAACCAGAACTGTCATGACCATCACCTCTTATCTGATTGATGCTATTATACCATTTGCCTGAAGATTATCAGCCATTTCGTTGACGTATAAAGGCGCGCCGATTAAAATGACACCGAGTGAATGAATAAGGAGCGTGTCATGGAACACATCTGGGCACCGTGGCGAATGCAGTTCATCAGGATGAAAAAGCCAAAGGGCTGTTTTCTGTGTGAAAATCCCCGGCAGAGCCGGGATGCTCAAAATTATATCCTCTATCGGGGCGATAAAAACTTTGTCATCATGAACAGCTATCCCTATAATCCGGGCCATCTGATGGTGGCGCCTTACCGGCACCTGGCTTCTGTGGAAGACCTCAGCGAAGAGGAGAGAAACGAGCATTTTGAAATCGTAAATCGGTGTGTCCGGGTGCTGCGCGAGGAGCTTAACCCGGAGGGCTTCAATATCGGCATCAATCTGGGGAAAGCGGCCGGTGCCGGGATTACGGGCCATATCCATACCCATATTGTGCCGCGCTGGCATGGTGACGCCAATTTCATGCCGGTGCTGGCTGATACCAAGGTGGTGCCGGAGGCGCTGGTGGAGGCCTATCAAAGGCTGAAAAACAAATTCCGACAGGGTGCTTGACATAACGCTTTACTGGTGTTAATCTGAAATCAATTACAGGTTATTGGAGTATCTGGATATTGAAGGGAGGCACAGCATGAATCCTGTCAATGAGCGGATAAAGGCCGAAGTAGACGGCATTTCTCTGGTGGACACCCACGAGCACATCATGCTGGAAGCAGAGCGCAATGAGTGTGCCGTTGACTTCAGCTATTTGTTTGCGCACTACAATTCCAGCGACCTGATATCGGCGGGGCTGTCGCCGCGCATGATGGAGGCCATACGCTTCCCCATGCATCGTGTTAGGGTGGAGGGGTACAAACGCCGCAAGGTGCGCCGCGCCATCCCGGAGCCGGAAAAGGCTGACATGTCCCTGGACGAGCGCTGGCAGGCGATGGCGCCTTTCTGGGAGATGATGCGCAATACGGCCTATGCCAGGCAGACGCTGATAACCATCAGGGATATATTCGGCGTGGCTGATTTGAACCGGGATACCTATCAGCCGCTCTCTGAAGCCATCGCTAAATCAAGGCGACGGGGCTGGTACCGCCATGTCATGAAAGAGAAGGCGAACATCGCCGTGTCCATCGTTGACTGGCAGAGCACGGACCTGCTGGCCGAGCTCTTTGTCCCGACTATGCGGCTGGACCACTTTATCAGCGTGCAGTCGCGGTCCGACCTCGCTGCCCTGGAAGCCGAGTCCGGAATGGCCATTCATGCCCTGGATGACCTGGTAAAGGCCATGCGCGCCACTCTGGAAGGGTATATCGCCGGGGGTGCCGTGGCGGTCAAGAGCGGCCTGGCCTACAACCGTACCCTGAAGTACGATAAGGTGTCCCGGCACGAGGCTGAGGTCGTCTTCAATCGCATCGCCGGCCACCTTGGCGAAGGGCTGGCCTGGCTTGAGGCCAAGCCGCTTCAGGACTACATGATGCACCAGGTGATACGCGCCGCGATTGACGCCGGCCTGCCGGTGCAGGTGCATACCGGCCTGCAGGAAGGCAACGAGAACATCATCACCAATGCCAACCCCACCCATCTGGTCAACCTTTTCATTGAGTACAAGGAGGCCAGGTTCGACCTGTTCCACGGGGGGTATCCCTACGTCCACGAATGGGCAACCCTGGCCAAATATTTCCCCAACGTAACAGCGGACATCACCTGGCTGCCTATCATCTCTCCGGAAGTAGCCAGACGATTGCTGCATGAATTGATTGAGACCGTCCCCGGCAATAAAATCATGGCCTTCGGTGGCGATGCCATGACGGTGGAGATGGCCTACGGGCACTCGGTGATGGCGCGACAGGTGGTGGCCCGTGTCCTCTCCGAGAAGGTTGACGAGGGCTACCTGAGTGAAGAAGAGGCCATCACACTGGCGCGAAGGATGCTCAGGGATAACCCGGCGTCATTATATAAATTGAAGGCAAAATAATGACTCTGCGCAGAAAAACCCGCATCATCGTCGGCACGATGTTTCTCGGACTCATCGTGATTCTCTATTTTCTCTCCGAGTACTTCCTGATTGATGGCAGCAGCGCGGGCCCGGCCGGCGTTGACCGGCAGGATGTGGCTATTGCCTACCTGATGCTGATGATTGTCGGTGCCGGCCTGTTGTTTGGCATCGTCACCATCCTGCTGCTGGAAAAGCAGGTGCTGTCCAGGTTGACCCGTCTGAGCAACAGCATCCGGGGCATTGGCACCAGCGGCGATATTACGGCCAGGGTCTCGCTGCCGGGAGCAGATGAACTCTCCGTTCTGGCGGGCACCATCAACGGTCTGCTGGCGGCCATGGAGCAGTCGGAGGGCGAGATGAGAGAGCTTTACAATGAGGAGCGGACGTTACGGCAGACGCTTGAGGATGAAATCAACAAACGGGTTGAGTTCACCAGGGCGCTGGTTCACGAACTCAAAACACCGGTGACACCGATTATGGCATCTAGCGAACTGCTATTGCAGAAGCTGGAGAACGAGCCACTGCATGGGCTGGCGCAGAACATCAATCAGGGGGCAAATAACCTGAACCGGCGCATTGATGAACTGCTTGACCTGGCCAGGGGCGAGATAGGTACGTTGCGGCTGAACCCGGAACCTATGAACCCGAAGCAGCTTTTACAGAGGATTGTGGACGAGGAGAAACCGGTCGCCATGCGCAATGGCCAAACCCTGGATGCGGAATTGCCCGATTCATTGCCGGTAATCGTGGCTGACGAGGAGCGCTTCCAGCAGGTGGTGCTGAACCTGTTGAATAATGCTGTCAAGTTCACGCCTCCCGGCGGTAAAATAACCCTGAGGGCCAGGGTGGAGGGCGATAACCTGACCGTGGAAGTCCAGGACACCGGCATCGGGATTTCCCAGAGTGAGCAGAAGGTGCTGTTTGAGCCTTATCGTTCTCTCAAGAGCGACCGGGAACGGCTGAGTGGCCTGGGACTTGGTTTGAGCCTGTCTAAAAAGCTGGTAGAGCTTCACCGCGGACGGATTTGGGTGAAGAGTAAAAAGGATAAAGGCAGCACTTTTAGCTTTTCCATACCGCTGGTGGCAGACGGGCAGAAAGCAAAAGTCGGTGTGGGGCATAAATCATGAAGATTCTGATTATCGAGGACGACCAGGCAATTGTGGAAGCTATATCCCTGACGCTCCAGCTGAACTGGCCTGATGCCGAACTGTTCTATACCCATCTGGGAGAGAAGGGTATAGAGTTGCTGCAGTCTAAGGCTCCGGACGTCATCATTCTGGACCTCGGTCTGCCTGATATCAGCGGCTTTGAGGTACTGAAGCGGATTCGCCTTATCTCGGATGTGCCTATCCTGATTTTGACGGTCAGGTCGGACGAGGTTGATATTGTCCGGGGGCTGGAGTGGGGGGCGGATGACTACGTTATCAAACCCTTCCGGCAGATGGAGCTGCTATCCCGGATAAAGCTGGTGACCCGCCGGCGCGTCCCTGCCGCTGAGGGAGCGCTCCTGGTCTGCGGGCAATTGAAGTTTGACCCCGCCACCGGGCAGCTTTTTTACGGAGAGCAGGAGATAAGCCTGACACCCACTGAAGCTTCCATCATGCACCACCTGATGAAGAATGCCGGGCGGGTGGTAACGCATACCGCGCTGGCGGTGGCAGTCTGGGGTATGGACTACCCGGATGCCGCCGATAGCCTCAGGGTGCATATTCGCCGTCTGCGGACCAAGCTTGAAGCCGACCCCAGCGACCCGAGAATCGTCCTCACCCGTGCCGGTGTCGGGTACCTGCTGGCCCGGCCGGAAGAAGCGTAAAATTGAGTTCGGCGGTTTGAACTATCATTCAATTTGTCTGCAGGCGGATTCCTCAAGAAGCGGAAAAACAGAGACAGGGTTCCTGCGTATTTGGTGGGCAGTTGACGCCTCACCCCTCTCAAACATTATTAAAATAGAGCGCTAAAGACAAGCTTGTTTGAGAGGGGGACACAGGGGGTGAGCATCTTGGGAGCAACTATAAGCAAACAAAAGTGGGAAAAACAGGGCCGGCTTTACTACTCGGCAGCGCTGATTTATGATATAAATAGCGCTATTATAACGGGGGTCGGGCTGTAATTATGGTGGCGAAAGAGGCAGCGTATCCGTCTCAATATGAGACCGAGGTCCTGCTGAAAGACGGCTCAAGAATGCTGCTGCGGCCGATACGGCAGGACGATACTGAACGCTGGCTTGCCTTCTACCAGCGACAAAGCGAGCAGACCAAGTACCTGCGTTTTCAGCGCGACCCGGGTGAGATGGGGCTGGAAGACGCCCGGCGTTTCTGCACTGTGGACTATAAAAATACCTTTGCTCTGGTCGGTGAGGTGCAGATAGGGCAGCGCCGGGAAATCATCGCCATCGGGCGCTACTACCGGCTGCCCAACAAGCGTTCGGCGAGGGTCGTCTTCGCCATTGAGGATGCCTACCACGGCAAGGGGATTGGCACCAGGCTCATAGAATGGCTGGCCAACGCGGCCCGCGACAACGGCATCGCCTTTTTTGAAGGGGACGTGCTTGCCGAAAACGAACGCATGATGGCGGTGCTCAAGGACTACGGCTTCCATATTGACAGTGAATTGAAGGGTGGCGTCTACCACGTCACCATTCCCATCGCCAGGAGTCGCCGGGTGGAGAGGAAGGAAGCGGAGAGGGAGCGCCTGTCAACAGTCGCTTCCATACGCCATGTTCTGGCGCCGCGCTCTGTGGCGGTGATAGGTGCTTCAAGACAGCCGGGCAGCCTCGGGCAGCTCGTTTTTCAGAATATCATGGAGGGCGGATTTACCGGTGTCGTTTACCCGGTGAACCCGAAGGCGGACGCCATAATGGCGGTGAAGGCCTATCCTTCCATACTTGATGTGCCCGGAGACGTTGACCTGGCCGTAATCATCGTGCCCACGCCGCTGGTGGCCAAAGTGGCGGACGAATGCGGGCAGAAGGGCGTCCGGGCTATCATCGTCATCACCGATGGGTTCAGGGAGAGGGGGCCGGAGGGGGCCGCCCGCGAGGAAGAGCTGCGCGATATTGCGCTGGGCCACGGGATGAGGCTTGTCGGCCCGAACTGCATGGGCCTGATAAACACTGACCCTGAAGTGAGGCTAAACGCCTCTTTTTCCAGCATCTACCCGCCCCGCGGCAACGTCGCCTTTTTATCGCAAAGTGGTGCCATGGGGCTGGTCATTCTGGAGTACGCCAATGAGCTGAATATGGGCATCTCCGGGTTCGTCAGCGTGGGCAATCGCGCTGACATCTCTTCCAATGATTTATTGCAGTACTGGGAGGACGACCCGGCAACCAGGGTCATCCTGCTTTATCTGGAGTCGTTCGGTAACCCGCGCCGGTTCAGTCGTATCGCCAAGCGGGTTTCGTCCCGAAAGCCCATCGTCGTCGTCAAGGGCGGCAGCACGCTGGTCGGCTCCCGCGCCGCCTCATCACACACCGGCGCCCTGGCGACCCCTGAAGTGGTCTCGGACGCGTTATTCCGTCAGGCGGGCATTATCCGTGTTGACAGCATTGGGGAGCTGTTTGACGTGGCCACGCTGCTCTCTCACCAGCCGCTTCCCAAAGGCAAACGACTGGTTATCGTTACCAACGGCGGTGGGCCGGGGATTCTGGCCGCTGACGCCTCGGAGCAGCGGGGGCTGACTCTGCCGGAGCTGTCCTCGGCAACGGCGAATAAACTGCGCCCGCTTATCAAGCGGGATATCAGGGTAGGCAACCCGCTCGACCTCACCGGCAGCGTTACCCCGGAGGAGTTTGAAGGTTCGTTGAGGATAATGGTTGAAGATGATAATGTTGATGCTGTCCTGGTGGTGTTCGTGCCGGCGGCAGTGGTGGACTCAGCGCTGGTGGAAGAATACATCCGCCGTGTCAGCCCCCTTTATCAGCGACGCGGCAAGCCCCTGCTCGCCTGTTTCATGGGGCAGCGGGGGTTCAAAGCCAGGCTGGGCAAGGCAGGCAGTTATGTGCCCTGCTATCCATTCCCGGAGGATGCCGTCTCGGCGCTGGCCAGGGCTGTTGAATACCGCGAGCTTAGGGAAAAGCCCAGGGGCGCCGTGCCGCGTATCAAGGGCATCAGGCGGGAAAGAGCACGCCATATCATTGAGAAGGCGATGGGCCAGAACAAGCAGAGGCCGTTCTGGCTGCCGACCGATAAAATTGTGGAGTTGCTTGACTGTTATGGCATACGTATCGTCGGCACCACAGTTGCCAGGAGTGCCGATGAGGCTGCCTCCCTCGCAGCAAAGACTGGCTTCCCGGCGGTGGTCAAACTGAATTCGTCCACCATCACGCACAAGACTGATGTCGGCGGCGTGATGCTTGACCTCAATTCCGAAGGCGAAGTGAGGGGCGCATTCAAAACCATAAAGGATAAGCTGACGGCTATCGGGCGTGAGTCCGAGATGGAAGGCGTCGCCGTCCAGCGTATGATAACCGGCGGTGTGGAAATCATCGCCGGCGTCACCCAGGACCCGACTTTTGGACCGCTCATTATGTTCGGTCTGGGCGGCGTACAGGCCGAGCTGCTGAAGGACATTGTGCTCCGTTTGCACCCGCTGACCGAACTTGATGCCAGCGAGATGGTCAGCTCAATCAAAATGGCCAGGATATTTGAAGGCTTCCGGGGAGCGCCGCCCAGCGATGTTCAGGCAGCACAGGATTTGCTTCTCCGGCTATCGGCCATGGTGGAGGATATTCCCCAGATAGCAGAACTGGACTTCAATCCGGTGAAGGTGATGGCAAAAGGGGAAGGGTACTGGGTGGTTGATGCCAGAATCAGCCTGAAATAAGGACTGCCTCTCCATTTGCTGCCTGGCCGGGAAATCTGATATAAATTAAATAGCAATGGCAAAGAGAATGAGAATAGTCAAATGGCTGCTGCTGGCCTTAATACCGGTAATGGTAGTCGGGCTCCTCTCCGGCTGTGGCGAGAAGAAAACAGAGGAGTCAAAGTACGGCTTTATGCCGGTGGAGAAAATAGAGGTCAAAGTTAACGGGGAGTTTACCATTTCCCGGGGATTTGACCTGACTTCAGGATACGTCTGGCGGGAAAAATACGATGAAACAATGCTGGAGTTGTTGAAGAGCGAGGTTGATACCGAGACCAAGGAAGACGGCACCATTATTCTGTACCAGGTCTTCCAGTTCAAGGCAAAACAAAAGGGCGACACGCAGGTATTTCTGGCTCACATAAGGTCATCCCTGGGAGGCGATGAAATCCGCACCCAGGAGGTTTTTAATATTCACATAAAGTAAGCGGCATTACCGGGTCTGGAAAGATTTTCCCAGCTTTTTCTGCACCAGTTTCACCACGTCCACCGGATACATGGCCACGTCCACGCCAGCTTTTTGAAAAGCGCTTATCTTGCTTCTGGTGGTCCCCATTTCGCCGTGTACGATGGCTCCGGCATGACCCATGCGCTTCCCCTCCGGCACGCTGTGGCCAGCGACATAGGCGACCACCGGTTTGGTCATCTTTTCGGCAATGAAACGGGCAGCATGCTCCTCCTGTGTGCCACCCACCTCGCCGACGGTGATGACCAGGTCTGTGCCCGGGTCGGCATCAAAGAGACGGAGCAGTTCGGACAGGCTGGTGAACGGTGCCGGGTCAGCCCCCATGCCGATGGCTGTGCTCTGGCCCAGACCGGCGGCGGCGAGGTCAACGCCGATTTCATAGGCAAGGGTGCCGCTGCGCGAAATAACGCCGATGCGTCCGGGCTGGAACATGTTTCCGGGCATGATGCCCATCTTGGCTTCTCCCGGAGTGATGATGCCCGGGCTGGTCGGGCCCAGAAGCCACACACCGCGCCCGGCGGCACGGGCTTTTATCTCCATGGCGTCATGTACCGGGACGTGCTCGGTGACCACCACAATAAGCCTGATACCGGCGTCTATGGTCTCAAGGGCAGCGCCTTTAACCGCCGCCGGCGGCACAAAGAAGACGGACGCCTCCGCGCCGCGTTCGGCAACGGCCTGTGCCACGGTGTTGTAGACCGGCACCCCCTCCACCTCTTCGCCACCCTTTCCCGGGGTCACCCCGGCCACGATATTGGTGCCGTACTCCAGCATCCATTTCGTCTGGGCCTGGCCCACGCGACCGGTGATGCCCTGCACCAGCACCCTGGTCTTGCCGTCCAGCAGTATGCTCATCTGCCCCCTCCAAGGCGCTGGAAAAGGTGTGCCATGCACTGCTCCGTGGCCACATCGGTGACCACCTCAACTCCGCCACCTCGCAGTATCTGACGGGTCTCCTCCTGGCGGTTGCCCATGACCCGGGCAAAGACGGGAATATCTGTCGGGTGAGACTGGAGGAAGCGGACGATTCCCTTGGCCCCCTCGTGAATAGGATTGATGCCACCGAGGAGATTGATAAACACGGCCTTCAGGCCCTTCTTCTGCATGACCAGTTCCATCACCTGGTAGAGAAGCTCTTCCGAGATGCCGCCGCCCGTTTCCAGAAAGTTGGCCGGGCGGTAACGCTGGTTGATGATGTCCATGGTCGCCATGCCCAGCCCGGCCCCGGTGGAGATGATGCCGACCTCGCCATCCAGC
>Ga0194125_10013229_pt1 | contig 10755 bp, 9 predicted proteins | sample TA2KigC250mmetaG_FD_148626 | JGI IMG/M metagenome (GOLD analysis project Ga0194125, IMG submission 148626) | Freshwater microbial communities from Lake Tanganyika, Tanzania - TA2015034 Kigoma Deep Cast 250m | ecosystem: Environmental > Aquatic > Freshwater > Lake | place: Tanzania: Lake... | reverse complement strand
CGCCGGCGATAGACGCCGAGTATCGTCTTCTCTCATTACTCACAGTATACACCAAACCGACTCCCATGTCAAACATTTTATGCTCTGATTAGTAAGAGCGCGGGGATTGTACAGGACCCGGCCGGGCATCGTCTTTTCCTTGCTGACCTTGGTCTTGAGTTTGTCGGCGCAGACCGAGGCGATGACGCGCTCTATCTCTGATAGCTGGTTCGGATACTGCTTGGCGATGACTTCTTCACCGTTCTTGAATGAGAAGCGTCCGGCCATGGTCATCGTTTCCTCCTGCCCCTGTCTCTGACAATCCACTCAGAAGGTGCCTGACAGACTTTCTCGCGGCCGGTCGGCGCATGGACCGGCGTGCCGATCTTACGGGTCTTGAGCGTCCCCGAGTAGAACTCCGCTATTCGCTCGCGGGCCATAGCCGTGTAGCGCGGCTCGCGGTCACACCCGATGACTCTGCGGTCGTGCATGAGGCCGGCTATCATGGCGCTGCCGACGCCAACGTAGGGATCGAGCACCCAGTCGTCGCTATCTGTGAAGGCCAGCACGCATCGTTCTACCAGTTCGACCGGGAACTGGCACGGGTGCTCGGTCTTCTCCGGGTGGTTTGCCTTTACGTTCGGGATGTCCCAGATGCCGGTCTCCCATTCCGAGGAAAGGAACTGCCAGACGTCGGACGGATTCTTGCCGAGCGGGTTTCCCGAGGGCTGGCCCCTCTTCGGGCCTTTGAAGTAGGTCTTGCCGGGATACTTCGATGGGATACGTACCGCGTCGAGGTTGAACTTGTAGTCGTCCGAGCGCGTCATCCACATCAAGGTCTCGTAGCGCCCGGAGAAACGGCGCGAGGCGTGCAGGCCGTGGCCGAAGCTCCAGATGATACGGTTCCGCATCTTCAGGCCCAGACACTCGAAGACCGGGTAGTACAGCACGTCCAGCGGTATTACCTCGCCGTTGTCCACGTAGTTTCCGACCTGCCAGCAGAGGCTGCCGTTACTCGCCAGTATCCGCACGAGTTCGGCAAGCACGGGCTCTTGCTCCTTCAGGTATTCGTGGATGCCCTGTTTCCTCTCGTACTCCTTGCCGAGGTTATACGGAGGAGAGCTGACCACGAGCGCGGCCAGTTCCGAGGGGAGTGTCCGAAGGAACGCCAGCGAGTCGCCAGTGTGGAGCACGACACCGGCGGAGGGGTCAAAGTCGTCGCTAATCTGGGGCATCCCGAATAGAGGAAGCGTTCTCATGCTGCTGAGTCGGCCTGGAACATCCAGAGGTCGAACTGCTCGCGGAGGAAGGCCCCGGCGTTCTTGTTGATGAAGTAGTCGACCTCGCTCTGCCGCTCGAAGACGCGGAAGGCACGCTCGACCGTCTCTTCCCTCACCTCTACGCCGAGCTTGTGCAACTGGCGCATGATGTCATCGAGCTTGGTCTTCCGGCCCTTCTCGGAGTAGGCGGTCGTGAAGGTGAGGGTGCCGTCGTCGCGCTTGCCGGTGAGTTCGTAGACCAGTTCCCGCTTTTCGTTGGCCCGCTTATGCTCAAGGGTCGAGGCGTCGAAGTAGAACTTGCGGTCGTCAACCTCGACCTCAAGGCTGTTGAAGAGCCGGTCGGTCTTGACGTAGTAGAGCATGTGGGTCTTCCAGAAGAGCACCACGTCCCGGTCGTCGGTGTAGACCTTTTCGTAGATGTTCTTGTGGGCCGGGGTGTGCTGGAAGTAGATTGAGCCGGAGGGGCTGAAGTAGCGGTGGAAGAAGTCGTAGAGCTTGTCGAAGAGCTCCTGGCGGAAGCCGGGGAACGGCTTGAGCGCGGCGGCGATGTCTTGCTGGAGCCTGGGGAACACGCCGTCGGTGTAGTAGCGCGACTTGATGCGCATCAGGTTGATGAAGCCCGACTGCCCCTCAACCGCCGCGCCGACGAACAGGTCCCGTAGCGCGTTCTCGAAGCGCTCCTGGCTCCTATCTGCCTTGGCCGCTGCGTTCACAGCCACGTCGCGCCACCAGTAAGCTGTTTCAGCACGTGGCAGTTATACCGGCAAAGCCAGCCGGGGTCAAGTCGCGACGTTGAACGGTGTCAGTGGCTGTCCGCGCGAAGGGTCTGCACCGGGAACGGTGGCCGCTGCAGGCGCTTCTGCGGGGACGGGAGCGGAAGCCGGAGCGGCGGTTGTTCTGTGGGCTGGTGCGAGCGCAGGAGCGGGTGCTGCTGCGATGGCTGTTGCGGCAGCCGCAGCAGAGGCTGGAGCGAGCGGAGAAGCGAGGGCCGCTCCAAGCGGAGGACTCGCACCTGTTGCGGGCGCTGCTTCGGCTGGTTGAGCAGCGGCTGTAGCGAGAGCCGCACCGGATGCCGCTCCAGAGGGTTGAGCAGTAGTCGTTCCATGCGCTGCTACGACTGCTGCTGCGAGACCGGGAGCGAAGGCTGCATAAGAGGCCGCTCCGGGTGGGAGATCTCCCCCCACCGTCCAGGGGATGGTGTTCGAGGACAGACGCACTGTCTGACAGGGGCCACTGAGGCCAAGTCAGAAGTCATATGTCAGAAGCTAGAAGTCAGAAGTGCGGAAGGGGCGGAAGGAGAATGACTTAGCGGCGTTGTTGACGAAGGACGGTTGACCGTGGAAGAGAGATTGGTTGAGACGAGCCTTGCCATCTTTGTGCCGACTGCGCACATACTATTAGTAGTGGTCGGGCCGTTCCCGACCACAATTCTGCCGTGGAGTGGGCGGCCCACGGGCCGCCTGGGGGGTAGCATCAGCCCATGGAAGAAGTCAAAAGTCAAAAGGTAAAAGTCAAAAGCCAACGCGAGGAACATCGAACCGAACATCTGCGCGAGCAACGAGTTGAGCAACTGCGGGTAGAACTCCGCGAGCAACGCGCGGTGCAGCGCAGAATCCAGGTCAGGATTGAGGTCGAGATTCAGCTCAAGATACAGCGAACGACGCGACCGCCGACGCGACGCACTATTCACCTAGCGATGCTTCTGCCGGTGCTTCGACCCCTGCTTCGCCGCGTGCTTCGACGGGTGCTTTGGAGGACTCACTCACTGCTCGCGCCAATGGTGCGCGGGCAGGGGCGGAATCGGAGTATCGGCTACTTGGCCAGGGCGAGCTTGAGCGGCTCCCAGTAGTATTCCCGCCAGCCATCCCTGATTCCCTCGTACGCACTCACAGGAACACCGGAGTGGAGGAAGTCGAGACGGGTGCCACTCTTTGTCTTGGTGAACGTGAACTTGACGGTTGAGTAGTAGCCCTTGGGCCAGTCTTCGTCGTTGCCACGCCAGCCCTGGAGAATCAGCTTGTCCTTCACCAGTTCCAGGTTCATTCCGTCGATCCAGCCGTCGCCCGCCTTGAACCTGCCGCCGACCTTGCGGCTGATTGTGGCCTTGGAGCCGGTGAACCGTGTGTGCTTCTTCGAGTCCATGAGCCACTCGTAGAGCTCGTGGGGCGTCGCGCCCCTGAAGGTGACCTGCTGGCGAATCGTCTTTGTTCTCATCTTCAGCTCCTTTTGCGGAAGCCCAATTGCCTACTTTCCTGTCCTGCGGGGAGACGTTGCCTGTCACGACAAATCCGAAGCTCGAAACTCGAAGCCCGATTGAAGCCCGAATCGCGGAGAAACACGAGTGCGGATCTGGCGTTCTGCATGTCTGCGAGTCTGTTTGCCCGTTGGACTAGTCTAATACGTGATGTGGAGCATTCAAGTCGTGTTGGCAGTAGCCGTGGTTATGGCATGCGGGGCCGCGCCGGCGGAGCAGGCAGTGGCGATTGAGAAAAAGGAGTTGCCGATGAATACCGACACCGCGACGTTCGCCGCGGGTTGTTTTTGGGGAGTACAGGCGGAGTTCGATAAGCTGAAGGGCGTGGTGCAGACGACCGTCGGGTATACGGGCGGGAAGACCGAGAAGCCGACCTACGACGATGTCTGTTCGGATGGCACCGGGCACGCGGAAGCGGTGGAGGTGGTGTTCGACCCGGGCGTCGTCACCTACGAGCAGTTGCTGGACAGGTTCTGGTCGATGCACGACCCGACCACTCTCAACCGGCAGGGACCGGACTTCGGGTCGCAGTACCGCTCAGCCATCTTCTTTCACTCGCCGGAGCAGCAGGCCTCGGCCGTCGCCGTTAAGGAGAAGCTCGCTAAGGCGCGGCGGTTCACCCGGCCGATAGTCACTCAGATTGTCCCGGCGGTTAGGTTCTGGCCGGCCGAGGAGTATCACCAGAAGTACTTCCAGAAGCACGGCGGCGGAAGCTGCCACATCTGAGGAATCGGAGAATCCAGAATTCAGAGACCAGAGTCCAGAGTCCAGAGCTCCGGTTCGGGCCGGCCACTCTGAATTCTGGTTTCTGGATTCTGAATTCTGGTCTATCCGGTTCCGCATTTGACTCATTTGGGCTGATTAGATAGTATTCCCCGTGGCACGCGGACTGGTCATTTTCCCGACCTACAACGAAGCCGAGAACATCGAGCGCATCCTGCCCGAGGTGCTCTCGAAGTCGCCGGAAATCGAAGCCCTGGTCATCGACGACAATTCGCCGGACAAGACCGGCGACATGGTCGAGCGGATGGCCGCGGCCGATTCCAGGATCCACCTGGTCCGCCGGCCGGGCAAGATGGGGCTGGGCACCGCGTACGTCCTCGGGTTCAAGTACATGCTCGAGCACGGGTACGACTATTGCTTCGAGATGGACGCCGACTTCTCGCACCCGCCGGACAAGGTGCCGGAGATGATCGAGCTATTGAAGGATTACGACCTCGTCATCGGCTCGCGCTACTCCGAGGGCGTGTCGGTCGTGAACTGGCCGATGAAGCGGCTGCTGCTTTCCTACTTCGCCTGCATGTACGCGCGGGTCGTCACCGGCGTGCCGATTCGCGACCTGACCGCGGGATTCAAGGCGTACCGGCGCGAGACGCTGGCCGGCATCGACCTCGAGAAGTTGAAGGAAGACGGCTACGGGTTTCAGATCGAGATTGACTTCCTGATCTGGCGCAAGGGCCTCCGTATCAAGGAGACGCCGATCGTCTTTACCGAGCGGCGCGCGGGCACGTCGAAGATGAACAAGAGAATCGTCCGCCGCGCCTTCTTCCTCGTGCTGCGGCTCAGGCTGCAGCGGCTCTTCGGAAGAGCCTAGCTCAAGCCCAAGCGGCTACAAGCCGCAAGCCTCAAGCTACAAGCTTCGGACCGGAAGCCCCGACCGAAATCTCACCACCAAGACACCAAGTCACCAAGAGCGCCAGAGGGCGGGGACACAAGCCCGGACGGAACCGGAGTCTCACCACCAAGGCACCAAGTCACCAAGAGCGCCACAAGCCCGGACGGAACCTGAGTCTGACCACCAAGACACCAAGTAACCAGGAGCGCCAGAGGGCGGGGACAGGGACGGACGTAACTCCTCCATCCGTTCGGCGCGACAGAGTCAGCCGGGCCAACTCCTAACCGTTAACTTCTAACTGCTAACTCTTGCGGACGAGCGCTTCGTAGCGCTCGCGGTGGTCGATCAGTCTGGCGTCTCTGAGTTCAAGAACCCGGTCGGCAAGCCTGGAGAGCAGGGCACGGTCGTGCGTGGCGAAGAGCACTCCGACCGGCGCGTTCGCGAGCAGGTTCTCGAGCGCGAGCAGGGCGTCAATGTCAAGGTGGTTCGTCGGCTCGTCCAGTATCAGCAGGTTTGCTCCGCCCGCGAGAATCCGCGCCAGCAGAACCTTTGACCGCTCGCCGGCTGATAGCTCGGAGAGCTTCTTCTCCGCGAACGCTTTGCGAAGGAGCAGCGTGCCGAGAACGGTCCGCGCGGTCTCCTGGTTGGCGCCGGACTCCATCACCTCTTCGAGCGCGGTTCGCTTGAGGTCGAGTGACGTTATGTCCTGCGGGAAGTAGCCGACCCTGGTCCCGGCGCCGAACTGCGCCTTGCCTTTGTCCGGCTCCAGTTCGCTGACGAGCATGCGCAGCAGGACGGTCTTGCCGGAGCCGTTGGGGCCGATGACCGCCACCCTTTCGCCGGTCCTCATTTCGAATGATGCGCCTTCAATCACCGTCCGGCCGCTGAATGACTTGGTGAGGTCTTTGGCCAGCACGGCCCGTTTATCAGGCAGTTCCTCGGTTACGAGCACGGGCCTGGGCCGCTTCTCGACGATCGGCTTCTTCGCCTCATGCGCCTCGATCATCTGCTCGATGCGCTTTTCGGCATGCTTGGCCCGCTTCGCCATCTTGGCTGCGCGGTGTCCCTCGAAGCCGCTGTCATGGGCCGCGGTCTTCGTTTTCTCGCGGCGGGCGGACCAGACCTTGCGCTCTTCGGCCGCGCGTTCGAGCTTGTGTATCTCCTTCTGCTGGACTTCGTGCTCGTGCTCGAGCTTCGCCCGTTCCTGCTCCCGGGCTAATTCGTAGTCGTCGTAGTCGCCTTCGTAGACCGTGAGCCGGGACCGGCGCAAGTCGAACACCCGGTTGACGACGCGGTCGAGAAAGACTCGGTCGTGCGAGACCACGAGCACGGTGCCGGCGAACTCCTCGAGGAAGCGTTCCAGCCACTCGCGCTGGCCGATGTCGAGGAAATTGGTCGGCTCGTCGAGGATGAGGAGATTGGGCTCGCGCACCAGGACCCGGGCGAGCTCCAGCCGCGCCCGCTCGCCGGGAGAGAGCACGTTGACCTTCGCCTTGTACCGGTCGAGGTTGAAACCAAACTGGGCCAGGGTCTTCTCGCAGCGGCTGCGGTAGCCGTTGCCGAACCGAGTGTTGAGTTCATCCTCGATTACCTCGTCCTTGGCCAGTTCGCCTTCATCATCGGGGCTGGCAGCGATTTCTTTGCGGAGCTGGGCAAGCCTGGCTTCCAGTTCTTCCATCTCACCGAAAAGCGCCTGCTCCACGGTCAGGTCCTCGTCGTCGAGCACGTCCTGCCGCACATAGCCGATTTCGGGCTCGCCCGCAATGGCGATGTCGCCCTGGTCCGGTTCGATCTGCCGCAGGATCAACTTGAGCAGGGTCGTCTTGCCGCTGCCATTCGGCCCGACGAGCCCGATCTTCTCGCCCGGGCTGATGGTGAAGCTGACGTGCTGCAGCACCGTCTCAGCGCCGAGTGATTTGCCGATATCAGTTGCGTTGATGAGCACTAACGCAGATTAGCGGACGGAGTCCGCTTGTCAATAACGATGCGGAGTTTCGCGATGAAGGCGCGGATGTTGGCACAGGATGAAATGGAAGACCACGGATGGATGGACCGGCCGAAGTCAGAAGGCAGAAGTCAGACTAGTGAAGCCAGAAGTCAGGGCGTTGGGGAATCAACTACGGATGGACACGGACAGACACGGATGAGGCGGGAGGCCGGCAGGAGCGGAGCCGGAGTCAACCACCAAGACACAAAGGCACCAAGAGGAGCCGGACACGGCCAGAGCCGGAAGCCAGGTGTCGGAAGTGAGGAGTGGGGTCAGGACACGTCCTTGACTCCTCGGTCTTCGCGGCTATCCTAGAAGCCGCGAAAGTCCTGCCGAGGTGGCGGAAATGGCAGACGCGCTAGGCTCAGGACTTAGTGGGTTCACACCCATAGGGGTTCAACTCCCCTCCTCGGCATGCCACGTACTTGGCGGAAGCTCGGCTTCCGCCTTTCTGCTTCTGTGTCTATCAGTGTTCATCAATGGTTCGCCAAGCAAGCAGGAAGCCGGACCGAAGTCCGGCTTCCATGGTCAGCTTGCCTGTCTAGAAGCTGTCGGCCACGTCCGAGATGCGGACGCCGTCGCAGATGATGTACTCCGGGATGCTCATCGCGGTCGGGGAGCGGCGGTCATACGTACCGGAGACGTTCCACGGAATCGTGCGCGAGGAGATGGCGGTGATGCCGCCGAACACCGACGGGATAGTGTCGGTGACGCGCGAGGAGAGGAGCGGCGCGACGAACTCGCCGTTCTTGATGAGCCGCGCGTTGAACCGGCTGGAGCAGGTGAACATGCCCTTGGTGGGGTCCGGCATGTGAACGTAGTGGAGTTGCGGGACGTAGAGCGCGTCCTGGGCCAGCTTGCGGCCGGCGTCGATCCCGGCCGGCGCGGTGCCCGGGGAAAGGCAGAAGTCGTCGTTGCCCAGGTCGCTTGCGGTGGGCTGGCGCTTGTACTTGGCCGCGGTGCCCGAGTCATAGAGGATGGTCTTGAGGATGCCCTTGTCGCAGAGGATGCGCGGGCGGCGGCGACTGCCCTTGAAGTCGAAGGGCATGCCGAAGACGTTGGGGTTGGTCGGGTCGTCGGTGATGGTGACGCTTTCCGGGAAGAGCCGGTCGCCGGGCTTCAGGTTCGAAGAAAACGCCCGCTTCTCTTCCCACATCCGGCCGACGAACGCTCCCCAGATGGTAAGGCCCAGCAGATTGGCAACCGCGTCGGGACCGAACATCACGCGCTGCCGATCGACGTGCGTCTTGTACCCGGGGTTCTTTTCGTACACGGGCAGCATGGCTTTGAACTCGGCGATGACGTCGTCGGCCGAGAACTCGCCCGCCCGTTTCTGGGTCCGCTCGGCCTGCAGCTCCCACTTCTTGTCCTGTTCTTTCAGGACCATGATGAAGCTGCCGTCGGTGAGCCGGCGGTAGGCTTCGTTGTCGTTGGCGGTGGAGATGTAGTACATCTCAGTCGAGCCGGACGACCAGGAGCCGGAGAAGTCGTACTTGCCCATCGGTTTGACCGCGTCTACGACTTTCTTGCAGAGCTCAGTCTTGGCCACCGGCGACAGCGCTTCCAGTGCCGGGTCGAACCCCGTCGAGTCGTCGACCGCCTCTTCGACCACGCCGAAGATGGGGTCGTAGTCCTTTGCCAGCGCGGCCTGGCAATTGGTCGCGGCGACCTTCAGCGCCTCGGCGAGCTGCGTCGGTGAGGTGATGTCGGAAGTCATGCTATACGCGCCGGACTTGCGTCCCTGTTGGACTGTGACGTCGAGCCGAGAGAGCTCCTCAGAGGTCGAGAGGGCAACCGAGGAGTTACCCAGTCTGATCAAACTCGACCGCTCGCGGTGGAAGTTGAACTCGGCCTCGAGTCCCTGCTTGCGCGCATCGGCCCGGGCCGCAAGCAACAGGTCGCGGATTCTCTTCTCCAGCATGTTTACTCCTTCTCCCCGGTTTCGACGCCACGGAAGCGCATCACCGGTATGCCGTGGCCGAGCTCCATTATCTGGTTCGGCTCGCCTTTGCCGCAGTTCGGCACCTGTTCCAGGCACCAGGTAGCTTTGCTCCCGACTTTGTCGAGCGAGTTCCAGAACTCGAGCGTGTGCCCGTGGTAGGTCGGGTTCTTGTAGACCTTGGTCTTCTTGCCGTTCTTCACTTCCCAGGCGATTTCCGTGGCGAAGTGGAAGTGCTCGCGGTTGGAACCGATCGACCAGGAGACCGGAACGTCGAGCACCACTCCGTCCTCGGTGGCAGCGATGATGTCCTCGAGCGTGCCGTCGTTCCCGGCGTCGATGTTGATGTTGGTCATCCGGTCAATCGGCGTGCGGTAGAACGCGCAGGCGCGGGCAGCGGTGCCGGATTCTTTGACGGCGACGCGGCCGGCCTTGGCGTTGGCCTCGGCCAGGTCCGTGCGCGAGGAGAGGACGTTGACGAGGATGCCGCTCTCAATCAGGTAGTAGTCGCGCTGGGGCGTGCCCTCGTCGTCGAAGCCAAACGTGCCGGGCGAGTTGAGCACGATGCCGGCCCGGGCGTTGAGCTTGTCCGAGCCGTAGCGGAGCTTGCCGATGTGCTCAAGGCGGACGTGGGAGCCACCGGCGAACGACAGCTCGTACCCGAGGATCCGGTCGAGCTCGAGCGCGTGGCCGATGGTCTCGTGGACCTGCAGGAAGCCCTGGCCGGGCAGGAGAATCACGTCACGCTTGCCCGCGGGCAGGGGGTCGGCCGCGATGATTTCCGACAGCTCCTTCCGGACACGCTCGGCGTGGCCGCCGAACGCCTCGGGATCGGAGAGCCATTCGTACCCGCGCGTGCCGTCGCCATTGCAGAAGAGCTCCATGGTGCGGCGCTGGGTGCGGCCCTGCGCGTCGGGAGCCATCACTGCCATCGTGCCAAAGGTGTTGAGCTGCCAGCGGTCGACCTCGGTGCTTTCGGAGTTCCAGTAGAAGATCTTCCGGCGCTGGAACCCGGCGGTGACATACCGGTGCGCGACCGTGCTGTCTTTCAGTCCGGCGTCGATGCCGGAGAGCAGGGCGAGCTTCTCGGACATGGGCACATGGAACGGGTCCTGCTTGACCGGTGGCCGGTACTGGCCTTTGGCAGGCTGGGCCGGGCCCATGTCTTTGGGGAAGCCGGGCAGCATGGTTGCGGCTTTGGCGTTGGCCAGCGCTTTGTCGAAGCAGGCCGATATCGAGGCGAGGTCGGCGGTGGCGGCAAAGCCCCAGGCACCCTTGTAAAGGGCGCGCACGCCGATGCCGCGCTCATTCGCGCCGTAGTTGGTTTCGAGGTTGCCGTCGTAGAGCGTGAGGCGCTCGGTGCGGTCCTCGTCATAGAGACGCGCGTCGGCGAAGCTGCAGCCGGCGTCAAGCATCCGCTTGAGATCGGCTTTCACGGCCGCGGCCTGCCGGTCGAATTCTGTGCTCACAGTGAAACTCCTTTTATCCAGACCAACGGACAGATTCGGGAATAGGACGCTACATTATGCCTGCAGGTTGCGGCTTGGCAAGGAAGACCAAAGGCGGGAGACGGTGGGCCGGCCCGGGCACATCGTGACCCCCTTTGCGCATTGCTGCTACGATTGATGTTACCTGACGATCAACCAGCGCGTCAAGGTCGAGCGCCGGGAGCAGGAGTATGCGCTGGTCAATCCCTGGCGC
>Ga0194125_10013226_pt1 | contig 10756 bp, 9 predicted proteins | sample TA2KigC250mmetaG_FD_148626 | JGI IMG/M metagenome (GOLD analysis project Ga0194125, IMG submission 148626) | Freshwater microbial communities from Lake Tanganyika, Tanzania - TA2015034 Kigoma Deep Cast 250m | ecosystem: Environmental > Aquatic > Freshwater > Lake | place: Tanzania: Lake... | reverse complement strand
AAACGCGCGAAGGAACAATGGTCCAATGAGAAGTATAAAAATTATATGGTCCAAAAGTTTTTGAATTTCTACAGAACAAATGAAAAATACAGAAAAGAAAACAATAAACGATTAAATAAAGAACAAATTAAATATTGGAGTAAGCAAGAAAACAGAGAAAAACAATCTCAAAAAGTTAGAGAGTTTTTCGCTAAGCATCCAGAATACAGACAGACACTACATAATCTTGCCGTAAAACAGTGGGCAAATCCTAAGCTCCGCGAGTGGAGAAGTAAGAAAACCAGCGGACAGTGGACACCAGAGTTTAGAGAAAAACGACAACAATCCTATAACCAAACCTACCTTAAGAAAGCCTTGTTAACCTTACGAAAGATTCTTGATGAATACGGAAAAATTGATATTGCACAATATAATCAATTAAGAACTAGAGTGAAAGATAAAAGTTTAATTCGTTTTGAAACAATCCGAAATCGATTCTTTAACGGCGATGAAGAAAAGTTTAAAGAGGCAATAACAAATTATAACCATAAAATTAAAAAGATTATTAAACTTAAAAAAAGGATAGATGTATATGACTTAGAAGTAGAAAATACTCATAATTTTGCTCTTGCATCTGGCATTTTTGTTCATAATAGTGCCAAACAAGGCCGCAATCGTAAATTCCAAGCTATTTTACCTTTAGGGGGTAAGATTTTAAATACGGAAAGGGCTCATTTGGATAAAATTATTAACTTTGAAGAATTAAAAGACTTGATCATTGCTCTAGGGATGGGGATTGGGGAAACTTTAAACCTAAACAAAATTAGATACCACCGTGTCATCATCATGACTGACGCTGATGTTGACGGGGAACACATCACCACTCTACTGCTGACCTTTTTCTACCGCCATCTAAAACCGATCATCGAACAAGGCTTCCTTTATATTGCTCTACCACCTTTATATAAAATTCAGGCGGCCAAAGACAGCCTTTATGCCTATGATGATGAGGAAAAAGAAAAGATTTTAGCGGGGATAAGGCAAAAAAACCAGAAATTGAAGCAAATTAATATCCAAAGGTATAAAGGCCTAGGGGAGATGAATCCTCAACAACTCTGGGAGACAACGATGAATCCTGAGAATCGTATCTTAAAAAAGGTCACGTTTGAGGACGCCCAAAAAGCAGATGAAATTTTTACGATGTTAATGGGCAATGAGGTTCTACCGAGGAAAAGATTTATCCAGATGTACGCCAAAACAGCTAACCTCGACGTCTAGCTTGATTCCCATTATTAATTTAATTGAGAAAATCAATTAGTTTAATCAATTAAACAATGACCAAAAACGAAATCGGCAAGCTTCAACCAGTTGAAATTACGCAAGAAATGCGTAAAAGCTATCTTGATTATGCAATGTCGGTCATCGTAGCTCGAGCCTTACCTGACGTTAAGGATGGTTTAAAGCCGGTTCACCGCCGAATTTTATACTCGATGCACCAAATGGGGCTTTCTCACTCCTCACGTTATTCCAAAAGCGCCAAAGTTGTGGGGGAGACGATGGGAAAATATCACCCTCACGGTGACTTGGCCATTTATGACTCTCTCGTTCGCTTGGCTCAGGATTTTTCCATGCGTTATCCTTTGGTGGATGGTCAAGGTAATTTCGGTTCGGTGGATGGAGACTCTCCTGCCGCGATGCGTTATACCGAAGTGAGATTGGCCAGAATTACCCAAGAATTGACCTCAGATATCGATAAACAAACGGTTGAATTCCGTGATAATTTTGACGGTAGCTTAAAAGAGCCTGTTTTTCTTCCAGCCAAACTACCGAATCTTCTGCTGATGGGCTCTGACGGTATTGCGGTTGGCATGGCCACCAAAATTCCACCTCATAACTTAGGTGAAGTTACGGATGCCTTGGTTTTAATGATTGAAAAAGGAAAAGTTATTTTCAACGGGAATAATCAAACTCCAGAAGAAAAAGGAAAAAAAGAGACCTTTGAGATTAAAAAAATTGACCTTGAGGAAAATCAAAGCGAAAAAGCTCTTTTGGCCAGTTTTGAAAGTAACGTCAGTGTTGATGAAGATCTGATGAAGTTTATCAAAGGCCCTGACTTTCCCACCGGAGCCATCATTTACAATAAAAAAGATATTCTTCAAGCCTATAGCACTGGTAATGGCAAGATTACGGTCCGCGCCAAAGCTGAAATTGAAGAAGCTAAAGGGGAAAAATTCCGTATCGTTATCAGCGAGATCCCATACCAGGTCAATAAAGCCAATTTGGTGGCGAAAATTGCCCAGTTGGTTAAAGAAAAAAGGATTGAGGGCATTACTGATCTTCGCGATGAATCAGACCGTCAAGGCCTAAGAGTGGTCATTGAACTTAAAAAAACCGCTAAACCCAAAACCATTCTTAATAATCTTTATAAAAATACTCAGATGCAAACCAGCTATCCGGTTAACATGGTGACTTTGGTTGACGGTATCCCCCAAACCTTAAATCTTAAACAGATTTTAACCGAATTCATCAAGCATCGGCAAAAGGTTGTCACCAAAAGAACCATCTTTGAACTTGATGAAGCTAAAAAACAGGCTCATATCCTTGAAGGTCTAAAAATCGCTGTTGATAATATTGATGCTGTTATCCAAACCATCAAAAAGTCCAAAGATGCCCAGGAAGCCAAGATTAACTTGATGGAGAAATTTAAACTCACCGAAATTCAGGCTACCGCCATTCTAGAAATGCAATTAAGAAGACTCGCCGCTTTGGAAAGAAAGAAAATCGAAGATGAATATAAGGAAATGATGAAGAAGATTGAGTACTTAGCCGGACTTTTAGCCACCCCGAAAAAAATACTGGAAGTTATTAAAAAAGAGATTTTGGAGATTAAAGAAAAATATGCCGATCAAAGAAGGACCAAAGTCTATGTACAAGCTTTAGAGAATTTCAATGAAGAGGACTTAATTCCGCAAGAGGATTGTTTAATTATTCAAACTAAAGGTGGTTATGTTAAAAGAGTCCCCACAGGGACTTATCGTTCCCAAAAAAGAGGCGGTAAGGGAGTCTCGGGCATGACCACCAAACCTGAAGATGAAGTTCTTCATTTTTTAAATGCCAAAACACATGATGCTGTTTTGTTTTTTACCAACCAAGGCCGGGTCTTTTCCATAAGAGCCTGGGAAATACCTGAAGGCTCACGTCAAGCCAAAGGCCAGGCCGTCATTAACCTCATTAATATTTCTCAAGAAGAAAAAATTCAATCTGTTTTACCTATCAACCCAGCAGGGGAACAGGGAAAAAATCAATTTTTGATTATGGTGACCAAAAAAGGGGTTGTTAAAAAAACCAGGCTTAAAGCTTTTGACAACATTCGTACCTCCGGGATTATTGCCATTAAACTTAATAAAGATGATGAACTCTGTTGGATTAAAATCGTCAATGAAGATGACCATGTTTTGCTGGTTTCTCATCAGGGGAAATCCATTCGTTTTAAAGAAAAAGATGTCCGCCCGACTGGCCGAGATACCATGGGAGTCAAAGGTATTCAATTGAAAAAAGACGATTATGTTATCGGCATGGAGGTTTTCCCTCCTAAACTAAAAGAGGTTAAGGATAAAAGAAGAAAAGTTTTTCGAGATGTCCTTATCGTCATGGAGAATGGTTTGGGGAAAAGAACATCTTTAAATGAACATCGAGTCCAAAAACGGGGTGGCATTGGCATTCGCGCGGCTCACGTGACCCAAAAAACCGGCAAAATTGTGGCCTGCCGCATGATGGATGAAAAAGTCAAGCAAATTATTTTAACCAGTAAAAAAGCTCAGGTAATTAAACTTCCGGCTAAAAACGTTCCCAGAATAGGTCGAGACACCCAAGGAGTTATCTTCATGCGCTTCAATAAACCTGGCGATAGTGTGGCCGCCGTCACTTGTTTGGAGCAATAAATCTTTCCTGGCTTGATTCTTTAATCCTTTTCCTTTATATTATATTAGAAAGAGTCTATGAAAAAACTAGAAAAATTCTTCAAAACAGATTATGGTCGGCTTATCGGCTTTACCTTAATTATTTTGGCCATCCTAAGCTTATACTTCCGTTTCATCGGCCCCATTCCTTTTTCCATAACCCAAACAACCACCGAGAAAAAAACAACCTTTGATGTTCAGGCTGAAGGCAAAGTCACAGCCATCCCTGATACGGCCGAAATCAATGTTGGTATCCAGGTCAATAAAACCACGGTTCAAGCAGCCCAAAAGGAGGCCAATGAAAAAATTAATAAAGTCAGTGAGGAGATCAAAAAATTGGGGGTTGAGGGGAAATATATTAAAACCACTGAGTACAACGTCTACCCAGAATATGATTATCGCGCTGGCCAAAAAATCGTTGGCTATAATGTCAACATTACCTTAAAAATAAAAGTCAAAGATTTTGATAAAATCAACCAGGTTATTGATACCGCCACTTCTTTGGGGGCCAACCAGATCGGCAATTTAACCTTTACCATTGATGATGAAAAAATGGAGGACTTGAAAATGGAAGCCAGAAAACAGGCCATTGAAAAAGCCAAGGACAAAGCCAAAGAAATTGCCCAAGCTGGGGGAATAAGATTAGGCCGATTGGTCAATATCAGTGAAACTCTAACTCCAGAGTATCCAACACCCCTTTTAAGAGAAGCCGGATTAGGCGGAGGAGTAGAGGAACAAGCCACTCAAATCCAACCAGGCGAGTCTGAGATCACCGTCTCCATTATTCTTAGCTACGAAACTCTCTAAAGTCCTATAATATTGACTTTCCAACAAAAAGTGCTAGAATATAATCTTCATCATATCTCGTTCATTGAAAAATTTAAATAGATTTTAAAATTAAACAAAGGGAGGGTGATTTTAATGGTTGATTTTAAACCAATAGAGGGTGGCTTTGTTTTAAGTGGCATTATCAGTAAAGAGGTTTTTAATGCTCTGGCCCAAGGGAAAACAAGGGAGGAGGATTTCGATGAGATTGATTTTTTTAATGAAGATGACCCTGACATAAGATATGAAGGTCGAGAAAACTTTATCAATGTTGAGATTTTTCCTTCTGATAACCAAAATCTTAAAGAAATCGGCCCATCAGAGATTTTTCTTTCTAAAATTGATCTTAAAGGCATTAAAAGAGGAGCTCTTGATCCAAATCCTCTTGAAATCTTTACACTAGACACTGTCAATCAATTTGGTAAATATGCGAAGAAACAGTTCCTCAAGATAAAAATCATTTCAAAGGAAAGTGAAAGGGAATAAGATGGGCATGTATAAAAGATGCGTCATTGGTCGAGACTTGAAGGAAATTTTTAAAAGCCCACTGGCCTGCGTCACTCTACTTCCTTTTAGGGAAATGCCAAAAGAAAATCATAAAAACATTATTATTTGTGACGAAGGCAAAGATATTAATAACCCACTTGAGCATGATTTCCTTAGGTATATCAGACATGATGATCTTGATCTTTTAAAGAAAGAAGAGTTAAAAAACATTCTCATGATTGTCTTTATTAACGAGGCTTACTATCAAAAGTACTCTTTTGAAAAAATTATTTTAAGAGATAACTTAATTAAAGTTCTTATTTGGGAAAGACAAAAAGACCAGCAACTAACTCTTGTTGAAAATCTCAAACCTAGAAAATTTTCCTCAAAAAGGTGAATGAACTAATATGATGGATGGCCATCGACTTTTATTTTTTAAAAAGCCGTTGGCCATTTTTATTGGCCAAATCATTTTCCTTTCCCATGAAAGGCTTCATGGACATCACGCAGTTGTTTATTGGTCACATGGGTATAAATCTGGGTGGTAGAAATATTTTTATGACCCAATAGTTCCTGAACACTGCGGATATCAGCTCCAGCCATTAACAAATCCGTGGCAAAAGAGTGGCGCAGGGTATGAACCGTAGCATCAACCGGAATTTTAGCCTTTTTAACATACTTTTTAACAAGGCGCTGAATAGTTCGAACCGTTAGACGTAATTTTTGGCCATTCTCGGTGATTTCTGGGTCTTTCACGACCCTAATAAACAAGGCTGGCCACTTATCAGCCCGAGAAGTTAGGTATTTACCAATCCATTCGGCCGCCGAAGGAGATAAAAAGACAACCCTAGACCGACCCCCCTTACCAATGACACCAAATTCGCGACGTTTTAAGTCAATTTGGTCGCGGTTTAATTTAACCAACTCACTCACCCGAAGACCTGTAGAAAAAAGAGTCTCTAAGATGGCTTTATCCCGTAAACCCTGTGGTTTGGAAATCTGCGGTTGTCCCAAAAGCCGCTCGACCTGTTCGGTAGTTAAAAATTTTAGACTTCGACTCTCACCCTTGGGTAAATCAATCTTTTCCGGGGCAATTGTCCTATAGTCATTTTTGGTCAAAAAGCGTAAAAAGGCCCTCAAAGCTATCACATGATAGCCTTGAGTGATACGGGACAATGGCAGGCCGTTTGGGGCTGTAAATCGCGATAAAAATACCCTATATTTCTTGATAATTTCAAGATTAATTGAACCTGGATCATTTTTAGAGGAATTAGCTCGAAGCCATTGGGAAAAACGCTTAAGATAATGTTTGTAATTACGAATGGTCAGGGGTGAACAATTTTTTTCAATTTCTAAATGTTCTAAAAACTCTTCAATGAGCCGATCGACTTCAGAGCGGGGGAGTTGGGCTGGTTTTTCGGGCATAAAAATATTGTACGACATTCCTATAATAGAAACAAGCAACAAAAAAGCCGGCTTTAAACCGACTTTCTTGAGAATAACAAGGCAAAAGAAGAGTAAGTAAATTTTTGGTAGTGGTAATAAGAAACTAGCTTGGTAAGAATTATCACCACTACCTTAAAAATTGGAAAATCAGCTGGACTGCAGATCATTTATAGATTTCTTGGCTCTTTTTTTTCTAATTTTTCTTTTTTGGGAAAGAAAAAAGATTTTAAGACCCAAAATTGCTAGAGCCGCTAAACCTATCAGTGCATATAATAGGTTCATACTTAACATCTCGCTTGTCCAAGGATTCATCAAAACCTCCTCTATCTTTAATATTAATTAGCTTTTTTCTTTAGATTGCTATCAACGTTATTTTCTCTTTTCTTCTTTGCCCGCAGTTCCATAATCTCTTTATATGCTCTTCGCCGCCTCCTTACATCCCTTATAATTGCTATTAAAAGACCAATGGCTAAAATTCCCACATAACCCCAATCAGCCGAATTCATTTTACTAATCCAATCACTAAGCATTTAAAACCTCTTTCATAAAACTTATTTAAAATTTCTTTTGCCTTGAATTGTTAAACTGCAATTTTTTTAACCTATATTATTAATAGGTAAGGGAAGTATATCATATCCTATAGAATATATCAACTTCACCTTATCATAAAAAATAGATAATGAAATTATAAACTCAACAAAACGAATTAAAAATTCTTCAAAAATATTATTTAGTACTTTCGCCATATTATTTCCTTTTCTCCTATTTTTTATCAAAGAACCTTTTTGCCACCTAGATGGTCCGGGAAAGATAATAGCATAGCATATCTTTATCCCTAGGCACAAGATATCTTAGAGAAGTCCTATGCCTAATTTGAGCCTATTTGAGGCTAAATCTTCGGGTTTTCTTGGGGGATTGACCAAAAAGCTAAAGAGGCCTTATTTAGGGAGAATTAAGAGAAAATAAAGGAGCGGCTGAATTTTTTCTGGAAATTTTTTGTTTATTTTTTTAAATTTTAATTTTTAAACTTTATCTACTTCTCCCAAGAGTAGATTCAGAAGATGTCGCAAAAGCTACATTGTGCGACAATATACTGGAAGTTAAATCTCTTATCCTCTTAAAAACTGTGACCCTCTTTTAGGGGAATAACAAGTTGGCCTTTTTAATTCTTTTAAAAAAGACTTCTTCATCCTCCTTAAAGCAAGTTTCCTTTTTATTTCCTTAAGAAGTCTTCCCTAAAGTTATCCACAACCCCGCTCGGATAACTATATCAAAGGATATCAACTAGCAACCTTAAAAAAATTTTGCCAAATCGTGAAAATTAAGGGTTTTTATTCGTGAAAAACTTCTCTACTATTATAGGATATTTGTTTTCATTACGGGTTTTATGGGGCTACTCCTCCCCTGTTTGGGGGTGTCTCAAAAATTTTTAAAATTATTAATTAAAAATTAAATTAATCAAAATTTAGCCACCCCAGTGAGTGGTTAAAAAGATAACAATTAAAACGGCAATGCCGACCCCCAGGTATTCATTAAGGGTCCGACGAAAGAGTCTTTCACTTAAATGATGCTGAGCTAAGCCGAGGACAATATATAAGCTGGTGGTTAAAGAAAGTGAACCCACAGCCACGGTCACTGGCCAGAAAGAAAAAGCCAAAGAAATCTCCCCCAACACAAAAGCCAGTCCCAATGAATAAAGCCAAATCTCTTTGGTTAACTTCTCTTCTAAATTAACTCCCCAAAGGCCTTGCAAAAACAAAGGAAAACTGACGGCAAAAATCAGCAAAAGATTAAACCAGGGTCCTTCTCGTAAAGACAAGATGACATTATAAAGGAAAAAAGAGGTCACCAAAGTTAGTAAAAAGGCCACCGCGTGAGCTGAACGTAAAAGCTGAATGGTCCTGATGGCGGCGACCGAGAAAATATTTTCGGTGAGCAATAAACTATAAAGACCAACACCATAAAGTAAAATCAAGGGCAAACGTGCCAACCATAAATTAGGAGTCAAAAAGTAAAAAAGGCCAACCCCAATAGTAAAAAAAGAAGGTAAAGACAAAACCGTTAACCATTCAATGCCGTTTAGCCCCTCGGATAAAGACCAAGCGGACAAAAAATAGGTGAAAACCGCCAAAACCCCGATGGCTAAAAAACGCCAGGAAAGACCGGTTAATTGAATTAGCAGTAACCCCGCTGCTAAAATAACTGCGGTCAAAATAAACTTTTGACGTTTGTTTATCTTCAGCCTTTTAAACCAGTTGATCATCTTCATTGGGCTAAAATCTCATCGTCGATATCAAAATTAGCATAAACTTTCTGCACGTCGTCATGTTCTTCCAAACTTTCCATGAACTTCAAGACTTTTTCGGCTTTAGAACGAGTCTCAAGACTGATGGTCGTTGTGGGCAACATCATCAATTCTTCGCCGATGACTTTAAAATTCAATTGTTCGACTTTGTTTTTAATTTCTCTTAATTTCTCTGGTGGGGTGTAAATTTCAATGGCATCCTTTACCTCTTGAACATCCTCCACCCCTAAATCCATTAATTTTAGAATTTGTTCCTCAATTGGGGTTAATTTCTCCACGGTCAGCAAGCCTGACTTTTTAAATTGAAAAGCCATGGCTCCAGGGGAAGCAAGCCTCCCCCCTCCCCTTTCAAAAAGATTTTTAATTTCCGCCGTGGTTCGGTTCTTATTGTCAGTGGCTGCCTCAACAATGATGGCAATTCCCTCAGGCCCATAGCCTTCATAATTTACCTCTGACCAACCTGCGCCACCCTTTTCTCCTGAACCCCTGACAATTGCCCGCTGAATATTCTCTTTGGGAACGTTTAACGCCCGTGCCTTGTCCATGGCTAAACGCAGCCGGAAATTTTTCTCCGGATCAGTAACGCCTCCGCCAGCCCGAACCGCCATGGTGATGGCGTTGGCTAATTTGGTAAAAACTTGTCCCCGCTTGGCATCTTTGGACTCTTTTTGGCGCTTAATGGTTGACCATTTTGAATGTCCTGACATGCCCTTTATTTTAACCTTAAAATTTCCTCTTGACAACTCTTTGGGGAAATTATATTCTTGACCCCAATGACTGCCTCCCTCGAAGAACAGGCCATTAAAGCTGCTCTCAATCAAAATTGGGAAAAAGCCGTTGAGATCAACAAAAACATCCTTAAGGAAAAACCAGAAGATATTCCTGCCCTAAATCGATTGGGCCGAGCTTTTTGGGAATTGGGTCAAAACGAAAAAGCCCAACGAACCTACAAAAAGGTCATCAAAATTGACCGTTTCAACCCCATTGCTAATAAAAATTTAAAAAGAATTGGCAAAAACAAAAATAAGAATAATTTTAAAAGTAATTTTGTTCCTTCGGGAAAAGTTTTTTTGGAAGAACCGGGGAGAACAAAACTTGTCCGGTTAACCCGTTTGGCTTCACCTTCAGTGTTGGCTCAATTGGACAGTGGCGATGCTGTTTTTTTTCTGATCAAAAAAAGACTGGTCAGTGTTTTGGATGAACAAGAAAACTATTTAGGGGCCATTCCTGAGGATCTTTCGCAAAGATTGATCAAATTTATTAAGGGCGGTAATCAATACCAGGCTTTTGTTAAAAGCGTTGATCATCAAAGATTGGAAATTTTCATCCGTGAAGTTTCAAGAGGCAAGAAATTTGCCAGTATCCCTTCTTTCCCTCAAGGGAAATTAAGCCTTCTCCAATAATCATCCCCGACTATCAGGACCACCGCCGCCCGCTGATCCTCTTTTTCTTCCCCTGTCCATTGACAAGAAAAAACCTGCTCTAATTTTCTTAAAGGATAGCTGTTTTTTACCTCCCCCTTGCTTCTTAATTCACAGCCTTCATTTTTTACCTCGCCAACTAGGCCTTTCTGGCCGATGTTAATCACCTGACCACCAATATTGGTTATCAACCTGGCCACACTGCTGGCTAAACCTGGATGTTCGGTTTTGTTCAAAACGGCAATCGATAAACCCTCTTTTTTAAAGCCTTCATCAAGAAAAAGTTGACTCATGATTCGGCTTAGACGTTCCGGCTCAATTTGCCTTGCTTGAGT
>Ga0194125_10013225_pt1 | contig 10756 bp, 9 predicted proteins | sample TA2KigC250mmetaG_FD_148626 | JGI IMG/M metagenome (GOLD analysis project Ga0194125, IMG submission 148626) | Freshwater microbial communities from Lake Tanganyika, Tanzania - TA2015034 Kigoma Deep Cast 250m | ecosystem: Environmental > Aquatic > Freshwater > Lake | place: Tanzania: Lake... | reverse complement strand
AACTGAACAACAGATGGACCAAGCCTTACACTTGAAAATTATTTATTCTTTTCGCTGGTTAGCAGAGTGGACCAAGCGTTTGGTAAAAATAATTGGCGGAAAATTTATCTATCGTTTTTAAAAAAATGGTTAATCAAGCAAATTTAATCGCCGATTTTCAGTCAGGAGCTTTTGCCTTGATGATTATTTTAATCGTGGTCATTTTTTTAGCCATTTTGGGCTATATTTTGCTGATTTGGTGGCGGAATCATGACCGCGAGAAAAAATCACTGGAGTATGTTTTACTTCAGGTGGCGGTACCTTTTGATAATGAAACAAAAATTGATGTCGCTGAGCAGATGTTTGCCTCGCTTTTTTCGATGAAAAAAAGCGGGTTTTTGAGTTTTTTAAAACTGCAACCTCATCTAGCTTTTGAAATTGTCGCCAAACATGAAGACATCCGGTTTTATGTTTCCGCTCCTCAGAATTTACGGGATATGGTGGAAAAACAGATCAACGGAGCCTATCCAGAAGCAGAAATTATTGAAGTCCCAGAATACAATATTTTTTCTGAAGGTGGTCGGGTCGCCTTTGCCGAAATGGAATTAAAAGAATCGAGGTACAAACCGATTAAACTTTTTAAAGATCTACCGACTGACCCTTTATCAGCCATGACCACGGCTTTGGGGAAAATGGGGCCTGAAGAAGGAGCAGCCGTTCAGATTATTGCCTCGCCCTCTGATAAAAAATGGCAAGTGGAAGGCTATTCTTATATCGCCAATGTCAAAAAAGGAGAATCGGACCCCCAAAAAGCCAAATTTAAAGTTGACGCCAAGACTTTGGAGGCCATTGAGAACAAGGTCAGCAAACCAGGTTTCCGAACCATCATTAGGATTGTTGTTTCCGCTCCAACTCAGGCTTTGGCTGACTCTCATTTGAGTAATCTTAAGGCCACCTTCGAGCAGTTTTCTTCCAACTTAAACCGCTTTGGCAAGAAAAAGATTTGGTGGAAAACTGGCTTGATGGTGGACTTTATTTATCGCTATCAACCCCTTTTTGCCTTTCGTGGTTACCGGACGATTCTTAATTCCGAAGAGTTGGCGACCCTTTTTCATTTCCCCAACAAACAGGTGGAAACACCCCATATTTATTGGCTTTATTCCAAACGGGCGCCGGCCCCAATTAAGATTCCCAAAGAAGGCCTTTTTTTGGGAAAAAGTGTTTATCGCGGAGTCACCCGACCCGTTTATCTTAACGATGATGATCGGCGGCGTCATGTTTATATTATCGGCAAAACCGGGACTGGTAAAAGTGAGCTTTTGCGGGATTTGATTTTACAGGATATCCGGGCTGGCCGGGGCGTTTGCTTGATTGACCCTCATGACTTGGCTGAAGATCTTTTGGCCTACATTCCTCCAGAGCGAGCTGAAGATGTCATCTATTTTGATCCTTCAGATACCGACCGCCCCATGGGTTTAAATCTACTGGAGGCTTACAACGAGGACCAAAAGCACATGGTGGCGACGGCCATCATCAACTTGATGTACAAACTTTATGATCCTTACAAGACTGGCATTATTGGGCCTCGTTTTGAACACGCGATTAGAAACGCGATGTTGACCGTCATGAGTGAGCCGGGGAATACCTTTGTGGAAGTGGTTCGTTGTTTGACTGATGCCAATTTTGTTCAAGAATTACTGCCTAAGGTTAAAGACCCGATTATCCGTCGTTACTGGACTGATCAGATTTCCCAAACGGCTGACTTTCATAAATCAGAAGTTTTGGATTATATTGTTTCCAAATTCGGCCGTTTTGTGACCAATCGAGTCATGCGCAACATCATTGGTCAGTCCAAATCCGCTTTTGATTTTAGAAAAGTCATGGATGAGGGGAAAATTTTAATCATCAATTTAGCCAAAGGTAAAATCGGGGAGGAAAATTCCAGCTTTTTAGGCTTGGTTTTGGTCCCGAAAATTTTAGCGGCGGCCATGTCGCGGGCAGATATGCCTGAAGAAAAAAGGCGCGATTTTTTCCTGTATGTTGATGAATTTCAGAATTTTGCCACCCCTGATTTTGCCCAGATTCTCTCTGAAGCCAGAAAGTATCGTTTAAATTTAACCGTTGCCAATCAGTTTATCGGACAGGTTGAGGAGGAGGTTAAAAACGCTGTTTTTGGCAATATTGGTACTTTGATTACCTTCAGAGTCGGCGTGACTGACGCCAACTATTTACAAAGGGAATTTCAACCGACCTTCCAAGAAGATGATCTTTTAAATATTGAAAGATTTCATGCCTATATTAAAACCATTGTCCAAAATGAACCCGTTCCCGCCTTTTCCATGGATTTGACCAAAGACATGGAGGTGATGAAAAAGCAAAGTAATCCCAAAGTAGCCGGGATGATCAAAGAACTTTCCAGATTAAAACTCGGGGTGGATCGGGAAGTCATTGAGGCAGAAATTGCCCAACGGGCTCGACTCTAACTTTTTACTTCAAAAATCCAACCTAAATTGCTATAATAAAGCGGGCTTGTAGTTTAACGGTTAGAATGGGACTCTTATAAAGTCCAGACGAAGGTTCAACTCCTTCCGAGCCCACTTTTTAAAGCTCTTCTAATTTGACTTTGGCTTCAGGGGATTGGTTGATTAGGCTTAGATATTTCTCTGTCGTGGATAATCTTTTGTGGCCAACCAGTTTTTGGATCAAAACTAAAGAAGCGCCACTGGCTAACTGATGAGCGATAAAGGTGTGTCTTAAATCATTAATGGTGGTCTCTTTAATCTCGGCTTCACGGAAATAGCGATTGATAATGGTTCTGATATTTCTGATTAAAAAGGGTTTACCGGTTTTGGTGACAAAGATATTTTTGACCTTGGTTTTCGGTCGAAACTCCAACCATTTATCCAAAGCCTTTTTGGCGGCGGTGTTTAAAACAACAGTTCTTTCTGGTTGAGATTCATAGGCTCGGATACGGACTTGGTTATCCTTAAGATCATCCAATTCTAATCTGGCCAGCTCGCCAATTCTCATACCGGTTTGCAGTAACAACTCAACCACGGCGGCGATACGAATGTCATTGCGGACTGCATCTCGTAAAGACCGATATTCCATTTGGGTTAAGATGCGGGGCGGTTTGGTTTCATATTGAGGGTAACCAACCTGTTCAGAAGGATTGGCCTCTATTAAACCTTGGCCCTTCAAAAAACGGAAGAAAGACTTAATCGCATTCAATTTACGAGAGGCTGATTTAGGCAGATATTTGTTGTAGGCCAGATATTCCTTAAACTCCTCAATTTGGTCTTTACCAACGGCAGTAACTTGGGTGATTTGTCTTTTGCCCAGGAACTCGGTGAATTGGGCCAGGTCGTTGTTGTATGCTAAAATGGTAGACGAAGACTTACCTTGTTTTTTCAGGTAATCCATAAATTTTTTCTGGACAGTTGGTAATGATTTGTCTTCAGCCATCATTTTTGAAGGGCAGGGGATAGATCTGATGGCTTATAATATCACCAATGAGGTCACCTGTCAATATCTTACAAAATCGCTTAAGTCAGATCCTGATTGTGCTTGTTGGCATCGGTCTTATAGTCAGTTTGTCGAGGAATATTTTTAAGCTCTTAAAAGCCGCTGATGAACTTAATTTAGCGGAGCAAAAAGTTAAGCAGTTAGAACAGGAATCAGCCGATTTGGCTCAAAAAAAGGAATTTTATCAATCAGAGGCCTTTATTGAACAGGAGGCCCGCAACAAGCTTAATATGACCAAAGAAGGAGAGACCGTTGTCATTTTACCCCCGAACTTAAAACAGGTTTTAGGGGAAAAAGAGAATTTACCCACTGAACCCTTGCCTAACTGGCGTCAATGGTGGAACTTATTCTTCTAGGCTAGCTTGTTTTGAAGCTCAAATTTTGCTAAAATTAATCTTGATGTGCGGGGTAGTGTACGGCTGCACGTGAGGCTCATTAAATTTTGGGCCCTTTGGTGGGCAACCATCAAGGCGTTCTTGGCTATATCGGTGAAACCCAACAAGTAGTTGGGTAATACCGAGGGAACCTTTATTTAATAAAGGACTCCGTAGAGACTACACGCCAAGCTCCTGTTTTGGATTTAAAGCAGGATGAAGATATAGTCCGACACTTCGAGTAATCGAAGAAACAGTTGCATAATCTCACAGACCAGGTTCAATCCCTGGCCCCGCAACAAGAAAACTCCGGATAAAACCGGAGTTTTTATTGTTTTATTATCGAACCAAGGATATAATATAAATATTACTAAAATCGGTAGGTTTTATTTATGGCTAAATCTTTATTAAAAATTAATGCAAGACAACTGCGTTCAAAAGGGGAAAGTGTCAAAGAAATCGCTAAAAAAATGAAAGTAGCTAAAAGCACGGTTAGTTTATGGGTGCGTGATATTATTCTTTTACCAGAGCAACTCGAGAAACTTCAAAAAAGAGCTCTAAAAGGAGCGGAACTAGGTCGTTTAAAAGGAGCTTTAAAACAAAAAGAGGCAAGATTAAAAATTATTGAAGAAAATAAAAAATTGGGAATTAAAATAATTAGCAAATTAAGCAAACGTGAGCTTCTAATTGCGGGGATAGCCCTTTATTGGGCTGAAGGAGCTAAAAAAAGCCGAGATGTTGATTTTTGCAATTCTGACTCTCAATTAATAAACTTTTTTATTAAATGGCTAAAAGAATGCTTTCATATAAAGTCTGAAGATTTAGCTCTTCATGTTGGGATCAATGAAATCCATAAGGAAAGGGATGATATTGTTAAAAAATACTGGTCAGAGGCAACTCAAATTCCTTTAAGTCAGTTTCGTAAAACGAGTTTTAAAAAAACAAATAATAAGAAAGTTTATGAAAATTTTGACGATCATTATGGGACTCTGGTGGTAAAAGTGTTGAAGGGAGGTAGGTTTTATTATAAAATAATGGGGTTGATTGAGGGTTTATCTCAGACAGGGAGGAGATCGGCATCTCGGGACGTTTCATAAGCGTTTCTTTGTGGGTTCAACTCCCACCCCTGTCACCCATATGAACAAAAAACGCGTTTTTTCCGGTATTAGATCAAGTGGGAGACTTCACATTGGTAATTATCTAGGAGCAGTTAAAGGCATGCTTGAACTTCAAGAAGCCCACGATTGTATTTTTGGTGTGGTTGATTTTCATGGAATAACCACCCCCTTTAACCCTAAAGATATTCAAAAAGAGATTAAAGAAGTTGTGTTAGATTATTTAGCTGTAGGTTTGGATCCCAAAAAATGCCATTTAATGATTCAATCACAAATTCCAGAGCATGTAGAGCTCTCCTATATTTTTGCTACCATTTTCCCAGTTTCACGACTTGAACAATTACCTACATATAAAGAAAAAAAATTAGAAAACCCGACTTATGTTAACTTGGGGCTTTTATATTACCCGATTTTGATGGCCGCTGATATTCTTATTTATAAGGCAGAATCAATACCAGTCGGTAAAGATCAGCTACCTCATATTGAGTTGACTCGTGAAGTGGCCAGAAAATTCAATCAAATGTTTGGGAACACTTTTCCTGAACCACAGGCTTATTTAACAAAAGGGGCCACAGTCCCTTCGTTGACTGGTTATGGTAAGATGAGTAAATCTGTTGAGGGAAGTTATATTTTATTAACTGATGATTTAAAAACAATCAAAGTCAAATTAGCCAAGATGCCCACCGACAGCGGGGAAGGTAAAGCTTTGCCAAAGGAGGGTGGAGTGGCCAATCTTTTACTCTTGGTGGAGCTCTTTATGGGTAAAGAAGTAAGAAAGAACTACGAAAAACAATATCTGGGGAGTGGTCTTAAATATGCTGAGTTGAAAGAAAAATTAGCCGAAGCGATTTTTCAAGAATTAAAACCTATTCAAGAAAAAAGGAAGGAATTCGAAAAAAATCCTCAATTGGTTGAAAAAATTCTTCAAGAAGGAAAAAATTATGCTTCTAAAATTGCTCAACAGACTCTTTTAGAAGTTAAAAAAGCCATGGGTTTGGTTTGAAGTAGCTTCGGATTTGTGATAAAATAATCGATGATGAAAACTGGCAAAATTTCTCCGAAACCAGGGAAAAAGTACGAGTTTAAATTCCAGATTAATTTAAGAAATCTTTTTATCTGGTTATTGGTTTTGGGGATTATTTTTTCTTTTTTCTTTTCCTTTCCCCAAACACCTTCGCCAACCGGAGAAGAGATCCCTTTATCACAGGCTTTGACGGAAATTAAAGAAAATAAAATCAAAGAGGTCAAAGTTGAAGAGGATAAACTGATTTTAACTTCTCAAGATGATCAAGTCCGTTTTTCCCGCAAAGAACCCCAGTCAAGCTTTACCGAAATTTTAAAATCAGCTGACATTGACCCGGCCCAAATTAATCTCACCATTAAAGATGTTTCTTTATCAAAAGTCTGGATGAATATTTTAGGTGGGATTTTGCCTTTTGCCTTGATGATTCTGTTTTTCTTTTTCATCTTTCGTCAAGCCAGGGGAGCTCAAGACAGTATTTTTTCCTTTGGTCGTTCCCGGGCGCAGCTTTTTGCCAAAGGTAAACAAGCCATAACTTTTAAAGATGTGGCCGGGGTTGATGAGGCCAAAAAAGAACTTCAAGAAGTTGTTGATTTTCTAAAACATCCTGGTAAATATCGTAAACTAGGAGCCAGAACCCCTAAAGGAGTTTTGTTAGTTGGGCCTTCAGGGACAGGAAAAACTTTGTTAGCCAAAGCCGTGGCTGGAGAAGCTGGGGTATCCTTTTTTTCCATGGCCGGATCAGAGTTTATGGAAATGTTAGTTGGGGTGGGCGCCTCCAGAGTAAGAGATTTGTTCAATAATGCTAAAAAGTCAGCTCCAGCTATCATTTTTATTGACGAAATTGATGCTATTGGTAGACACCGTGGCATGGGTTTTACTGGTGGTCATGATGAGCGCGAGCAGACTTTAAACCAGATTTTGGTGGAGATGGATGGTTTTGCTCCCAATGATAATGTGGTTGTTTTGGCCGCCACTAATAGAGGTGACCTACTTGACCCGGCTTTATTAAGACCTGGTCGTTTTGACCGACGGGTGGTTTTGGACATGCCTGACGTTGATAATCGCCGGGCCATTTTAGCCATTCATGCTCGGGGCAAACCCTTTAAAAGAGGTGTCGACTGGGTTAAAATCTCACGAGCGACCGTAGGTTTTTCCGGAGCTGATTTGGAAAACATGCTCAATGAGGCTGCCATTTTAGCCGCTCGAGAAAACAAAAAAGAAATTGAGGGAAAAGATATTGATGAAGCGGCTTTAAAGGTGAAGTTGGGACCACAAAAAAGACGGCTACAGTCAGAGGAAGAAAAAAAGATGACGGCTTATCATGAGGCGGGGCATGCGGTGGTAAGTTTTCATCTGCCCAAAATGGATCCGGTTAATCGTATCTCCATTGTTTCTCGGGGAGTAGCGATGGGTTTTACCCTTATTCCTCCCAAGCAAGATCGTTTAACCGAAACCAAATCCCATCTTTTGGAAACAGTGGCAACTTTGCTAGGCGGTCGGGCGGCGGAAGAACTGATCTTTAAGGAATTCACCGCTGGAGCCGCTTCAGATATTGACAAAGCGACCCAGATTGCCCGCCGGATGGTGGTTGATTTTGGTATGAGTGATTTAGGCCCAGTTTATTTGGGCCCCCAGATTGAAACCACCGAGTGGGGACGGAGCTGGTTGCAACCTTCAGAAATTAGCCCTCAAATGCGGGCCAAAGTTGATGAACAAATTAAAAGAATTGTCGATGAGGCCTACAAAAAAGCTTTAGAAATTTTAAAAAAGCAACGGCCAAAATTAAACAAGGTAGCCTTAAAGCTTATTGGACAGGAGACGATTGAAGGGGATGAGTTTGAGCGATTGATGAAAAAAGAAAAGTCATGAAACGTTTAGCTCTTATTGACGGGCACGCCATTCTTCATCGTGCCTACCATGCCTTCCCGGCCAATCTCACCACAAGGAAGGGAGAATTGGTTAACGCCGTTTATGGTTTTACCCGGATTCTTTTAAGTGTCTTGGCTGATTTAAAACCTCAATATTTGGCTGTGGCGGTTGATTTATCTCAGCCGACCTTTCGTCATCAGGAATATGTTGGTTATCAAATTCAACGACCGGAAATGGATCAAGAATTATCTGGTCAAATCAATCGCGTCCATCAGCTTTTGGCAGCCTTGAATATTCCTGTTTTCGCTGTGCCTGGCTATGAGGCTGACGATGTCATCGGGACTTTAGCTTACCAGTCAACCAAAGGGAAGAATAAAAAGAAAAATACAGAAGTCGTCATTGTTACCGGCGATAAGGATATCATGCAATTAGTCAACCAAAAAATTAAAGTTTATGCCCCTAAAAAAGGTTTTTCTGAACCAGAGATGTTTGACCAAAAAAAGGTCAAAGAGCTTTTAGGGGTTAAGCCTGAACAAATTATTGACTACAAGGCTTTGGTGGGTGACGTTTCAGATAACTACCCTGGAGTTTCTGGAGTTGGGCCTAAATCAGCGGTTTTGCTATTAAATCAATTTGGTAATTTAAAAAAAATTTACCAGAATTTAAAGGAGATACCACCAACTCTGGCAGAAAAATTAAAAAAGGGAAAAGAAAGTGCCTTTTTATCACAAAAATTAGCCACCATTGTGACCCATGTCCCTTTAAAACTCAAGCTAAAATCTTGCCAGGTTCATGACTATGATCGACAAAAAGCGATAAAATTATTTGAAGAACTGGAATTTAAAAGTTTAATCAATAAACTGCCAGGAATGGAGAAAAAGAAAAAAGAAAGCAAAAAAGAACAGATGTCTCTATTATGAAAGTTGCCTTAGTCCATGATTACCTAAAAGAATACGGGGGGGCAGAGAGAGTTGTTGAGGCGCTCCATGAAATTTGGCCCAAAGCGCCGATTTACACCACCGTTTATGCTCCGTCATTTCTAGGGCCTCATCGAGAAAGGGTTAACCAATGGGATATTCGACCTTCAATTTTACAATATGTTCCTTTTAAAGAAAAACTCTTAAGTCCTTTCCGACTGGTAGCGCCGATGATTTTTAAGTTGTGGGATTTTTCCCAATATGATGTGGTGATTGTTTCCGCGGCAGGGACTTATACCAGTCCCAATCTAATCAAAACAAAACCAGGAACGATTCACCTCTGTTATTGTCACACACCACCAAGATATCTTTATGGTTATCCCACGGCAGCCCCTTGGGATGAAGTTAAATGGCGAAAAGTTTTAAAAGTCTTTGGTCAAATCCCCATGCATTTTTTGAGAATGATTGACTTTCAGGCTGCCCAAAAAGTTGATTTTTTCATTGCCAATTCGAAAAACACCGCTTCAAGAATTCAGAAGTTTTACCGACGTGAAGCAACTGTTATCTATGCACCGGTGGATATTAGTTTTAAGCAATTAACAATTAGTCCTCAACGATCAAATTATTTCTTAGCTGGTGGCCGTTTAGCCAGACCCAAAAGAGTTGATTTGGCTATTTTGGCTTGTAACCAATTAAAAATTCCCCTGAAGGTTTTTGGTCGAGCTTTTGCTGGTTATGGAGAGGAGTTAAAACAAATGGCGGGTTCGACAGTAGAATTCTTAGGTGAAGTAACAGATGAGGTAAAGACCAAACTTTTGGCTGGTTGTCGAGCCTACATTTTTCCGGCTGAAGAAGAGGATTTTGGTATCAGTCCGGTAGAGGCCATGGCCGCCGGACGACCCGTCATCGCCCTACGTCAAGGTGGAGTTTTGGAAACAATCATTGAAGGTAAAACTGGTGAATTTTTCAATGAACCGACAGTCGAAAGCCTAGTTAGGATTTTAGAAAAGTTCAACCCCAAGAAATATAGACCACAAGATTGTCGAAAACAGGCAGAAAAATTTAGTAAAGAAAGGTTTAAACGGGAAATTAAAGAATTTGTGAAGGAAAAATGGAAAAAGAAACAATCGAGATAAAAAAAGAAATTATTGAAATTAGCAACTTTGAACAATTAAAAAATTCTTTAAAGGCTAAAGAAGGAGAAAAAGTTGGTGGATTAGTTGACATTTCCATCTTTCGTCATTGCAGACCTGTTTCTGATGCTAAAGATGCCTCTTTAAGCCCAGAAGGTGAAGATGAAGCCAAAAAATTAGCCAGCACGATTAACCCGGAATCCCAAATTGTTTTTATCTATAGCCCCTTGGTTCGAGCTAAAAGAACAGTCGAAATTCTGTCTAAAAATATTCAAGCACAAAAAATTTATTTTTTTGAAGAGGAACATTTAAACAAACCCTCCTGGAATTCACCTGAAGAAAGAAGATTTGGGGAACTTAAGGATAAACTTCATCAAAAACCTCCAGAAACAAAACGAAAAATTTTACAGATGTTTTATGGAGCTAAAAGCGAAAAGGCAATGGCGGAAGAGTCAGCTAGAAAATTAGACGATTTTTTTAATGGATGTGTTGATTTAGCTTCAAAGTTACCGACTGGACAACGATTAAAGGTGATCGCTATCTCTCACCAAGAAACCATGGAGCCTTATTTAGTAAGGCGTTGGAATTTAGATATTGGTGGTCCGAAGGCTTGGGAAGGTTGGCTTCATTTAGGGGGGATAAAAACCGGGAATGGTTTTAGATTAATAATTGACGATAAGCAAAAAGTAAAGATTTTAGAGATTAATAATAGACGTTTTAATCAGTCTTATAATAAATTAAACGATGCCAGAGTTACCTGAAGTAGAGACCATCAGAAGAGATTTGGAAAAACTCATTTTAGGTCGGAAAGTTTTGGGAA
>Ga0194125_10013224_pt1 | contig 10757 bp, 9 predicted proteins | sample TA2KigC250mmetaG_FD_148626 | JGI IMG/M metagenome (GOLD analysis project Ga0194125, IMG submission 148626) | Freshwater microbial communities from Lake Tanganyika, Tanzania - TA2015034 Kigoma Deep Cast 250m | ecosystem: Environmental > Aquatic > Freshwater > Lake | place: Tanzania: Lake... | reverse complement strand
CAAAGGTCTTCCTGTCGCGCACGCGGCGGCCCTGGTCATCGACGATGCGCGCCTGGGTGAAGACGGCGGCCACGTCGGGATGCGTATCCAGGAATCGGACCTGTTCCTCGAGTTTTTGCGGCAGGAAGAAGTCATCGGAATTCAGGATGGCCACATACTCCCCTTGCGCCCGGCGCAGGCAATGGTTGGTCGCCACAAACTGCCCCCGGTTGCTCGGAAGCTGGAAGAAGCGGATCCGCCGGTCGGTGAACTTCCCGATCTCCGCCGCGGTATGATCCTGGGAGGCATCATCGGTGATCACGATCTCGAAATCCTGAAAGGTCTGGTCCAGTACACTCTGCACAGCCTGGCTCACGTACTTCTCATGGTTGTACGAGGCCATGATCACGCTTACTTTCGGCATACAAGCCCCTTCCACGACCTTCCCGTCCACCGGCAACCTGCCGGTTTTTTCTTGCCCGCTCTTCTCACCCGCGTCAAAGCGATTTCAGCCAATCGCCTCTCTCGCCGATCACCCAACTGCTCCCGCGCGAAGCGATGGAGACAGCTTCTGCTACAGAGCGAAAGCCGTCCGCTCCACCTGCCGCCAGAACCGCCGGCGCGGCGGAAAGATCTCCCGCAGTGGCTTCTGCTCGCAGGTGTGTCCTGTCAGATTGCATCCCGTCGCGCTGCCGTCTAACCGATTTCGGCGATGGCCTTCACCGGCTCTTCCCGGCCTGCCGGGCGCTGGTGGACGAACACGACTCTGGCTTGGCCCGACTCATTCGTCGAGGACTCCGGCTTGTCTATGTGCTTTTTCATGCGATCCTGATATTCCAATATTGTGAAATCCCGGCCCACTCTATCGCGGAAAAGCGCCGGCTCCACGAAAAGACTCGAGTGCCTCTTCCGGAAATCCTTCGGAGGAACCACCTTGACACCCGGAGAATCGTTCTTCCGAAAGAAGATATGGGCGCACCCGTCCGGGGTCATCAACCTCTTGATCTGTGACAGGTAGAAATCCACTTCGGATTCGGACTCAAAATGCTGAAAGACGATGAAACTGAAAAGGAAGTCGATGGAGGAGTCGCTCAGGCTGTTCAGATCGTCCCGGTGCAGCAGGACCACGTTGTCGGCGCCGTTCAGGCCGATGTACGCGCGTGTTTTGTCGAACGCGCCGTGAATATCAACGCCGATTGCCCGCTGGAAATCCTTGCTGGCCTCGACCAGCAATCGGCCGGCGCCAAAGCCTATCTCAAGACAGTTTCCCTTCGGCATTTGGGGGTAATACGCAAATGCCGTGATGAGATTCTGCCAGTCGGATCTGGCACGGTCTCTAGTCTCTTGGATCGAAGAAGTGCGATCGAACCAACTCAGGAATTTCACCATGTCGTTGAGTGTCGCTGGTGTTTCGATCCAGGACTTCTCTATATCAACGGGCTTGCGGAAGGGCCGTAACAGTAGCCGCAGCATCTTCTTCATTTGTCCGCCTATGCGATAGCGTACCTTGCTCGATTCACCGGCTCCCAAATGAGGAACCGGTACGCTTGGGCCTGTCCAACATGCTACATCCCGGTCTTGCGGATTTCAATTATAGGCAGGACCACGCCCAAATCAAATGAAAACGCAAAGAAGACGGGGTGAGTTTCATCTGTGACGCATTTTCCTATGAAGGGCCAAGGCGGTTCGCTCAACCCGCCGCCAGAAGCGCGACCGCCGGCGGAAGACCTCCCGCAGGGATTTCTGTTCGTAGGCCCGGATGAACCGCAACCGGTCGGTTCGGGTGAGCCCGGCGTCCAGGGCGGAGAAGTACAGGCCGGCCAGGTCTTTGACGAGCCAGCGGTGGGGCGTCCGCCGGCGGATCTGGGCCCGGTGCAGGTCGATCACATAGAGACGCAGTCGCTCGGGATCCAACCCGCCGGAGGTGTCCAGGTGGAAATGGCAGAGGTAGCAGTCCCGGTGGTTGAGGCCGTGCGCGTGCATCTGTCGCACGAGAGAGGCCACCTGCTCGCCTAAGGCCTTTCGCAGGCGAAAGGGCGGCGGCTGCGTGCCCCACGCAGCGCAGAAATCCTCCAGACTGGTCGTACCCGTCAATTCCTCGGTGATCAGAAACGACCGTATCCGGGCGGGGTTGCTGCCCATCCGCCCGTACGCCACAGGGGTCATCGTGTTGACGCCGAGGCGGTGCAGAAGGTCCAGGGCGCGCCATTCCGTCTTCGCGCTTACCACGGGAAGCTTCAGATGCGCGAGGTTCTTGAAGATCTCCCGCCAGCCGACGCCGTGGTGGATCTTTGCGAAGTAGGCGTCGCCGTCGAAGAGGACGCGAATCGTCCGGCGGGACGCCATGCGTCGATAGACCTCCCCCTGCAAACGCTCGACCTCGTCGAACGGGTCCCGTCCTTCCCACAGAGTACGGAACTGACCGGATAGCCACAGTTCCCTCGTCATCGCCAATCCTGGATTTCCGATTTTGTATTTTGGACCGTCGCCGCTTCAATGACCTCGACCGCGGCTTCCACCATGCCGCATAGATTCACGCGCCGGGCAAATTCCGCTCCCCGACGGCCCACCTCGCGCCGATCCGCGCGGAGCAGGGCGGCGCCGACCGTGCGGTCAAACACGTCCTGGTCGAAAAGCTCCGGGAGGACCCAGCCGGCCCTGGCCTGCTCAAGGTAGTGGGCGTGACCGCAGACCCCACTGGCTACGACCGGCAGTCCGCACGCCAAGGCTTCCAGCAGGACGATTCCGGCGGCTTCCTGACGGGCCGGGTGGACGAGCAGATCGGCCGCCATCAGAACCCTGGGGACGTCGTCACGGGGGCCCAGAAACACCACGCGGTCGGCGACGCCAAGCCGGCGGGCCAATCGTATGTAGGGCCGCTCGACATCATCGCCCACGACGCACAGTCGCGTCCGGGCCCGCAGCGCCTGCGGCAGGTGGGCCAGGGCGCGGATCGACCGATCCAGGCCCTTGGTGCGGAACCGGGAGCCCAGTTGCAGCAGGAGCTTGTCGTCCTCCTGGAGGCCGAGGGTCCGTCGAAATATCTGGCGCACCTCCGGGGCTTCCTGCTCGGTCATCCGGTCTTGGGCCAGGTTCGGGGGCAGGCGGTGCATCCGGTGGGCCGGCGTGCCGTAGTAACGCACATAAGGCGTCTCCTGGGCTTGGGAGAGCGTCAGGATCAGGGTCTTGGCGTCCCGCCCGAAGACGGCCTCTTCGAAGGCCCGATACTGACGGTACCGGGGCCCGAGGCGATAGAGCCGGCCGTGTTGTTCCCGGGCCTTGGCCGCGTAGCAGCCATCCGCGGCGTAGTAGAGGTCCAGACCCGGCATCTTGTTGAACCCGATCACGCAGGCCGGCGGCGCTTTTGTGACCCGCCGGGCCACCCACGCGTGGTACTCCCGCATGCGCCCGTGGTTAGTCAGGGCCCAGGGCCGATGGAGGTGGACCCGCAACGACTCCGGCCGCGCGCCTTTCCACGAGGTGGTGTAGATATCGACCGTATACCCGCGCGACTGGCAGGCCAGCGCGATCTGCAGCATGTCCCGCTGCTGTCCCCCGTAGGGGAAGTATTCGAACAGGCAGAACGCCAGGGCTTTGTTTCGTTCGTGTTCCATCGCGAAGCGTCCGCGCTTTCCTGCACCGATGGAAAGGGATTCCGCTATCGGCACGTTGTCAGAAGCTGTTCCGCCGCGGCCAGGACTTCCGCCGGACGGATCTCGTTCATGCACTCATGCTCCCGGGGGCACACCTTCTTGTGACAGGGAGAGCAATCGAGCTCCTTGCGCACCACGATCGTCCGGTCCGTGTTGGCGTCCGTGTAACGCGGGTCCGTCGATCCCATGAGGACCACGACGGGAACGTCGAAGGCCACCGCGTAATGGCGCGGTCCCGTGTCATTCGTGATGAACAGATTGCAGCGTTTCACGAGCGGCTTCAGGATCTCCAGATCGAGCCCGCCGGCTTGGGCGTCGATGACATCGGCCCTGGTCTTTTCCAGAATGGCGCGACGGATATCCTGCTCCCCGGGTCCGCAGAACAGGATCACCTTGGCGGCAAAACGCCGCCGGCACATCTCGGCCAATTCGGCAAAGCATTCCGCCGGCCAGCATTTCGAAGACCCAAAACTGGCGCCGGGGGTTACCCCGACGACGAAGTCATCGTCCCCGATGCCGTACTTTGCCAGGAACTCTGCGCCGCGCCGGCGCAGTGGGTCGCCGATGAACAGCGTGGGCTTGGGCCGCCCCGGCAGATCCAGGCCCAGCCAGCGGCAGATTTCGAGGTACTGCTGGATCGTGGGTTTGGGCGTGATCCTGCCGTTCCGGGACGCCACGGGGCCGCCGGCCAGGAGCACGCCGCGCCCTTGCCGCCGGTAGCCGTAGAGCCGCCGGATGCCGCTCAGCCGCAGGGTCAGGGCCGACCGCCACGAATTGGTCAGAAGGACCGCCGCCTCCGGTGCCAGGGCCCGGAGGTGGCTTCGCATCTGCTGAAAGCCGACCCACGTCTTGTCGTCGGCGTCGACGAACGCGTCGAACCAGGGCGAGTCTTTCAGGATGCCCTGCATGCTCCTCTTGAGCACGCCGACGATCCGCGCCTGGGGCAGGGCGTTCCGCAGGCACTCGAACACCGGCGTCGCCATGACGATGTCCCCGACCCAGTTCGGGCAACGAACCGCCAAGGTCTCAACGTTGTCAAGCTTCGATGTCATTCGTGTCAAGATCTCTTGATGTTTGACCTTGTGGACTCCTGCAGTTTAGGGTAAGGCCACGTGACTCTTGACTTCGGCAAAATCCCAGTGGTCTGTTCTACTGCTGACTTCTCAAGCCAGGCCCCTGTTTTCATAGAAGCAGATTCCGTAGCCTTCTCGCGGCCTCCGCCGCAACCAAGTCCGCTGCCGTCGCCAAATTCTCGATTCTGGGAGCGCCCGGCTCCGATTTGGCCCCGAAACGTGCCGGCGGGGTCGTGGGGTAAAGCCCGATCCCAGGTCTGCGAAAGGCCGCCGTCAAGTGCAGGAGGCCGGTATCCACTCCCACCACTCCGGTCGCCTGACTCAGGACCGCCGCCAATTCGGCCAAGCTCAGCCTAGGCAGGACCTGCGCCTCACGCCCGGCAGCCAGTCGCTCGGCCCGACTACGCTCTCGTTCATTGCCCCAAGGCAGCAATACGGCAAAGCTCATGGCATTGATGTGACCTATCAATTCCCACCAATCGGCCTCCGAGTACTCCTTTTCCAGACGCGCCGTGCCGTGCAGCGCCAGAACGTATGGTCTCGGCAGATTCAAAATGCCGGCAGCGGGTGGCGTCACGCCATAGCTGAAGAGGTCTTCTTCCCCCATGGAGTAACCCAGGGCCTGGGCAGTCAGACTACGGTTCCGCAGAATGGCGTGCTGATTCCACGAGGCGTGATAGCGGTATTTATAGAATAGTGAAGCGATACCTTCCCGCGCCGTTGCGAAATCGTGACCCGCACGCTTGCCTCTGCCCAACATGGCCACGACCCCACTCTTCAGTAAACCTTGCGCATCGAGAACCAAATCGTACGAACTCTGGCGCAACGATCGCATGAAATCCGGGAACTTCCGCCACGTCTGCTTGGCGCAGAAAGCGTTACGCCACGTTCGGAACGCCACCGGGATGACTCGATTCACCGAGGGATGCCAGGCAGGGACAGCGGAAAACGCCTCCTCGACCACCCAATCGATCTTCAAGGTCGGAATGTGTGAAGCGGCTTCGGTGAGGGCCGGGAGCATATGCACGACATCCCCAAGAGACGACATTTTCACCAACAGAATTCTCATATGCCAGAATCCACCGCTACAGGAAAGCTTTCGAGCAGTGCGCGCAAAGAGCTATTTCTTCCTGCCTAGCGGTCTGATGCAAGGCCCTGATACTCTTATATTGCCGGGAGCCCCATATGTCCTTGATGCTATCCTTGCTCACGTTGCCAAGAGTCACGACCCCGTTGTAATCCAGACAGCACAGGCTGACATTGCCATCCGCCAGGATCGTGAAAGTCCGCCAGAGGCGGGAACATGGCTTTCGAACCGCTGACTGTTTCTGTTCGCCGCCATCGCCGCCCCAGTTGTGTATCTTGCCAAAACTGAAGCCGTCAACCTTCGCCGCTAGCATTCCCATCGTTTGTGACTTGTCGGTCGTGCTGCAGCAGGCTACCTTGATTCTTGCCGGACTAGCCAGTTCATCCCGCAATTCGACTAACCGAACCGTGTTGGCCACGACGGCGCCGAATTTCAGCGGAGTCCGGATGCGCTCGAACTCTTCCTCAGTCGCTCCGTCGAAGCTAATCTTAATCTCATCGATGCCAGCCTGCAGCACTCCCCTGGCGCGCTCCTCAGAGATAATTGCCCCGTTTGAGAAGACCTTGACCTTCTCGACACCTCGATCCTTGGCGTATTTGACAAACGTCTCCAGACGCGTGTCGAGGAAAGGTTCCCCAAAATTATGTAAGTGAATTTCGCGGCACTGATTCTCCGCGCATTCCTTGATGATTCTCTCGCACAGGGACCGTTCGATACGCTCGATCGGCCGAGACATCCTGTGATGCGGGCAGATGATGCACTGAGCATTGCATGCATTGGTGGACTCGATTCGCACGACGTTCGGGAAATCCCTCAGACTGGCATCGTACGCTGTGCCAATTGTCGCACAGAGGAGCCTTGAAACGAGCGATGTCATGGAACCACCTGCAAGTACACATAATGGCAAATAGACTCTTGCATTCGTAGCTGTTTCGCGGCTTCGCACAGCCGCACACCTCTCGGATGATTGTACCCCCCCGCGCACGCCTGTCCAGCACTTCTTCAGGAAAAACCCATCTTGATTGGTCTTGGCGGCCGGACTAGGTTGAGTTGCAGCCCCTCACAATCGAGACCGAAGCCTGACGTTTCTCTAGGAACCAGACCTGGAGGCAACGAACTGGCCGGCGGAATAGGCGCTTCGCGCTCTGGTGGTCAACCGCAAGGTCTTCGCCGGGAATCGAACCCCGGTGGGGAGACATGCCAGGAGGTCCTGTACAGCGTCTTTGCCACCCTGGCCAAGCGTGAGTTGGACGCCCTGTCGTTGGTTTCCCGCTCATCAGAAATCTAGCACTTGCCACGCATGAGATAGAACGCCAGGGCCATCAACTGCAAGACCGCGGCGAAGCCCAGTGCCAGCAGGACGTTGCTGTCCTGGCGTCGGGAGCCCATCAGGAACCACAACGCCAGCAGCAGGCAGAACGGCACGAAGACCTGCACGACGCCCGCCAACAGCCGGATCAGCGAGAACTCGCCGAACGCCTCGCGTTTGTGCATCCGGCGCAGTTGCTCCAGGATACTCGCCAGGAGCTGGTCGGTCTCGGTGCGGGCCGGCGCAGGCCCCGGCGCGGTGGCCGGGATCGTGTCGCGGACCTCGGGCCTGCGACTCGGAGGCGGCGCGCTCCCGGTCGCGGCGCCACCCTCGGGCCCGCCCGGCAGCGGTTCCCGCGGCGTCAGCATATTCTCGACGGACCGGGGGGGGCCACTTTGCTCGTGGCCCGGCTCCGGTGCCGGCGCCATCCGCCGTTCCTGCGAACTGCGCTGATAGCGTTTGATGATATTCACGGCTTCTCTCATATTCACGGCCACGTAGTCCGGCTTGCTTTGCTCCGATGGTGCGGCCTCGCGGTGCGGGGCGCCGATCAGGATGGTCTTACACCCAGCCCGGCGACCGGCCTCGACATCACGGTCATTGTCCCCGATCATCCAGGACCGGGTCAGGTCAAGATCCATCTCCTGGGCTGCCGCCAGGAGCATGCCGGGCTTCGGTTTTTGCCAATCGCTGTCCTGGCGGTACTCCGGAACCACCCCGTCGGGATGATAGGGGCAGTAGTAGATCGCGTCCAACGACGCCCCCTTCGCGGCCAGCAGCTCGCGGAGCCGGTCGTGAATCCGCTCGAGCATTTCGACCGTGACCAGGCCACGCGCCACCCCCGACTGGTTCGACGCCACGACCGTCTTGTAGCCCAGCCGGTGGAACTCCTGCAGGGCCTCCGCCACGCCCTCGATCACCTGGACCTGGTCGGGGTGGTTGAGGTAGCCCGGATCGTGGATCAACGTCCCATCGCGATCGAGATAGATTGCGGCGTTTGCCATAGGTCAGTTCTCAGTTGGTAGGGTGGGGCTTGCCCCACCGATTCTTCATTCTCGGACGCTTCCGGGTGGGGCAAGCCCCACCCTACAGGCTCACTCGCGGAAGCTCTGCTCTACGAGCTCGCAGATGATGTGATACGCCAATTGATGGATCTCCTGGCTGCGGGCCGTCAACGAGGCCTCGGCGCAAAGACACAGATCGGCCGATGCCTCCAGTGGACTCTTTGCCCGGCCCGTGAAGGCGATCACACGCGCGCCCTGGCGTCGGGCGGCCTGGACCGCCTGGAGCACGTTGGGCGAGGTCCCGCTCGTGGAGAAGGCCCAGAGGACATCTCCCGGCCGGACCAGGGCTTCCACCTGCCGTGCGAAGACCTGCTCGAAGCTGTAGTCATTGGCGATGCAGGTCAGGATGGACGTGTCCGTGGAGAGCGCTACCGCCGGCAGGGCCCGCCGCTCGGCTCGAAAACGCCCGACGAACTCCCCGGCGATATGCTGCGCATCGGCGGCCGAGCCGCCATTGCCGCACAGGTACAACGTCCCGCCCGCCCGCAGCGACTGCACGATCATCTCGGCCGCCGCCAGGACCGTCTCCCCGGCGGACGCCTCGAAGGCCGCCACCATCCGGCGGTGGGTCTCAATGGCTTCGGTGATAATCTGACGATCCATCATGAAGAAAATCCGAAATTCGAAATCCGAAATCCGAAACAAGCACGAATGATCAAAATCCAAATTTCAAAACCGGTCGGTCGAGTAGCGCCAGTGTTTCGGTCATTGAAATTTTGGATTTGGATTGATCTCCCCGCGGGCGCGGTGTGTTTGGAATTTGGTGCTTGGGATTTGGAATTTCCGCTCCGCGCGGCTTAGCTTCCTTTCGCATCGGTCTGCAACGCTTTCATTTTCTCAATTGTGGCGGTCGAGCTCTTGCCCTGCACGAGCGGTGCGAGGACCACCTTGCCGCCGTAGGACTCGACGAAGTCCCAGCCGACGACGCCTTCCTTGTTGCCCCAGTCCCCGCCCTTGACGATCACGTCGGGCTTGACCTTCCGGACCAGGCCCAGCACGCTGGGCTCTTCGAAGATCGTGATGAAGTCCACCGTCTCCAGTCCGGACAGCACGGCCGCGCGATCCTGCTGGTTGTTGATCGGCCGCTCGGGGCCCTTGAGGGCCCGGACGGAGCTGTCGCTGTTGAGCCCGACGACGACCACGTCGCCCTGCGTCTTGCAGAAGCGCAGATACTCGATGTGGCCGCGGTGGATGACATCGAAGCAGCCGTTCGTGAAGACGATGGTCTGGCCGCGGCTGTGCCGCCAGTCGATCTCCTCCAGCAACGCGTCAAGCGGCCGGAGCTTGTTGTTGCGCGTGCCGAACTGGCCGACGATCTCGTGGACCATCTCAGACACGCTGACGGTGGACGCCCCGAACTTCTCCACTTCGATGCCGCCGCCGATGTTGGCCAGATGCGCCGCCGTCAGATAGTCGCTGTCGGCGGCCAGGCTCACGGCGAGAATCGCCAGCACGACATCGCCGGCCCCGGTGACGTCGTACACGTTGCGGGGCCTGGCCGGGATGAGTTGGGCAGTGGTCTCCGTGCACAGATACAGACCCTCCCGGTCGAGCGTAACGACCGCGGCATCGAGGCTGAGCTTCTGGCGCAGGACTTGGGCGGCCCGGGCCGCCTCCGCGGCCTCGCGCACCTCGAAGCCGACGGCCAGCGAGGTCTCGTAGCGATTGGGCGTCAGCAGGGTGGCGCCGGCATACTTCGTGTAATCGGCGCTACGGACGGGATCGACGAGCACCTTGTGTCCGGCCGCGGTCCCCAGCCGGATCATCTCGCGGCATAGCTCGGCGCTCAGCACCCCTTTGTCGTAGTCCTGCAGGCAGACGATATCCACGTCCGCCAGGGCCTCGCGGCAAGCTTGCAGCAGTTGCTCTCGCACGGATTCGTCCAGGGCGGCCGTGCTCTCCCGGTCGATGCGCATGAGCTGTTGCTTGTGGCGGTGCTGGGCCAGGCCGATCAGACGCTGCTTGGTGGTCGTGGGGCGGTCCGGGACCGTCCGGATCCCCGCGACCTCCGCCCCGAGGGCCGTCAGTCGCTCCTTCAGGAGGCCGCCGTTGGCATCCTCGCCCACGACGCCGATACAGACGGGCACCGCGCCGAGTGCGGCCAGATCGGCCGCCACCGAGCCCGCGCCGCCGCAGCGTGATTCCGTCTGCACCACCCGCAGGACGGGGACCGGGGCTTCCGGGCTGATCCGTGTCGCATCGCCGTAAACGTACACGTCGAGCATGAAGTCGCCGGCGATCAAGATCCGCGGCGTGCCGAGATTGCCAATCGTTCTAAGCAGTTCTTCGTACATACGTTTCCTATGAAGGGGGCATTCTACCGTCAAGAACGCGGCGGAGCAAGGCCGTCAGGGCCTCCGCCCCGGCGATCATCTGCAATTCCACCGCCAGATGCGCCAGGGGCGGGTCGCCCGCGTCGGCCGCCAGGTGCGCCACCTTGGTCCAATCCTTCTGGGTGGTCAGGATGAGAGAGGCTTCCCGCTCGGCAGCCTCCCGGTGGATCTGGTGGAGATCGTCGCCGGTGTAGCGATAATGATCCGCGAAGACGCGCGAACCGACCAGGACGCCCCCCAGACGCTCGATGGTGTGGAA
>Ga0194125_10013220_pt1 | contig 10759 bp, 3 predicted proteins | sample TA2KigC250mmetaG_FD_148626 | JGI IMG/M metagenome (GOLD analysis project Ga0194125, IMG submission 148626) | Freshwater microbial communities from Lake Tanganyika, Tanzania - TA2015034 Kigoma Deep Cast 250m | ecosystem: Environmental > Aquatic > Freshwater > Lake | place: Tanzania: Lake... | reverse complement strand
GTCAATAATTTTATATCTTTTTCTCATCAAATCTAGAAGATGCTGCGAACCCGTTTCTATGCCATAAATAAGATGAACACATCCCGCGGCTTTCATCTTCTTAGTAATCTCTAAAGTCATTTCTGGCCTGATTATCACGTTAGCCGCCCATCTTATGGTATTGCCAAGACCTGAATTAACCATTAAGTTACAGAAAGAAATCAGGGTTTTCATATTTCCGTTAAATAATAAATCTACAAAATCTATATGGCCGATTTTAGGATAATTATCCCTATGAAACTTCACTTCCTCAAAAATTCTCTCACCACTCATAGTTCTGTAACCTTGCCAGAAAGATTTAGAACTACAAAAAACACAACTTTGCACACACCCCCGCGATGCCATTAGTGTTATATGATTTGAGTCATCATATTTTTCTAATGATAAATCTTTAAAATCTAAGAAAGGTAACGAATTAAGATCTACATAGGGTTGCGGTGGAGCAATAAAAACTTCATCATTTTTCTTAAAAGCAATCCCCTTGATCAAAGAAAAATCTTTAGAACCCTTACTGATAAGCTTTACTACTTCGGTAAGGGTTGTCTCGCCTTCTCCGTAAATAACAAAATCTATATTTCCGTTGTCAAGAATTTTGAATATCCAGTTTTTATCAAAAAACAAAGTGCCTCCAAAAATAATTATTAAATCACAATTTCTCTTCTTTAAAACCTTGGCTAATTCTAAGCTTGCTAAATAGGATGAACTGGAAACGGAAAAACAAAATACTTGAGAACCAGAGGTTAGCATTCTGTTAACATATGCTTCTATTAGACTTTGATTGTCCACAAAAAACTTAGCAACATTCTTCTCACTATACCAAAAATCACTTTGCTCCCACGCCCACATATCTTTGTATTTTACTTTTCTATTAAGATACAATTCAACATTTAAATCAACGCAATTAACCTCGTAGGACTCTTTTTTTAAACAAGAGGATAGTTGAGCAATTGCTAATGGCGGGTCATATGTACCCCATACCGGACACTGGATAAGTGTGATTTTCATTAATTAGCCCTATTTTTTAAAAATGTGTTGCTAAATAATCATATACAATAGATAAAATAAGCTGGTGTTCTTCGCGGCTAGGATGAATTTCATCTTCTCTTTGCTCTCTTAAATGAGTTGTAAGCATATCCAAATTTTGTGGAGTTAACCACGAAAATAATCCCAAAGATCCTAACACAAATACTGTGCTACAATTAGCAAATAAAATATCATAAAAATATCCTTTTCATAATCTAATAACAACGATGATAACTAAAACAATTAGTGGCAAGAAAGGATATCTAAGTTAATCAAACCTAAGTGACTACAATTAAGGCAGATATTATTATCCCCTCCGGCTCTAACCCTGGTTTTGATAAATCTTCTTGCTAACAAATATTTATCATTGTTCCAGATTTCTCTAAAAGATTGTTTAAAGATATTTCCAAAATCGTCTTTTTCGTCTTCAACTGAACAACAAACAGAAACAGAGCCATTGGAATTTATAACTATTGCCTCCCATGGCCAGTTGCAAAATTTCTCTTGAGGAACCTTAAAATATTCTGATGTATATTCATTTTTAATTTCTTCTTTTTTATAATGACTGTATTCTTCATTTGAAGGAATCCAGTCTTTATTTCCGATAAATGCCTTTGTTATACCAACTGCATCTACGCCAATTTCTTTTCCCAATTCTTTAACCCTTTCTATTTCGTGCTCATTGTGTCTGAAAACCAAAAATTGCCAGGTTATATGAGGATTTTTCTTGTTGAGTTCTCTTTTCTTTTTAATAAGAATTTTCAAATTACTAATAACCTTATTAAAATCTCCGCCTACTCTATATCTTGAATAAGTCTGGGGGCTTGCTCCATCAATTGAAACAATAAGTCTATCTAAACCTGAGAGAATCATTTTTTCAGCATCTTCTCTAGTAAAACAATTCAGATTTGTATCTACCTTAGCATCAATTGCAAACTTTTTTGCATATGAGACCATATCAAATAATTCTTTATTTAATAGAGGTTCTCCCCAGTTGCAAAAGTCTATGTGTATAAGGTAAGGACCGAGTTCATCCACAATTTTTTTAAATTTTTGAAATGATAATATCTCTTTTGGGCGGGAGTTTCTTTGTTGACCAGTGGGACAGAAGGGACACCTTAAAGTGCAGACGTTTGTAGGGTCTATGGTCAACCAATATGGATATCCAAATACAAAGGCGCTTCTGTTATTTTTTTGTATCTCTGTAATCATATAGTTAAATAATTTTCTCCAAAGTTTTTGGTTAGATAGGATATTTACTATAAGCTTTTGAGATTCATTAAATTCGTAATTAAATTTGTTACATAAGGATTTATAGATATCTTCTAACTCAATGAGCGAGATGATATTTGAACGCTCTAAATCTTTTAATACATTTATAAGTTTTCCCAGAGCCTCAATATTAAGGGGTTCAAACTCTGTTGCAAATTGATAAGAATCTATGGCTTTCCTATATTCATTTTTATAACTATAATAATCACCTAATAATGTCCATTTGTCAGGTTTATGCCTAAGTACTCCTGAGGTCTCCGGCAAGCCTAAAGACAAGGCTAAATTACAAAATTCTTCATATCGTCTAAATCTCTCTGGGTAAGTATTCTTTCCATAATCCGCTTCCCAATAAAGATGATGGTCCTGGTCTTTTATAGTAAATTTCTCAGGGGTCAAATAAAGCGATGTTCCTCTATCAATCACACAAAAAGATTGACTCGCTAAAATAGAACCAATATTTGCTCTGTTTCGTTTTAAAAATTCCAAGGTCTTCTTAAAATCCTCTTCAGTCTCAGAGGGAATCCCAAACATAAAATTTGCCTGAACCTCTATTCCTGCATTATGAGTATCCTTTAATATCCTTTCAGCATCTGAAATTTTAAAATGTTTATTCATATTATCTACTACTTTTTGAGAACCACTTTCTATGCCATAGCCAAGCCATTCGCATCCGGCACGCCGCATCTTTTCCAAAAGTTCTCTTGTCATTTCCGGTCTTATTATCGCCTGAGCTAACCATCTTATCTTAATGTCGTTTTCAATTATTAAGTCACAAAATCTCACCAGAGCTTTTATATCGCCATTTAGCAGTGAACCTATGAAATAAAAATAATTGACCGTTGGAAATTTATTAATCTGATGCAGGATTTCGGCAAACATTCGCTCACCGCTCATTGAGCGGAATTTCTTCCAGAACTGCCATTCGCTACAGAAATGGCACCTGACAAAACAGCCACGGCTATCAAATACCTCAAGTCTTTCCGGCTGTCTATAGAGGCCCTCTAATATCTCTTCTTTAAAATCAGAATAATCAGGAAAAGGAAGGGCATCTAAGTTTTTTACAACATCCCTATCTCCACAATCAACAACATTCCCATTGTTATGGATTAAGAAACCTTTGCAAGCATCAATAGTCCCCCTTTTTTCTATAATGTTTACTAACTCAAGTATTGTAAAATCTCCTTCTCCAATTGCTACTGCATCTATAAATTCATTTTTTACAATTTGAAAACCTCTGAGTTCTCTCGTGCAATCAGGCCCTCCAAAAATAATTATTCTTTTTTTATCAAATTGTTTTATCCTTCTTGCAACTTCTAAACTCACAAGCAAAGAGCTAAAATGAACTGTAAAACCTATGATCTTTGCATCGGCCTTTAATATTTCATCTATCTCCTGTTCAATAATCTGATTATTGGCTTCAATAAACTTTAAGATTGACACTTTATCAGACCAAAAAGAATAAAGGTCTTTATCCTCCCACATCTTTTTATACTCATCTGGTCCTTTGTGATAAAGTTTATTATTTATATCAAAGCAAAAAACCTTATGCCCATTATCACGAAGTAGCGCAGATAATAAAGCCATTGTATAAGGAGGGCAGTCTCTTCCCCATCCGGGGCATTGAACAAGCGCAACTTCCATGTTTTTATAAAATATTCATTAACTTAACTATAGTTTAGAATACTTCTCTATATCTTCTAATGAAAAACCATAACGTCTGAGAGAAGTAATATTTATGTGAGCGAGTAGATTATTTACGTTGTTTTCATTTAATTTATAACAGTTTTTACAAAACCCATCTATTCTTCTTTCTATTTGTGAACGCCTTAAATCCTGATAGACCTTACCATTCCAAATTTCCTCAAAACTTTTTTGATTTAGATAACCAATATGTCCCTCGGCGTAGCAACACGGTAAAACAGAACCTTGGGTTTCAACATAAAAATACCTCCAGGGTTCACTACATATGCTATCACCATTATTTTGGGAAGGCTGATTAAACTTTGGAGGGGTTCTTAAACGAAAATTATGAGTATTTGCTATTTCCTCTGCTTCGGCTACCATTTCATTGGTTATGTCCTGCTTATAGAAACAGGATAATTCAAAATGAGAGGGTTTATATATAGTCAAATAGTTACAAATTACTTCATCAACTCCTAAATCTATCGCAAATCTTACAAAATTTGGCAAGTCTTCAATATTTAAAGAATTAATTACAAATACTAAACTTATCCCTGGCATTCTACTATCTGGTCTTATACGAACTAAATGTTTAATCTGTTCTATTATTCTTTCAAACATATCAATGCCTGTTAATAATTTATGAAGATCTTTATTTGAAGTATGTAGAGAAATCTGGATATTATATTTACTCTCTATAATCCTCCCAAGGATAGAGGGGCTTAAGGGGACTCCATTTGTTGTAATAATTTTATTTACATGGGGGAGAGTTTTATTTAAATAATCTAGAAATAATAGAACATCGGGCATTAGGAGAATTTCTCCATATCCACATAAATTCAAAGCACGGGCTCGGGGTAGAATGCTTCCTAATTTTTTTTCAAAAAAACCCTTATAGATGTCTAAATTAAAATAGGGATAATCGCCATCAAGACAAAATATACATTTAGCATTGCAGTTATAATGAGCTCCTATACCGATTATCTGTGGGGTTGAACTTAAAATGGTCTTTTTTTGATCAAATTCTTTCTCATTATGATCTATATTTTCTTCCTGTGTCTCTATAGAATACCTATCTTGACTATTTGATAAATACATTACCTGACTCTCGCTTTTGAATGTTTCATCTAATAAAGGAAATATAATGCATACGAGCCAGCAATGACAAATTCCTTCTTGAATAAAATTTCTAATATTCTTTGCTTTGTGCGACATCCAGATTTTATCAAAATTTTCTTGGCGAATATTGCCTATTGTTTTATCTTTTAAAATTGGGCAGAAAAATACATCTCCAAAGGGATTGAGCATGGCAAATCTTGAACCTGCAACGCATTTTTTAAAAATCCTTTTTTGTTCTTTTTGGTATTTAACCAAATTTGACCAATAATAAAAATTAGCTAAAAAATCGTTATTAACGTAACTACTTTCAATATCTTGCAAAATCCTCTCCAAGTCGCATTCTTTTATAGAATCCTTTAAAATATCATAAATACCTTCCTGTATCTTATTAAAATGACTTCCCTTCCATTTAAATTGCTTTCTTGTCTCTTTGGGAACGGCAAACTGTGCGTAAAACTTTAAATTATACTTATCGGCAAATTTCTTCGAGATATTCAACTGCTTAAAATTATGGGGGGTTAAAGTAAAGGTCAGGGTAAAATCAACATTTGATAATTCTAACCTGCATCTCTCAATAGTCTTCTTTAACGAGGTGAATGCATTCTTTTTGCCTCTAATTTTATCGTGAATAACCCCTACGCCATCCAATGAACTACCTATTGAGATTGCCCCTGGATTATATTTCTCTATAATCTCTCTGGTTGTGCTTATGATTCTGTCAGTATCTACACCGTTTGTTAAGATATTAATAGAGGCATCTGGTAAATATTTAACTATGAGCCCGCATATATCAAAAATATCTTTGCGCAAAAATGGTTCGCCTCCAGACAAAACAACCCTTTTCACTCTTTTAAGATACGAAGAGTCTTCTATAAAATTTTCTATTTCTTCTTTGGTAAGTTCACACTGCAAATTAGATTTCCTTTTATAGTAGTCCCATAAATCACACATAATGCATCTGCTATTACAGTTGTATGTTAACTCAAGATGAAGTTCCTCCGGTCCCTGCTCAGGCCCCTCCAATTCAACATCATCTATTTTTTTCTCAACATTTGCCCTTATTACCTCAGTGATTTTACCCATTTGAGAATAATCAGTATGATTTAATTTCTGCGGAATAGATATTATATCTGTATAAAGACATTCGAGCCCTTCAATTATACGTTTCCAGTGATACTTATTCTCTACCAACTTACGTGCATTATGTATGAGTTTTGAAGTTAAACCATTATCCTGGATAACTCTGATTACACAGGCTGCGAATTCCTTTGGATTATCTGCGACTAATACCTCCTTACCATCTACTGCATCTATCCCAGAAAGCCCTTGCGAAGTAGAAACAACCGGTATGCCGCTTGACATTGCTTCCAAAACCTTTCCCTTTATACCTGCACTAATACGAATTGGATTTATAAATACACTGGCACTTCTCAGATAAGGCCTAATATCATCCACTCTTCCAATTATATTTACTCCTTGACATTGGGACAAAGATTTAATGGCCTCGTTTGGCTCAGAACCAACAACCAAAAGTTCAATATTTTTAATTTTCTCTTTGATAAGAGGAAATATTTCTTTAACAAAATAAACCATTGCATCTTCATTTGGATAATGTTTATAATGACCTACAAAAACTAATTTTTTAAGTTCGTTACTTTGCTGCTTGAAATAGAAAAAATCTATATCTACCCCCGTTTGAATAAGATGAAGGTTTAGATTTGGGAACATTTTCTTTAATAAATTATTATCTTGCTTAGATAAAGTAATTACATTGTATAATCGTTTGTAGGCATTTTTATGATAATTAACTCGTTTTAGATATTCATAAAAATTAACTAAAGTATTGTGGCCTTCATATCTATAATAAGATTTTTTAAAAGCCAAGATACTAATATCATGTTCAGTGTAAACAACGGGAGTAAATTTTATAAAACTCAATAAATATAACAATTCGTTTGACTCTATCTGAATGATATCCAAGGGTATTGTATCTTGGATTTCCTTAAGTTTTTCTATCAAGTCTCTGCTATAAGCATATTTATATCTCTCGGGGAATAAGGAATTCGGCACCATTGGTGTATATTGATAAACTAAGAATACCTCTTTAAAAATTTCCTTTAGCTTTGGTATATAATTAAACTCTTTTTTGTTATGAATTAACGTTAAGAGATAAATATTATATTTTTCTCTTAGGTGTTGAGTTAAAGTACAAATTCTTATATTGCCTCCTCTATCAAGAGGATAAGGCACAAACAGGCTGATAATTAGAATATTTCTCTTAGCCTCTTTTTCAAAATGCTTAAAGTTATTTTTTCTAAAATTCTCATAATAATTCATACAATAGTCAAATATACCTTTATCCTCACGTTTAATATACCTTTTCTCACTAAATCTATGGGATAAAGTAATCGGCAATAAATTTAATGCCCATAAAAACCCTTTTAAAAATGGAAAACCATATCTTTGCAAATTTGCCGGCAGGAGATTTAGATGCTCTTTCAAAATATCCCAATCGGTTATATTTTTCCAAGTAAATGAAATCTCGTTTTTTATTTCTTTGTGCCTTTCGTATGTTAGGGTTGCCTTGCCCTTATGATACATCAGGCTTTTTGGTTCATAGACAATTTTTAAATCTCTTTTCCATGCTCTATAAGAGATATCTATATCTTCCCAACAGTTGGGTTTATATATTTCATCAAAACCTCCGAGCCACAAGAAATCTCTTTTTCTAAAAACCATTGCTCCGCCAATGGCAAATATTGTGGGAGAGGTTTGGTAAATTTTATCACCCTCCAGCGTATCAGCTTCATTCCATAGACTGATATAACCATTCTTAAAATGTCCTATATGCATACCCCACATGAAGGTTTTTTTATCCCATCCATACAATTTAGGCGTTACAGCAAATACATTTTCATCTCTGAAATGCTCTTTTAAGGGATTAAGAAAATCTCTGGTTACAAGGATATCGTTATTAATTAAAACTATGAGTTCATTTTTTGCCTCTCTAACCCCTCTGTTACAGGTATATCCAAACCCCATATTATTCTCATTTCGGACTATTCTTACCTCTGGAAAATTCTGTTTAACAAATTTAAATGTCCCGTCTTGACTACCATCATCCACTACTAAAACTTCATTTTCACTATTTTTAAATTCTTCCAAAACTAAGATTGAATTCAAACATTCCTTTAAAAGACCCGCACCATTCCAACTTGGGATTACAATACTTACCCTTAAATCATCAAATGAGATAATTTTTCTCTCAGGAGTCTTTCTTTTAAGGAAGGTTTTTGTAAGTTTGCAAATAAGTTCTTCAAAGAGGAAGGAAATGCTTACAAAAAAAAAGAGAGGAGTAAGTACTATAGGTATTATTATCAAAAGAAAAGCGGTTAACAATGATTTTAATTTCCTAAAGGAAATTTTCAAGTTCCATAGAACAGTCCATAATGGTCTTAGAATAAATCTAAAACCTTCTGAATTGTAAATACCATTGAGTTCGTTAACTTTTTGTTCAAATGCTACTTTTACACAAGCTAACTCTCTTTCCTTATCGCAGATGATATTATTTTTACTTGCAAGTTCCTCTTTGAGGGAGGTGAGTTGTTGGTCTTTTTCAATCAACTGGCCATCCTTGATGAGAACCTCATCCATCCGGTGTTTGAGTTGGTTGGAGAGGTTGGTAAGTTCCTCTTTGAGGGAGGTGAGTTGTTGGTCTTTTTCAATCAACTGGCCATCCTTGATGAGAACCTCATCCATCCGGTGTTTGAGTTGGTTGGAGAGGTTGGTAAGTTCCTCTTTGAGGGAGGTGAGTTGTTGGTCTTTTTCAATCAACTGGCCATCCTTGATGAGAACCTCATCCATCCGGTGTTTGAGTTGGTTGGAGAGGTTGGTAAGTTCCTCTTTGAGGGAGGTGAGTTGTTGGTCTTTTTCGGAGAGGAGATTATCCTTGGAGGAGAGTTCTTTTTCTTTATTTGTAAAAAGTATATTTAAATTTTTGACATCTTCGGAAAATTTATCTTTTTCATAGTTGGAAATCTTTCTTAATTCTTGTAAAAGGGCTGTTACCTCAGTTTTAATTACTTCTATAGGATGATTTTTATATAAAGTGAGTAGAACATCTGGCAAGACCTCATATAATCTTCCGCAGTTTTCTAATCCATTATCTACAGTAAAGGTACCCTTTCCAAGTAAGGCATTGGATAACTTCCAAGGAAAATGTTTTGCCAAAAATAATAACCTATTTCTCTCAATATAAAATCTGGATAATCTTTCACTCCCTGAGCCATGAAAGATATGACAGACTTTACTCCTTGGAACAAATAACAATTTGTATCCGACTTTTCTAAGTCTATATGAAATATCAACATCTTCACCATAAATTATAAAATCTTCATCAAATAAACCAATCTGCTCTATGTGACTTTTTCTATACAAAACAGATGCGCCGCAAATACTTGGAACTTCCTCTATATTATTATATAAACCTTGTTCTCTACCTGCACCCCGTTCCCCCCAGTAAAAATTAGGAAGTTCGTAATGCCCGGCATTCTGAATGTATTTTCCATTAAATGTCAGTATCTTGCTGCCAACAGCTGCAATATTTTTATCTCCTTCTATAACATTGAGCAATTCTATGAGCCAGTTTTTATCTACCTTTATATCATTATTAACCAGCGCTACATACTCACCCTTTGCTTTTTTAATACCCAAGTTATTTGCTCTACAGTAATTATTAACATCATTTTTTATGATTTTTATTTTTAGATATTTTTTTCTAACAAAGTCTACAGAATCATCTGTTGAACAGTTATCAACCATAATAATCTCAAATTTATTTTTTGGATAATTTATCTTGAAGAGAGAATCAAAACACATTTTTAGGTATTTTTTACCATTATAATTAACCGTGATTATTGAAACAAAGGGAGGCTTTCTATTCATAGATTAGCCCTTTTAAAATATCTTTGATATGTTAACGCTTTTACTCTGATGCATTTAAACTATGGTAGTTTCCATTTCCATCTATGTTCACAATAAACTGTTCCGTGGTCTTTTAAATCAGATATAATTTTAAAAGGATATATTCCATGATGGCAAACCAAAATTTTTTTCTCTCTTAATTTAAATACGCCCACAGAGGTAAGGTAATTTCCATTTAGCAATAAAAACTTAGGATAGATCAAAGAAATTTCATTCTTATCTGTTTCTAACTCCTTATATACCCCATGGCAATATATACCATCTTCGCGAAAAACTCCAACCCATAAAACACACCCACTAAGTTTATTATTAGAGAGATAAATTTTTACTTTAAGAGTTTCATTGGTTTTAAAAATCATTTCTACTTTATCATTAATATTCAACAGTTCTACCCTCTTGATATCTAAACTGTTTTGATAGTTTACAACCTTCTTCCAAACTTCCCTTAGAACCTTTAAGGGCAGAATGTGATTATAACCTAAGGATAAGTTTTTAACCAGATTATCCCATTTATATTCCATTTCAAACAACTGATTGTTTAAACTCCTTCCCAAAATTCTGAATTTATATAATCCAGCATGATAGTTATACGCCAATATTTCCTTTTCATCCCAAATTGCTACAGAAAGACGGTAATTACCAG
>Ga0194125_10013214_pt1 | contig 10760 bp, 13 predicted proteins | sample TA2KigC250mmetaG_FD_148626 | JGI IMG/M metagenome (GOLD analysis project Ga0194125, IMG submission 148626) | Freshwater microbial communities from Lake Tanganyika, Tanzania - TA2015034 Kigoma Deep Cast 250m | ecosystem: Environmental > Aquatic > Freshwater > Lake | place: Tanzania: Lake... | reverse complement strand
ATCACCCAATAAGTGTCATTCTCTGGCTTGACCAGAGAATCCAGGGTTTCCCGTGAAAACGGGAATCCAGTTCCTTATATATAGTTCCCCGCTTTCGCGGGGACGGCGTCTGGATTCCCCGATCAAGTCGGGGAATGACAAAGTATTAGAATCGCTCAATTTAGGTCTTATTATCTTTACATCACCAAGTCCTTTGAATTCAAGAAACTTTTCGAGCGGCTGATTAGCCATGCCTTTGAATGAGCCAATATTTTCTCTGCTGATTTTCCCTTCGTACCTGTAGAAATTAGAATTGATAAGAGTTCTGCGTCTGTTAAGGATTTTGCGCCAAGTTCCCTTAACTTACCGCCTGGGTGAGTCCACTTCTTAATTCTTATTCTCCTTCTGAGTAATCAGATAGCCTGCAAGTTACAGGGAACTATTAAGTTAAATCTTCCTCCCTATAGAAAATGCCTGTCCGAGATATTCGCCGACCTTATGATAGGTTCTAATTTCAGGAGAAAAGAGAAATGGTTTTATTTTTTCAATATCTGGAAGCCCTTTTTCTTCAAGCATGACCTCATCAACTTTGACATCAAGAATCTCGCCAATGAATTGCGTGTGTAACCCAATTTCTATGGTGTGTGTTACTTTACACTCTAACACTACGGGGAATTCCTGCACATAAGGAGCATCCACAAGTTCGCTCTTGACCGGAGTAAGTCCAGTTGCAGAAAATTTGTCCACATCTTTCCCTGACGTTATGCCAAAATAATCAGCTTCCCTGACATACTTCTCAGAAGGAATATTCACCGTGAAAGCTTTCCGCTCCATGATATTCCCGTATGTATATGTCGCCTTCCGCAGAGAAATTGCAACACTTGGTGGTTTGGAACAGCAGATCCCTACCCATGCGGCAGTCATCACATTTGGTTTACTATCTTTATCATACGACCCTATAACCCAGACTGGCGTAGGGCACACAAGAGTTCTTGCTCCTAAAGATTTTTTCACGATGTCCTCCTTATGTGTTGAAACTTAAAATGTTATAAATAAAGCAGTCCCATCCCTCTGCCAGGATGGTAAGCCTTTTTTATTGCTTTAATTACAAAGTCCTTTGCTCTTCTAACAGATTCAAGAGTACTATATCTATTGGCAAGAAATGCGGTAACAGCAGCAGAAAATGCACATCCAGTGCCATGATATTCACCTTTTATTTTTTCAACTTCAAAAGGATGAAACTCTCCATCATAATAGAGATCCTGTGCTATTTCTTCGAGATGCCCACCTGTAATGACCACTGCTTCAGGTCCCATATCTTTCAATACTTTAGCAGCATTTTCCATACTTTTTTTATCTTTAATCATAATGCCTGTCAGCATTGATGCTTCATGGATATTCGGGGTAATGAGCTTAGATAAAGGGAAGAGTTTTTCCCTTAATGCCTCTAATGTCCCATCTTCAACAAGACTTGTGCCAGATGAAGATACTGTCACAGGATCAACAACAAGATTACTCAATGAATATTCTCTTAAGATCTTAGAAATAATCTCAACAGCCCATCTGCTATAAAGCATCCCTGTCTTTACTGCATCAGGTCTGATATCGGATAAAAGTATATGGAGCTGTTTCTCGAAGAAACTCTTATCTACAGGAAGGACTGAATAAACACCTTCTGTATTCTGTGCAGTAATTGCAGAAACTACAGAGAGCCCGTGCACATCAAGGGATCTAAAGACCTTTAAGTCTGCCTGTAGCCCTGCACCGCCTGTTGGGTCAGAACCAGCTATAGAAAGGGCTATTTTCATTTCCTATTTTCTTTTTTCCTCAGTGCCTTCTCCACTATCTTTATTGCACAGAACTCCCCACACATGCTACAGACCTCTTGTTCTGTTGGCGGTACTTCTGAACGCCATTTTCGCACTCTCTCTGGATCAAAACTTAATACAATCTGCCCATTCCAGTCAAGGTTCTTCCTGCATTCAGCCATCTTCCTGTCACGCTCTATTGCACCGGGGATACCTTTTGCAATATCTGCTGCATGTGCAGCTATCTTTAATGCAATAAGACCTTCTTTTACATCGTCAACATTTGGAAGCCTGATATGTTCTGAGGGGGTAACATAACAGAGAAAATCCGCACCTGCAGCACCTGCAATGGCGCCGCCTATGGCTGCTGCTATATGGTCATACCCCATTGCAACGTCAGTCACCAGTGGACCAAGCACATAGAAAGGTGCACCTTTACAGATTTCTTTCTGGATTTTTATGTTCAATTCAACCTGGTTCAAAGGCACATGACCGGGACCTTCAATTATTGTCTGAACCCCTGATTCGAGAGATCTATCTCTTAATTCTCCGATTGTAAGCAGTTCTTCAATCTGGCTCCTGTCAGTTGCATCCTCAATGCATCCAGGACGCAGGGCATCTCCGAGGCTCAATGTCAAATCATATCTTTTTGCAATTTCAAGCAGCCTGTCATAATACTCATAGAGAGGATTCTCCCTGTCGTTGTAAATCATCCATTCGAGAAGGAATGAACCACCGCGGCTTACTATATCAAGAACTCTTCCTTCTTCTTTAAGCCTTTCAACAGCCTTCCTTGTGATGCCACAATGGACTGTAACAAAATCAACTCCATCTTTTGCATGTTCTTCTATTACCTCAAAAATACTATCAGTGGTCATCTTTGCTATTGTTCCATATACCTCTGCAGCTCTCACTGCAGCCTCGTATATGGGAACTGTGCCAATTGAGAGAGGAGACTTGCTTAAAAGAAGCCTTCTCAGATCTTTAATTGGACCTCCTGTCGAAAGATCCATAACCGCATCAGCGCCATATTTGACAAGCACCTTAAGTTTCTCTATTTCATCGTCAAAAGAAACCCTGTCTTTTGATGTTCCTATATTTGCATTTACCTTTGTTCTCAGGCCTTTTCCAATTCCAATTGGTTTTATAGTGTGATATATATTTTTGGGGATTACTGTGACGCCTTTTGCAATATCAACGGCGAGAATTTCAGGTGATATGCCTTCAGAAAGGGCAACCTCCTTCACTTCGTCATTAATAATTCCCTCTTTTGCATATTCTATTTTTGTCATTTCACCCACCAATTTCAAAATATTTTCTTGCTTTGAAGGGCAGATGTGCTGATAAAAGCTTTTCCAGCAACACCTTATTGTCCTTTAGACTGGCCAGCCAGCCTTTCTTTAAAATACACTTAAAGCTATGTCTGCATTCATGTGTACCACAATAAAATATTGTTGCTTTGAAAAGGTTTTTCAGTATGTCTGCCCTTCATTTTGGTTTAGTAACCTCAAAAAATCCTCCGTTGTTTTTCTAATATCCTTTGATGCGAGAATAGCAGAAATCAATGCAATGCCATTAGCTCCGGCATCCATTACTTCTTTCACCTTATCCAATTTTATTCCTCCAATGCCGAACACCGGTATCGATATTGCGGACTTCACTCTTCTTAGTGTATCAACACCGATAGGCTTACCATATTTGAGTTTAGAAGGAGTCTTATAAATAGGGCCAATGGTTATAAAATCTGCACCATCTCTCTCTGCCTCAAGAGCCTCCTCAAGACTATGCGTTGACACACCAATCCGGAGTTTTTCCTGAACAATTTTTCTTACTGCATGAGCAGGGATGCCTTTCTGACCGATATGGACACCATCTGCACCAATAGCAAGTGCGATATCAATTCTGTCATTGATAAAAAGTTTTGCGTGATATTTTTTTGTCAATTCTCTCATTTTATATGCCAATCCAAGAAGCTCCCTCGTATTGAGATCCTTTTCCCGAAGCTGTACTGCCTTTACCCCACCCTTTAAGGCAGCTTCAATTGCATTTATGAATGAGTTTTTATCAGTGTAAATTTTTCTATCTGTTATTAAATAAAGTCTGAAGTTTATTAATTGTTTACTCATTACTATTTAGTGTCTGTCCATAAATTACGGTTTTCTGTCATTCCTGCGAAAGCAGGAATCCAGAACCCATTGAATTTACTGGATTCCCGTTTGCACGGGAATGACAAACAGACAGTTTATAAACAGACTCTATTTATTCACTATTTACTGTCTTATAACATTCCTTCTATCGGACTGCTCGCAGTTGCATAAAGCTTTTTAGGAATCCTTCCAGCCTTATATGCCAACCTCCCAGCAATAACCGCGTGTTTCATTGCCTCAGCCATTGCAATCGGGTCTTTTGCACCGGCTATGCCTGTGTTTATAAGCACTGCATCACAACCAAGCTCCATTGCTATAGTTGCATCAGATGCGGTTCCCACACCTGCATCAACAATAACCGGTAGAGCTACTGATTCAAGTATTATCTTTATGTTGTATGGATTTCTGATTCCAAGACCAGAACCAATAGGTGCACCAAGAGGCATCACCGCAGCAGCACCTGCATCCACAAGCCTCTTTGCTATTATAGGGTCATCATTTGTATAGGGAAGGACGATAAAACCTTCCTTTGCGAGTATCTCAGTTGCCTTCAGTAATCCACATACATCAGGAAAAAGAGTTTTTTCGTCCCCGATTACCTCAAGCTTTATAAGGTCTGAAATGCCAGCCTCCCTGGCAAGCCTTGCATATCTCAAGGCGTCTTCTACTGTATAGCAACCAGCTGTATTAGGGAGGATTTTATATTTCTTCGGGTCAATGTAGTCAAGAAGGTTCTCAGACTTCCTGTCTATGATATTCACCCTTCTGACTGCAACCGTTACCACATCTGCTCCTGAAGCCTCAACAGCCTTTCTCGTCTCTTCAAAATCCCTATATTTACCTGTGCCTACCCAGAGCCTTGACTGAAATTCTATGCCTTTAATTATCAGTTTATCATCCATAAAATCTCCTCTTTATCTGAATTTTTTTGTATGCTTCACAAAAATAATTGTAACCATTAAACAAATGAGAAGGAGATTGTCATAAAAGCGGTTTTGAATTCTGTCGAAGACAGAATTCACCTCGGAGTTCCCCGACATATGTCGGGGGACGAGAATGAGCGATATGGCGATCTCCTTCTCATTTATATCCACCTATATCCACCTCCAATAAAATTCACTATCTCAACTCTATCTCCCTCGTTGAGTTTAAAGGTTGAATAGTCAGACTTTTTTACTATTGATACGTTTATCTCTACTGCAACCCGCTGTGGTTCTATCTGGAGTTCTTTCAGTAAATCCTGAAGAGTCTCCACATTTAATACTTCTAACTTTTCTCCATTAACTATCAGTCTCATAAAAACAAAAAAACCGCATCCCTGAAGGATACGGTCTATCTTCCCTTCCCTACGCCGGTATTACCCGTATCAGGTTCGAGGGGTCGACGTTTAGTCATCTCAGGCTTTAAGCCTCCCCCAGGGTTAATTTAAGTATAGATTAGGGGCTAAAGGAATGTCAACTTAACCTATTTATCTTATGTGCTAAGCACCCAGCCCCGAAACCATTATCTATATTCATCACTGCAATTCCTGGTACACAGGAATTAAGCATTGCAAAGAGTGCTGTGAGGCCGCCGAGGCTCGTGCCATAACCGACCGAAGTAGGAACTGCAATAATCGGTTTGTCTGTAAGACCGCCCACGACTGAAGGCAGGGCACCTTCCATCCCTGCAACAACTACGATTACCTTTGCAGAATTAATGGAATCTTTGTTATCCATAAGCCTGTGAATTCCTGCAACACCCACATCATATACACTCTCAACCATACTTCCAAGAAATGATGCGGTTACTGCTGCTTCTTCTGCAACCGGTATGTCAGATGTTCCAGCAGAAAGTACAAGGACATGACCTTTTTTCTCTTTCTCTTCCCCTGCTGATAGTGAGCCTGATAACGGGTAAAAGACAGCTTTTTTGATTTTTAGGCGATCATATATCTCTTGTGATGCCTTAGTAATTAACAGCTTCTTGCTTTTCTTGTACATAGATCGAGCTATGCGAATCACATCTTCTCCTTTTTTACCTCCAGCAAATATCACTTCAGGAATTCCCTGTCTGATATGCCTGTGGTGGTCAATCTTTGCAAAGGAGAGATCTTCATAAGGGAGATGTCGTAATTTATTAAGTGCAGTATTGACGTCAAGCTTTCCTGATTTTAAAGATTGGAGAATCTTTTCTATTTTTGATTTATCCATCTCTGTACTCTCTTCATCACTTTTACACTGTCATTGCGAGGAATCCCGATGAAAATCGGGAGACAAAGCAATCTCAAAACGAGATTCCTCTCCCGAATGCTTTCGGGATCGGAATGACAGGACTAGTAAAGTTATTCCTGTGCTATCCATAAAACTCGGATTTTAATGAACGGCTCAGCAAATCTTTAACCGCAAGAACAGGGTCTTTATTTTCATAGATAACTTTGTAAACCTGTTCTACAATAGGCATCTCAATGTCGTATTTAAGAGATAATTGATAGGCAGATTCAGCGGTCTCGACTCCTTCTGCAACACTTCTTGTTTGACTTAAAATATCTTTCAGTTTCATCCCCTGTCCCAGTTTAATTCCGACAGTATAATTCCTCGATAGAGAACTTGTACATGAAAGAACCAGGTCACCCAGTCCACTAAGCCCTGTAAATGTCTTCTCTTTTGCACCCATTGCAACCCCGAGCCTTGACATCTCGACAAGCCCTCTTGTGATGAGCGAAGCCATTGCATTATGACCGAGACTAAGGCTATCAGAGATCCCGGATGCAATTGATATAACATTTTTTAAGGCTCCTCCGATCTCCACGCCGAGTATATCATCATGTCTATACACCCTGAAGCTCCCGTTATTAAATACTTCCTGAAGGATGAACCCTGTGTTCTTATCTTCTGTTGCAAGGGTCACCGCAGTAGGTATTTTTTTAATCACCTCTTTTGCAAAACTTGGACCCGAAAGCACTGCAATCTCATGCCCGGTCAATTCTTTTAATACTTTTGAGATCGTGAGAAGTGTTCCTCTTTCTATACCCTTTGATGCACTGACGATTATTGCTTCATCAGATACGTGAGGCAGGGCTTCTTTGAATACAGACCTTGTAAACTGAGCAGGAACAACATTCAGTATATAACGTGCCTTTTTTACAACCTCATCAATCTGATACGAGGCTCTTATGTTTTCAGGAAGCTTGATGCCAGGAAGATAGACGCTATTTACTCCTGTTTTCTCTATTTCTTCTGCAAGGTTTTTTTCGTATACCCAGAGTGATACATCATAGCCTTTATCTGCGAGAAGACACGCAAGAGTCGTTCCCCAGCTCCCTGCACCAATGACCGCAATATAGCTCATTTTTTCACCTTCACTACGATATATAATACATGATACACGATATATGATACATGATGTCAAAATTATACACGATTCATGATATGCACTTCATCCTGTATCCTGAATCTTGCATCCTGCATTTTTATTTCTTTTGCTGTTTCTCTATCTTCGCCCATTCATCACGTAATGTCACTGTTCGATTAAAAACTAATTTTTTATCAGAAGAATCAATCGAATCAACGCAGAAATAGCCCAGTCTCTCAAACTGGTAGATACTCCCTTTTGTTGCACTTGCCAGACCTGGCTCGACATAACATGATGTCAATGTCACCAGTGAGTTCAGGTTTAAGTTTGATTTAAAGTCAGCTCCATATTCCACATCATCTGGATCTGCCTTTATAAAAAGATGGTCGTAGAGGCGTACTTCTGCCGGGAGTGCATGGTGAGCAGATACCCAGTGAAGTGTTGCTTTGACCTTCCGTCCGTCCGGCGCATCGCCTCCTCGGGTTGACGAATCATAGGTACAATGTATTTCGACAACCTCACCTGTCTTTTCATCCTTGACCACACCTACACATTTAATAAAATATGCGTACCGTAAACGTACCTCGCGACCAGGGGCAAGACGAAAAAACTTTGGAGGTGGGTCTTCACGAAAATCCTCCTGCTCTATGTAAAGCACACGTGAAAAAGGAACCCTTCGTGACCCCATATCTAAATCTTCAGGATTATTCACCGCTTCCATTTCTTCCACCTTGTCCTCTGGATAGTTGTCTATAACCACACGAAGTGGACGCAATACAGCCATAACACGTGGAGCGCATTTATTTAAATCTTCACGGAGACAGTGCTCAAGCAGTGCGATATCAACTATACTCTCTCTTTTAGCTACTCCTATACGATCACAAAAGTCACGGATTGACTCTGGTGTGTAGCCACGTCTCCGCAAACCTGAGAGCGTAGGCATCCGTGGGTCATCCCATCCGGTGACATTCCCCTCTTGTACCAATTGCAACAGCTTTCTTTTACTTAACACAGTATTGCTGAGATTCAGGCGGGCAAATTCGATCTGCCGTGGATGATAGATACCCAATTCATCAAGAAACCAGTCATACAGGGGACGGTGATCTTCAAATTCCAGTGTACAAATCGAATGTGTAATTTTTTCGATGGAATCTGAAATAGGATGGGCAAAGTCGTACATTGGATAAATGCACCACTTATTGCCTGTCCTGTGATGTTCTGCCCGAAGAATTCGGTAGATAACAGGATCTCGCATATTTAAGTTTCCAGATGCCATATCAATTTTTACACGAAGTGTGCGGCAGCCGTCCTCGAACTCGCCTGCCCTCATGCGCTCGAACAGGTCAAGGTTCTCTTCAACCGAACGATTGCGATAGGGACTTTCCCTGCCGGGCTCAGTTAGGGTACCGCGGTACTCTTTAACTTCCTGTGGACTCAGGTCACAGACATAGGCCTTGCCTTTTTTTATTAACTGAACAGCACACTGATATAACTCCTCAAAATAGTCAGATGCGTAGTACAGCCGATCACCCCAATCAAAACCAAGCCACCGAACATCATCTTTAATTGATTCAACATATTCAACTTCCTCTTTGCTCGGATTGGTATCATCGAACCGCACATTACAAAGTCCACCGAATTCTGCAGCGATGCCGAAATTGAGGCATATGGATTTGGCATGCCCGATATGGAGATAACCGTTTGGCTCAGGTGGAAAACGGGTATGGACCCAACCGTCATTTTTGTTTGCTTCCAGGTCCGCTGCAATGATATCACGGATGAAGTCAGAGGACGTAGAATCAGTCTTGGCCATATTTTATAACCCCTTTTAATATGCTCTCAATTCAGGAATTTCCTATTGTCTCTATTGCTTTTTCTAATCTTTTTAACGTCTTTTCCTTCCCCACAATCTCAAGTACTTCAAATATGCCGGGACTTTCTGTGCCGCCTGTGAGTGCAACGCGAACTGGCTGAGCAAGATTGCCGAGTTTCACGTTGTGTTTTTCAATAATCGTCCTGAATACTTTCTCAATTTCTTCTACTGAAAATTCACGAATATCCGTCAGCTTATCTTTCAGTTCAATCAATAAGTCACGACTCTTCTCATTGAGGAACTTTGACTTTGCTTTTTCATTATATTCTACATCTTCTGCAATATAATACCGCAGCAAATGTGCAAGCTCTATTAATGTCTTTGAACGTTCTTTCAATGAAGTGATCGCCTTTGAAAGCCATTCTTTGTTAAGGCTCTGACCTTCTTCAATAATGCCCTGTTTTATGAGAAATGGTATGACAAGCTCTGCAAGTTTTTCTGATGCTGATTTTATTATATAGTGACTGTTGAGCCATAAAAGTTTCTCAGGGTTAAAAACAGCAGCAGATTTCCCAATATTTTCAAAAGAAAAATACTGGATCAATTCATCCCGTGTGAAGACCTCCTGATCTCCATGCGACCACCCGAGGCGAACAAGATAATTCACGAGAGCATCAGGAAGAAAGCCCATTTCCTTGTATGCTGTCACGGATGTTGCACCGTGTCGCTTACTCAGCCTTGTTTTATCAGCACCCAAAATCATCGGCAAATGTGCGAATAACGGTATTTCATAACCAAGTGCTGCATAGATATGAATCTGTTTCGGCGTATTGTTAAGGTGATCATCACCTCTTATCACATGAGTAATATTCATATCCACATCATCAACAACCACAGTGAAATTATAGGTTGGGGTTCCATCAGATCTTATAATGATAAGATCATCGAGCTGCACATTTTCAAAAACAATCCTCCCTCGAATTAAATCGTGAACAACCGTTTCACCTTCCTGCGGCATTTTAAAACGAATTGCAGCATTCTTCCCTTGAATCCTTGAATCCTTGAACTCTTGAACACTTTCTCTATTTCTACACCGTCCATCATATTTTAGTGGTTTCCCTTGTGCCAGTGCCTCCTGCCTTCTCTGTTCAAGTTTTTCAGGTGAACAATAGCAGTAGTATGCCTTGCCTTCAGCAAAAAGTTTATCAGCATAGCTCTTATACACATCAAATCTATCAGTCTGCCTGTAAGGGCCTTCATCCCAATCGAGACCAAGCCACTTCATGCCTTCAATAATGGCATTGATATATTCCTCTGTTGAGCGTGTCCTGTCAGTGTCTTCAATTCTTAGAATAAACGTTCCTTTGTGATGTCGTGCATAAAGCCAATTATAAAGAGCAGTTCTCGCTCCGCCTATATGCAGTTGTCCAGTGGGACTCGGTGCAAACCTTACTCTAACTTGCTCATCTCCACGAGTCATTTGCTAAAAAACAACCTCCATGTTTTCATACAATTCGCAACTATAACAGATTTCACTTACAGGTGCAATACTTCGAATTGCGTCATCTAAAATGTAACCATATGGATATATGTTGCGACATTTATAATGTAACCCAAGCAATTCAGGCTAAAAGGGCTGAAACAGGAGGGTTACACGATGAGCAAGAAATCTATAAAAGA